>WBZU01002802.1_pt1 | contig 11793 bp, 15 predicted proteins | sample 5204311 | NCBI WGS metagenome assembly WBZU01 (sample SAMN12344359, study PRJNA552823) | activated sludge metagenome | biome: Activated sludge suspended growth; feature: Nitrification reactor; material: Wastewater; isolation source: activated sludge from nitrification reactor of wastewater... | reverse complement strand
ACTCAAGAAAAAGCCTGAAGTGCTTGACTCCGGCTATATTGCCGTACCGATCAACATTGAGATTGATGATGTGTGGTTTTTGCGCATGGCACCAGCGGTTAGGCTAAAGATTGAAGGTTTTTCTATTTTGCCAACGATTGAGGTGCCTGGACATGCTAGATATCTAGTAGTGAGTCCTGATGAGCCGTCTGGCCCAGTGATTGATAATGCGGTTTCCCCCGCTGACATGTAGTCAGCCCTCGCAACAAAGGAAATTTATGACACCAAATGAATATCAACAACTGGCGGCACGAACGCTTATTGCTGTACCAGACGCAGAGTATACGGGTGATGAAATTATGATGGTGTGGAATGCTATCGGTTTAGCCGGTGAGGCTGGAGAAGTAGCAGATCACATCAAAAAAGGCGTATTTCATCGACATGGGATCGACAAAGATAAGCTGGTCAAAGAGTTAGGCGACAACCTTTGGTACATCGCTGCTCTTTGCACGAAGTTGGGAGTGACGCTGGAGAATGTCATGCAATTGAACATCGACAAGCTCCGCAAGCGCTACCCTGATGGATACAGTTCATTGGCTAGCTTAGAGCGTGTAGATATTGCTAATCAGGCAGACAAGGAACGGGCGTTTGCCGATAGCTTGCAACGAATGTTGGAGAAATCCGGCGAACCAACTGACATGTAGTCAGCAGGTGCGCGAGTACATGTCAGTGCAGGCGGCGAACTTATGAACCCAGTCCCCCAACGTCAAACCAAAACGTGGCAACGCAAGCTAATCGACGGTGCGAAGCAGCAGGGCAAGCTCTGCGACCTCTACTGGTTCGTCAATGCCTACATCCCGGCCAGATACTACAGCGATCGACAGGCACGAGTGCAACCGGCCATGTTCCCCAAAATCTTCGTTCCCGTCATCCGCATGACACCCGACGAAGTGGAGAGCAGGCACCATGCAGATGTGTTGGGCGAGATTTTTGGCCTTGTCAATCGTGGGCGTGGTTTTGATTTTGCGGTAGAGATTACCGACATTCACGAACTGCGGTCGGGTAACTGGCAGTGGTATGAGTGGGGGCAGAGTTGGGATTGCGTGTGTGTTGAGTGTGGGCGGGTATTTGCGGATACGTGCCCGCAGATTGATTGTTGTGAAGAGTGCAGGAGGAAAAGAGAAATAGCGTCAATTACAAGTATTTAAATTCGTATTTTTCGACACTCGCAGCCTATTTACATTTTGTTTAGCTAGTGCTAAAATAGATTTTAGAAGTATCTGTAACGTGTAAGAAAACTTGAGGAATGCCGCTCGTTTCTTGCATTGTTGCTGCCATCCAAAAGGCGCATTCCGGTTTCGGAGTGTGCCTTTTCTTTTTTGCTAGCGCAGGGTAGAGTCTAGATTGGCAAATGCGGAAATCAATTGTGGTGATCCTTTTAATCATACGAAAGAATAAAGATGCGCCGGGGGCTATCCGTGCATCGGCGTAGGGTACTGGTCATTGCACCTGACACCGATGAGGCTAATCTTCCAAAAAAGGCGATAGAAATTTCCGCAATACAGCGATATCACGAAGCAACTATTTTGCGCGGTACGGTGCGTGACCAGGATATTGCAGCGTCAATTGTGGAGAATGATTTCGAGATAATCTGGTTCATCGCTCACAGCAACAACGATGGCGTTTTACTGAGTGATGGGATTCTAGACACAACGGCGCTTATTCAGTACGTCAAGGCGGACTCCACAAGTTTATGCATCCTGAATAGCTGCGACAGTGAAGAGGTAGCTATTCAGATAGCATCGCAATCTGGTGCTGATGTGATTTGCACCATTGATCAGGTGGACAACAAAGACGCCTTGCGGCTCGGTCAACTTCTCGCTGGCGAGTTAGCGTACTGCGAAACGTATCGTGAGGCATACGAGCTGATCGCATCTCCTGATAGTAAGTACCGCTACTACGAGGCAAGAGGGCAATATCGTAGCTATCGCAGTGAACATGACGATGAGCTATTGCGCATGATTTATCGCATGGATAGCGATATACGAATTCTGCGCTGGTCAGTTTGGGTAATTCTGGCGATTGTTGCGTTGGAAGGTTTTTTTATCTGGCAATTATTATCCATGCATTAGATTTTTTGGCGGTGACGTGAATGCTTTTATTGCAAGTGCCATCGGCCTATTTTTGTTTTTATCCTTGGCGGCGGTACTTGTCCTTTTGGCTGCGAGCGCAGTTAATAAAAGGAATGATGAATGAAGCTGGTAATTGACTTTCTTAAAGATGTCTACAGTCGCTACGGGTTACCGTGGCTTTTGGCCAGCCTGGTAGTGATCGTGGCTCTGATCCTCATTGTGGCGCAGCTCAGCGGGTTGAGCGTCGAGGCGATTGCCAAGTGGCTGGGTGGGCTATGAGCAACAAAACGCCGCTACGCACAGACGGCACCTTTGGCGGGCTCTACACCAAAACGCAGGACGTGCGCTCGGTAGTAAAACTGTACCGAAAGCGAACCAGGGCCAATTACAAGACGGCGTGGAAGTCATGGTTTAAGTGGGCAATGAAGGAAAGTAAATGAATCTCGACACCGATAAATACCTTTCAGCCTTGCGGCAAACCAATAACCCACGGGTGACACCATCGACGGCGACGGTAACGCCGTGCAATCGTGGCTGGAAGTTAGTCTTATTCCACGAACTGACGCCAGAGGAAAACGAAGGCGGGCATAACGTCTATATCGACTGCCTTGACGCTTTCGGCAGGCGCTTTTTGCCAACGGCGAATCGGGTTCGCTTTGGCTGGGAGAATATGCAGCCTGGAGAGTTGCCGCCGCCGTCTCCATTCGAGAAGGCAGCACCGGAGCCAGGGGCGAACATTCCCGTATTTCCTGGACAGAATCTTTGGGTTGAAATTCTGGATATCACCGGATCTCAATCTGACCGGGTGAGCGGCATCAATACGGCACCCACTGGGCATAAATCGGTATATCTGGCATTTCAGCTTGGTTCTGAGCAACGGCCAGATGGCGGGACCGTCACCGTTTCGCTGGCAAAGTTGCGAGAGTTGCAGAAGCGAGCGCAGGAAATCGCCGACGCGTTGGCAGCGCTGGGGTAGCGTTAAATAATCGTTAAATGGACTTATTTCTTGTTGGTTTCGTGATCGGCTTCGTAATCGGCTCGGCGTTAGGGATATGGTTTTGGAGCAATGGCAAACATTACTTGGACTAACGAACGTCGCAAACTATCACAACTGAAGCCATGGCAGCGCAACCCACGCCAAATCAAGAACAAGCAAGCCGAAATACTAGCCGACAGCTTTGATACATTCGGTCAGGTTGAGACAATTGCCATAGGGCCAGACTCAGAAATTTACAATGGCCATCAACGACTGAGCGTGCTTGTAGGTCAATATGGGCTAGATTACGAAGTTGACGTTAGGGTGTCGTCTCGCGCTTTGACCGAGAAGGAAAGAGAGAAGCTGACGGTTTTCCTCCATCGTGGCGCAACTGGCGAATGGAATTTCGATGAACTGGCAAATTGGGACGTGTCCGACTTGTTAGAGTGGGGATTCGAGGAAAGTGATTTCCCATTTGATGTTGCTGGCGTACCTGACTTTAAAGAATACGACGAGTCTGTAGTTAACGAAGTGGAGATGTTAACTTGTCCACATTGCGGCAAAAGCTTTCCAAAGTAACTGACTATCCGGCTTTTCTTAATGATTCTTGGCTGCAACATCTTGCGCCAAAGGGGAAAGATGCGCCGACCGTAATCAGTACCTTTGCGGGGGCTGGCGGATCATCGCTAGGTTACTCAATGGCCGGATTCAGGGAGCTGCTAGCTGTTGAATGGGATGATAACGCAGTTGCGACATTCAAACTGAATTTTCCAGATGTGCCAGTTTATCACGGCGACATTGCAAAGCTCTCGGTTGAGCAAGTCTTGGAAATGACAGGACTAAAGCCGGGTGAACTTGATGTGTTTGACGGTTCACCCCCCTGCCAGGGCTTTTCTACTGCTGGAAAGCGAGTGATTGACGATCCGAGAAATCAACTATTCCGTGAGTATGTACGCTTGCTCCGTGGACTCAAACCAAAGGTTTTTGTCATGGAGAATGTTAGCGGCATGGTCAAGGGCAAGATGAAACTCGTATTCGCTGAAATCTTGCGGGAATTAAAAGAAAGTGGATACAAGGTTTCGGCAAGACTCTTGAACACCATGTACTTTGGAGTGCCGCAAAGCAGAGAGCGAGTGATTTTTATTGGCGTGAGAGAAGATTTAGGAATCGAACCAAGTCATCCGATTGCTTACTCAATGGGCATTTCGCCAAAAACAGCATTCATTAATTGTATCGAGGAGGATAGGCGGTATTTGTCGGAGTGGCTCAAAAGTGCCGCAAAATTTATAGACGCAGGTAACTATAATTGTCAATCTGTAGAAAGAGCATTTTTGAGAGTTCGCAATAACAAAGCGGGAAGTATTAATACAAAAATGCTTTCGTACGATAGGGTTTCATGCACTCTGACTAAATCAGAGATAGCGGAAACGGGAATTATACATCCTAATGGCGAGAGATACCTGGACGTTTCCGAGATGAAGAGAATCGGCAGCTTCCCCGACGATTTTAAGATGGCAGGAAAGAGAAATGATAAGGTTCAACGCATCGGCAATTCAGTACCGCCGCTCTTCATGCGTGCAATTGCAAGTCACATCAAGATTGAGATTTTGCAGCGCTACAAAGACGCATTCCAGATTGAGCCGGAGTTGGTGAGTTAGTTACAGTTATACAGTTAAGAACTGTCCGTTTATGCCTAAACCATTCGTGAAAGGTGACAAGCGAATAAACCGCAAGGGCCGCCCCAAGAGCTTTGACGCCTTGCGATCCCTCGCCCAATCCATCGCTCATGAGGAAGTCACCAACGCCAAAGGCGAAACGGCGAGCGTTACCGAGGCCATCTTGCGCCAATGGGCGGCGAGTAAAGACCCACGATTGCAGATGCACTTCATGGAGGTTGCTTATGGGAAAGTACCACAAGTGAACGAAGTGACAGGAAAGGGCGGCGGGCCGGTTGAGACTAGGGAAATTTCTTTAGATGACGCGGAGCGAGCTGACAGGATTATTGCCCTACTTGACAAAGCGAGAGCGAGACGAGATAAACCGCCTGATAGTCCAGGAGAACAAGAGCAGAGCAATTGACATAGAGGAAGATGCCGAACGCTGCGCCGCCTCGCTGATGACCTTCGTTCGTGGGGCATGGAGCGTGTTGGAGCCAGCGACACCATTTGTACACGGTTGGGTGTTGGATTGTGTGGCAGAGCACTTGGAGGCGGTGAGCCAGGGCGAGATTCAGAACATAATCATCAACATTCCGCCTGGCACCATGAAGAGCCTGCTATGTGGCGTCTTTTGGCCAACGTGGGAATGGGCACGACGACCAACCCGGCGCTTTTTGACAGCATCCTACGCGCAGCCACTTGCCACCCGAGACGCGTTGAAATCCAGGCGGCTGATTCAATCGGTGTGGTATCAGGAGCGATTCGGCAAGGTGTTTTCCCTGGCCGATGACCAAAACCAGAAAACTCGCTACGACAATGACAAGATGGGTTTTCGGCTGGCTCTGAGCGTAGGCGGTGCCGTGACTGGCGAACGTGGCGACATCCGTATTTTGGATGACCCACATCACGCACAGGACATTAAAAGCGATGCAATACGAGAGAATAGTATCGAGTGGATTAAGACCGTCTGGCCTACTCGTAAAATGGCATCCGATAGCGCTGAAGTCGTCATCATGCAACGTTTGCATGAGCAGGACACCACCGGGTTTTTACTCGCTGAGATCGGCGGCTACGAACATTTGTGTTTACCAATGCACTGGGACGGGGTGCGACGTTTTACGGTCCTGGGCAATTACGACAAACGGAATGAACCAGGGCAACTGCTCTTTCCAGAGCGCTTCGACGAAAAAGAGGTAAGTCGACTTGAGCTGCTCTTGGGCAGTGACGCGGCTGGACAATTAGAGCAGCGCCCAACCAGTACCGAGGGTGGCATCTTCCAGAAGTCGATTTGGGAAGACAAAAACCGCTACGATTCCAGCGGTGAAACCATTCGTAATCGAGTACTGGCACGCTGGTTGACCTTTGACACAGCGCTGAAAGACAAAAGCAGCAACGACCCATCAGCCTGCTGCGTCTGGGAGTTGTGGCCAGACTACCGGCTGGCAGTACGTGAGATGTGGGAAGAGCGAGTTAATAGCGCACTCCTCCCGGCAAAGATCGAGACGCTGGCCCGGCGCTGGAATGTAGATGGCAAGCTGCGCAGCATCGTTATTGAGGATAAGGGCAGCGGCACGACGGCCATCCAGACATTACGCATGAGTGCCGAGAGCTGGCTGGCTGAAAAGTTGGTAGAGTTCCAGCCGCAGGGGGATAAACCTTTCCGGGCAAAGCTGGCCAGCGTATGGTGCGAGCGTAATCTGATTCAGTTGCCGCACCCGAGCATAACCAACGCAGAATGGTATACGAAGTTTTTAGACCCAGAAAAAGGGCAGTTGTGGATGTTTCCCAACGTAGCCCATGACGACTTGGTAGATACTTTTTCGATGGGCATTTTGTATCTAGAAAATTATCTCGCTGAGGGTTGGCGAGCAAGGCAAAGCAAGCATGGCGACACTGATCGGGGCATTTAGTAGCTGGCCAGCGTGGTGGACATACGTCAGCCTAACGACGCAGCGCAAAAGCGAGAACGCCGCAACGTGGCGCGACCAGTACAAGGTACTACGCGCCTACTACCTGAACAATGGCCTGTACGACGTTGTAAAAAATATGCTCATCGGTGCCAACTTCAAGGCCGAGGTGGTCAAGCCGCTGCGCAATCCAGCCTATCGCGTGGTGGAATTCTACGCTGCTAAGTTGTGGCCGGGGGCACTTGACCAGGCGCTGCCAATCGTGACCAACAACGAACGTATTACGCCGGCTATTCAACAGATTTGGCAGTGGTCGAATTGGGCCAGCGAAAAGCAGGCGGTTGCTCGCACCTTCCCGATGTGCGGAGATTTATTCATTAAGGTTGCCAGCAAGACCGGCAGGGTATTCCTGCAAAACCTGAACGCCGAGAACGTGACCGACTTTAGCACGGATGAGCGTGGATTTTTGGAGTACATCCGCATTGATGTTCCACGCGTACGACGGCTGACGGATGGCAAATTGCAGGCATACACGCTGACCGAAGTGTGGGACAAATCGACACAGCTTTTTCGACGTTGGGAGCACGACAAAGGACTGACCGCTACACTTGACCAGTTGCCGACGCCGACTGAGCGTCGGTCATTTGGCGAGTTCGGGATTGATTTTATCCCGGTCGTTTGGCAACCCTTTCGCAACATCGCTGATGAGCGGGGCATGGCGGCTATCACTCCGGCGCTGGATAAAATCGACGAAGCCAACCGACAGGCAACCCGGTTGCACGCCATGATCTTCCGCTACAACAAACCGTTGTGGGCAGCCAGTGCGGGCGGCGTGGACGCCAGTGGCCGACCGTTGCCGCCACCGAGGCTGGGCGGGTCCAGTGGCGACAAGTTGACCATGAACGATGATGCTGAGTCGGATGATATTTTGCGCTTACCTGGTACATCTAAGCTAGATGCCCTGGTGCCTAACCTAGATTTCGAGGGGGCGCTGGCCATCATTGCCAGCCAGATGAGCGAGATCAGGCAAGATTTGCCAGAGATGATTTATAGCGAGTTGCAGGACCGCAGCGGCGATTTGTCAGGCGTAGCAATTCGCAACCTGCTGGCAGCGGCAACGGACCGCCTACTCGAAGCACGGGGCAACGGTGAAGCGGCATTGATTCGTGCCAACCAGATGGCGTTGACCATCGGCCAAAATCTCGGACTATTTAGCAATATCGGCAGTTACGAGGATGGCGATTTCGAGCACACCTTTGCCAAGCGTCCGGTTTGGGATGCCAGCGAGTTGGAGCAAGCCGAGGTCATGCGTACCTACACCGGTGCCGGTGTGCCTGCTGAGATAGCAGCGCAGCGGTCGGGGTGGAAGCCGACTGAGATTGCAGAGTTGCAGCAGGCCCTGGCGAACGAACAGGCGCAAGCGCAGGCGCAGAGCGACCAAGCCGGATCTGTGGCTAGCGTGCTGGCTGGGTTGCGGGGTGGGAATAAACAGCCGTGAGTATTGACGAGTATCAGCAAATCTTAGCCGACTTGGTTTTCAGAAAGGTGATTACCTTTCAGGAGGCGCAAGAACTCCTTCGCCGCTTTGTTGCTGGCGAATTCGGTACTCAGGATTTGCCGATGCCACTGGCCGAGGCGATTCAGCAGGATGATAACAATCATGAGGTGCTTATCCTGTTGGCGGCGTTGGGGTTGGGCATTGTGCGCAGCAAACGCCAACGAATCAAAGAGCGCTTGCGAGTGGCGGCAAGGGAGTCACTGCGAGTCAACTTCGAGCAGATTGTGATTGACTCGCTCCAGGCCGGTGACATTCGCAGTTGGCATGAAGGTATGGCCAGGTTGATTCGGAATTACAACGTAGCCAACTGGATGGCAGGCAATGGCCAGTTTGATACGCCAGATCTTGGTCAACGGATTGAGCGGCAATTGCAGTACCTGTACCGCTTTGCGTCGGAGCGACACGCAACCGAAGCGCTAGAGCGACCACGCAGCGCAGAGTATTTGGCGAGCCGTGGCACGCAGTATCGAGGCAGCGCTTATGCCGCTTGGTTTATTGGCAATGAAAGTATAGGCCAAGGCGATGGCTGGGTATCTGAGTATGTAGCGCGTGACGACAATCGAACGTGCTCACCGTGTGCCAGCGTGCAGGGCTTTTACCTGCCGGGCACAGGGCCTTATCCAGGTGATGTTTGTCTCGGCGGTGGTGCCTGTCGATGTGAGCGGCGGTTGGTCTACAGACCAGAAGCCTATCGACAGTTGCAACGAGTCGGGTATACATATTAATTGCAAGTTACGTCGAACTGAGACGGTAAAAATCAGGAGAAATCATGTACAGGTTTTTGGGCAGATGGATGCTTTTCGAGGCTGACAAGGGCACAGGCACGGGCGACGCCTCCGGCAACAACAATGGCGGAAATGAGGGTGCCAACAACGAGGCCAAATTCACGCAAGCCGATGTCGATAGACTGATAGGCGAGCGACTGAAACGGGCTGAGGAGTCGGCCGCTCAGAAGAGCAGAAAGGCGGCGGAGGATGCAGAGGCCAAGGCGCTAGCAGATAGTCAGAAGTTCAAGGAGTTGAGCGAGAAACAAGCTGCTCGACTTTTGGAACTGGAGACGGCCAGCGGCGAGACAGGCAAGGCAATCGAACAACTTAATGCGGATCGTGACCGCTACCGCAAGGCGCTCGAAGAGAATGTAAAGGAGCGCCGCAAGGGACTGGGCGAGCATATTGTTGCCTTGCTGGATAATCTCGACCCAATTGCGCAACTGGATTGGCTGACCAAAAACGCCGCCAAACTGGGCGGAGCTGCGGGTGGGCCGCCTCCTACACCGAATGCCCAAAATGGCGACGTGGCACAGAAAGAAGAGGCCCGCAAGAAGTTTCAAGCGGGGTACGGAGAACTTTAGCTCAATTGAGCGAGGGATGAACTATGACAGCATTAGCATTGGTAACTACTGGCAAGGCCAACGTTGCTGAGGCGCAGATCCGCAAGACGTTGCCGCTTGGCGAAACGCTTGTAGTGGGTGACGCCGTGCGACAAGACACCAGCACTGGCAAATGGACGGGGGCCAACGGTACTACCACAACCGAAAATCGCATTTGGGGCGTACTCGTCAGCGTAGATGAAGCCGGAGCCGTCGGCACCGCCGTGCGCAAGGGCTTGATAGACGGCTTCGACCTGTCGGCCATGAACTACGACGCTCCGGTCTATCTGTCCGACACGGACAAGAAGCTGGATACGGCAGCGGGTACGGTTTCGACGGTGGTGGGCAGAGTGGAAGCTGGGCCAGGTACTACTCTGGGCACGGCAGCGGATAAGCTTCTGCGTATTGACCTCTGACCTGTTTTGTCGCTCCTAACCGAGTAGACTAAGGAATTAACTATGGCAAACCAGATTTTATATGGCTTTTACAACCTGAAAGACCGCCTGGCCGATACGGTGCAGACAGTTGGCATCCAGGTGATTAATGATGCCATCCAGATGACACTGGACGAGCACAATCGGCAGATGAATGCGTTGCTCGAACTGTTTGCGATGCGCACAACCAAGGCGAAATTTCGCTATCGCACGCCTACGGCGGGACGCTTGCAGCCGACTGATGAACAGGGGCGAGCTATCCCCGTGCGCTTTGGGGCCAGCTATGACGTAGCCTTCCCGATGCAACGCGGCGCGTTGGCGTGGGGCCAAACCTACGAAGCATCTCTCAAGATGACAGTTGAGCAGGCCAACAACCACATGGCGGGCATGTTGACCGCTGATCGGCGCTGGACGCGCGACCACATTCTCGCCGCTCTATTCCCGTCCACCAGTTGGACCTACAATGATGCCGATGACGACATCGGCACGCTGACAATCAAGGGTCTGGCGAATGGTGACACCGACGTGTATGCCATCCAGACCGGGGCTGACGCTGGAGCGACCGATACCCACATCCTGGCACAGGCCAACGCCATCGGCAATGCAGATGACCCCTTTCAATCCATCAAGGACGAATTGCTGGAGCATCCTGAGAATGGCGGCGAAGTTGTGGCATTGCTACCGACCAACCTGGTTGCTACCACGCGGGCGCTCAGCGGGTTCTATCCAACCACAGACCCCAATATTCAGTTGGGCACGGGCGTTTCTCGCTTGGTAGGCGATTTGGGAATTCAACTACCCGGCAAGATTTTTGGCTACCACAGCAGCGGCGTGTGGTTGGCGGAGTGGAAGGCGGCACCGAGCGGCTACATCATCGCCGCCTGTACACAGGGAGAGCGAGCGCTGGCCATGCGTGAAGAACCGATTGCGCAGTTGCAAGGCTTCAACCGGGTTGCCGAGTCGCAAGATTTTCCATTCTACCGCTCTGACTACCTGCGCAAAGCGGGTTTCGGAGCCAACAACCGAGTGGGGGCCGTGGTGTGGCGCGTGGGCAACGCGTCGTATGCAGTGCCGACCAACTACCAGAGCCCGATGCCCTGATGTTTGGTAGCGGCGAAGCGAGTTAGGAGCAACAATGGATCCTATTATCTGTAGCAGGCGAACATCTATCGCGCAGGACAACATCGACGCAGCCGCCCAGCTTCTGGCCGAGAAAATCGGCGTGAGTGTCCCAGCCGCCGCCTTCGACCGTGAGCCGACCGTGATGCTCATGAATCGCATGGAAGCGATTGCGGAATTCCTCAATCTTCTGGTTGCGGCGAACATCGGGCCAGCGGTGGATTTGGATGTACTGCTGACCCAAATTGCAGACATCCAGGGCATTGGCGAAGCGACCATGACCAAGATCCGTAGCGGGCTGGTTGAACTGCAATTGCTCAGGGAGTAGACATGGCACTGCCAACGATTTATGACGAATACCTGCTGGGTACCTACATGCAAGAGGCAGTCAAAGGCGTAGCTGACGCGTTAAAGTTGGAGTTGACCGACTTTGACGAGGCGGTCAACGACACTCTGCTGGCCTATGGTGTAACCAACATCGCACAGGCGACGGATATTGCCAAGCTGCGAGCACTGGCCAAGGTTGAGGCATGGCGCACGGTGGTGAACCGTGCGGCCAATCAAATCGACTACGGTCAGAGCAACGGTGTGGCGGTAGCCGGCAGCTATGAAAAACGCAGTCAGTTGCATGACCAGGCAGAAAAGGCGCTGGAACGTGCCG
>WBZU01002801.1_pt1 | contig 11793 bp, 9 predicted proteins | sample 5204311 | NCBI WGS metagenome assembly WBZU01 (sample SAMN12344359, study PRJNA552823) | activated sludge metagenome | biome: Activated sludge suspended growth; feature: Nitrification reactor; material: Wastewater; isolation source: activated sludge from nitrification reactor of wastewater treatment... | reverse complement strand
GCTGTGGATCGACGACAACCCGGCGCTGACGGTGATGGAGATCCGTGCCAAGGCGCGTCGCCTCCAGGACCGGTTGGGCACCAACCTGGGGCTGATCGTCGTCGACTACCTGCAGCTGATGTCGGGGCGATCCTCGGCGGAGAGCCGCCAGGTCGAGGTGGCCGAGATCAGCCGGGGGCTCAAGGTGCTGGCCCGTGAGCTCGGCTGCCCCGTGATGGCCCTGTCGCAGCTGTCGCGCCAGCTGGAGCTGCGCGCCGACAAGCGACCCATGCTCGCGGACCTGCGCGAGTCGGGGTGCCTCACCGCGGGCACCCGTCTGCTGCGCGCCGACACCAACCAGGAGGTCACCCTGGGCGAGCTGGTCAGCACCGGCGAGCGCGACGTGCCGGTGTGGAGCCTGGACCACGACTGGAAGATGGTCCCGGCGACGTTGACCCACGCCTTCCCCAGCGGCACCAAGGCCGCGTTCCGCATGGAGCTGGCGTCGGGCCGCACGGTCGAGGCCACGGCCAACCACCCGTTCCGGACCGTCACCGGTTGGCGACGGCTGGACGAGCTCGCCGCCGGATCGCGGATCGCGGTTCCGCGACGCTTCGGTGCGCCCGAACGGGTCGGAACGGCCACCGCGGCGGACGCCGGGGCGCTCGCTGAACGTGCGGTTGCGGACCGGGCCGCGCCGGCCGAGGTCGACGCCGCCTCCGACGCGGCCCTGGCCGCGTTCCTCGGCGAGCTGTTCGCCCGGATCGGGTTCCTCGGTGTCGGTTCGCTGCGGGGCAAGCCGCTGGTGCGTCTGATGGCGACCAGCACCTCGCGCCGGCTGATCGACGACGTGCAGCGACTGCTGTTGCGGTTCGGGGTGCAGACCCGCATCACCGACGTCGGCACCCGTCGACCCCGGTGGCGGGTGTGGATCCACGGCGTCGACCAGCAGAGGGCGTTCCTCAGCCAGATCGTCGTCGCCGGCGACCGGGGCCGGGACCAGGACCAGGCCCTGCGGGTCCTCGACCAGATCACCGCCAACCCGAACGTGGACACGGTGCCCTGCGAGGTGCGTGATCTGGTCGTCTCCGAGCTGGCTCGCATGGAGATGAGCCAGCGTGACCTGGCCGCAGCGCTCGGCGAGTCCTACTGCGGCGGGTACCTGCTGGGCACCGAGTCGCGTCCACGCGCCACCAGTCGGACCCGCCTGGCCCGCATCGCTGACGCGGTCGACAGCAAGGAGCTCGCCGCGCTCGCCGACTCCGACGTGATGTGGGACGAGGTCGTGTCGGTGACCTCGATCGGGGACCAGCCGGTGTTCGACGCCACCGTGCTCGGCACCCACAACTTCGTGGCCGACGGGGTGATCGCCCACAACTCGATCGAGCAGGACGCGGACGTCGTCATGTTCCTGTACCGCGACGAGGTGTACCACCCCGACACCCAGGACAAGGACATGGCCGAGCTCATCGTGGCCAAGCACCGCGCCGGGCGCACCGGCGTCGCCCGGTTGGTGTTCCTCGACTACTGCACGTTGTTCGCCAACATGGCCCGCACCGACTGACGATCGCTTCGGTCTCGTCGCATCCACCGGACGGCGTCCGGTCGCGGTGTGGGACGTGTGCTCAACTTCGGCGGTGACCACCGCCGCGGTCAGTCCGCCCGCACCGCCCGCCGACGTCGACCAGGCGTTGCAGCGCATCCGCGACCACGGCGGTCGGGTCACCCGGGCCAAGCGGACGGTGGCCATCCTGCTGTTCGACGCCACGGACCCGCTGAGCGTCGACGACATCGTCGAACGGTCGGGTCTCGAGCAGTCGGTCGTCTACCGGACGCTGGGGCAGTTCGAGGAGCTGGGCATCGCCGAGCACGTGCATGTCGGCCACGGCGGGGCGGTCTACCGGCGACGGGGCAGAGAGACGGTCCCGGTCGGGTGTCGGGTGTGCGGACGAACCGTGGAGCTCCCCGAGTCGGAGGTGAGGTCCTTCGCGGCGCGGGTGCGCGACGCCACCGGCATCGAATTGGACCTGGTGCACTTCCCCCTGTCGGGTCGCTGCTCGGACTGCACCGATCGGTGAGCCGGGGCCCGCGGCCCGGACCGGGAACCAGGCGGCAGCTACTGCGAGGGAGTCGCAGTAGCGTCGTCGTCGATGCTGGTCGCCATGCACGCCCCCGACGGATTCCTCGGTCCCGGGGTCGCGGTCGTCACCGCCGTCATCAGCATCGTGGTCATCGGCCTCGCGCTGCGCCATGCGTCGGCCGAGCTCGATGACCGTCAGGTGCCGCTGGCCGGTATCTCGGCCGCGTTCATCTTCGCTGCGCAGATGTTCAACTTCCCGGTCGCGGCGGGGACGACAGGTCACCTGCTCGGCGGCGCCCTCGCCGCGATCCTCCTCGGGCCGTGGGTCGGTGCCCTGGTGGTGGCGGTCGTCGTGGTGGTCCAGGCACTGCTGTTCGCGGACGGCGGGATCACCGCGCTCGGCTACAACGTCCTCAACATGGCGATCGTGCCGGCCTTCGCCGGATGGGCGCTGTTCCTGCTGTGGCGCAAGGTGATGCCCCGGTCCTCCGGCGGTGTGGTCGGGGCGGCCGGTCTGGCCTGCGGGATGACGGTCGTCCTGTCGGCCATGGCCTTCTCGATCGAGTGGCTCTTCGGGGCGACCGCCCCCATCCCGTTCGACACCGTCTTCGGGGCCATGGTCGGAGTGCATGCCCTCATCGGAATCGGCGAGGGTCTCCTCAGCGCCCTGGTCGTCGGTGCGGTGATGGCCGCCCGACCCGACCTCGTCGCCGGCGCCCGGGACCTCAGTGCCGAGGAGATCGGCGACCGACGCCAGGTCGGAGCCCGTGCCTTCGCCATCGGCGGAGTGCTGGTGGCGATCGTGTTCGCCGTGGTGGTCAGCCAGTTCGCCTTCGACGACCCCGACGGCCTCGAACGGGTGGCTCAGGACACGGGATTCCTCGACCGGGCACGGGACCACGCGGTCGCGGGCAGCCCCTTCGCCGACTACGCCACCCGTGGCATCGGCAACGCTCAGCTGAGCCTGGCGGTCGCAGGTCTGGCCGGGGTCGTGGTGACCCTGCTGGTCGCCTACGGCCTCACCACCGCCACCCGGCGGGTCCCGCCCCGCCGGTCGCTCCACACGACGTCGTCGAGCTGATCAGGCAGGGCGGAGCGCGAACGGTGTCGGGCTCACACCGGGGCGACCTGCGTCGGCTCCACGTCGCGGTCGACTCGCCGGTCCACCGGCTGGACCCCGCGGCCGAGCTCGTGGGCACGGTCGCCTTCGCGGTGGTCGTCGCCGGAACCCCCCGCCATGCCGTCGCGGTCTTCGCGCTCGAGGCCGCCGTGCTCGTCGTCGTCGTGGCGGTCTCGCGGATCGGAGCGCGCCGGGTGCTCGCTCGCCTGGCCGTCGTCACGCCGTTCATCGTGTTCGCTCTGGCGATCCCGTTCGTCGCGCACGGGCCGCGCACCGAGGTGGGCGGGGTGCCGGTGTCGACCGAAGGGCTGTGGGCCGCGTGGAACGTGGTGGCCAAGACGACCCTGGGCGCAACCGCGGCGATCGTCATGTCGGCGACGACGCCGTTGCCGTCGATGCTCGAGGGCATGGCTCGCCTGCACGTCCCCCGGGTCGTCGTGGCCATCGTGTCGTCGATGGTCCGCTACGTCGAGCTCCTCGCCGCGCAGCTCGCCCGCATGCGCACCGCGATGGTGTCCCGGGGACACGACCCCCGCTGGCTCTGGCAGGTCGGGCCCGTCGCCGCGTCGGTCGGCATGCTGTTCGTCCGCTCCTACGAGCGCGGGGAACGGGTGCATGGCGCCATGGTGGCGCGCGGCTTCACCGGGACCCTGGTGGTGTCCGACAGACCAGCGGTCGCGACGGCGGACTGGGTCGCTGCGCTCGCCCCGGCCGCGGTGTCGGCGGTCGCGGTGGTCGTCTGGGTCGTGGGGCGGTGACGCGGTCCGAGGCTCCGGCACTCGAGGTGGAGGGCCTGGCGTTCCGCTACCCCGGAGCTTCGGGGGTCGTCCTCGAGGACCTGTCGCTGCGGATGGAGAGCGGTGAGCGGGTAGCCCTGCTCGGCCCCAACGGCTCGGGCAAGACGACCTTCGTCCTGCACCTCAACGGCCTGATCGAACGTCAGGTCGGATCGGTGATCGTCGCCGGACTGCCGGTGCAGGACGGGAACCTCCGCGAGATCCGCCGTCGGGTGGGGATGGTGTTCCAGGACCCCGACGACCAGCTGTTCCTGCAGACCGTGCGTGACGACGTGGCGTTCGGGCCGTCCAACCTGGGCCTGCGGGGCGCCGATCGCGACCAGCGGGTGGACGATGCCCTGGCCGCGGTCGGCGCCGCCGCGTTCGCGGACCGGAACCCGTATCAGCTGAGCGGAGGCGAGGCCCGACGGGCGGCACTGGCGACCGTGCTGTCGATGCGGCCTGACATGCTGGTCCTGGACGAGCCGACCTCGGGGCTCGACCCGGTGGGGCGACGCGAGCTGGCCGAGCTGCTCGTCACGCTCGGCTCGACGCAGCTGATCGTCACCCATGACCTCCCGTTCGCGCTGGCGACGTGCTCCCGCGCCGTCATTCTCGACCGGGGCCGCATCGTGGCCGACGCCCCCACCCGGTCGCTGCTCGAGGACCGGGAGCTGCTGGGCCGTCATCGGCTCGAGTGGCCGATCGGCTTCGATCTGGCACGCTGAGCCCCGAGCCCGAACAGCCGGGGGAGCGTCGTGCCGTCAGTGGTCGAAGCGGACGGTGGGCAGCCGCTTCGCCATCCAGCGGGGGAGCCACCAGTTGCGCTCGCCGAGCAGGCCCATGATCGACGGCACCAGCATCATCCGGACGATGGTGGCATCGAGCAGGACGGCCAGGGCCAGGGTGACGCCCAGCTCGGTGGGCGGGATCGGTCCGGTGACGCCGAAGGCGATGAAGACCACGATCATGATGAGGGCGGCGTTGGTGATCGGCCGCCCGGTCCGGGCGATGCCCTCGCGGACCGCAGTCGCGGTGTCGCCGGTGTGCTCGTAGCGCTCACGGATAGCTGCGAGCAGGAACAGCTGGTAGTCCATCGAGAGACCGAACAGCAGAGCGAAGAAGAACAGCGGGGCCCAGGCGTCGACGAAGCCCTGGTGCTCGATGCCGATGAGTCCGGCGCCGATCCCGTGCTGGAACACGATGGTCGCGAACCCGAACGCAGCGGCCACGCTGATCAGGTTCAGCACGATCGAGAACAGCGCGATCGTCAGGCTGCGGAACACGATGAGGAGGAGCGCCACCACCATGATGACGCCGATGGCGAGCGGCGCCCGGCCCGTGAGGACATCGGTCAGGTCGTGGTTCTGGGCGGCCGGCCCGCCGACGAGGGCACCGGGGGCGACCTCGGCCACGTCGGCTCGCAACCGCGACACCAGTTCGGTCGTCTCAGCGGAGTCGACCGCGGTGGTCGGGATCACCCGCACCACGGTCCGACCGGACTCGGCGGGTCGGGCGACGATCGATGCCGCCGCGGCACCGGGGTCGGCCGCGGCGACGTCGAGCACCGCCTGGGAGTCGGCGGCGGCCACGGTGATGAACACCGGAGCGGCAGCTCCCGGGCCGAACGCGGAGACGACCATCTCGTAGCCGTCACGGCTGGAGCGACCCTCGTCGACCACCCGGGCGCCGGGCATGCCGAGGCGCATCCCGATGGCGGGCGCGGCGAGGGCGAGGAGGAGCACGAGTCCCGCCGCGAGGGTGATCCGGGGTCGACGCAGAGCCCCCTGGGTCCAGCGGGTCCAACGACCCTCCGCGGCGCGGTCGGGATCGTCGTGGCCCCGGGACACCAGCACCCGGTCCCCCATGGCGGCGAGCACGGCGGGAAGCAGGGTCAGCGAGGCGAGCGCGACCGCGATGACGGCCAGGATCATCCCGAGCGCCATCGAACGGAACACCATCACCGGGACGAGGAACACCGCGGCGAGCGACAGGACGACGGTGAGCGCCGACAGGAACACTGCCTTGCCCGCCGTGGTCAGCGTGTTGGCCATGGCGTGCTCGGCGTCGTGACCGTCCTCGCGCTCCTCCCGGTAGCGCGAGACGATGAAGAGGCTGTAGTCGATGCCGACGGCGAGGCCGATCATCATCGAGAAGTTCATGGACCACACCGACAGCGGCGTGACCATGCCGAACAGGCGCAGCGACGCGAAGCCCACCGCGATGCCGGCCACGGCCAGGATGAGCGGGAGCCCGGCGGCGACCGCGGAGCCGAAGGCCACGAGCAGCAGGATGATGGTCGGCAGCCCGGACAGCAGCTCGGCCTTGTGGAGGGCCTCCTCGTTCGAGGCGTTGAAGTCCGACCACACGGGCCACTCGCCGGTCACCTCGACGCGGGCGCCGTCCGGGACGTCGATGCCGGCCACGTGATCGATCAAGCGGGCCGCGCTCTCGGGCAGGTCTGCGTCCTCGTCGCCGGTGAGGTGGACCGGGACCATCGCCGTGGTGCCGTCGGGGGAGATCATCCCCGCCTCGGGAGGCAGCTGGAGAGGGTCCTGCACCGAGGCCGCGCCGGGGGCGCCCCGGAGCTGGTCGACGACCGCGGTCAACCCTGACGGGTCCGAGGCGATCGGCTGCTCCTGGTGGTACACGACGATCGCGGACTCGGCGCCGAGCTCGGGGAAGTCGGCCCTCAGCTCGTCGCGCACCTGGTTCGCCACCGAGCCCTGGGCTTCCCAGCCGGCGCCGGACAGGCCGTTGGTGAGCGTGAGAGCGAGTGGCGCCGCCGCGAGCACGACCACGAGCCACACGGCGATCACCCAGCGGCGCCGACGGACCGAGAACCGGGCGAGTCGACCGAACAACGGCGGTCGACCGTCTGGCGGTCCGTCGCCCGAGCTCCGGACGAGTTTGTCGGCGATGTGCTCCGTGACGGTCATGGCCGTCCAGGATGGTACCCCGAGGGGTATGACGTCAAGTACCCCTGGGGGTACCCTTCACCGGTAGCGGAGCACCCCGCGGATGTTGCGGCCGCCGAGCATGTCGTCGAAGCCCTGGTTGATGTCGTCGAGCGCGTACTCGCGGGTCACCATCCCGGCCAGGTCCAGCTGGCCGTTGCGGTACAGGTGCATCAGCCGGGGGATGTCGGAGTTGGGGTTGGCGGAGCCGAAGATGGTCCCGACCAGCTGCTTCTCCATCAGCGTCAGGTCGCACAGCGAGATGTCGATGCTCGTCTCCTCGGCGGGGTGGATGTTGGTGACCACGACCCGACCGCGCTTGGCGCACAGCGTCATGAGCGGTGCGATCTGCTGACCCTCGCCGACGCCCATCGCGCAGATGACCTTGTCGCACATCCGACCCCAAGTGATCTCCTGGATCAGCTCGAACGCCTCTCCGATGCTGGCGGCGGTGTGGGTGGCCCCCATCTTCAGCGCCTGCTCCCGCTTGAACTCGACCGGGTCGACGGCGACGATCTGACGGGCGCCGGCCAGACGGGCGCCCTGCACCGCGGCCATACCGATGCCGCCCACGCCGATCACCGCGACGTTCTCGCCCGGGCCGACCTCTGCCGCGTACACCGACGACCCCCAGCCGGTGGTCACGCCGCACCCGACCAGGCAGGCGAGCTCAAGGGGGATGTCGTCGTCGATCTTCACGCAGGACATCTCGTTGACCACGGTGTGCTCGCCGAAGGTGCCCAGGCACACCATGGTCCACAGGTCGGTGCCGTCCGCGGAGTGGTGCCGGGTCGTGCCGTCGAGCTGGGCGCCGACGAGCAGGGCCGCACCGTTGTCGCACAGGTTGGAGTGCCCGTCCGCGCACGACGGGCAGTGCCCGCAGGCGGGCACGAAGCTGAACACGACGTGGTCGCCGGGGGCGACCCGACTCACGCCCGGCCCCACCTCGAGCACCACTCCGGATCCCTCGTGGCCGCCGATCAGCGGGGTGATCGCCGGCAGGTCGCCGGTGCGGGCGTGGTCGTCGGAGTGGCACATCCCCGACGCGACCATCTCGACCAGGACCTCGCCGGCCCGGGGCGGGTCGAGGGTGATCGTCTCGACGCTCCACGGCGTGTTGGGCTCCCACAGGATGGCGGCTCTGGTCTCCATGGCCGAGCACCCTACCCACCCTCGCAACCGCAACTTGACCGGTCGGTCAGCAACAGGGTCGCGACCGTGACATGCTGTCGGTCGCCGGGGGCGGGAGGGGGAACCCCGGGACAAGACGTCCGGCGCGGGCCGGGCCGACCGCGACATCCGGGAGCACGACCATGACCGACACCTCGACCGATCAGTCCGACGCCGGCACCTCCGACGAGATCCTCGAGGAGCTCCAGGCCTGGCTGGATCAGAACTGGGACCCGGAGCTCACCGTCGGCGAGTGGTGGGAGCGGCTCGGGCTGTCGGGTTGGGCGGCGCCGGGACTTCCGACCCACGCCTACGGCAAGGGGCTCAGCCGCAACGACAGCGTGCGGGCACAGGCCGCGATCGCCGAGCACGGCGCACTGGGGGCGCCCGGCGGACTGGGACTCCTGCTTGCCGCGCCGACCATCGCCACCCACGGCACCCAGGCCCAGATCGACCACTACGTCCGGCGCATTGTCACCGGCGTCGACGCCTGGTGCCAGCTGTTCAGCGAACCCGGTGCCGGTTCGGACCTGGCCGGGCTCACCACGCGGGCCGTCGAGGACGGCGACGAGTACGTCGTGAACGGCCAGAAGGTCTGGACCTCGCTCGGTCACACCGCCGATATGGGCATGCTGATCGCCCGCACCGACCCCGACGTCCCCAAGCACCAGGGGATCACCTGGTTCGCCTTCGACATGCACCAGCCGGGCGTCGAGGTGCGGGGCCTCAAGGAGATGACCGGCCACGCCATGTTCAACGAGGTGTTCCTGACCGACGCCCACGTCCGAGCCGATGCGATCATCGGCGACCGCAACAACGGGTGGGCCGTCACCAACACCACCCTCATGCACGAGCGGGCCGGACTCGGCTCCGGTGGCGGGTCGGGCGCGGCCACCTCGGTGTCGCCGGGCAGCGTCGCCGACCAGCTCGGGGCCCGCGCCGGGGACTTCGCCCCCAAGAAGAGCGGGGCCCGCAAGGGCGGGGGTGGGGCCATCGGCATGCTCGGCTCCATGCCCAAGATGCTCCAGGACCTGGCCCGCAGCAACGGCGCTCTCGACGACCCGACCGTCCGCCAGGACCTGGTCCGGCTCCACACCCTCGGCGAGCTCGGCCGGTACAACAACCTGCGGCTCAAGGCGGCCAAGCAGGCCGGCGGGGACATCCCCGGCATGCCCAACATCTCCAAGCTGGCGATGAGCGACATGATGCGCCTGATCCGCGACCTCGGCCTGCGCATCGTCGGTCCGGCCGGGACGCTCCACGCCTACGAGGACGCCGACAAGGCCGCGATCGAGGACGCCACCGGCAACCCGTTCCTCAACCTGGTCACCTGGGTGTCGCTGTGGGCGCAGGGGCCGTCGATCTACGGCGGGACCGACCAGATCCAGCGCAACATCATCGGCGAGCGGGTGCTCGGGCTGCCCAAGGAGCCCAACAACGACAAGACCCTGCCGTTCTCGGAGTTGCCGAAGAACGCCTGACGACGCCGTCGCTGTGCCTCAGCGGCCGGGTCCGTCGGCGACGCCGAGCCGCGTCACGGGCGGTGTCTGCCGATAGCGTGGGCCGACGTGACCGATCCACCCTCACCCGTCGGCACCGAACCGGCGGGTGAGCCCGCCGCCGACCAGTCGGCGTCGGCGGGGCCGACCCGGCCGTCGCGGCGCAAGCAGGTCATCGCGGGACTGGTCACCCTGGTGGTGCTGGTCATCGTGTTCTTCGGGATCTTCCCCAAGTTCGCCAACTACAGCGAGGCGTGGGAGTCGATCCAGGAGATGTCGGCCAGCTCGCTGGCCCTGTTCGCCCTGGCGACCGTCGCGAACATCCTCATCTACGTCTTCCCCTACCAGGCCGCCCTTCCCGGCCTGGCCTACGGGCGGGCCTTCATCGTGCGCCAGACGTCGTTCATGATCTCCAACGCCGTCCCGGCCGGCGGCGCGTTCGGGCTGGGCGTCCAGTACGCCATGCTCAACGGCTACGGGATCGACCCGGCGGTGTCGACCTCGGCCATCGGCGTGACCAGCGTGTGGAACCTGATGGTCACCCTGGCGCTTCCCGCGCTCGGCCTGCTCGCCCTGGTGCTGTCCGACGAGGCGACCAGCGGCGCGCTCCTGGGAGCGGTCCTGTCATTGGTGGCCCTCGGCGTGATGGTCGGGGGCCTGGCGTTGATCCTCCGCAGCGAGGGCTGGGCCCGTCGTCTGGGAGGCTGGGGGGACGCGCTGCTCGCCCGGCTCCGGCCTCGATCGGCTCCCGCGGCGGGCGAGGACGGTCCGCTGACGGCGGGGGCGTTGCGGTTCCGGGACCAGACCGTCGACGTCGTCCACGACCGGTGGATCCGGCTGACGGTCACCAACTTCGGCCAGCAGCTGTCGCAGTTCGGCGTCCTGGCCGTGGCGGTGTACGGGTTGGGCGGCAAGAGCACCGGCATCAACCTGCTCGAGCTGTTCGCGGCGTTCTCGCTCGCCCGGCTGGCCGGCTTCATCCCCATCACGCCCGGGGGGCTCGGCACCGTCGACGCCGCGCTGGTCGGACTGATGTCGGCGTTCGGCATGGACAAGGACCAGGCGCTGGCCGCCAACCTGCTGTGGCGGGCCGCCACGTTCATCCCCCAGGTGGTGATCGGCATCGTCACGTTCCTGATCTGGCGGGTCCAGCAGAACAAGCGGCTGGGTCGGGCTGCGGCGGCTGCACCGTCGGCCTGAGCGGACCCGTGGTCAGCTGAACGGGTCGACGGGCCGGGACACCGCCGACGCCAACCGGGTGAGGTACTCCGACCGGGGGATCTCGACGGCGCCCAACGACGCCAGGTGCGGCGTCAGCCACTGCACGTCGAACAGGGCGTGCTCGACGTGGGCGAACCGGTCGGTCAGGTGCACCAGGGCGGCCTTGGACGCGTCGGTGGCCTGGTGGAACATCGACTCGCCGGCGAAGAACGCCCCGATCGACACGCCGTAGACCCCGCCGACGAGCTGGTCGTCCTCCCACACCTCGACCGAGTGCGCCCAGCCCCGGCGGTGGAGCTCGGTGTACGCGCCCACGAAGTTCTCGTCGATCCAGCCGTGCGGACGGCGGGGGTCGCCGCAGGCGCGCATGACCGCCTCGAAGTCGGCGTCGACCGTCGCGGTGAAGCGTCGGAGCGAGCGCCGCAGCGACCGGCTGACGTGCAGCGCGGTGCCCGCGGCGACCGCTCGAGGGCCGACGGGGATGACGCCCCGGGGGTCCGGTGACCACCAGCCGAGTCGGCGCCGGCCGATCGGCATGGGGAACAGACCGGAACGGTACGCGGCCAGCAGGGTGCCCGGTTCCAGGTCACCGCCGAGCACGACGGGCCCGTCGGGGTCCGCGTCGTGCAGCGGCGGGAACACCCACCGGCTGGGAGGTGGCTCGGCCCGGGGCGGAGCGCCGATCCCGGATCAGCCCTTCTTGTAGTCGTAGAACCCGGCGCCGGACTTCCGTCCGAGCTGACCGGCCGACACCATGCGCCGCAGCACCGGGACCGCGGCGTAGTTCGGGTCGCGGAACTCGTCGTAGAGGGCGTCGAGGATCGACAGCGAGGTGTCGAGGCCGACCAGGTCCAGCAGGGCGAGCGGCCCCATCGGGAAGTTGCAGCCGCCCTTCATCGCGGTGTCGATGTCCTCGGCGGTGGCGGTGCCGTTCTCGAGCAGCCGCACGGCGTTGTTGAGGTACGGGAAGAGGAGTGCGTTGACGATGAAG
>WBZU01002799.1_pt1 | contig 11797 bp, 9 predicted proteins | sample 5204311 | NCBI WGS metagenome assembly WBZU01 (sample SAMN12344359, study PRJNA552823) | activated sludge metagenome | biome: Activated sludge suspended growth; feature: Nitrification reactor; material: Wastewater; isolation source: activated sludge from nitrification reactor of wastewater treatment... | reverse complement strand
CCGTAACTGCGGCAATCGGAATATCGACAAGGCCGGTGACGGCGCCAGGAAGTTGTTCTACTCCTCGCTTAACGTCAGTTACGAGGTCGGCTGCAATACCTTGGTTCTGCTTCTTTTGTTTCGCCGGACCAAGAAAATCTTCTGCGCTGATCCCGCCCGCTTGTGGCGTCGAATCCAGGAAGTCTTCCGCTCTCATTTACTGTAGCCCCATTGCCTGCAATTTCTTGATGGCGTCTTCTCGCTTCATCGCCCCGGAGGCAACGGCAGCCTTGATCTTGTTGGCCTCTTCAATGTTGACGCCAGTTCCTTGCTTGCCGAAATTAGCCAGTTGGCCTGTCTTCGCATCAAATACGCCGCCCGGTTCTTCACCAGTGATCTGCCCCATGTCGTTGTATGTCTTGCGATTTGGCAACGTGATGTAGCGGTTTGAGTAATTCGGCTCCTTGCCGCCGTTTACCAGGGCGTTGTACTTCGCCAGTGCCTCCTGGTCTCCGCTGTTGGCCTTGTCAAACAGCCCGGAGATGATTCCCTGCTTTTTCAGTTCAAGTTGTTTGGACTGCTGGTCAAGCGGATTGCCTAGCAGCCTTGCCAGTTCGTTCTGCGCATTCAAGTCCTGGCCACGCATCGTCAATTTGTCGCGATTGTTGGCAACCTGTGCCGCCAGCTCTGCATTACGGCGCTGAGTCTCATTGCCCATTTCTGCAACGCCACGTCCTCCTTCTGCGTTGATTAACGACGCGATTGCGCCCTGATTTCCTCGCGTCGCCAATGACACAAGTTCATCATTGCGCCAGCGCCGCGTCTTTTCTGCGTTGTCGCGCGCAGTCGCATCTGTAGCCTCTTGCCCAACAATGCCGACACCATTTCCACCATTTGCGGCAATCATGCTATCGATCATTCCGGCCCTGGCCTTGTTCTCGCGCTCAAGGATGTCGTTCACTCCCTTCCCGTCGTATGAACCGGCAATGCCGCCGCGCCGCGTCATTGGCGACGACATGGAGGCGCTTGCCGTATCTGCCGTAATGATTCCGCGCTCGTTGCTGACTTGGCGAGACTGACTGGTTGGCGACTGCGCCGTGGTTATCGGAACAGGAACGCTGCGGCCTTCGTTTGAATACGACGCACCAGGAAGATCGGACGGCTTGCCGACCGGCTGCGCCTGCTGTTGCGTTCCAGCGCGTTCTGCGCGAAGCTGCTCATAACTCTTGGTTTCCGCCGTGTTGGATGCACGGGCCGCGTCAGAGAACATTCCGGCAATTCCTGAAACCACCTTGTCAAGCCCGACAGGCGGCGCGTCTGGATTCACTTTTGCGCCAAACCCATCCGGTAACACTGGCGGCAACATCCTGGATGCTGCGGCATTGTATTCGCTTGGCTTGCCGGGATATTCGCTCATCAAGTTTCCGGTCTTGAGTCTCCATTCTTTTTCTTCAGGAGACATACCATCCGCCGCCGCTCGTTTCCCGCCCTTGATCGTCGGACCTACCGGCCTGCCGGTCCCATGCTCCAACAGCGCGTCAAGGCCGTCGAAACCAAGCCCTCTGGCGATGCCCTGCAATACGTTTTCCTGCGCCGCAGAGACGATTCTTTCGCCATTGGATACCTTGATCGGCTCACCAGTCTCGCGCACCGTAGCGTCGATGGAATCACTCCTGGCGGTGCCTGGGCCTTGAATCTTTCCGCCGTCACGATACCCGGAAGCCTTGTCGATCTGCTTGCCACGGCTGCCAAACAGGTTCATGGCATTGTCTATCAGCCCGCGTTGCTGCGGTTGCGGATCCGGTTGCGGATCCGGTTGCGGAGCCGGTTGCGGAGCCGGTTGCGGCTGGCTTTCCGGTTTGGCCTTGCCTGTTCCATATTTGGCGTCCATGTCAGCCATCAATTGTTCAGCCCTGCTTTTCGGCTGTATAACGCCGCCGTCCGCGTAGCGTTTGGATTTCTTGCTCATAACTTGGCTCCTTTCCGGCAATTCTGCCTTGCCTGCCAGCATTCCGCGCGCCGGACGATCACAATTCGCCGGACTGCGAAATCGTTGTTCCGCCGTCAGCACGAAGCGAGGATTGAACATCAAGGTTGTTAAACAGCGCCGTAGCCATCTGCGCAATAGACTGCGCCTCTGCCAGCAACGCCTTTACCCTGTTCTCGATGATAGACAAATCAGACATCTGATTCTTGACGGCCGCTTCAAGTGCTGAACTGTTGTTGTACTGCGTCACTTTACTGATTGTTTCTGCTGCCTGGGTGCGAGCGTTGAACATCTGCGCCGCCGACGAAATCAACTTGGACTGTGCGTCATACCCGACATTGCTCATGCGCGACGCCATGTCAGGACCAGAGGCAAGCGCCTTGATGTAATCGACTGCCGCCTGCATTGACTTCGTGCGCAAGTCGATCACGCCGCTGATTGCGACCTTGGCTGACTCAAGCGCCACCATCTGATTTGCCTTGGCTGCCTCGAATGCGATCTGAACCGTCGTTGTGCTGGCCTGTAATGTCATCTTGGCAACTTCAACAGATACGCCAAGGTTCGCTTTGTCGGCGTCGAGTGATGCGCCTTGATTGGCTTTTTCCGCCTCCAGCGCAAGCTGCGCAGTGGTCGTATCGGCCTGCAATCCAAGTTTCAACACGTCAAGCGCCGACGTGAGGTTCGTTTTGTCCACGTCCAGTGCGACCGCCTGGTTCGACTTGCCGGCTTCAAGGGCCACCTGAATTGTGGTCGTGTTGGCCTGTAGAGCCAGCTTGGCAACTTCCGATCTGGCGTTGAGCAACGATGCCACCGACGAAATCAGCTTGCTCTGTGCGTCGTAGCCAATACCGGCGATCCGCGATGCAATCTCTGGGCCAGACGCCAGCGCCTTGATGTACTCGTTTGCTGCCTGCATGGCCGCAGCGCGCAGTTGCAACGCCTTTTCAAGAATGGACTGCATCAAACCCACGGACATTTCGGCGATCTTGCGCGACGACTCCGCAATTTCGTCTTGTGCCTTCTGCTCAATTTGCAAGATTGCGGACGCCGCAGCGTCTGGCGGAAGCGGGAAGCGGCGCGCGGCAAACTGCGCAATCACGGCATCCTGGGCGCGCGTCTTGTCGCCGAGAATGCGCGCCTGATCGTTGCCCCATATCTGCGTTGCGATGCTCGGCGGAAGCGCCACCTCCGTGTTCGCAATCGCGTCAATCAGCCACCCCTCGGCGGAGTCATAAACATCACCTTCGTTCGCATAAAACTGCGTGCGATACGACTGGAATTTCGTTTCGAGAAGCAAAACAAGATCGGCGTATGCGTCATCGAACACGGACATGATTGCCGAGATGTCCGCATCTGTCGGTATGGTCAGCGCTGGTTCTGCTACTGACGGAGGAGATACAGTGCCAGGAACCAGTGTGGAGCCGCTTACCGTGTCTGTAAATGCGCCAACAGAAACAGAAGTTCCGCTAATATCTACCGATTCCGCAGTGTCTGAGACTGTTGGTGCAGTAACCGTACCGCCAGTAATGGTCGGCAACGATGTTGCGGCAAGCAACTCCATGCGGTCGAGCACGGCTGACAGTGCTGCAGAGTCGTCAGGGAAATAGACAGACCGAAACTCTGCGAACCGCGTAGCAAGCCACGAAGCCAGCTCAAGGTAGCGCGTTTCCCACTGGTCGTAGATGTCATCAACTGTGATCGCCGCCGGGATGTCAACAGCCGGCTCGGTGATTGTTGGGACGGTCACGCTTCCGGACGTGACGTGCGGAGCGCTCACAACGGCAAGAAAATCGTCCATGATCGCCGTGATCTTGGCAGTAAATTCTTCTTTCTGTGAGATTCCCTCATTCCACGTCGCGTTGATCAGGTCTTCCAGGACCTGCATAGCGGCGTTCGGGACTTGGTGAAGATAGACCCCTGGGGCCGGCGATCCGATGTAATGGGCCTCGAGATTGACAATATCGGTCATGGCTAAATCCTCCTGCTGGATGCGACTGGCGCGAAGCTGACGGTTGCCAGCGTGAAATCAGACCCGTTGGTGTTGTGAATAGACAAGTCGAACCAGTTTTCGCGCAGCCCCTTGCCGACATCAACCCGCTGCATCCGAAGGTTCGTGTCGCAGTTGCGCGCCTCGTACTCGTAAGCGTCCCCATCAGGCGTCGTGACGTGCAACTCAACCGGCCCATCAGACACAACACCGAGATAGCATGTTGGCAGGTGCTTGAGATTCTCTGCGCCAAAATTCTCCTTGCCGAGAGAAACGTGGGCGTCGACCGCGCCCGCTCCTTCCAGCGCATAGATTCCATCGGCAGCGGTGCCGTAGCCGTTGCTGGTGGACGTGAAATCCCATCCGTTGTAGGTGGATACTGCTGCCTTGTCCAGATTGACGCAGTACCCGCAAGACACCACGCGCATGTATCCACGACTCTGAAATACCGTGGATATTCCTGAGCCTTGTGCAACCACATCGACCGCATCGGACATGATTTCTGTAACCTGCCCTTGTGTATCGGCAAGCACAATACCGTTGGCGCCGAACCACCCGACTATAGGCTTGGAGGGGTGCTCAAACTCGGTTCCGGTAACGGAGCCATAAGGCAGGACATCGCGCACGACATCAACAGACCCCAAATCTTGACATGATATAAAGTAAGTTTTGTCGGCTGATAGATAAACTCCGCCCTGATTCGATACTGCAATAGAAATATCATCCGGGAACGGAATTCGGTTTTCTGCCGGGAGATAGTAGCCTGGTCGGTACGGCAGGCTATAGAACAGATTTTTCCCGCTGATCGAGCATAGCCGCCCGTTATGGACAAACAGCTTGGTCCCTGCAGGAAGCGGCGCTTCAAACCGCTGATTTGCCTCTCTCCCAGTGGCGTCCGCAGTCAGATCGGCTGTTGCGGTTCCAGTCACATAGGATGAGTACAGGAACAAAACCTCGCCATTCGTGGCCGACAGATAGACATTGATATGCGTGGCCCCTGCGGTTGCCGCAGGCAGCGTGACGCGGACGCCGCCTGTCGATGCAACCGACGTGCTTGCAGAAACCCCAGATTCTTCTCCCGTGTCGTTGTTCAGATAACTGACGGCAACTTGGTACGCCCCATCGAAAAGCGCCCCGCCAATATCTGAACAGGTTGGCGCCGAGGGCGTCGGAAGCGCCCACGGATACCACGTTCCATTGGCGGCTATACGCCCTGAATCCGTGCCATTGGAGTAGTACGTGTCGCCGTTGAACTTGCAATAGCTCATCGGGCCGTTGCTCGCCAGCAACTTGACAAGTGTTTCTGTGTAAGACGGCAAGGTAATCGCGTAAAGCGATGAGGCGCGAACAAGGAAGTTCTCAAACAGCGAATGCGGAGAAGTCATCGCCTGCACCAGAGAAGCGGCCATACGCCGAACTACGTTGCCGGCGTTCGTGATGTCCACGTTTTCTGCCTCGCGCAGCCACCTGCCATTTTCTGTTGTCAGCGCAAAATCAGGAAGCCGGTTGTTAATTCCGAGGAACGGGCCAAGTGGCTGCGTTTTCATGTTTATGCCCATCCAATGAAAGGTGGCGGATTCTCAAACTCGTACATTCCCTTGCGGTCTTCTGCTCCGCCATATCCAAACATTATCCCCTCAATACTACTTCCCGTAGACCACATTTGCGCGATTATGTCATCGCCAGAGAAGAATGCGCCTATTCCATCTTGCGGAGAAAATTCCTGCGACCCGCCTGTATAAAATACGGCGGCGGCTATTTGTTCGGTATTAGACTCTTCAACGTCGGTTACTTCTTCTGAGGTTTCAGGATCAATTAAAAGGCTTCCGGAGTGCCCGAGAAACTTTCGCACTTCATCAATTTCATACCACCCATCACCTAAGCCAAGGTTCTCATGAACAACAATATTGTCGACCCATGACCCTGTATCCAGAACACCAGGCCCAGTTGTCCCGCCATGGATACTGTACGAGTCCTTGTACCCGTATCCATAAACCGCTTGCGCATCACCATGAGGAATGACAAGAAGAGATCTTGCGGTTTCTGTATGGCTCCCCTGAACGCTCACTCCGCCAGATATTGTCGTTTCAAAAATATAATCGCTTGCCACCCCAAGCGATCCGGGATTGGGCGGCGGGGTATATGTGTAAATGTCTTGTCCCTCGAGCACACCCCCCCCAGCATAGACTGAAACACCGTCAGACGTTGTATATACAACTCCGGCCGCTCCGTATACCCACCTGTCCATTGCCACTTCGTATGGCGGATTCAGATACACCAGCGAACTACGCCCAGACCCGGACCCGAAACTCTTTCCAGATATTGCCGTGCGCCAATAGGTATAAATGTCTGCCGTCGACGATGTGTCGAACCCGTCGCACGAGAATCCAACGCTAACCGCAACGCTGGTCCTGAACCGCTGCTCGCCCCACCCGCCTCCGGTCCCAATGGTGCCGTAGTTGCACCACAGCGAAGTACCGAAACCGCCGCCTCCAAGCGTTCCGCTTATGTCGGATGTCCAGTCGTGCGCCGCCATCCATGACGGGGGATTGCATACCCGCATGTGTTGCAGCACCGACTGACCGCCAGACCGAGAGTAGTTGATGGTGTTCAATTCGTCGCGGGTGTAAAAACAGTACACAGTGACGTTGGACGCTTCAAGCGCGTACCCATATTTGCTTCCGTGGAGCAACATCGCTGGCGTTGACCATACCGGGAAGGCAATCACTTCAGAGTACTTGGCGTTATGCCAGCGCATAGAACCCCCGACCGTGGCAACCGAGATTGACCACCGCGCTGCTTCGCGGTCCACCTCGTCGCCAGGGGGCGGTATAGCTGGTGCGGGGTTCCTTGTGATCGAAACACGATAATGAGTCGACATGGTGTCGAACCCTGACCCGACTTCCGGAGAAACCTCCAAGTGCTGAATGATGTCGCACGCCGTTCCGGACCAATTGAACTTCCACCCGTACCCAAGCATGAACGGTGACGGAAGGCTCAACGTCCGGGCAAACACCATCGACGGTGACGGGCTGGAATACGCAAGGATGTAAGCCTCTATGCGGTCCTTCACTAGAGAAGAGATGCCCGTGTCGCTGAGCAGAGAAACCAGCTTTTTGACCTCTTTCCCGGCGGTCAACTTCGTTACCAGAACCCCGTCGCCTGCGCACCTGATCAACCAGTGCGTGTTGTCGTCGCTGCGATATACCCCGGTGTTGGTGTCGAGTATCGTCCCGTTGCTGTGCACAAGGTACGGAACGGTCTCCGCAACGCCATCTACCTCCCACTGCCACGAGTCTCCTGACCCGTATAGCGCCTGAACATACAGCTTTGTTTTGCCAGTGAACAAGCTTGCTGGGCACAGCGCCATACACGTTAGCTTGTCTGCACGGGAGCCAGAACATGATTTGGCGTCTTCGCCTTCTACTGGCGGATTTCCAACTGTTTCTATGCTTGGCGGCTTGATTTTTCCGATCAACTCTTCCGCTGAAACCGCAGCCCTTTGCGAGTCGGCATAGCGCAGCGTTGCTGTAGGTTCAAGTATGGACGTGAGATCAATCGATCCGGAATCCATGAACGGCATCAGCGCAGTTTCCTCGGCCGCACTTTCTTGTTTGTCATTGATGAACCGCGGCATTCCTGCATGCGTTTTCAGGCGAGTTGTAACGCCGTCGCTATCGGTACGGTAGTGTTTCCGTATCCCGTTTGGCCCGCTAACCAGATCGAGCATTTTGCGTTCATTCGCTTTCCCGGTAGCGTCGCCAAACCGGGTTGGAAAGACAATCTTGTCGTCGTTGATGTACATTAGAATCTCGTGACGACGTGCGTTGCCTGGTTGCGATACACGACATGAAGTAAGTCGTCCTCGAATATGTCGGAGGCTTCGTCTTCTCCAAACTGCGCCCATGCAGATGCGCTGAATGCAAGCGAGGCGCTTCCCGAGATCATGTTGTCGTACAGGAAAGCACGCGCTACGGGAGAGAATAAAATCTCTGCGTAAGCCGCAGAAGAAGGCCCATATCCTGCGCGGCCGGAAACATTGATTGGCAATGAAGCCGAGGCGCTTGATACACACGCACGGGAAGCCTGTGCTTGGGCCGAGAACCGCAGCGACGCATTCGCCGCCCCGCCAATGCCGTGCGACGCTGCGATCTCTGCTGGGAAACTGACGGTTGCTTCACCAACACCAGGAAGCGCGAAGAATGCCATTCCATCCGCGCTAAACACGATCTCCGACTCCGCCTCACAGAAGTACATTTCTGCTAGTTCGGCAACGGCCGTGGCACCGAACGGAACTGTGGCGACCCCTGCTGCCGACCCGCCTATGCCGCAGATTGCCAACGGCGAGAAACGCAACCTTGCGTCGGCAACTGACGATGTGCCTGAAAGCGCCGCTCCGTTCGCGGTGAATACAAGCGCAAGCGCCGCTGTTGCGCTGCTTGGCCTTGCGAACATGGCGCTGGCAACGGCAGAAAAAACAAGGTCCGCAGAACCCGTGGCTGAGTACACATCGCCAACTGTGCCGGTAGCCATAGCGGAGAACGGTACTGTTACCAAGCCCTCGCTTCTGACTGGGACGGCGCACGCAGCGAAAGCCGAAATACCGACAGTGGCGCTACAGGAACCAACGAACGAGGCGTAGCTTACGCCAGAACCAGAAAATGGGACCGTGGCAGCCGCCACGCCAATTGGGGCGGCGAATGCGCTAGCTGCGGCGGAAAAACGGATGAACTGATAGACTTCACCGCAAAATAGCGAGTCGGCTGCTCCGGTTGCGGATAGTGTTAACGAAGCGGCTGCGACGGTTGGATACCCAACACAGGCGACTGCGGAACCAGAGAACGACAGGTCTGCTGCTGCATCACCTATCGGCGTGCCGACAATCAGAAAATCGACTGCGGAGCCTTCCGGTGCGGAATACGTTCCGGCCGGTATCAGGAACGCTACGCTGTTTCCGGATGGCGCTGTATAAGGCATGGTCAGAACAACATTGGCGAACCGTACACGCGGTCAAACACAAGGGGAGACTCGTCGTCAATGCCGTGCATCACGACAAGCCACGGCCCATATTCAACGCCAAGAAAAGCGTAACCTCCATCGTCAGGAGAACTCCATGTCTCCCTCGCGCAAACGGCCACGCCAATGTCACGAAACAGGCTTACCTTGCGAGAAACGAGAATGTCAGGAGACAAGGTAACCGTTCCCGATATGTAGTAAACGCCACCGTACCGACCGTTGTAATTAGTCTTTATTGCCCCGGATATTTTGCGCGAAACGTGATTCGCAACATCAAATAATGCTTTTCCTGGGGCGTGCGTCCAGACGTAACCGAATACACCGGAAGCCATTGCTCAGGCCCAATCGCCAAGGTCAAAGGCAAAGTGCGTTTCTGGATACACATACGTTCCGGTACTGGCGGCAAGCGTCATATTCAGCGATCGGAAGCCAACAATCAGCCCGGAGGTTACGCCCTCGATTCCTGACAAAAATTGAACGTCTGAGGAAAGCGGGCGATCTTCAAGGATATGCAGTAGCCCGCGCGCAGTCCCGCGCAGTTTCATGGTTGTTGTCGGGCCTTCGATAAGCATTACCGGAGTAAAGTGAATCCCGCCATCGCCGGGGTTCGGGGCTGTGTATAGCCCATACGTCGTCGCATAGACTATTGTTGTTCCGTACTCGACCCAACCACGAGACGCAGAGAGGTTAATAAGTTTCGTCGAGGTTCCGCCGGTATCGTAGCAATAATACGCTTGCTCATTGTCGCTGGCAGCGTTCCACGCCCCGACGATAGAAATCTGAAAGCAAGCAATCGGGCCAACGATTTGCGAATATGGGCGGGAAAAATACCCATACCCGCTTGTGTAAAACATTGAAGCATAGCCAACCGTGGCGCCGTTTCCAAGGTTTGCGACGGAGTTTGTGTTGTTGCATCGAGCCTCATATGCGTGCCCGTCCCCTGCGACGATTGATGCAAAGTCGCCGAACCGGAAGAAATCGTATTTACCGCTGGTGTAGGAAATGCCGATATGTACCGTCCTGTCGTCACAGATAACGAACCACGCTCGAGCGGTTGAGTCCGCCGTCGATGACTTCGGAAGATACTGCGTCGCAATCGTATTGACCGGCGTTGAAACATCCGTCCAGTCTTCGGCAAACAACAGCGTTGCCGTTGTCGTGCCGGTATCGGTGACGCGCACCGCATGATTTCCAGAAGCCGAAGACGACGTAGAGCGATAGACTTTCTGGTTCGTGCCGCTGTATGCCACTTCCCACCCGGCAGACGGGGTTTTGCAAGTGATCGTTCCGGTTGCAGTCTGGTCGGAGATTCCGGTTGTGGCGAAAGTGAAGGTATCGGCAGCGACGGAAACAACCCGCCATTTGCCGTTCAGCCCTGACGGTGTTGCACCGGAGATCTCGATGATTTGGTATTGCTGGAACCCGTGCGCCGTGTACGTGCATGTTGCCACGTTGCTCGCAACAACAAGGCTCGTCAGTGTCACCTGGTTGAACCCGTTGATTAAGCAGGCGTCGAGTACGTCGATCAACTTCCCGGCCTGGCCGCTCAGGGCCGCGGCTCCGGTCATGGTGCTGCGATACCATTTTGTGTTGTGCGTCGGCATGTGTTGCCCCTTACGCCGCGTTGATGACGAACGACGACATCAGGATCGGGCCAAGCGCAACGACTGACGTAGTGTTCATCTGGATCGTGCCGCCAGCGCCGGTGACAGTGATGTCAGCATCGCACACGGTTGCGCCCGTCGAATCAGCAACGCGCGCCCACGTCGCCGTCCCGGTTGCGTCGGCGGACGAGTCCTGCGTGATTGCTGACATGGTAAGGGCGCCGGCCGAAACAGAACCGCACGGATCTGAGAACGTCAGAGTACCGAGAAGCACCTGTGACGTGATGGCATCCGCCGGGCTTGCCGGCTGCGTGCCTGTGTAGAACTTGATGGTTCCGGCGCCCGACCCTGCGTCGATGGCGTCCTTGATGGTGGTGAGAGCAGAGTTCTTGACTGCCGTAACGAAGCGCAGAATAGCCATGATGATTCTCCTTATCGAATAGGTTGGTTGTTGGTGCCGGTAATTACGACTTTGCTACTGACATGAAAAACCGGCATAGGCGATGCCTCTGTTTGCCGCACCAGCAAATTGATTTGCTTCTCCACAATGCGCGCAGCATATTCTATGTTGGCGATGTGGGACGTGGTGTTCTCATCTACGCCCTTTGGTGCAGCGGTTTTCCTGGGCGATTTTTCGAGTTTCCCGTTGCTGTTTTCGCGCTTGGCTTTGCGCTGTACAACAACATTGCTTGCCGACTGGACGATTGAGATGTTCTGTTCACTGGCGATAGATACAATTGCCTCTGCAACAAGAACCCCATAAATCTTTTCTGTGACGGAGCGAACGAAAACCCGCTGAACACCTGTGAGGTCGTGATATGGAACCTCGAACAGGAACAGCCACGAATCCGTACTGAAGGCGTCGGTTGAAAAGGCGTTTTCGTCAAACATCAAGCGCCCCTCCACTTGTTTCCTGCGGTGCCGTTGCCGACCACGTCGACATCGTTCATCTTCTGGACATTGGCATGAATCGGGTCGGCTTGCGCAGCAGTCAGGATCGCAGCAGCCATGGCCTCAAGATCGACGCCTCCAGCGGAGGCCGTAGACAGCGCCTTGCCAGCCGAACCGTTGTTAGTGAACTCAGCCAACACGGAGTCCCACACGGCGCGAGCCAGTGATGCATTCGTCACCACGTCGGAAACATCAGTCGTGCCGGCCATATTTCCTACAGCGTAACGCACTAACTCACCTGAAAACGCGAATGCGGCTGACGCTGTGCGCAAC
>WBZU01001316.1_pt2 | contig 11797 bp, 4 predicted proteins | sample 5204311 | NCBI WGS metagenome assembly WBZU01 (sample SAMN12344359, study PRJNA552823) | activated sludge metagenome | biome: Activated sludge suspended growth; feature: Nitrification reactor; material: Wastewater; isolation source: activated sludge from nitrification reactor of wastewater treatment... | reverse complement strand
TGCCACGCAGCTTCAGCGGCACGATCGTCCACTGCGGTTCTGGCTTTGGCGAAGTCTTCGCCAGATAAATCACCGCGCCCGCCGTGGTGGTGGTGGTATTCGCGAAGCGCAGGAACAGCTCGTCGCCGCTCTGCTCCCACGCGCTGACCAGCAGACCGTTCACGCTCTGAATCTCGAAGCCCTGCGGCAGCGTGACCTGCAACTGCCGCCACGCGCCGCGTGCGCGCTTCAGTTCGATGGCGGCAAAGAGTTCCTGCTTCTGCTCGCTGACCTGCACCACGTAATCGGTGCGCGCTTCCAGCTTCGCCGGCGCACTGCGCACGGTGAAGTTCAGCGGCTCGCCCGGCGCGACACGATACGTCGGGCATGTGATCTTCACCTTGTTCAGTTCGAGATCGTAAGTGGGCAGTTGCGTCTGGGTCGCCGTGGGCGCGGGTGCGATCTCGGTGTTCGATTCCGCCGCCAGGATCACTTTGCCCTCCAGCCGGTTCGCCTTCGGCACAATCATCGGGCTGCGCGCGGGCAGGGCCGCCGCGTGCGGCACCAGGTTCAAGGTCAGCTCAGCGCCATCGCGCAAATCATTCGCCGTGTCGATGCGCAGCCAGGTCTTCCCGGCCTCCTCGCGCAGCGCCATGCGTGTGTCGAATCGCGCCCGCCCATCGCTGCGCAGATGCACCTGCTCGATGTCCCACGCGGGATCCACCGTGACCTCCAGCGTCCGTCTCGATGCGCCAGGAAACGCGAACGTGGTCCACACATTCGAGCGCACGCGCAGATCGTCGCGGGCTTCGATGCTCGTCAGCACCGTGGCGGCGGGCGGCGGCGTGTCCGCGAACTGGCGGCGCTGCTGGCGCGTGAACTTGAACGACGCCGCGGCACCGAGTGCGACAGTGATCGAGCGTCTGCCATCGCGCACCGTTTCGCTCGTGAGCAGTTGAGTGTCGTCAAAGACCGGTGCCGCATCATTGTCCTGCATGTCGATCAGCAGCAGCGACGCACTCGCCGCCGGCAGGTTCAACGCAGCCGTCGTCCACGCTGCGGGGCGCGGCATTTCATACGTCGCCGTGAGCACGTGCGCGCCGGCGGCCGGGATGCGCACATCGCCATCCGGCCCGGCAGCCACGGGCGCGCCATCAAGCGCGAGATCGCGCAGCGTGATGATCGTGCTGGAGTTGTCCCGATCCGTGAGCTTCGCGCTCACCGTCGCCCAGCGTCCGCGCGTAGCGACTTGGAAGCGTGCATCGATGACGAAGCGCTGGTCCTCGATCCGGGCACGGTAGAGCGCGGACAGAATCGTGGCGCCGGGCTTGGCATCATCCGGATCTTTTGGCGCGGCCTCGGGCTTGCGGTTCTCTTTGGCCAGAGCCCAGAGGCGATCGAAGTCCTTGCGATCCAGGAAGTAGCGCTGCGCCTTCTGATCCGCGAGCGGCTTGGTTTCATCGTAGGGAACAAAGACGGTGTGCGCGGCGGGGTCTGCCTGAGCATGAAGCTGCGGGCATGGAGCGAGAAAGGCCACGAGCAGGACCGCGATCTTCATGCCGAGAACTGCGAACGCGTGAGTCGTCCTCGTCCTCGTCCTCGAAGCATGGCACGGCTCGAATGCTGCGCATTCTTGCCGCGAGTTTCGGCTAAAGCCTACACTCCTACTTGTGCATTCGAACCTCTGAGACACTCCAGGCGATGATCCCGCACGTAGGAGTCTAGGCTTCAGCCGACTCCCCGACGATGCGCGCGGCGCAAGGAGCCCACGCTCCGCATACCCCACGCATTGATCAAAGACTACGCGCCCCTTGGGGAGCACACGTGCCCTCGCGTGTTCAGAGCGAGCGCCCGCGTCCGCGCAGGAGCGTCCGCGCGCCACATCTCCGGACGCGACGCTTTCCGCTGCGAACGAATCCGCGAACACGTGTTGCCCTGTCCCCATTCCTTTGTCGGTGAAAGTCTTCATGCCGTCCTCCTTCCAAGCGCAAGGGTTTCCAACTTCGCCATCGCGCGCGCGATGAGCCACAGCACCAGCGCCGCGCCCCAGCCGATGAGCACCGCATTCGCGCGCGGCTGCCATGCCGTATTCACCAGACCCGCGCCCCACACCAGCAGCAGCACCGCGAGCGCCGTGCCCAGCCAGGGATGCGCCCGCCCACGCCACAGGAACAACCCCGCTCCCAGCAGCATGAACGCCACCGCCCACCACCACTGCGCTTCCCACGATGTGTAGTGCAAATCAATCACCTCCGGCGACTGCAACCCGCGGAAGCGCAGATGCTGCCCGCTCGCGGGAATCTCCAGCGCGAGGGACATCAGGCCGGATTTGCGCGCTTCCGGCCAGATGTTGATGCGTGGCAGTCCGAACATGGTCGCGCCCGAAGTGGCGAGAGCAGGATCGCCGATTGGAAAGAACTGCGGCGCTTTGCCAGTCGCATCGGGCGACATCGGCTGATTCAAATCCACCGGCGCACCGGCGCTGTCCTTGCCTTTGAAGCCGACGCCTCCGATGGCCTTGCCAGCAGTGTCCACGTTCGCTTTCGCGGTTTCGTCGTCATCCCAGAACGCTACTCGGCCCACAATCTGCCCTCCTTCGGCAGTGACCCACAGCCACTTGCGGGAGGAGTCGATGATCGCCTGCACCAGATCGAGATTCGGTGCGGTGTTCTTCACCACGAGTTCGCCTTTGCCTGCATCCATCTGCACGGTGGCACCGTCCGGGAAGGGCACGCCCGCGCCGGTGAGGAATGCCTGCGCGCCATACTTCGCGAGCACCGCGGTCAGCCCGAGCGTGCGCGTGGTGCCAACTGCGGGCGCGGGCGGCAGTCGGTAGCTGCGCGTGAACATCTCCGTCTGCGAGTCCACGACCGGTTCGATGACGATGCGCCCGCCTTCGATGCGGTATCTCATGCCCGCGAGTTCGGTGACGTAGCGCAGTGCTTCGTCCATCGGCACGTCTTTGAGGTCCAGGCTGATGCGCGCGGTGCTCGGCACATCGACCGCTTTCAAAACGATGTTCACCCCGCGCTGCGCCGGATCAGCAGCCGGATCGAGATCGCGCGACTTCATGCGCAGGAACTCGACGGCTTCCTCAATGGTGGCATCCTGGAACTGCACCACCGGGAAGCGGATCATGCGCACGCGCTCCTGCACTGCCCCCGCCAAGGAGTTGGCTTGAGCCGGATCCTTTTCGTCCCAGCCCTCACTCACGTCGGCCAACATTCTGGCTCGCGTGTGGTCGCGTGCAGAGGCGATGTAGTCAGTCTTTGCGCGTTCGACACGTTCCAAGCCTCGGCGCGCCGCTACGTTGTAAGGGTCCGCCCGCAGAACGCTCTCAAACTCTTTGGTCGCACTATCATAGTCACCGAGATCGAACTGGCTGTTCGCTTTCTGAAGCGAGCGGGTGACCACTTCCTGTTGCTTCACGTGCTCTGGAGTCAGTGCAGGAGGATAGCGATCGGGATCAGCGAGCTGCTTCTGAAGCGCGAGTGCTGCGGCATGATGGGGATACTCGCGCAGGATCAGGCTCAGCTCTAATCGCGCACGGTCCATCTGCCCGCTGGCTGCCATTTGCCTGGCTGTTTCCAATATCTCAGTGTCGCTCTGCTCGCTCAGACGTTCGGCGTAGTCGATGCGCCCGCTGGAATCAAATTTCGGCAAGTGCACGGTCAGTGCCGTCGAATTCGTGCTGAACGGCGCAGTTGCGAGCTTGGCTGTGGCCCGCTTCCAATTGAGCACGGGCAGGTCCGTGCCCACCTGTTCCATCTCCGTCTTCGCCTTCGCAAAGTCGAAGCCCTCCGGCGCATACACATCCCAGGTGGTGGCCAGCACGGGCACGTCGTCGGGCAGGGTGAGCGGTTGCAGGGGGCGCTGGCCGGTGCTGGTCCAGGGCTGGCCTTGGGTTTCGTAGAGCACTTGCAGGCGCACGTCCGGCTGGTTCGCGCTGCCGGCGGGCAGCGGGATGCTGAGCGCGCCATCGGGGCCGCGCACGGGTTTCACGGGCTGATCGGCGGCGAGCGTGCTGAGCAGCGTGGCCTGCGCGGGCAGCTTCACATTGAGGAACTGTTCGCCGCTGTGCTGCACGCTGAGCGTGGCCTGATGGCGCGTGCTGCCATCCGATGCGAGCACGGTGATCAATGCGATCTCCCGCACGACGACCGCCGCGAGTTCGCTGTGGCCGTGGCGCGCGGCGTGCAGGGTGAGCGCGGCTTCCGGTGCGGCATACGCATACGCGCCGACGATGCGATGCCGCGGTGTGTAGCCTTCGATCAAGGGCACGCGGCGGATGTCCCGCGTCTGCATGGCTTTCGCATCGAAGGTGATCTCGGTGTCGGTGTTGGCTTCGATGATCCACTGGCCGGTGAACTTCCGCGCGGTGGACGCTGAGACCTGGGGGAGCGTGGTCGTCAGCAGTTGGGATTCCTGACTCTTCAGGCCTGTGTCCTGATTCGATGCAGCCCCCTGCTCCAGGCTGATCGCCCAGCGGATAGCCGCAGCGCCGAGCAGTTCTTCGCGCAGCGTGAGCGTCCACACGCCGGTGTTCGGATCGAGCTGGCGCTCGGCGATGTTCGCACTCGTGAAGCGCACGGCGGCGGCCTGCTCTTTGCTGAACTGCACCTGGAACCGGCGCAGCGGCGCTTCGCTGACGCGCAGGGTGAACTGGCCTTCGATCTCCACGCTGTGCGCACGCGGCAGCGCATACGCGATGGCGTCCAGATCGAACACCGGATCGCGCCGCTGCGTGGTGAAGCTGAGTCTGAAATCGCGCAGGCAAAACCAGGCGATGCGGCCTTTCACAGGTGTGAGCTTCACATCCCGCTCTTCCAAACCCGTGGCGTCAGTGACGTTCACGCGCCAGGTGGTGTCGTAGTCGAGCGCGACGTAGCCGGCGAGTTTCGTGGCATCGGGAATGACGAGCGGACTGATCGCGGACGCTGCTGCAGTGCCGGTGCGGCGCAGGCGCGTGCGCAGCGTGATGCGGCTCTGCACGGCGCTGGTGAGCGTGTTCGGCCAGCGATACTCGAGCGTCTGGCCATTGCGCTTCCATTCGAGCGGCGGACCCTGAATGGCCGCGGTGTCATCAAAGACTTCGTTCGCCGGCAGCGTGACGCGCAGTTCGTTCACGGGGCGGTCGGTGCTGATGCCCAGCGTGTGTTCGATGCTGATGTCATCACGCGACACGCGCACCAGCGCATCCGCATCGACGATGACTCGCGGCTTCGCGCGGCGCACCACGAGCTGCGGCGCATCCGCATCCGCGAGCCAGCGCAGGCCTTTGTCGGTGATCTGACCGCCGGTGATCTCGATCAAAGCGATGTCAGGATCGAGCGCGGTGATGTCGGCATTCAACGACCGCGTGATCTGCTGCGCCTGCCGCACGGCGGGGATGCGCACGGGCTGTGCGGTATCGCTCAGGTTCAATGGAGCGGTGAGCGCGATGGCGAAGTCGGCATTCGTGCCGTGGTCGGCATTGACGGTGATGTCGAGCTGCGAGCCGCGCTGCTGCCAGCGTGCGAGCTGCCGCCCGCGCACGTCGGCCACGGCCGTTTCAGCGGGTGTGAGGTCGAGCGTGAAGGTGCGCTCGCCGGCGGCGCGACCGAGTTGTTCGAGCCACACGGTCCACTGCGCGTTGATGGTCTGCGGCGTGAGCTGCACGGTGGCGCGATTGCGATTCGATTCGGCGATGAAGCGGCGGTCGATGCCGGTGCCGGTCACGCTCCAGGCAAAGGAGTAGCGCGCGGCTTTCTCGATGCCGTGGTGCAACCCGATGCGCACGGTGCCATCGGAACCGCGCGTCCAACGCGGTGCCTTCGCGAGCACTTCAGCATTCGCGGGCAGTTTCAATTCGAGCGTGCCCGGCACGCCCACGGTGGTGATGGTCAGCGCCTGGCGCCCGCTGGTGCCGAGCGTGGCGAGATACTCCGTGGCTTCGAGATAGAGGTGATGCGTGCCTTTGCCGCGGAGGAGAAGTTTTCTCTGCCGCGGCGCATCGGCTTGAGCTTTTGGCTGTGCTTGGTCCGGCGCGCTCAAGGCCATGCGCCCGGGCGTGTCAGCCACGGCGCTGGTGAGATGATCGAAGGGCAGCTCGATCGTGAGTTCGCTGAGTTCGTCGCTGAAACTGCGCACGCTGAGTTCGCCGGTGAGCGTGGCGAGATCGCTCGCGGGATCGATGCTGCCACGCCAGGTCATGGAGTCGATGACAGCATTGACTGGCGGCTTGAGCGCGGGATCGGCCTCGGGTTTGACGATGCAGGCATCGCGGATGAGCGCTGCGTATTGATCGGGCGTGAGGAAGACCGCGTTGGGATGCTGCTTCTGCACTTCGCCAAAGTGCTTCGATGGCACCCACAGTTCGCGGCGCGGCGGCGCGGGTGGATCGGCGGCGAATGATGATGCGGCGATGAGAGCGAACAGCGCGAGCATGGGGGAGCACACGCGCCCTCGCGTGTGCTGAGCGGGCGCCCCCGCCCGCGATGGCGCGGCGACGTGGGCGGCGCTCGGCGAGAAGGAGATATTGGCACGTTCCGTCGTCGGCGAGGGCGCGTGTGCTCCCTGTGTGTGACAAAGCGCGGACGGGAACTCTGCGTGTTCGTGACACGATGTGCTCGCACGTAGGAGTGTAGGCTTTAGCCGAAACTCGCGGCAAGAACGCGAAGCGTTCGAGCCGTGACGGAGCGCAGGCACTCCTCGCGCTGCGCGCAGCGGAGTGTTTCGGCTGAAGCCTGCGCGCCTGCTCGCGGGATCATCGCATTGAGGACATGCGATGAGCGGTGATGGTTCTGAGCAAAGAGAGTCCATGGCGCGCTCAGGGTTTGTCGTCGCTCACTTCGGGCAGCTCGATGAACTCGGTGGGGCCGCTGCTGCTGGCAGTGGTGGCACCGCTGGAACTGGGGGGCATCGGGAAGGCAGGATCGCTGCGCGCGGTGCTCGCGCGCGGTGCCGCGGCGGGCATGGCAGGGAGTTCGTCATCGGCTGCGGTCGTCTTCGATGCATCAGGATCATCGGGCTTCGGTGCGTCGGAGGTGCCGGGCGGATTGGATGGCACGGGACCACCCGGCGATGCTGGGCCGCTGATGCCAGGCTTCGCGGGCGGCGGTGGTTTGCCGTTCCCATTCTTTCGGCGCAGGCGGAATCGTGAGATGAAGTGCTTCACGGCGAGCGCCAGCCACAGCAGCACCACAACTCCCACGCCGCGGATGATGCCGATGCCGATCACGGCATTGGCCGTGCTGAACAATCCAATCGCAAGCATCGCGAGCACCGTGCCGGCGATGAAGAACGTCATCTTCCCGCTCGCGGACCAGCGGTGTCCCAGCCACCCAACGATGGCGACGATGCCGAACGCGATGGCTTCCCAGAAGAAGCCCACACTGCGGCTGCGGTAGTGTGCTGAAATTTCAGCAGGAGCGCCGAGCCGGTGCAGCTCCTCGGCATGGCCCTGCTCAGGGATCTGGTGATCGAAGGAAGTGCGCACGTCATCGGCGATGCGCGGCGGAGGCGTCCAGCGGCTGTTGCCGTCGCTGTCAGGCTGACGAAACACGAGCGAGAACGCGGCATCGACGGGTGCATACCACAGTGCGCTCTTGAACGTGCGCCAGACGTAAGGCCAGCCGCGCTCGGTGTAGGGCAGCTCCAGCGGGCCATCGAAGGCGGTGTAGTCTTTGCCATCAGGCAGGAACAAACGATGGCGCGTCTGCAGCACATTGATGCCGGCGGCAGTGGGGGGATTGATTTGCAAGCTTCCCCACGTGCCGAGCTGATGACCAGGGTCCGCGCTCGGGCTCTGATACACGAAGCGCACGGGGAAGGCATCGCGCTGCGCGGAGCCGCCCGTGGGCAGGCGCACCAGCAGTTCGTCGCTGCCTTCGCGACGCATGGGCTGCTGCGATTCCTTGCCGACATTGACGTAGCCGTCGAGCGCGGCGTTCGGCGGTAGTTTCACCACGAGGAATTGCAGGTCGATGTTCTTCACCCAGTAGATGACCTCGGTGGTCTGTGCGTTGTCGCTGGCCACGGCGGTGGTGAGATCGGCGTGCGTGATGATGGCCTGCGGCACGGGGAAGTAGGCGTTCTTCGCGGTCTCCAGCGAGAGCTTGATGGGCAGCGTGCGGTATTTGAATGCCTGGAAAACGCCGGGCTTCGCAAGCGGGCCGGTGAGTTCGCGCGCGTCGATTTCCTCAAGGCCTTCGGGTTGCGGATTGCGCAGTTCCAGCGCGTTGTCTTTGAGCACGGCGACCTGGCCGACTTCCTGGAAGGCAAAGGGCACGTGCACTTGCAGCAGATCGATCTTGCCGGTCTTGCCCGCTTCGAGCGCGCCCTGCTTTTCGTAGTTCAGCGTGAACTGGAAACTGCCGATCTTCTCGCTGCGGAACACGACGGTCCAACTGTCGTAGCCATCGACGCTGCCCATGGCGAGCTTCGGATCTGCGGGTGCGACGAACTTGTTCTTTTTGATCTCCTTGATGCTCGGATCGATCAGCCGCACCTGCGCGGCGATGCTGGTGGGCACGGCGAGGATGACGCTGTCGATGGCGGCGTAGGCGACATCGAAGTCGAGCGTCCACGCATGCTTTGTGGACTGCTCGCGTGCTTCCACGAGCGTGAGCACCTGCACGGTGACCTGCGGATCGCGCAGCTTGAAGGCGAGCGTGGCAGGAACCTTGGCGGTGTCGCGATATTTGAAACCGAGGTTAGTCTGGTTTTGTGGGACGCGATTTTCGGTGAGCGTGATGGTCGTGGGATTGCCGACGTTGTCGGTGCCCGTAGTGGTGATGGCTTTGCCGTAGTTAATGGCGGCCACATCATCCTGTGTGAGATCACCGAGCTTGCTCGTGTTCACTTCCAAACTGCTGTGCACGGTGATGCCGACCGTGGCTTCGTGCCGCGCGACATCCTGCGGCACGAACATGGGCACGGTGAAATCAGTCGTGGGCGTGGCGCGCAACTGCCTGCCTGTGAGCGCGAAGGCGATGTCGCCCTGCGTTTGCGCGGACAGCTTTACGTTCAGCACGTTGGGTTTCGCGTTCGTGTCGATCTTCCACTCGGCGACCTTGTCGCCCTTCACGTCGGACACGGTGAGATTGTCCGGCAGCGCGATGCGTGTCTCGAAGATGCCGACGCGACGGACGTTGACGTTGAACTGCGTGCTGATGGAAGCGTTGTCGCGCGCGATCTCCACTCGCGTCGCAGATTTCACTTCCACCTGCGGCTTCGCTTCCTCGACGCTGAGCGCGAGCTTGTAGGGCTGCTTCAACAAACGGAAGCTGCCTGCGGCGATGAGCCCGGCAGGCGGCGCGGCGGTGGCGCTGTCGCGCACGGCGGCATCGAGCGTTTTCGCCGTGACATCGAACTGCGGCTCGGTGCGCAGCGTGGCGGTGCCGCGCGCGTAGTTTGCGCCCTCGACGACGAGATCGGGCACCTGCACGGCGGCAGGCAGCGCGGCGATCGGCGACTCCAGATTCAGCGCGAAGGTGAATGCGTCGCTCACCGGTTTGTCTGGCGTGACGACGAGTGTTTTGTGCCCCTGCGCGCCCGGCGTGACGTTCCACGTTTTGATGCCCTGGCCGGTAACACCGAGCGCTTCATTGTCGGCGGGGAGCGAGATCTTGAACTCGTTCATCGGCGCGCGCAGCACTTTGAAATCAAAGGTGACGCTGGTGGCCAGGCTGCCGGGATGGATGGTGCATTCCAGTTTGGTGTCAGCCAGCAACAGCGGTGTCATCTGCGTAACCGCATGCGGCGTGCCCCACGTGATCTCTGGCGTGGCACCCGTGCCACCGAAGAAGAACGACAGCTCGGTCTGCCCTGGTGCGAGCGCACGCGAGGTGAAGGCGGCGCTGGGTTTGACTTCGAAGTTCAAGTTGTCGCCGGGCACGATGATGACCGCCTTGGAGATCGAGGCGCGTGGCAGCGCGAGCTGCACGGCGGACTTGCCGTTGTCGGTGGCGACGGGCAGCATGAATTGCAGCGTGATGTCGTAGGCTCCCTTCTCCGGCAGCAGCAGCTCGGCGCTGCCATTCGCGAGCACGTTGAGCACGGCCTTGCCGGTCTGCGCCTGCGCGATGCCTGCGATGGCACCGCTGCCGAGAGCGAGCTTCGCCCAGCCTTTCGACTTGAAGGACTCCGCGCTGATCTTTGCCGTGAGCGACAACGTCTGGCCCTCGACCGCGCCGGAGTATTCGATGCGCGAGATCACGCCATCGGTGGGCGGTGCACTGTCTTCCTCACTGCGTTTGATCTGAAGCTGGTTCCAGAGATCGAGGAACTCACGATACGGCAGGAACACGCCGGTGCCGGAGTCGGTGAAGGCCTTCTCGATTTGATCGTAAGGCATGTAGATCGTGCGCTCGCGCTCGACCGTCTTGGGCGGCGGTGCGCTTGGAGCCGGCGACGGTGCAGCAACGGGAGGCGCAGGCGGCTGTGGCGCGGGTGTTTGAGCAAACGTGGCGCTGGCGGCAGGGCCAAGGCACAGGACGAGGAGCAGGCGACGCAGGTTCATCATGCGCCGAGGCTAGCAGGTCGCCGTGCGGCTGTGTGTAAACGGCGGGTAAAAACGCGCGGCGTGCTGATGTTGCGAGGCTGTGTGCGTGATTTGGCAAAGCGGGCTTTGTTGCAAATGCTATACAACTATGGCCGTTGCTCGATCATGGTCTGGATCAAGTCACCACTTCTCGCCGGCGTGGCGCTTTGCCTGCTCGCAGCATGCAAGCCTGGCAGTTCGCCGGACGATGTGCGTGCGCGGAAATTCCCCTCCGCCAGTTCGTCTCCTGAGTCTGCGGTGGCCGCTGGCGGTGATTTGTTCGGCAGTGTCTGCGCGCAATGCCACGGACCGCAAGGCCAGGGCAATGAGCAGTTGAAGGCGCCGTCCATCGCCGGGCGCCCCGCGTGGTATGTCATGCAGCAGCTGCGGAACTTCCGCATGGGCCGGCGTGGTTCCCACCCGTCAGATGCACAGGGTTTGCTCATGGCGCCGATCGCGAAGCAGCTCTCCGATGAACAGATCAAAGCCGTCGCACGCAAAGTCGAGTCGATGCCGCAGATCACACCGCAGATGACTGCGGCCCTGCAGTCGCCAGACATCGAGGAAGGGAAGTTCCTTTTCACCGAGCGCTGCATGGAGTGCCACCGCTACAATGCCTCTGGCGAACTCACCTTTGGCAGCCCTCCGCTGACGGGCCTGCAGGACTGGTATCTGCTGGCACAGATCGACAAGTTCAAGACTGGGATGCGCGGTGTCGATCCGAGCGATCCGTATGGCACGAAGATGAAGCTCTCTTCGCAGTTCATCGAATCCGATCAGTCGAAGCACGATGTGGTGGCTTTCATTCTGAGTTTGAATCCGCCAGCCGGACACTCGGCCGACGCGGCGGCCGATGGTGCAGTGAAAGTGGCCGAAGGAAACAGCAACGGGCCGCAAAATGCGGCCCGTTGATCGCCGGGGTCTGTGGCGTTCCGCACCCGCCAGGGTTCAGGGAGCGCACAGCCGGATAGAATCCGGTGCACGCTCCCTGAGAAGCCGGACATTTCGCTCCCTCAACGAAATGCCCGACAAAGTGGCGGGGGTGTGTGGTGAAAATTGATGCATGCAGCCGTGGGGGCAGGGGATTTCGCCGAGCAGAACTCCGTGGCTAGCCATTCGTGATCGATGGTGTGGCGCTGACGACGAGATTGCCATTATCCATTCGCAGAAAGCGGCTCGCGGTGGCGATGTCCTGCGCTTGCATGCCGCGGAGGCCGAAGAAGCGGTTTTTCATGATGCCCCCTTCCGGGCTCCCGCCGCGGACGACGTTGGCCACCGTGGCTTGGAGATTGCCGG
>WBZU01002795.1_pt1 | contig 11801 bp, 10 predicted proteins | sample 5204311 | NCBI WGS metagenome assembly WBZU01 (sample SAMN12344359, study PRJNA552823) | activated sludge metagenome | biome: Activated sludge suspended growth; feature: Nitrification reactor; material: Wastewater; isolation source: activated sludge from nitrification reactor of wastewater... | reverse complement strand
CAAACCGACGACCGAGCCAAACGCCGTATTGGGCTTGTTCCACCATGTTGCCCCAAGACCCAGCGATAGGGCAATTTGCGGTTTTGAGTGGGCAGGGTAATGCTTTGGTCGATTCGTCAAGACAATTGGTTGTTTCTCGGCTACGGGATGGGCGCCTTTTTCGGGAGAATTGTCATTCTCTGTTCCTTGCTGCGTGGCCGACGAAGGCTGGCTTGGCGAAGATTGCGAGGATGTCGGCGTCGGCGGACTTAATGGGTCGACGATATCGCGCAATACAAAAACAATCCGGGTTGCAAGCTGATCGCAACGCCATGATGGAGCATAAGCCGTGGAATCAGCTACGATATTGTCTTGTTCATCGCGAGCTTGAATTCGCGCCTCGACGCGCTCGGTGGTGCGTGCGACATCAATCGTGATTTTTCGCGGAGCGTCGTTCGAGAATGGATCTCGTGCGCCCATTTTCGCGGAAAGTGCGGTTCGGAGGTCGTTTTCATCGGGGCAATTTGCCGGAGCGTCCCCGGCTCGTCGATATTCGAGCCGCCAAGTCATTTCCTCGGCGCTCGCAACGTTCGTTGTAAACAACGTGACGGCGTGTAGCACTCCGACGAACCTTATGCGCATTACATTGCGCGAGGATCTTGCGCTTTTGAGTGCGAAAACCGGCGCCATTCGGGCGGATCATGCACGTTGTTTGAATGCAAAGCAAGCGTGAAGATTTGGCGGCGCATCGTGTGAAGTTTGTCGAACACGACGAATGGTTTGACGCTACGTGAATTCGTCGGATAGGTTCGAGCCATGCATCGCTCGATGATTCCCATTGGATGCTTTCTCTCGCTGCTCGTGGCGATTGCCGGATGCGAGCTCGACGGGCAGATGGTCCTTGCAACTCGATGCTTTGACACAACCACGGAAACCTACGTCTGCTGTGACCCCGATACGCCGGAAAGCTACGCGATGTGTGACGCGGGCACGGACGCCGGCTCCAGCGCAAGCGCTGATGCGTCAGACGGTACCGAATCGGACGCTGGTGCCGACGATGGCGGTCCACCTGCCTCGGTTTGTCCGTGGCCATGCACTTCGACCGGTGGCGGCGGGTTCAACGCGTTTCCGTCGTATGTGTGGATCGAAGGCGAAACGCCGACACCGCAACCATTGACGGGCATTCCGTGGACGAGCTGGATCGACGTCGAGTTTGCCGAACCGAACTGTCCATCATGCACTTGTGTGGCGCCAACTCTACCCGAGGATGGTTGCCGGTTGCCGATCGTTTGGAACGCTGAATCAACGACGTGTCAAGAGGCATCTCTGCCGAACATCACTCCGTTCGATCCTCCATCAGGTTGGACAGGAAGTTGCACATCGACGAACCCCATTGCAGGAGGCTTGTTGTGTAACGATGCGCCATGCGTGAGATCGTTGGTGGTCCAACCACCTGCGATTGAGCCTTGTATTGCCGCTCCGGCGATGCCACCCGAAGGGCAACCCCTACCGCCACCGCAACGTACGAAGGTGGTCGAATATGTCGCCGCAGCGAGCAGCGGCACGTGTGACGAAACGACAAACTGCATCGCTCCACCGCCGGAAGGCTACAAGTTGTGCTTCGTTGCAGACGATCTTCAAGCCGACGCCGAATGTCCAACGGGGTGGACTGATCGCTATTCTGGTTGGCGTGACGTTGACGACGCACGTGCGTGTTCGGCGTGCGCGTGTGGCACTCCGAGGGCGCATCTTGCGAAGTGCGCGCAAAGGTGTACGCCGACAATGCATGCGGCGACGAACGTGCCAGTCTCGTGGTGTCATCGAGTGAAGGAGAGAAGTGCGTCGATTTGCTCGAAGGCTCGGCGCTCGGTAGCAAGACCGCTGAAGTTGTGTCGTACCAAGCGGGGACGTGTGCACCGTCCACCAGCGAGGTCATCGGCAAGATCACGTTGAAGCGGGCGGTAACGTACTGCTGCACACCCAATTTGCCGATACCACATTAACGTGTTTGGGGGTCAGCCGCATTTCCCATTGGTACACATTGCTGATGCGCAATCTGTGCTTTGCGTGCAGGATTTGCCTGTATCGAGCGCGCATTTCCCCTTCCCATCGCAGACGTAATCGCCAAAGCACTCGATCTTGGGATCGATATTATTGGATCCGTCGCCGAATCCGAAGGGAATTGGCACGCATTCGCCAACGGCTCCTTTGCAATTGTAGCAGAGCGGGCATGGCATCGGACAACAGTAGAAGTCTTCGCAGTTATTGCTTGCACATTTGGTGTTGTTGCTGCCGCACATGAGCCCTGCGCATAATGGGCAGTGCGTGTCGTAATATCCGCAATCAACGTTGGTTTCGTCGCCATTTTTAATCCCGTCGTCACATCGCGCGCATACGTTTTTCCAGCAATAACCGCCTGGACAATCCGCATCGACATTGCATGTTCCCGGGCAAGGGGCGCACGATCCGCCGCAATCGACATCGACTTCATCGCCGTTCTTCACGCTGTCGTTGCAAGTCGTGCATACGTTCCCGGGTTCGCACGTATGACCCGCACCGCAATCTGAATCGTGTAAGCACTGCACGCATTCCCCGGTTTTGGCGCAAACGCCTTCGCAATGCTCACCGTCGACGCACGTGCTCAAGTTACATGAAGCGCCAACGGGTCGCTCCATCAACCAACAAGTTCCGTCACAGAGCGCCACCGAGCAAGGGCTGGAAATGTTGCATTCCTGCGGGATTTGGCAGGGGCACCCTACGCCACCATCGGCGCAGTCGGTGCACGAGGGAACGACGAAAGCTGCCATGAACATCGCGAGAAAGCCCAATGCTAGGAAGCGGCGACAAACCATGAGCGGTCTCCTTCCCTTCGTCATGCACCCACGACGGCGGATTGTCTAGGGTTCTTCGGCGCGGACGGATATTGATGTTTGTCCTGACTTGGATCTAGCGAATGCCGACAGCGGGACCTGCTAACGCGCGGGCACGACCTTCACTTTCCTCGCGTCCAGGATCACCATGACAGTCGGTCTTTTGCAGCAAACGGCAATACTCGGTGTCAGCGTAGGTCATGGAACAGAGGAAGTTGCGCACCTAATTCGGGGTTAAGAAAGTGGCACCGCACATCGCTATCGATATACCTCAACACGGGGTCGTCAAATAGCCCTCTCCATGGTGTCCGAGGTAAGAGCGCACCGATCATTTGGCCAAGGACGCTCTTGTCCATCAATTTAATGGTATACCCCCGAATGCTGGCTCGTTGCTGTTCTCTTTTTGCTTGATGAGAGAAATAGTCGGCAGTAGAGACCACGATTCCATGATGTTCACCCTCGAGAACGAGTGTTCCAAGGATACTCTGCAGTGCGCTGAAACCTTCAGATTTGATCCGCCTGGAGTTAGTCCGACGTTTCACCTGCACTAACCACTTCGTACCATCGCCATCTATAAATATGACGTCTACACCCATATCTCCTGGTTTGCCCACATGTCTGACATGGCAGTGGCGATAATTGGCTCGAAAAATATCTGCGACGAATGTCTCCATACGCTTTGGCGAAATATCATGCCAACCTAAAGGGTTACGGCGCAGCTGTTGTGCAAGCTCTTCACTGCACCCCTCCGGCAGCTTCGTTGCAAACCTCGCAACGATAGAAGATGCAATGAGCCTCGGGACGGGGTCCATGCATTTACGACCACATTCAACTCCGTTAAATTGCCAATGCGCGCACGTGAGACAATACCGCAGCAAATACTCTCGATTGTAATCCCAGTTGTCGCTATCGTCCACATCAAGAAACTTTTCTGCGGCGAGAGGTGTATTGCAATATGGACACTTTGCATCGGTCCATTCGCTGATATCTTCTGCGCTTGTCTTGCAATCGAGATGATCCGATACGGCCGAGTCTGCATTCTTGCCGTTGATAGTCCAATCACTCATTCCATGAATGGCGAGGTCGTACTTCAAATGACTCATTTGCACGCTGAATCCGTGATTTGGGGTAGCCACCTACGGCACGAAAAAGGCAGAAGGACGTCAATCCGACATGCTAAGAACCCCGCTGAATTCGCGCATGGGCGAGGACACCGAGGCTCACGCCGTAGGGCATCCTATTCCGCCAACGCGTATCGATCCTTGTCCACCGCGCGCACCCGCGCACTCGCGGTCCCCGCGTGTGTTCGCAAATGTTTCCGAATCGCCGAACGCACCATACCCACCGGGTCTTTCGCTTTGAACTCAAAAAGCTTTTGCTTTGCAATCGATTCGTGAATTTCAGCAGCACTTCGCGGGGCATTTGCCGTCCGCAATACCGCCACGGTTGCATCGAGAATAGTGGTGCGCTTCGATTCCATCACAGTCCCCAGTGTTGTCTTTCCTTGGCGAGCTTTCCCTCGGCCCAACATAATTACATGACCTCACGCACAAGCGCAAGTGTCACTTGGTGCGTCTCACGACTCGGTGCCCACGCAGCTCTACGCCCGCCCGATCCAGCGTTTCCGCCCACCCGTCTTGTGTTCCGATGCGTTTCGTGTCGGCGTACAGTCCAAACCGCTCCTCTTGCTTCGTCAATCGCGCGAACTTCTCGCGCATGGGATAATCGGACGGCACGAATTCTTCTTTTCGATGCAAAATCGGTCGATTCCGCGAACTTGTATAATCGCGGTTATCGATTCGAAATGTTTGAAGTGGCACCCCGAGCGATGACGCCAACGCCGGATGCGGATCATCATCGAAATCAGGATACGTCAAATAGGACACCCGAGGTTCGTCTCGGCATAGCTTGACCACCGTCGCTCCTCCCACGCTTCCGATATACCCACGTGCGCATCCCTCATAAAGCCGCAATTCTGTCGGCAAAAGGTGCAGTGCTGAAACATGCACGTAGAGCGCCGTCGGCGTTTGCTTGCCAAGTGAGCATTCTCGGATTGTCCGGTCAACCGTCTTCAAGTCGCCAATCGAAAACAAAAGCGCATCTGCAAGTTCGCAAGCCGTTTGATAACTCGTGAAGAACGCACGAATATCAAGCTGCAAGTCGCGAGGCAAATCCGACCATTTCGGCCGCTTGCCAAAACGGCTCAACGCCAGGTACACCAACAAATCTTGCGTTCTTTGTCGTTCAACATCCGACCATTGTGAATTTCCAACGACCGAACGCAAAAGTTGAAACGCACGCCGCAAGCTGCCCAAGGCCGTTTCAATGGCCCCCACCTCGGGTAATTCCGCTCCATCCGGTAAACGACCACGAGCAGCCAAGAATTCAAGCAATGGGCGAAGCAGCTCCTTGTGCTGCTCGTACAATGCGTCCGAACGCCGAATCCTCGGCGCGGACAGGGGTCGCCGGTATCGCGCCGCAAGAAACGACTGTTGCGCCTGAGCGTCTCGAAAAACGTAAAATACCCCAGGACCCGCAGGCACGATGTCCCGCCCCAAAGATTGCTCGATCCATGCGCGCAATTCGTGCTGCTGATACAATTTCTGAAATGTGCCGAGACGCGTCACATAACCGTCCTCGAAAGCGCTTCCGCCCGCTGTGGGCTTCGCCTCGATAGCCAACCTCCCCGCAACGATCAGCACCTTTTCCGTCAAATCCCATGCATTGCGCAGAACCTCCGCGCGTTCCGCAGGATCCTCGATAACGTTGATCACATACCCCAGATTGACCACATCAGCAGATTTGCGTTCTCCCTGCGGACGAAAGACAGGATCCCATCCATCACAGGCGATTCCACGCGCTTGCAATTGCCTCAGGTCTTCGCCGTGCCCACAACCATAATCGAAAACACGCGTGTCGGGACGCACCAATCCATCGTCGAGGCCCAACCGAATGGGCCTTGAAACGTCACTCCGATGCAGAGCCGCCTTGTGCCGTTGAATTTCGATCACACCCCGAGTTGCTACTACAGGTGCTCACCGTTCGTCCAGGGGAAGTCGTCGCAACAAGGCACGAATATCCTTGATCTGTTTGTCCGCGAACAGGTACCCAATGCCTCGATGCAGATGAAGCCGGAACTGTGCGTCTAAAACTTCTTCCGACGTGCCTAGCCCATCACGCTTGCAACGCGCCTTGAGCAACGCCAGGTACACGTCACTGTGCTGCCCGCCAAACACTTTCCAGGTCATTTCCACGGTGCTATCCGCAGGAATCTTCGCGGCCGGAGGAACCGACGGCTCGGCCAATGACGTGCAAAACGCCCAGCGACACAGCACGTTCCAATTCTTGATACCCGTGTCGCGCTTAAGCCGCATCAGGTAATCGCGGGCTTGTTGCGAAAGTTTGATGTGTTCGAGCGACATGACACGTCACCTTTGCCAAAAGTATCCCGGAACGATTTTCGTCGAGCCCGAACGATCGTCGTAATCGAGCCGGTAGGTGCGGGCAATGAACGGTTCGAGTTCTTTATAGAGCCCCGCATCGATTTCTTCGTCGGTCGACAGCAAAATCACTTGATGGCTCGCCTTCGGAAAATATCGCTCCACGAGCAGCTTTCGATGCGCAGAATCGAGCCGTCCAAGGGGCGTATCGATCACGACCGGCAGAGGTCGGCCGGATGCCCGCGCCAAACCCCATATTGTCGATATCGCCAAAAGCTGCCGCTCGCCCGCCGACAGCCGCTCCGGTGAAAGCGCCTGCTTGTCCTGCCCCACGAGCGTCAACCCCAAGGTTGCAGGATCGATCCGGAGTCCGGCAATCAACGATTCTTTGCGCAAAATCTGTTGGAAACTGTCGAGAATCAGCTCTTCCAGGCGATGCACGTGATGTTGCATAACCTTGTCCCGGAATCGAGCGAATGCACGGCGCATTTGTTCCGATCGGGCAACCATACGTGCTGCACGTTCTTCTTCGACAGACGTCTCGAGCGCTGTTTCCTTTTTACGCGTCGCCGCAATGAGATCTCGGCCAACACGGTCGGCTTCGTCGTCAATGTCGCGAATCGTTCGTTCCGCTTGCTCGAGCGCCTGTTTCGCTTCGGTTCTCTCCGCCGCGGCTTTGGCAATCGCATCCTCTTCTTTCGGAGCACGCTCGAGCTTTCGATCCAAGCCGTCGATCTCCTGTTCGAGCCGATCCGCTTGGGCAATCAATTGACGAATGCGTGCTTTGGTTTCGTCGCCCAGAAGCGCCACGACGCTTGCGAGAGCCGCATGTCCTTCCGTGGTCAATTCCAAATAACGCTCGCCACGCGCCGCGCGTTGCCGGCGCGCTCGATCCTCGGACAAGAATTCTCGCAACGCACGCAGCACGTCGTCGGGTGCTCCGGCTTTGCGCGCCGCTTCGACGGATTTCTTGTCGCGCCCTTCAAGTATTTCCCCAATGTTTTCCGCTTGTGCGCTCGCTCGTTCCGCCTCGGCGTCGGCAACCGCCATGTCCAACAAGTCCGTCACCAGCATCAAGGGGGCTACCTGGGCCGCGATTTCACGCAGTTCTTCCTCGAGCACCCCGAGGCGTTCTTCCTTTGCGTGCTTTTTCCCCTCGATTTCTTTACGCTTCTCGAACGCCGCGCCTCCAATCTGTTCGTATTTTGCTTCGGCGTTTCGTGCCCGTTTTGCCGCACGATCGGCGACATTTTGTGCCGTCGCCCGCTTCTGCACGAGTTCCTGCTGGCGCTCCTTCAACGCGGCGAGATGCTCGTCGATACGCGCCAATTCTTCTTTCTCCGTTTCACTCTTTTGGTCGGCTCGTTTTCGCCTTTCGAGCACTTGCAAATCGGCGGTCACTTGATCGACGACATCCAACCCCAACAGCGAATAAATGGCCGTCGAGAGCACGTCCGCAGATTTGTCCAGGTCTGCAAGCGATTCGATTTTTTCTCCATCGAAAAAGAAAAAACGCGAGAGGCGCAAAGGCAAAATGCCCTCGATATGGTCCGACCATTCTTCGGTGAGGACCGGGTCGAGTCCACCGTCCTGATGAATTTCAAGCCGTTCCCGCCGTTCGTGCGCCGACCACGAGCGACGGAGCTGGTACGCGTGTTTCGTTCCCGAAGTCGTATGCGAAAATGTCAACTCGATGGCAGCGTGTTTAGCCTCCTTTCGGCGATGAACCGAGCGGCTCCAAAATTCGTCGTAGGCCAAATCCCCTCGATTTGAGCATTGGGCGAGTTTTCCATACAGCGCAAGCTGGAGCGCATCGAGCAGTGTAGTTTTTCCACCACCATTCAATCCTCCGATGAGGACGATGGGGCGTTTGGGCGATGCAGGGCGCAAATCAAAGACTTGTTTCCCCGCGTAAAGTCCAAAATCTTCGAGAACGATTTCGTCGAGAATCATTGCGTTTCGGCTCGTGAACGGCGTGGGGCACGACGCTTCGTGGGTTCGGGCTGGTCGAACAGCGTCTTCTGGATGACGGGTTTGTCGTTGGGCCCCTCTTTGCGAATTTTTTGCAAGTCTTCACGTTCCTTCCGAACGGGATCCAACATCTCCAGTTTGGCATGTTCGAACGATGTCGCGTCTTCCTCGTTCTTGAACACATGTTTCTTGAGCGCCTTGTCGAGCCTGTCGTAGAGTCCCGCCCGGCGCGCCATCGAGCGAAATTGCCGCTCGATGTCGAGCAGTTCACGTGCCAAACCAAATCCCGTTTCGTCGTCTTCCGTTCCGCAGACTTCTTCACACGCTTCACGCAACAAGCGCATTTCATCCGCGCCAAACACCGGGTTGTCGTCGAGCGGCGCTCCGGGATAGGGCAATCCCGTCGTTTCTTCGTAGATCCTGGGTAAGTTGTCTTCGACTTCGTGTTTCTCGACCACCCAGATGCGGCGAATTTCTTGCAATTCGCCCAGGGAAATCAGCTCGATTTGCCGCACGTGCGACGGACCATTCGCCCGCACCCAGGTTTGAGCTCCAAGCAATTTGCGCAGCCACGTTTCGCGCGCTGCCTGCTTGTACGGGCCATGAATGACATTCCGGTTGCGCGTGTCGATTTGCACGAGGCCCGTGAGGCGTCGGAAGTCCCGGAGGTGTTTGTCATCCAGAACATCGAGTTCGTTGCGCAGTTCCAAGAGCGGCAGCATCCACTCCTTTTCCTCGTCGTTCTGGATCATCGCCTGCATCGACTTGTCGCGTTCCACGAGCGTACATACCCAACATCCGAAGCGGCTGTCACCGCAACTGGGTGTCGATGAATCGACCACGAGCGGGCACTCGCCATCTTCGGATGCTCCCTGGTACATCGTGAGCAAATCCTTGTTGTTGTAACCCCAAGGATTCTTCTGCTGCATCAGGTACATCCACACGTCGTCGTTCGACCACGCTTCGATCGGCGAGTAAACGAGCGAATTTGGAAGGGATCCATTGGGGCTCAAACGATCTCGCACACGTTGCTTCTCGAGCTTGTTCATCGAACGTGCACGCATCTGACTTTCGGCTTTGCGTGTACCGAGGACGAGGATGCACTCGCCGTTGGCACGTACGACGTTGCTGATGAACGCGTTGGAAGGCTTAATTTTGAGACGTTCCGTGCACCAGCGAAACTTGGGGCGCGGTGCTGGATAACCTTTACCGATCAGGTTGACCCAGAAGGTGTCGTGCACTTCGGGGGTGAGTCGATTGGGTTCGATCGGCATGCCGAGGGATTTGGCGGCATTGCGCATCGTTTCGAGAGATTGCGTCACCCATGCGGCAACAATGGGATTTTCGACGAGCGTATCGGTGCTGATGACGTGGACGGGTTTGGTCCGTTCGTTTGAGGACAAACCATCGAGCGCCATCCAAACAAGTTGCAACGTCGCGGTCGAATCTTTGCCGCCGCTGTACCCAACGACCCACGGGATGGAATCGGCGCGGTAAAGATCGCGGATTTCCTCGAGCAGCGCGTCGATCGTGTGTTGAAAGCCGAGTGTGTCGAAGACGGATGCGCGTCGCGTCGGTTCGGTTGCAGTCACGATGCTCCTCGCAAGAACGCTTCTTCGGTGGCTTGCTCGGTCTCCGTCAGGGGCAGATCCATGCGTTGTTTGATGAGGTTTGCTGCGAGTATCACGTTGCTTGCGCCTTTGCTGACCTTACCGCCCACGAGAACCCGACCTTCCCACAGCGATGCGTTGTGTCGAGACCAGTCGATCTTTCCGAGTTGCCGGAGAGGCTTTTTCCACGCGTGGGGCTCGTGATGCAAGAGCGAGTTTCCGACTCGACCAACTGCATGCAGCATCACGCCATGCGAATGTAGAAATTCGCGGCGAACCTCACCAGCATCGAGCTTCCGTTCGTGAACCCGATGCCAGTCGGGAATGTTTCGCGCCACCTCGCCCCAAAAGCTTGCCGCAACGTCGGCGCGAGCTTCGAGGGGTTGTTCATCTCCGCGCGCCAACAAGGCGTTGTTGGCGGCGTACAGGGCATTCAGCGTGAACAGCTTTCGAGAACGTGCCGAAAGCGAACCGCTCGCCATCTCCGTGAGATCCTTGAAGAGCGGAAGTTTTGCGATCACGCGTTTCGTGATGCGAGCAGCATCATCACGATGATCGTAGAGCACGCCGATCGACGGCGAAGGACGGACAGCGTAGCGGTTGAGGTCGGCAAACATCTGCTGGCAACGTTCGAGACCGATGTCTACGAAGAAGACCACTGCGATGCTCTCATCAGCGAGATCTGGTTTTTCGCGGAGTGCTTGCTCGATCGCAGCGCGTCGATGCTGACCATCGTTGATGACGAAACGCGCTGCCATGGGGACGTGTAGGACTCCGATGCGTTTACCTTCCGGCGTTGTTCCAAACGATTCGAAACGAACATCCCCGTCGATCGACGCCGTGATGGCTGAGAACGTGTAGCTGTCGCGGTTTTCCGTGATGTACCGAGCGATGTCAGGAACGCGCCCCTTGTTGAGCGTTCGTTGCGCGCGAAGTTCGGGCAAGACGTCGTCTTCATCGAACAAAAAGAGCTTCGGAAGAAGCCGCAAAGGGCACATGGATACAAAAAATTCACGATGCGCTTGTACTCCGCGGATGGCGGGAAAGACGAACTCAAACGGTGTGTCCATGAGTTTCTCCTATGTTTGCTGTGGCAACCGTTCGGACTTTCGTCTCGCCCAACCGTTTGCTACGCTGCGTTCGTTTGCGTGTCTGAAGATGGTCGGGGAGCGATAGATTCCGTGGCGATTGCGAGAAAAGTTCGAAGCAGTGAACCCAAACCAGCGCTTCATGGTGTGTCTGTTTCGACTGCGGAAGTTCGTCCAGGAACGGCAAGCCAAACCGCCACGTACCTCGACCATGCTGCAACGACACCGATGGATCCCGCGGTTCGGGACATCGTGCTCCACTTCATGACGGAGGAATTCGGTAACGCGGGCAGCCGCACGCATGACTTTGGCGCTCGCGCCAAACAAGCCGTGCAACATGCGCGCGACCAAGTCGCCGCCGTTGTCAAAGCGAAACGCGACGAAGTCATCTTTACGAGCGGAGCTACGGAAAGTAACAACCTCGCGATATTGGGTTTGGCGCCGCATGGTGAAACAACCGGGCGCAAACACATCGTTAGCACCGCCATCGAGCACAAAGCCGTGCTCGAACCGCTCCAAGCGCTTGCAACGCGCGGGTTCGATGTGACGTTTGTCCCGCCAACAAGAGGCGGATGGGTTGATCCGGACGCAATCAAGGCCGCAATGCGGAAGGACACGTTGCTCGTATCGGTCATGCATGTGAATAACGAAACGGGCGTGATTCAGCCGATTCGGGAGATTGCTCGGGTGCTTGACGGTCATGAAGCGTTTTACCATGTAGATGCAGCGCAAGGGTTTGGCAAGATGAAATCGGTTTCGCTGGAAGAACCGCGAATCGACCTCATCAGCGTGAGTGCTCACAAGATTTATGGCCCGAAAGGCGTCGGCGCGTTCATTTGCCGA
>WBZU01002793.1_pt1 | contig 11803 bp, 8 predicted proteins | sample 5204311 | NCBI WGS metagenome assembly WBZU01 (sample SAMN12344359, study PRJNA552823) | activated sludge metagenome | biome: Activated sludge suspended growth; feature: Nitrification reactor; material: Wastewater; isolation source: activated sludge from nitrification reactor of wastewater treatment... | reverse complement strand
CCTTCCCGGATTCGGTCCCGTGGCCTTGAGCCCCGACGGTTCGACCGCGGTCGCGTATCTCGACATGGCGCGGATCGATCGCACGATGTTCGAGGATCCCACGCAAATTCCCGACGCGAAGGGGCCGCAATATCATTTGATGGTCATCGAACCGAAGAGCCTTGGATTCGAGCTCTACGCCATTGGGAATGCCTTGCCCCGCTTTGCCATGTCCCGTGACGGTCAAGGATTGCTGGTGGATGCGTCGGTGCAAATCACCACGCGCCTCAATCTGGAAGCACAAGCGCAAGCGACGGTTTCCGTAGGCATCGATGGCGTGACGGGCGATGCGACAGCGAGTATCGCCGTGTTCGGTTTGGACGCACCATTTGGGTATTTCCACTTGTCAACCGGAAAATACAGCGGATTCAAAGGTCCGAAGATTGGTCTCGATCGCTTCGTCCAGCTTTCGGACAACCGCACGGTGGTTGCTCTCTCCAAACGTCCCGATGGCCTTGGCGGCGAGCCTTATCGCATCGATTTGCCGTCGGGGTACATCGTGCCGCTGGTTGGTGATTATGGGCGCGGTCTTCGTGACATCGGGCTTTTGCCGGATGGAAAGACGATTCTTCTGCGTTTGCGTCAACAAGCGTTGCAAATCGATCGCGATTACTTCGGCCGTGAATCGTACGGTGCTTCGTTTGATGGATTCACATACCAATGGCGCGTCGAATATCAATCGACAAATCCGTTTTACACGGAACCTCCTCCGCCCCCGCCGCCCGATCCGAATGCGCCTCCGCCCCCGCCGCCCGCTCCGCCGCCCATGGATGGTTGCCCTGACGGCCACGATTGCTGAGCCTCACCTCCGTCCACGTTTCCCTCGTGTTTGACCGGGCAACACCCCTTGTCGCGCGCTCGCTACGCGAGTATGCGAGCGCGCATGACTGAAATCACCGGAACCTTGGATGGCCCGCAACTCGAAGCCCTCGTGGAATTGCTTTATCTTGCCGCAAGCGCGGACGGCGATTTCAGCGACGACGAGCGCAAACTCTTTGTGCACAAAGTATTCAAGTTGACCGGCGATCGCATGAGCAATGAAGCGCTCGAAGGTGTCGTCAAACGCGTCGAAGCCGATGTCGAGCGGGAAGGACGAACTGCACGTATTTCGTCGGTACGCCAGAAGCTCGATTCCGATGGCGCGCGTCACGGGGCGTTGCTCATGGCAATCGACATCACGATGGCGGACGATGTATTGCGCACGTCCGAACGTGAAGCGATTGCCGACATTGCGGAAGGCTTGGGGATCGAGCCGGATGTGGCTGCGGATTACATCGCGCGCATGAATCGCTGAAATGCGCGGTTACTTCAATGGCGTCAAGGTTCCGTCGGAACTGAGCTCCACGACGTCGTTGGGTTTGTCCCCCACTTGTATTTCGAGTTTTCCGGGCGCGACATTGCGTACGTGAAAGCGATCCACGGTTCGTCCGCGGCGATGTCCCAACGTGACCGGTGTCGGCCATAGTTCTCGCCCTTGCATGTCATAACGCATGGCCATGAGGGTTCCGTCGTTGGGTCGTCGTTTTTCCTTTTCCGCCGCATCCACGCCAATGACGACAAACGAGTTTTCCGAATCTGCGGCGAGGGTCAACGCTGTTTTGGGCATGGCATTCCAAGGCAGTGCAATGCCTGCGGAATCCCACACACGCATCCCATTCGCAGCAATCCTGCCGATTCGAGCGGTCGTTTCTCCTGTCGAACCAATCAAATGACCGACGCCCGGAACGAACATCGCCGAGATCATTTCACAATGCGGAATATCCATCACCTCGAAGTCCGCGTTGATGCTGCCGTCCGCATTCCACATCCGCAAGGCCGCTCGATTTCCCGTCGCGTCGCAAAACGCAATGCCCACCGCGGATTCGGCGCCGCGCACAATGGCAATGTCTCGCACGCCCGGGACGATACCTGCCAAGGGCATGTCTTTGGTCCAAGCCCGCGTCCCATTCGCATCGATGACCATGACAAACGGTCGCCCGGCTTCGATTTTTCCGGGCACCAAAATGGCCTGGCGATTTCCGGGCAACGCTTCGAATTGCGCCGCAAAAGGCGAAGGCAGTTCGTCCTTGAAAAACACCGTCAAAGCGTCGCGTTGGCGAACGAGCTGCGGGTCATCCTCCACCTTGGGGATCACTTTGCGTAATGCCTCCGCCGCGGGCACCGTCGCATCCTCGGGGTCGGGCAGAAGAGCCGGGTGAGTCGTCGTCGATGGCGCCGCGATGACGGGCATCACGTGACTCCCGTCTTCGCCGGCATCCACGCCCGCATCGTTTGTCGCCGCGGTTTGGCGCGAACAACCAAGCGCCAGCACCCAACAGCACGCCGCCCATGCGCCGTTCTTCGTCAACATCGGCGCGACGCTACGGCATTCTCCGTCCGCTTGAAAAGGGGCCCCGTGATCCGAGCCATCTCGGCCTCAACCGGCCCGGCGAAACGACATCTCGGGAAAAAGATCCTTCATCGACGTAGGAAGTTCCGCCCGCACGCTGTCGATCTCGCCGACCGAAACCGCGTCGGCGATCACGTCGCACACCGAATACAAAACGTCGCTCGCTTCGTCAGGAATCAGGTGCAGCGTTTGTCGCAGGTCCGTTTTGATCAGGTCGATCGTGATCGTTCGATCGGGACCTTCGTACGGTCGATCAAGAAGCAGGGCCAGCTTGGAGGGCAACTGCGCCACGAGATGTTCCGCATTGCCATGTGTTAGTCTACGACAAACGTTTGACAGGACAATCCGGACCGCGAGTTCTGCTTCGGTCGTTGTTTGCAGACCCGTGTGACGTTCAACCGCGTTCAGCAGCTTGCGATAGGTCTGCTCCGCGCGTGCAGCACGCCTTCGTTGCACGCGTACACGTCGTGCATCTTGCTCCCAGCGCGCGGGCGATGAAGGGTGGGTTTGTCCCTCCGCCTTGAACCGCGCCGCAGCCTCGAGCTGGGCTTCGATCACGGATCGCGCTTCGGCCAGATCAATCAGGTTGTCGAGAATCAAGTCGTCCAACGTGACGATGCCGACCGGATATCCTCCATCCAGCAACGGTACGCGCCGGCAAGCGTGTTTGCGCATCGTTTCCAATACGGAGCGCACATCTTCATCAACGTTCACCGCCGCCACCTCGTCACTCATCACATCGCGCACCGTGATGGTCGACGGATCGAGCTGCGCGGCCACGACATCGAGCGCAATATCGCGATCCGTCACGACACCCACGAGCTCGTGTTCATGCGTCACGAGCACGCTGCCGATGTGGTTGTCCGCCATCGCTCGCGCTGCCTCTTGCACGCTCGAGCGAGGATGCAGAATGACGAGTCGGCTTCGGCGGTACGTTTCGAGAGACATGGTCGCTCCTGCTTCGGTGAGGGTTTGCCTTCGGTATTCCGACGCGTGTTTTGCGAGAACGATGCCGTCGCGCGAAACGGCCGACTTCGAGCATGAACGTCGACTTCATCTTTCCCTCGCGGCCCGAGTCGAGTAGACCCTCGGCCCATGACCGAGGCGTTCACGATTCGCCATGATTGGACCGTCGACGAAGTCGTCGCGATCTACGAGATGCCCTTTCTTGCGTTGATGGATCGCGCGCGCGCCGTGCATCGTGCGCATCACGTCGATGGAGAAGTCGAACTCTGCACGTTGCTCAGCGTGAAGACCGGCGCGTGCCCGGAAGACTGCAAATACTGCCCGCAATCGTCGCACTACGAGACAAACGTCACCCCGGAAAAAATGCTCGACGTGGATGATGTTCTCGGCGCCGCTCAACGTGCCAAAGAAGCCGGCTCGACGCGTTTTTGCATGGGCGCAGCGTGGCGCGAAGTCAAAGAAGGTCCCGCGTTCGACCGCGTGCTCTCCATGGTTCGCGGCGTGAAATCGTTGGGGCTCGAAGCATGTGTGACGCTCGGCATGCTCAACGAAGACCAAGCGCAAAAGCTCAAGGACGCGGGCCTCGACGCGTACAACCACAACCTCGACACGTCGCGCGAACACTACCGCTCGATCATCTCGACGCGCACGTACGACGAGCGTCTCGTCACGCTCCGCAATGTGCGTAAAGCCGGCATCACGGTGTGCTCCGGCGGCATCATCGGCATGGGGGAGAGTGTGCGGGATCGTTGCGGCATGCTCATCGAGTTGGCGCGTTTGCAGCCGCATCCGGAGAGCGTTCCGATCAACGCGCTCGTGCGTGCCCCCGGCACGCCGTTCGAACACTTTCCACCCGTCGATCCGCTGGAGTTTGTCCGAATGATCGCCACGGCGCGCATCATCATGCCGAAGAGCCGCGTGCGTTTGTCCGCGGGACGAACCGACCTTACACGCGAAGCGCAGATGATGTGTCTGTACGTCGGGGCAAACTCGATCTTCTACGGCGACAAGCTCCTCACCACGCCCAACCCCGGCGAGAACGAAGACACCGCCCTCATTCGCGACGCCGGTTTGTCCGCGCGCAAGCCCGCGTACGCCGAAGTTCCCGCCGCCGAGTGACCTGCACGCATGGCCTGGGGCTTCACCCCAGACCCGACCAGGGGCTATCCGCCCCTGGACCCGGACCAGCGAGCGCTGGACCGGTATTGTTTCGTCTGCTTCGCAGCCGAAACAAAGGGGTTATTTCGGCTATGGCCTCCTGAACCGTGATTGGTTTGTCTGCGGGACAAACCAATCCAAGTGCCTGGAGCCGGACGGGGTATTGCGCGAGCAGGTGGTCGCGCCGGTGAAGAATACCGTGCCAAACCAAATTCGCCGAAGCGTTTGCTGCGTTTTGGACGTCGCATGGCGAATTGCTTTCCCACGCACCGCAACGATAATTCAACGCGCGGTTGCGCAGCGCCTCTTCGCCACTTTGATGTTGATGCCACCCGGAGCAAGATTTGCTGCTATGACGCCTTCGCCTCTTGACTCCAATTGGCAATGCGGTGAAGCTTCTCGTGGTCTCCTTGGCGGCGAAGCTTTGAACGTTCGTAATGATGGACTACCCCAATGAATAACAAGTTATATCTCGTAACGCTGGGCATGTCTTTTCTCGTCGGTTGCAACCCCGAGACGCGTAACTTTGGCGCCGGCGGCAGCTCCGGCCAGGGCGGCCAAGGTGTTCAAGGCGGTCAAGGCGGTCAAGGCGGAGGTTCCGGGGGCGGGGAGGTTTGTCCTGCGGGACTTGCCAATTGCGACGTGTCGCCGGATTGTGAAACGAACATAATCGACAACCCGGCGAATTGCGGCGGCTGCGGGATTGTTTGCGCGGGAGCGTGCATCGGCACGACGTGCAATGATCCAATACACATCGCAGCGGGTTTCGATCATACCTGTGCCGTCACGACGCTCGGTGACTTGTATTGCTGGGGGCGAAATATTTCGCGCGAAATTGGCGTGGGATCGAGCGACGCTATGGTTTTGGTTCCCACCAAGGTGCCGACGGCCGGTCCTGTGCGAAAAATCGCGTTGGGTGGCACGATTCAGCAAGGGAATCCGCCAAACGAATACGCCCATTCTTGCGCGCTCCTCACGGATACGACGGTGCAATGCTGGGGCGCCAATAGTTTCGGACAGCTGGGGATTGGAAGCGGTGGTTGGCAAGACAAACCATCCACCGTCGTCAGCTTGGTGAAAGCGACGGATATCTCGGCCGGAGGGCGGCATACCTGCGCGTTGACGGAGAAAGACGAGCTTCTTTGCTGGGGCGCAAATGATTTCGGCCAACTTGGGCTGGGGCAGATAGGACCCGAGCAACAAGCGCCGACTTTCGTCATGCCGGGTGTCAAATTGATTTCTACGGGGACCGACCACTCGTGCGCAATTCAAAGCACGGGCGAGCTCGTGTGCTGGGGTAGAAACGGTTGGGGCCGTCTTGGCAATGGCAGTCAAATGGACCAAGCGGCGCCGGTCGTCGTGAGTTTGACGGGGGTGGAGCGGGTCAGTGCCGGCGCTGAGCATACGTGCGCGTTGAAAGTCGGCGAGATCTATTGTTGGGGCAATGGATATCAAGGCCAGCTCGGGATCGACGGAGAGTTTAGTTGGCGAGAAAAACCCACGGTTCCATCGATTGTGCCGATGGCGAATTTCGTCGCTGCCGGTTGGCAACACACCGTCGGGATCTCCGGTATCGACGGTCAAGTCTATGGTTGGGGCGTGACGGTGCCTGTTGGTGACGGCGGAATGGCGGGCGATTATGTCCCCAAAGCCAGTGCTTTTTTCGATGTCATCGAAGTCGCTGTGGGCCGCGCTCATTCGTGCGCGCTCACGAAATCCGGCCACATCTATTGCTGGGGTGACAACAAGAACGGACAAATCGGTGCGGGAATGGTGGGAGCGCAAGAGCTTTTGCCCATCGAAGTGAAATTGCCCTGATGAACTGGCATTCGCATATCGAACGAAATTGTCGTAACCACGGCCCAATATTTGTTCAATGCGAGTTCCATGCCGTCGAATCCCATCAGGCATGATCGTCGTTCATATCCTTGCTTGTCGCCGTGATGAACTGGCGGAGCACATCTTGAACGAAGTGCAACCTCGAGCAGATTTGTAACGTGATTGGCGAGTGGCGAAAATTCGAATTATCGCCTCCTGACACCTGTTTGGTTTGGCCACGCAGTGGACAAACCAATACACGGGTCAAGGGCCTGGGCCCTTGCGCGGGTGCAGGGGCGCGGAGCCCCTGCCGGGTCTGGGCGAAGCCCAGCTTGCACGCGGGGGCGCGGAGCCCCTGCCGGGTCTGGGCAAAGCCCAGCTTGCACGCGGCATCAGGGCAAGATCCATACTTCAATGCCGCTCGGCGTGTCTTTGCCCCGGTGCACCCGATGCGTTGCTTTCACGTAATCGCTCGCTTTGGCCTCGAAAATGTTCGGGACAAACGTCTGCGGATTGCGATCGATCAGCGGGAACCACGTCGATTGAACGTGGATCACGATTCGATGCCCGCGCTTGAACGTATGAAATACGTCATTGAGCACGAACTTCACGCGCGTCGGTTCATTCGGGACAAACGCTTTGGGTGTCTCCAGGCTCTCGCGAAAACGACCTCGAATCGGTTCGCCTCGAACGAGCAATTGTTCGGCTCCCTTGGGATTGTCCTCGTCGTCGTCGTGAGCTGCCTTGGGCGGTTGTTCATCAATGAGTTTGACAATCCAATCCGCATCGGTTCCCGTCGTGCTGACCCACAGATCCGCCGTCAACGGTCCTGCGAGGGTCACGTCGTTTTCCAGTTCCGGACCTCGATACACGAGCACATCCGGGCGCGTCGCTGCAAATCGCTGATCCTCGGCCATGTAATCGCGTGAATATTCCGGGCTCATGTTTTTCGAGTACGGAACAGGTTTGTCCGGATCGCTCGGAAACTCATCGGTTCGGGCAGCTGCGTCCCCGGGCGCATCGAACGCCAGTTTGCCGTCGGCATGAAGAAATAGTTTGGCTGGAGTAACGGACTTCGGCGGCCATGCATCAAAACGCCGAAATCGATTCGCTCCGGTTTCGAAGACAATCGCCTCTGCCAGATTTGGATCCGGCCCGTCTTTGAGGTGATGCTTGAAAAACGCCAGCTCCATTTCTTGAAACATGCGGGATGTCTCGAGCCCGAACGTGGCATCTCCAAGCTTTTCGCCTTTCGTTCGGTGCCAACCGCCGTGCGACCAAGGCCCCATGATCAGCGTATTGGTCGTTTTGGGATTGTTTTTCTCAATCGATTTGTACGTTTGCAGCGGACCGTAGAGATCCTCCGCATCGAACCAACCTCCGACGGTCAGCGTTGCCGCGCGAATGTTCTTGAGGTGCGGCAAGAGATTTTTGCTTTTCCAGACCTCATCGTAATTCGGGTGGGTCACGATTTCGCGCCAATAAGGCCGATCACCTTTGAAATGCTCTTTTTCCGCGTCGGCGAGCGCGCCCGCGTGCAGGAAAAACTGATACCCATCCGCAGTGCCCGTGTCGAATGCGTGCCACTTGCGCCCGTACACCGGCTTGGGCCGAGGTTCATCGAAGCCCGCGAAAAATCCAAACGCGAGCAACAAAGTGAATGCTCCATTGCGGTGCATATCGTCCCCGACGAACCAATCCGCGATCGGCGCTTGCGGCGATGTCGCTTTGAGTGCCGGATGGGAGTCGATGGCTCCGGCCGACGCGTAAAATCCCGGATACGATGTACCTGTCAAACCGACCTTTCCATTACCTTCCGGCACGTTCTTTACGATCCATTCAATCGTGTCGTACGTATCGGTGCTCTCGTCGATATCTTTGGGCCCTTTGTTTTCGATATGCGGGCGCATGTTGACGAATTCGCCTTCCGAAGCGTTTCGCCCGCGTACGTCTTGCAAAACGAAAATGAATCCCTCGCGTTCGAGCATTTCGCCGGTAATGCGCTCCCGATATTCGCTCGCGCCATACGGAACCACCGCATAAGGCGTCCGAATCATCAAGAAGGGATAGGTTCGTCCCGGGCCCGCATCGTTTGGAATGTACAGCGTCGTGAACAGCTTGATCCCGTCACGCATCGGAACGCGCACTTCAAATTTCGTGTAATGCGACCGGAAAAACGCCGCCCGCTCGTTTCGGGCGGTGGAATCGGCTTCCTTTTGAGGTTGCGCGGAAGTGACGTTGCTTCGTTGTGGAGCGAGCGGTTCCGGGGGACAACGCGATGATTCAACGGAATTGCATCCACCCAAGGTTGCCCAAGCTACCAGCAAATAGAAAAACGACTGAAACTTCGCCATCTTCGCCCTCCGGCCCAAACGTGCACACACGATTTGTCCGGATGGACGCTCGCCGATTTGCGATGTGAACGCAAGGTGTCTCGGTCGGCTCCAAAGCACCTTGCGGCACGTGCATCAGGTGACGGTTATGGCGATTTCGCCCAAATCTGTTCCCAAGCGTCGCATTGCGCCGTGCGCACTCCTTCGCCGCTTTGAATGGTCGTGCCAAACTCGAGGTACGAATCATTGACTGCGTCGTATTTCGGCCAAGGAACAGCGGCATTGCCATTCGGATCGCCCGTTGCGCCAAAACGCCCCCAATATCCCATCATGGCGTTGGACAACGCCAAGTCTTCCGCGGCGGGGTTGTACAGCGGAATGTCGGTCAGCGTATGGAACACGTAAAGCAATTCAATGGCATGTTGTGCGGGTTTTTCGCCTTGCGGAGTTTTCGCGCGTCTCGTGAAGTAGTAACGATATACGGCTTCGTTTTGCGTTTTGGAGATGCTCGAAGCCAGGATGCGTGTCGGGCAGGTAAAACGCATATCGGAATAAACAGCCACGAGCGCATCTTGCGGAGATGCGTAATCTGCGACCGGGTAAGCTGCCAGAACGTCCGGCGCGACCGTGCCGAAGTTCTGATTGATGACCGCTTGATATTCGGCTTCCGTCGTGACTTTGACGGTGAGCGCGGCTGCGAGTTCCTCGGAATTCGTGCCAATTGCGAACGGGAGGTGATTGTGTTCTCCCGCGGCAAAAATGGCCGCTGTTGCCTTTGGCAAAACATGCCCGTCGATGACCGGACCGTAATTACCGGCGGCATTACCTACGGATACTCCACCGATGTTGACCGTCGCCGGAAAGTCGCCGAGGATTTCATTGCTCGTTTTTCCGCGCAAACACGCCAACCGATCCGCTGCATTCCCGCAAGATGTGGCATCGACCCGAGTCGCCGCGGCCATTTCCGCGGTCGCCAATGGTGTCGACGTGGCTGCTCCGCTTTGCGCCAACGCTGCGTGAAACAAGCCTTTTGTCAGTGGAGACGCCGTCAGGGTAATCGTATCGATGGCTCCCGCCGATTCTCCGAAGACCATTACCTTCGACGGATCTCCTCCAAATGCGGCGATGTTTTTCCGTACCCATTCGAGCGCCGCAATCTGATCCAGCAATCCATAATTGCCCGAAGCCGCCCAGCTCGATTCTTTGCTGAGCTCCGCAAGAGCCATGAAGCCCAAAGCCCCAAGGCGGTATTGGATCGTCACGACAATCGCTTTGTTCGCTTCGCCCAAATCCAGACCATTGTATACCGGAGCCATTCCCGCAACAGGTTCGCTCGCCGAACCTTGGATATTTCCCCCTCCGTGAATGAAGAACAGAACGGGGTAGGGACCTGGGCCGGCACCAGCCGGATCCGGCGCCCACACATTGAGCGTCAAACAATCTTCATTGCCGACCGGTTGCTTTGTTTTATCCAACTGCGGACATTCCGCACCAAACGCATTGGCGTCACGAATGCCGTCCCAACATGCGGCGAGCTCCGGCGGCTTCCACCGTTTGTCCCCAACGGGGGGCGCCGCAAAAGGTATGCCGCGAAAAACCCAAGACGAATTTTCTTTCGTCCCACGCACAAGCCCGCTGTCGATCGCAACGACGCCGGGTTCACTCGGCGTTTCGACCGTACAACGTGCGCTCGATCCCCCGCCGCTGCCGCCGCTCCCACCATTGCCGCTGCCTCCGCTGCCGCCGCTGCCGCTGCTGCTGCTGCTCGACGTGCCGGTAGCAGTGGAATTACCGTCCCCGCCGCAGCCCGTCAAAATGACGCCGGCGAGTGAAAATATGGAAAGCCATCGATTTGTGTCCATAAGATTGGTCCTCGAAGGGCCTTCGACACGAAAGGATGGGCGGGGGTAAAGTCACCTCGGCATTTTGTGGGTGGTCATCGATTGTGGCGGATCAAAATGTCCCGCCAAACCCGAATTGCATTCCGAAATTCTCTTTTCCCATCCGTTCGTCTCGTTGAAACACCGGGACCATGTAGGGTGCCAGCGTAAAACCCGGCAATGCTGTCTTTGTCGTGGCGTTTGGTTTGTCATGGGCCAAGTACACCGAATCCAAAATGGTGCCGGTAATCGACAGGGCCAGAGGTACCGCGATCATGATCGGAAACGCCGTTCGTGCGCCGCAGAGCGTCGGTTGTGGCGGCAAGTGGTCCGCGCCCACCAGCCCCGGGCATTGACTCACGAAGACGAAAGCCGTGCCAACGCCGACCAAATCCCCCGTGACCTCGAGTGCGTAACTTTTCGCCACGTGTCCCCAGGATTGACCATGCACGCGATGAATGATCGGCCCAGACAAACTGCGCCCGACCATACCCGTGACGACGAGACCACCGCCGAATATCGAGTCAATGGCAAAAAAAGCGGGCATGCCGAGAACGCTCATCACATCGAATGCCGCAGTGACCCCGATGACTTCACGCCCATACCAACCAGGTTTCGTGGGAGCTTCATTCTGTGGCTCCGTCGACGATTTCGAGGTGGTTCCCCAGGTTGGCTTTTCATTGGGATAATTCGGCGTGAGTGCCGGCAGTTCTTTTTCCGATTCGGTCGTTCCGTCCGCCAAAACCGGAGGCGCAAAAAACAACGCCGCAAATGCAAAACTTGCAGTCCAAGTCAATCGGTCCGGCCATTTCGTTCGTGTCCGTTTCATCTTGGCCGCGTCGGAATGCATTGCACGTGCCAAAATGAAAAGGCCCCGCAATCGCGGAGCCTTTTTCATGAGACCGAGGTTTATGGACGTTCAGCGCAACGCATTCGCGCGATGTTGCTGAACCCAAGGCGAAAGTCCGCCTTGACCGTTGGTTCCCTCGGAGGACGTCGCCAATTGCACCTTGCGGTCATTACGAGCCGTAGCGGCGGCAATCGCGGCGGCAAATTCCACTTCTTCATCCGCGGAAAGCTGCGTGTAAGAGCAAAGCTCCGCCTTGTGTTTGTCGATGAAGTTCGTTGCGTACTTACCCGCGACGAATTCCGGATGCGCCAAGAGTTTTTCGTGGAACACGATGTTCGTTTTTATGCCCGTGACCACGTATTCGGAAAGC
>WBZU01002791.1_pt1 | contig 11806 bp, 10 predicted proteins | sample 5204311 | NCBI WGS metagenome assembly WBZU01 (sample SAMN12344359, study PRJNA552823) | activated sludge metagenome | biome: Activated sludge suspended growth; feature: Nitrification reactor; material: Wastewater; isolation source: activated sludge from nitrification reactor of wastewater... | reverse complement strand
AGCGATCGGGATAGTTCTTGAGCACGCTGCCGATCCGATTCAACACATCCGCTCCGCCGGGCTTGAGCGTGTCCTCTCCTGAATCAAAGAGCAGGGTCGTGGCGAGACCGAGGGTGAGTTGATCCCCCAGTTGTTTCATCGTCACATTGCCCTTGGCCACTTCCGCTTGGAGAAGTTTTGACAAATCATTCTTGGCTTCGGCAAGGCTGGTCTTTTGTTGATCCAGGGCCCCGCGCAGGCCGGCCATCTCGTGGTCTCTCCGCCCGATTTCGCTTTCGAGATCCGTTGCGCGCTGCTTGGCTGCGGCAAGATCGGCCAGCAGTCGGTCACGGTCACCGGCGGCACCCTTCAACGATCCCAGCTCCTGATCTTTGCCATTGAGTTGACGCTCCAGATCGGCCATGCGTTGTTTTGCCTGTGCCAATTCGGATGAGAGGCGATCGCGATCTCCGGCATTGTGCTTTAATCCAGCGAGTTCCTGCTCTTTCGAGGCGAGGAGCCCTTGTGCCGCGGCCAGTTCACCGGCCAGCCGATCCTTATCGCCGGCTCCCTGCTTTAAGGACGCCAATTCCTGATCTTTGGCCGATAACTGCCGGCTTGTGTCAGACAGTTGGCTGGCCAGTCGATCCTTGTCCCCGGCGGCGCTCCGGAGGCCCGCCAATTCCCGGTCGCGCTGGCTCAGCTGGTTTTCGAGTTCGGAAATGCGGGCCTTGGTCTGGTCCAGATCAGCGGCGGAAGAGGATCGGAGCCGTGCCAACTCCGCTTCGAGATCGGATTTTTGGCGCTCAAGATTCGCCTTCTGCTGTTCCAGGTCGGCAATCTTGAGATCGCGAGGATCGGGCTTGGGCGGAAGGGGCTTGGCCACCGCTTTCATTTCGTTCAGCGCTCGGCTGGCGGTGTCGTTGGGGGACGGTGCGGATGTGCAGGCTGCGAGCATCACCAGGCTCAACAGCGCCGGAACGTGGCGAACATGTTTCATGCAATCCTCCTTCACACAACAGTCACGCCCCCGGAGATGCCCGGCGGCATAGACCATCAGTTCACGGTTAGTGACGTTGATTTTTGAGGAGATCGCGGATCTCCGTCAGCAACACTTCTTCCTTCGGCGGCGCCGGTGGTGGACCGGGAGGCGCGGTTTTCTTGAAACGGTTCATTTGTTTGACGACCATAAAGATCACAAACGCCAGAATCGTAAAATCGAGCAGGGTCTGCAGGAACACCCCATAGTTGATCGTGGCGGCGCCGGCGGCCTTGGCCGCGGCGAGGGACTTGCCTTTGGCCTCCTCGGTCAGCGGAATAAAGAGGCTGGAAAAATCCATGTGTCCCATCAGCAGGCCGATCGGCGGCATGAGAATATCGCTGACCACGGACGACACGATTTTGCCGAACGCCCCTCCGATGATGACACCCACCGCCATGTCGAGGACGTTCCCCTTCATGGCAAATTCTTTGAATTCACTCATCATGCCCATTACGCACCCTCCTTGTGTGAGCCGAATCCGTCCCGAATCCGTCGTGGACCGCTATTGTTTTCGACTGGTGTCGAAGCTGTATCCCAGCGTGATCAGGTACAGGTTGTCGGTATCAGAGACCCCCGGCGGCGGATTTTTGTTGTACCGCATCGTCCATTGAAATCCGCTGACCAGCCCGCCCCACACTTTGAACCGCAATCCGGTATCCGCCGTCAGGTAGAGATCTTTGGAATTGGCGAGCGATTGGAAACCTTCCTGAAAGTGGTACAGGCTGACTTGATCGCCGCCCCAGAGGGGCCAATTCCATTTGACGGCCCATCGACCGCGTGCGCTGGACTTGTCGTCGGCGAGTTTGAAATCTTCATTGAAATAGGCCGCGCCGGCTTCCGCCCAGAGCGTCATGTCTTTGAAGAATCCGCTCAGGTCACCGCGATCCAGGAATTGATAGCCGGGACCGGTTGCCAGCGCCGTGCGCAACTTCAGGTCCTGAAAGGTGTCCTGCTCGAAGTAGGCAGACGTGAACCAATACAACCGCTTCGTCAGAAAGAAGTCAAGCTTGATCGTGCCGCGGCTGTTGCGCACGATGAGATTGCCGGTGTTGTCTCCGTAGATGTACCGGCCCAGGATGGTCAGCCGTAGCGACTCACCTCGTGCCGACAATTCTCCAAGGAGGCTGCCGTTTCGCAGGTGGCTGTTACCCGTGGTTTGCGAGAAGCCGGCTTGAACGGCGCCGGTGTAGATGACGGCGGGTTGGTTCATGCCGACGACCGCATCCAGAGGAATCGCCATCGGCGTGCCCATCGGCGCGGCCTGCAGATTGAGGGTGCCGGGTTCTCCTGGTTGCGCCGTGCCCACAACGGTGGTGCCTTCCTTGAGGCTGAAGGGAATCGGGCGATTCACGACCAGCTTCGCGACATTCGGCCACATGACCTTGACGATGTCATCGCCGGCGGTCGGGCCGAATGCGGTTTTAATGTGCAGCTCGTCGGCGATCATGCCCAACACCCGCCCGTAAATGACGCTGCCGTCTTTCAGCGTGACGGCATCGAGCGTGGCCGGGGTCGGCGCGGCATCCGGTGAGGCCGGAGCCTGAGCCTGTGCTCCGGCGGCGGTGAGCGCCACCATGAGCAGTGCGAGCAGAAAACATCCAAATCGTCGCATCATTCCATCCTCCTGGGCTTGCGAATGGCAACGGTGGGTCGGTTGCCGAATGAGTAAAAACGCTGGTGTTGTATATTGGATTCCGAGTAGGAGATCAACACTTGCATCTGCGAGTCCCCGCCGCCTTATAGGAATGTCTCACGATGATGCAGTGCACGTAGTCGTACGACACCCTACCGGTAGCGCGTGGAGGTGGGACAGGAGCGGCTCCTCGATCGGCCCTCTGTTCTGCGACCGCGCGGTGAGTCGATTTGCAACAGCACTGTGCCGCGGCCACAGGTTCCCGGCGACGCCTGGTGCTTGTGTGCCGGCAGCGCTCTGAGGTGTGGCCCGTCGCGCCCGGTCACCGGTCATTTGAGGGGCGTCAGTTTTCTCGCTCCAGCCGCAGTGTGTGCTCGCGCTTTCTCCGGCGGATTCGTCTCGCTGGTCGAGGAGGGATCGTTGAGAAAGCCTTCCAAGAGCGCGAAGCGAAGCAATTGCGCGGCGTTGGTAGCGCGAAATTTCCTTAGCAGGTTTGCCCGGTGCGACTCGACGGTCTTCGGTGCAATCCGGAGACGGGCGGCAATTTCCTGACTTGTTAGCCCTGCCCAAATGTAGTTGAGAATTTCTCGCTCGCGCGGCGTCGGCTTGTCCGGCCGTGGATGTGAAAACGGGACGATGGTGCTCATGGGTGCCTCACACGCTCCTTTCTCCTTACAGGTGCCAGCCGGGGACACGGGATTGCATGCAGTGTTTTCTTTGACAACCTGTATCAAGCTTTATGCCGCACGCCCGAAAACGCGATATCCTGCGCCATGCTTGCTGGTTTGAAGGGAGCGTGACGACTCAGTCCGGTCGTCGCGAGACGAAGAGGATTGTCTCGATGTGTCTCGCGCGAGACGGTGTGAGACAGGATGCAGAGTACTACTGAGACAGGGCCCGCCTAGCCGAGTGGAAGATTCAGCTCGGTCAGTCGACGGTAGAAGGTGGCTCGGCTCATGCCAAGGAGGCGCGCGGCTTTGGTGCGATTACCTCTGGCCTGCCCCAAGGCGAAGACGAATCGGCTGCGTTCGTCAGTCGGCACGGTTGGCCCGGGGACGGGCGCAGGCGTTCCCTGTTGAAGTTCGGCCGGCAGATCCGACAGGTCGAGCGTCTCGCCTTTGCAGTGAATCATGGCGCATTCGATCGTGCTCTTGAGTTCCCGCACGTTGCCGGGCCAATGATAGTCCATCAACGCCGCCATGGCTGCGGGATGTGTTCGGTGGATGAGTTTCCCCATACTGGCTCGACCTTCCGTGAGGAAGGAGGTGACCAGAAGCGGGATATCTTCCTTGCGCTCCCGCAAGGGAGGGAGCTGGAGGCGGGCCACGCGAATCCGGTAGAGAAGGTCGGCGCGAAACACTCCCTTCGCGACATCCTGGCTCAAGTTGTGGTGCGTGGCCGTGAGCACTCGCACGTTGACCTTTCGTGGTTTGGTCTCGCCGAGTCGCGTCACCTCTTTTTCCTGCAGCACGCGGAGCAAGTGAGTTTGAACGCTGTGAGGGATATCGCCGATTTCATCCAGGAAGAGCACGCCGTCTTGCGCGGCTTCAAACAGTCCCGGTTGATCGTCGATCGCGCCGGTGAACGCCCCTTTTTTGTGACCGAAGAGTTGGCTGCCGAGTAACGAATCGGTCAAGCCTGCGCAGTTCGCGGCGATAAACGGACCGGTTCGCCGGGCGCTCGCCTGATGTAACGCGCGGGCCACCAGCTCCTTTCCCGTTCCGGTTTCTCCTTCGATCAAGACCGTTGAGTCCACCCGCGCGAGGTCTTGGATCTGCTCGTAGAGCTGAGTCATGCCACGGCTCTTCCCGATGAGATCGTGGAAATGCGCCTTCAGTTCCAGCAGGCGGCGGAGGTGATAGACATCGGTCATGTCGTGCAGGAACATCATCCGATTGCGCGAGTCCCGTGGATCATCGTGCAGTTCGATCTCCAGCCAGAGCCGTCGCCCTGTCGGGGTTTCAATGGAAACTGGTACGCGTACTCGTTGCGCGACCGGTTGGTGTAATAACGACTGCAAAGTGAGACGGTCCGCTTTTGAGCAAGGCAGCAGCGTCTCCCACGATACCTGCCCGGCTGTTGAGGCCGGAAGTGCGTCCAGCAGTCCAGCGGCGGAGTCGCTGAGAAACCGCACCTGTCCACTTCCGTCGATCAATAGGGTCGCAAGCCCAAGTCGCTGTAAGATGGCGGCGAGATCATCCCGCGAGCGTTCGGTGTTCGCGAGCTTTGAGGTCAGGGTGTCCTGGGTTCTCCGGTGCCCGCGATTCTGCTCATGTTGCCGGAGCGCTCCTTCACGCGCCTCTTGCAGCAGCGCGGCCTGCTCATCAAAGGTTGCCGTATGGTGTTGGATCAGCAGCAGGCGTTGCCCGCCCTCTCGAAGGGCCTGGGCGTCGAAATGCTGGGGAGTGTCGAAGCCGATGCGGTCGGTCCAAAATCCTGATTGGGCGATGGGCTGGTCGGGAGCCCCCCATGCGGCCTCGGCGTCATGCAGAAAGTTATGCAGCACCGGGGTGCGGGTGTCGATGCAAAAGCCTGCGTCGAGAGCGGCTTCCGGATACAGGCGCAGCAGCCAGGGCGGTGGTTCGCCGAGGAGGCGAAACCGAGACCCGGCCACGTGCTCGAGGATGGCGAAGTGGAATCGCCCGAACAGTTTGCCGAACAACGTGTCCGGCGCAGAAGGAGGGGGTGTGGATGTCATCGGTCTTACCGGCTTGTCATGTTCGAGTGGGAGACTGTATGAGGGCGTGGGCCAGCGTGGCGAACGCGTCCTCGACGCCCTGCCCTGTCTTGGCGCTGCTCATCAGCACCGACCAGCCGCGCTGGGCCAACTCTGCCAGGTCCTGATCAGTGAGTTCCCATTCAGCCCGCTGGTCATATTTGTTGACCAGCACGATGAAGGGCACGGGACCGAGTTCGTCGGTGGCACTCTGTTGAATGCGCAGGGCGATGTCCAGCGTGGCCCGGCGCATCCCGTCGAGAACCAGGAGATAGCCGGATGAGCCGCGCAGATAGGACCGGCGCAGCTTTTGGAACTCGTCTTCCCCATACAAATCCCATAGCACCAATGTCAGGTCTTTGCCGTCCACCAGCATCGATTTCTTGTCGACGGTCACGCCGATCGTGGTCTGATACTGTTCGGAAAAACAGCTCGTGACAAACCGCCGGACCAGGCTGGTTTTCCCGACGGCAAACGCTCCCAACATGCAAATTTTCTTCTCGATCATGGCAGGAGGATCTCACGGAGCCTGGTGCACAGTCACCTGAAATGACACGCGGCGGTCTTCAGGCAGCACTGCGCTTTTGGCCCCAGAGGGGTCAGGTGGCGGAGCGGTTCCGAGGGTGTTGAACGCGATCGACGGAAATGTCTGAGGACGGATGGCGTCAAGGGCCGACTGGGCACGGGTTTCACTCAGGCGCCGGTTGCGCTCCGTGTCGCCCATGACATCAGTTTGGCCGAAGACCGTGATCGTGACCGTGGCTGTGGACACACGGGCCAGCTCATCGATCCGGCGCAGCAGCTCCGTCGCACGACGGAGCTGCTGCAGTTGCTCCGCGGAACGAATATCCCCGCGCCCCTGTTCGAACATGATGGAGATCTGCATCAACTGCCGAGTCACGTCCGCGAGCGATTGTTCTACCAGAGGCCGGTCGTCATAGGAATCAAGCCCCGGCAGGAACCGGGCGAGCAGTCGGCTGTCCTGGATCCATCCGGCCGGCGCAGTCCCGGTCGCGATCAAACGCGTTCCCTCCAACGCCAACCGAACGGTCTGTGGCGGGGAAAGGGTGTGTCCGGCGCGCTTCAGGAGAAACGCCGCATCCAGTGCGTAGTACGGGCTCCATTGAGCGGTGACGTTCTTCGGGTCCAGGCCGCTGTCTTGCAGCAGAACCTCTGGGTCGGCGGCCAGTGGGTCGCGCAGCCCGGCAAGTCGATAGTGACGTCCTTCCGCCTCCGCTGCAGTGAGGACAAGTCCCGGTTCCGCGCTGAGACGCGCCATATAGTTCCGCCACCGTTGGCGTTCCTGGTACACCGACGCGCCCCACCAGGCCGCGCTCAGAAGGAGGATCGCCAACAACACCCATGTCATCGGAGAGATGGCGCGCCGACGCGGCTCAAATTGCGCCTGCAGACACTCTTCCAGAAGCGGCGTGGTTCCCGCAAACACTGAGGTATCTCCGTCGAAGGTGGCGAGCGCTTCCGCCTGTTCGGCATGGATGCGGGTGAGAATATCCTGCAGATGAATATGAACCTGTTCGGGTGGGGTCCCGCGAATGACTGCGGCAAGGATCGCCACCGGCCCCTGTTCAATCCAGACTGTGAGTTCGCCGACTTGCAACGTATTCAGCACCTGGTCTGGCGCAGCCCCGAACGAATCCTGTACGAAGGTCCGGATGGCCGACAACATGCCTGACACCAGGGTCTGGTCTTGGACGGCGACTGCATCGCCTGCCGCGTGGGCGAGGAGCAACCCGGTTTGCGAATGGATGAGAAACACCTGCTCAACTCGGTAGGACAGCGTGTGCAGGAGCACGATTTCGGCGAACGGTTTGCCGGTGCGCAGTGCTTCCAGCCTCCACTGCATGCTGCGAAGCGAGAGGCTATGCTCGATGGTTTGATTCAGCGATTGCACCATGCTGCGCAATGCATTCGCGATGGATTGGCGGATAGCCGGCATCATGATCGGGGCGATCGCATCGACGATCATTTGCGGCTGTTTCCGCACGGACGTGCCCAGGGCTTCCGACACGTGGGGCGTCAACACTCGCGTCAGGCGTTGGTCGTGCTCGCCCCGGAGTGCGATGGCGTCGGGAAGAATGCGGCTCACATTCTGGGCATTGAGATCGATGTGCTCAACCTGCTCCCGGAGTTCTTCGAGGCGCGATTGTTCCGGCGCCAGGAGGAGGCTGCGCAATTCGGCGTAGTCGCCCTCGCCGGTCGGCGGGGCCGCGTTAGGTGTCTGGGCCATCGTGCTTCCTGTGTTGGCAGGCCAATGGACAAGGGCGATCGAGAAGTAGGTGTGGAGCAACGGCGTTGCGCGCCGCTCCGAGGGGGAGCCGCAGCTGTTGGTCTATGGAGGCGGGTCTATGTCTGTGACGGAGGCTGGTCATGCGAGAGCCTCTGTGAAAGTTCTTGAAACAACGTTGCCAGAGAGGCCCGGTCGGTTTTTTGGTGGGACAATTGCCGCACTGCCTCATCGAGCGTCGAAGAGAGTGCGGTATGCCGTTCAGTGAAGTCACCGGACAGCGTGGTGGCCTGTTGCTGCAATTGCTCCTGCAACTCGCGGTGTCCCTGGTCGCTTTGTTCCCGGAGTTGGGCAGCCGTTTGCTGGAGCACGCCGGCCAGAGTCTGCAGTTCACTCGTCAGTTGGCCGACGGCATTGGTCCGCTGTTGTTCCTCCGCGCGCAACTGCCCGGTGACTGACTGGACCTCGTCGCGTATGTATTGTTCCAGCGCGGCAAACCGCTCTTTCAGGTCATTGCGCAGTTGGGCGGCCTCGGCGAGGAGCTGCGCTTCCAGCTTGGTGAAGCGGCGTTCGTGGTCCCGTACTTGCGCGCCGAAGAGAATGTCGCGGATCTTGTCGAGGTTGTTGCCGGAGGCGTTGTCGTCGGCCTGCGGAAGATCCGGTTCTGCATCGGCGAGTGTGTCGGGAGTGCGTTCTGCGCGTCGCGCGCGATCGAGGTCCGTTTGCCTGCTCATGGGTCGTCTCCTTGGTCGCTGTCGTCCTGCAACGAAAGCACGTCACGGTAGCATATTGCCATAAGGGACAACAAGTAATCCCGGGCTGTTGTTCAGAAATGAGCTACGTACAAATGAGGGCCGGGTTTCTGCCTGATCTAGGAGGGGCTGAGCAGGCGCACTTCGCGTTGCGGGAAGGGAATTTCCACACCATCAGCTTGTAATTGTTGGAGGATTGCCTGATTCAGCTCAATCTGGGCATCGCCGACCGACGCCACCTCGACCCAGGGCCGAATGGACAGGGTAATCGAGGAGTCGGCAAAGGCCGCAATTCCAATGATGGGGGCCGGCGATGGGAGTACCTTGGGATGGCGGGCGACAAGGTCGCGGAGCGTCCGGAGCGTAGCGTCGATGTTGGTTCCGTACGACACCCCGATGGAGAGCTCCAACTGGCGGATGGTGCCGAAGTTATGGAGGATCTCGCCGACCACTTTGCGGTTCGGAATGACGATGCGCGATTGATCCGGATGCACGAGCGTGGTGGTAAAGATGTCGATTTTGGCCACATCGCCGTGTACGCCCAGCAGCGACACATGTTCGCCTACCCGGTATGGTTTGGTGAAGATGATCGAGAGTCCGGCCACGACATTACTGAGCACCCCTTGCAACGCCAGGCCGACACCGAGTCCGGCCACACCAAGTCCGGCGACCAGCGGGGCAATTTGCAAACCCAGCTGATCCAGTGCAATCAGCAGCCCGAGAATCAAGACCAGCGTCTTCACGAGGCGCACGAGTAGAAGACGCAGCGGCGGTTCCAGGTCCTGCTTGTTCAGCCAGCGTTCAGAGAGCTGCCCGACGGACTTGGCCACGAACAGGGCGGCGATGAACACCAGGACCGCCCCCATGATTCGAAAGCCGTATTGCACAATATATTGCGTGATCAAGTTTGCCAGCGACATGCTCCCTCCGCGTGAATCTTACCGTCCGAAGAGCCCCTTCAGGAGATCTTTGCCCTGCTGCTTCAGATCCTCCGGCTTGGTGTTTCCTTTCAGCAGGTCTCCCACCGCGCCTTTGACCTTTTCTTTCACCTGCTCCTTCACCTTGCCGGCGAACATTTTCGTGTCGAGGCCATACGACGGAGCTTGCGTACTGCCGGTAATGAGCAGCGGCAGTGAGAGGCGCCCGCCGGACAGTGCCACGCGGGCGATGGGGGAACCGGCCGCAATTTTTTGGCTCAAGGCTTGAGAGAGATTCAGGGTGAGTTTCATATCGAGTGATTGATCCAGACCGATTGTGCCGCCGCCGGTGGCCTGAAAATCATGACTGTCCATGAGCAGGCGTTGCACGGCGATGAGCCCCTGTTTCACAGCCACGTCGCTTTCGATCGTCGAGAATGCCGTGGCCTTGACGTTGTCCAGTTGCACGCCGACCACCTTGAGCAACATCGCTGCCTGCTGCAGAAGATTGATCCCTTCGATTCGGCCGTCCCGTACGGCAACACGCCCGGTGCCGGCGAGGGCTTTGACGAGATCAGGATGGGTAAATCCGCGCCCGCTGAGCGTGAGGTCGGCGTTGGTGGTGCCGCTGATGGACACCTGATCCGTGCCGACCGCTTGCAGCGCCGGTCCCAGCTGAAGCCCTTGCAGAGACGCCGTGCCGCTGAACGGCGGGGCGGGGGTGCCCAGGCTCAGGGTACCCTGTGACCGCAAGAGACCGCCAAACAGCTGCAACGCAAGGGTCGTGACTCGAACGTCCTGCCCCTTCATTTCGGCCGCGACTTGAAGATCTTTGATCTCCACCGGTTTTTTCAACGGCAGCGCGAACGGCAGGTCCGTCGTATTGATCTGCTTGGAGTTGACCGTGACTTTCGCGAGACCTCCCAGCACCGTCCCCTTCACGTCCATGCGCGAACTGCCCAGCGCGACCGTCAGGCCAAGGTTCGGAATCTCTGCGAGTTCGAGCGGCGCAGTCCCTTCCTTGGGCGGATACTTGGCCTTCAGATTGACATGCAGGTCTTTCAACTCAACCGGTTTGGCGAGCGGAAGGGCGATCGGCAGATCAGAGGTATTGATGCTGGCCGAGGCGGCCGTCAGATTCGCCAGGCCTTTGGTGGCGGTCCCTTTCACATTGATGGCCGATCCGCCCATCGCCACCGTCAGGCCCAGATCCGTGAGATCGAGCTGGCTGATGGGGCTGACATCTGGCGGCAGGGGGTACTGCGTGTGAACGGTGAGGTGGAGGTCTTTGACCTGGACCGGCTTTGTGAGCGGCAGTGCCACGGGAAGATCGCTGGAGTCGATTTGCAGCGCGTTGACCGTGGCGTCCAGATTCCCGCCCACTGCGCGTCCCTTGAGTCCGATGGCGATCTTGCCAAGCCCCAGATTGAATGTGAACGATTTGATATCCAGGGTTTCCACGAGCGGACCGAACGTGCCATCGAGCTGGACCGGCAGGTTGTAGGGTTGCACGATGGCGCTGACATGCACGGAGGGACTGTCGCCGAGATGGACCGACGTCAGGAGGAATTCAAGCTGGTTGACGGTGTATTCGGCCGGTTTCGGCGAAGATTCGTCGCGATAGGTCAATTTGCCGCCGTCGATGGAGACGCGGTCCACCGCGAGCAGTGCGAGGGCTTGGAGCGGGCTGCCGGCCGGTTCTGTCGGGGCCTCGGGCTTCGAAGGCGTGGCCGGAGCCGCGCCTTTCGCGCCGAGCGTCGAGACGTTCAGCTGGCCTTGCGCGTTTTTCAGCACCATGATCACCGGATCGCGCAAGGTGATTTCTTCGACCTCAATGGTGCCCCGGAGAAGAGGCAGCAGTTTCACGCCCACATCCAACGATGAGAGAGAGGCAAAAGGCCCGGTGCGGAACGCAGGATCATCCTGAACGACAAATCCTCCGACCCGGGCCCCGATGCGCGGCCAGATCGTGAGGCGAATATCTTGGAGTTGGACCTTCCGGTTCAGCGCCTCCTCGACCAGCGGGCGATACCGATCCTGATATCTATTCAAATCGATCAGGAACGGGAGCGCGATGATCAGGACGATGAGCAGCAGGATCACGACGCCGATCCCGAGCAGCACTTTCATCAGGCACCTCCGGTAAAATGGTTCCGCAGTATAGGAATGCGCGCGAAATCGGTCAATGGCCGCAGCTGAGGCCTCGGTGCCCGGTGCGGGTTGTTTCTGGGGGTTTTCCCAATGGGCTTACCTTGCCGCCCACCACCCTGCGTGATAAGATGCCGACCCTTGAAGTCGTCCGATCGTGGAGAGGTGCGAGAGTGGACGAATCGACATGCTTGGAAAGCATGCGTCTCGGCAACGGGACCGTGGGTTCGAATCCCACCCTCTCCGCCATCAGTGTAGAGTCGTGTCGTCGGGCATGACAGGAAGCGGTAAAAATGGCTGAGCCGTGGAGGCGTTACCCTTTTCCTTTCATCCCTGCCGGTCACGAAATGCCTCGGGGCCGGGCCCTGTGCAAC
>WBZU01001624.1_pt2 | contig 11806 bp, 8 predicted proteins | sample 5204311 | NCBI WGS metagenome assembly WBZU01 (sample SAMN12344359, study PRJNA552823) | activated sludge metagenome | biome: Activated sludge suspended growth; feature: Nitrification reactor; material: Wastewater; isolation source: activated sludge from nitrification reactor of wastewater treatment... | reverse complement strand
AATACATCTCCTGGATCGACCTCGACGATCTGGTCGGCTTGTTCCGCTTCGCGATGGACCATCACCAGCTTCGGGGTACCTATAATGCTGTTGCGCCTGCGCCGGTCACCAACCGACAACTGGTATCCACGATCGGGAAGGTACTGCACCGTCCGGTCTGGCCGATTCCGGTTCCGGGATTTCTCCTGCAACTGCTACTCGGCGAGAAAGCCGTGCTTGTCACCGGTGGCCAGCGTGTTTCGGCCGATAAGATTCAAAGGGCCGGCTATCACTTTCACTTTCCTGCGCTCGAAGCTTCGCTGCGCCATCAACTCCTATGAAAGAGCATCTGACGTTTTTCTGGTTTCGCCGCGACCTCCGCCTGCACGATAACGCCGGTCTTTACCACGCCTTACGTTCCGGTCTTCCGGTACAGCCGGTGTTCATCTTCGACCGCAACATCCTGGATGCGCTCGAGGACCGTTCGGACCGTCGGGTTGTTTTCATCCATCAGCAACTGGAACGGCTGCAGAAAGAACTGAAGCAATTGGGCGCGACCCTGCTCGTTGGCTATGGTCGTCCGGCGGATTGCTGGAAGCGCTGGTCGGAAGAGTATTCGATCCGCAGTGTTTTTACGAATCACGATTACGAGCCCTACGCCACCCGGCGCGACAGCGAGCTCAGGCAGTTCTTCGACGAACGCGGGATCAGCTTTCACACCTTCAAGGACCAGGTGATCTTTGAAAAATCGGAAGTGATGAAAGACGACGGATCGCCGTACACGGTCTTTACTCCGTACATGAAGAAATGGCGTTCGCTCATTCGTCCCTTCTTCTTGAAATCCTATCCGACTGAACGCTACACTGCCAATTTCCTGCAACGCGATCCTTTGCAACTGCCTTCGCTGAAAGAGATGGGTTTTCATGAAGTGGAGTGCGCGTTTCCGGAATCCACCGTATCAACCGATCTCCTGCGTGACTATACGGACAAGCGCGACATCCCCGGCATTCGTGGTACCTCGCGCCTCAGTGTGCACCTGCGCTTCGGTACGATCAGTATTCGCGACCTCGTTCGAGAAGCATGGTCGGTGAGCGAGAAATGGGTGAATGAACTTATCTGGCGCGAGTTCTACCAGATGATCCTCTGGCATTTTCCGCATGTCACGGAGCGTTCATTCAAAGCGCAGTATGACCTGCTCGAATGGAAGAACGACGAGGAACTGTTCAGGGCCTGGTGTGAGGGTCGGACCGGTTATCCGATCGTCGACGCGGGCATGCGCGAGCTCAACGCGACCGGCTTCATGCACAACCGGGTGCGCATGATCACGGCGAGTTTCCTGACGAAGTTCCTGCTAATCGACTGGCGATGGGGCGAAGCTTACTTCGCTGCCAAACTCCTCGACTTCGAATTGGCCAGCAACAACGGCGGCTGGCAGTGGAGCGCAGGCACCGGTGTCGATGCCGCGCCCTACTTCCGCATCTTCAACATGGACGAACAGACCCGCAAGTTCGATCCCGACTTTTCCTACATCCGCCGCTGGGTCCCCGAGTTCCAGGAGCTGACCTATCCGCGTCCCATAGTCGATTACAAAATGGCGCGGCAGCGATGCCTGGAGTTTTATAAGGAGGCGCTTGCTGCCAAGGGTTGAGGCCAGGCGCAGAGGAGGGGGCCTCTGCTATGACCTTGATGATGGTCTTCGACAAGTTCCAGGATGTGTATGGCTCGTCCGATTGAAACCCTTCCCTGCCCACCTGCCGGAGGAACATGAGGTCACCGAACCCCGGGTGTGGATAGTGCCCGTTCAACCGTGAAGTGTCCGCGAATCGTCCGACGCGAGTGTTTACGTTCTGTCGGCATCGGTTTGCATCCTTTGCTTACCCGCAGTCAGGGCGGGTTTCCATATTAAGTTCTATATTTAAGCCGTCACTGCTCCCTTGCATTTGATCTGTATGAACATTTACCAAAAGTCTGCCACAGCTTCTGTGCGCTCCCGAAATTCCAGCCTGATAATTTATTGCGGCGTGCTCCTGATCTCCTTGCTCTTCAGCGGGCGTATATGGGGACAGGAAGAGGATGCTTTCGTCATTCCGAAACAAACGGAGTTCGTCATTCCGCCTTCTCCGGCCTATCAGATGCTGGATGCCACTTCTTCACTGGTGAATAGCCCGGGCACGATTCGCGATTTCAAGGTCGACTGGTCATTCAAGACTTACCGACTCGCACCCAACCTGGCTATCGAGGCACAACCCGTCTGGTCGATCCTGTATAACCGGCCTACACTGGAGCGTTATCAGCGTGCAGGCAAGTTCATGCAAACCCTGTCCACACTCAGCCTGTCGTTGGGATCGTTGGATGCCAACGATACCTCCCGGCTTTGCGCCTGGGCAGGAAAGATCACCCTGTACCGCGGATATGATCCGTTGGCATCCGGGGAATGGTTCGAGGACATCCGGGCGGAATACGAAGCACAGCGACAGGATATCGAGACCCGGTTGATCGAAGCGCGGGCCAAGTTCAAGGAGGAGACCGGTCGTTTTGCCAAGGATTCCCTGGAACAAATAGTCTACCAACTCCGGGACGAGTTGGATAATCTCAAGTTATCGCAGAAGTCGAAGATCAAGGAGCGTCAGGAATCGCTCAAGGCACGTTACTGGAACCGGACCACCGTCGATGTCGCATTCGGTCGATCCTATTCATTCAACAGAGGGATCACTGAAAGGATCGACAGCATCGAATTCAAGAACGAAGGAATCTCGCTCTGGCTGAACGGCGCCTTCGGACTGGGCCGTTACATACTCGTCACCGGACTGGTACGCGGTGAGGATTTCTTTACGTCGATCGCCGACAGCGGAAAAGTCACCCTGCAGGATATCCTGATCGACAAGTTCTCCGGTGACACCATCATAAGCGACCGTGATTCGCTATTTGTCAATTTCAACAGCGTCAAGAAGAAAGTCCTGTCCGTCGGTTTGAATTTCCGGTTCGGTAGTCCGCGTTACAATTTCTTCGTGGAAGGCTTCTATACGCAAAGCCGCATTCCGACTTTCGAGGATACCGAATGGTCGGACTATACGTACGGTGTGGGGAGCAAGGGCAGAAAACGAACCGCACAGATTCAGGAGCAGTTGCTCGTTGCTTTCGGTGGCGAATGGCGCGTGAGTAACAGTGTTCTGCTGAGTTACGGGATCCGCAGCGTTGTCGATAAACATCTCAAGTTCCGGAACATTGTTCCACTTGCGAGTATCAGTTGCCTGATGCGCTAAGACCCTTCGGACACGCTTCCCACTGTTTACGCGGATTGTACCAGGCTGCCCGGCGGGGGCTATGCCGGCCCGGGAATGGCGACGAATGCTTATCTTGCCGTTTCAACGACCTCACCCAACCCATCCATTTCGCATGAAACACTTGATACGTCTGATGTTCGCGGCATTGTTCGCGCTCACGACCTCGGCCGGTGCCCAAATCGCCCCCGGCGCCATCGCTCCGAATATCGTGGCGACCGATATCAATGGCAATAACTGGAACCTCTACGACCTGCTCGATCAGGGTAAGACGGTTTTTCTCGATGTGTTCGCTACCTGGTGCGGCCCGTGTTGGTCGTATCACAACTCGGGCGCGCTGGATGATTTTTACAATCAGTACGGTCCGGATGGCACCAACGAAATCATGGCGTTCATGATCGAAGGTGATGGTAGCACGACCATGGCCGACTTGCAAGGCACCGGTGGTAACACCGTAGGCAACTGGATCACCGGTACACCGATGCCGATCATCGACAACAGCGGCATCGCATCCGATTACCAGATCCGATACTTCCCGACGATCTTCATGATCTGCCCCGACCGCATCGTGCGTGAAGTGGGCCAGTTGAGCACGGTCGATCTGGAAGCCGTACGTGCCGAATGTTCGATCGCGACACAGGTCAACGACGCCGGTATCACCAACAGCATGATGTACCTGAACGGTACACCGGCCGGCTGCGGTAACCTGAACATCAATTACCGCTTGTGCAACTACGGAACGGATGCACTTACGTCCGCTACCATTACCCTGCGTGACGGTGCAACTACGATCGATACGTACAACTGGACGGGTAACCTCGCGACCTACGAATCCATCCCCCTGGCATTCAACGGTGTTAACGGCGTCATGGGCGCCAACACCATTTCGGTCGTCGTGTCGGATCCGAACGGACAATCCGATGGCAACACGACCAATGATGAGCGCAGCGTGCAATTCACGATCTTCAACTCCGTTGGCGGACCTGCTGTCAGTGAGACATTTGCCAGTGCAAGCTTCCCGCCCTCCGGCTGGTCGGAGTTGAATGGCGGTGACGTGGCTGGATGGGAATACAGTACTGCCGGTCTGAATGGCGCCGGATCCGCCAAGATGAATTTCGTGTACTCCCCGGCAGGCGATTTCGACGCGATCGTGATGCCGACCATGGACATGACGGGCTACGACAATGCCGTTCTCACCTTCGATATCGCGGCTGCCCGTTATGGCACTTCGAACGACAACCTCAAAGTGAAAGTCTCCTACAACTGCGGCCTGACGTGGACCACCTTGTACAACAAGACCGGGGCAGCGCTTGCCACCGTGGGTTCGCAAACCTCCATTTTCACACCGACCAATGCGAACCAATGGCGCGCCGAGTCCATTAACCTGAACAACTACCTGACGCGACCGGCTTTACTGGTCAAGTTTGAAGCGTTCAGTAATCAGGGAAACAACCTGTATCTCGACAACATCAACATGAGCCTGACCACCGGCCTGAATATAGTTAACCGCGCTCTCGATTTCTCCCTGTCGCCGAACCCGGCCCGCTCGCTTGCTATGGTCAACTTCAGTCTGGCTAAGCAGCAGGCCGTACAACTCAGTGTGCTGGATGCGCAGGGCCGGATCGTCTACGCGTTTGATGAAACCTCCGTGCTTCCTGGCGACCATCAGCTCTTTGTTCCGGTCTCCGGACTGGCAGAAGGTATCTACCTCGTCCGCCTGCAAGGCGAAGACGGACAGCAGCTTCGCCGCTTGGTCGTAGAATAATCATCCTGTGGTGGACGGAACGCTCCCGGTCTTGTGGTCCGGGAGCGTTCTTTTTTGTAAGAAATCCTGCTGCATTTGGTTGTTAATTCTGCTGCGTATGTAACCCTGTCGGTGTCGTACGTAATAAGAAGGAATGATTACCCGTGAACTTGATCTCATCGGCGAATTGACCTCGCCGCTTTTCCGAATTCTGTGGACGCACGATGCCGATGAACCCGCGCGTCGCCAGTTCGAGAACAACATCGTGGCGTTTCATATCGGGAAGGGTTATATCCTGACCGTCGCCCACAACCTGCGATCGGAAGCGCCTTTGATCAAGTCGCTGCCGGATGCCGTTTACCAGGCGGAGATACGTCCACGTCTGCCGGACTTGCAACGGCAGGTGTTTGAACAACTGTATCCGCTCGATCAAAGCAACGGCCGGCGTTATCCGCGCCTGACCGCGGCGAACGATGCGCGAAACATCGGGGAGTTCCTGAGACAGAATAATATCGATACCCGCTGGATCACGCTGATGCGCCAGCAAGTTTGCCGGCCGCAGCTCATTCTGCAGTTTAAGCATCCGGAATACTTCGGCGATGCGAAACTTGCAGCCGGCTTCAGCCCCACGCGCAGATTTCACGAGCCGGCGATCAACCGACATACGTTTCTGGTCGACCTCGAACTAGTCGAAGCATTTTTTCGCGAAGACATCGCGCTTTACCGGATCCTTGATTTGCCGCAAGCGATGCTTGACAAGATCCCGTTTGTGGAACCGGACTTCGGCTTGCTCGATGCCTTTCCGTCCGATTTGTATTGTCTTCAAAGTTCCCCGAACAGTGAAGTGGGCCGACTCCTGAACCGTGCCGTCGTAGAAGGCTATCTCGAACACTTCGGCATGTTCCCCGACCGTATCGGGGGGCATTATACGTTAGAGGGCATGCGTTACCTGATCAAAGGATATTTCCGTTTCGGTTCATCCGGTGCGCCGTACATCCGGAGGAATGAACAGGGCCGCTTCGTTGTCAACGCGATCCAAAGCGAAGCCAGTCCCATCCAGTTGTCGATCGGCAACGCACGAGAAGGGAATTTCCAATATGTGAACGCGATCGCGTCGCCTTTGTCCGGCATCGAAGAGCAATTGAGGAATCATCTCAACGTTTCGGCCTGATTTCGTTTTGCGAATCCCGCATTCTTTTTCATTTGAGAAAGTGCGCAAGACAATTTTGTAATAAACCTTTCATTTTTACGCTAACCGACAGCCGGTGCTCCCGTTACCATCTATAAGGAATAATGGACCCGGTTACGCCAATTTTAAGGCAAATTTCAAGGATATTGATCCTTTGGCTACTCATCCTGGTAGCAGGGGATCGATCCGTCTGTACCGCAGCGAATGTCGGTGTCCAGGCCGCCTTTGTAAAGAACAATACGATCCAGGATGCCAGCGAGGTAGCAGCGAATGTCCTGCGGATTGTCAACTACACCAACAAGAAGGTCCGATTCGGTGTCTCGGTTGGATTACCGGCGGGTTGGATCACGCTGGGTAATCGCGATCGCATGATCGACTTACCGGCCGGTGACTCCGTCTTTATTCCGGTTCGTGCGATACCCGACCGACAGGCGAAGGGCGGCACCAGCTATGTGTTGTCCGCCATCTTGCGTTCCGAGCAGGATCAACAGTTCGCGGCCGACAACTGGTACGTAACCATCAAGTCGCATTCCGACTGGCGGGTAAATGTTCCGCAGCGACAGATCTATTTCACCAATGGTTCCGACTCGGCCAACTTCAGCGTTCAGATCAGCAACCAGGGAAACTCGGACGAGAGCATCCGATTGGTATTCCTGCCGGATCGCCGGATTCAGTTACTCGATCCTGTAACGAAACAACCCGCCGCGCTGACGATCACCTGCGATCTTCCCGTAGGGCACGATACCGTTGTGCGGTACGCGGTACGAAAGGTGACGGAGCAGCGCCGCTCGGCGGGGAAAAAAGACCTGACCGCTGCCGCGGATCCGAACCGGGAGAGCTATCCCGTACAAGTGCTCGCCCGATCAGCCGGAGGAACCGGCAACCGAAGCTGGAGCGGCAACATCACCTTCGCCCGGGTCGGTAACCGGGTCGCGCAGCATCTTTATTCGGGAAACGCGTTGCCGTTGACCATGGAAGTCAACCTGTTCGACGTATTGACGGACGGAACCACGATGTCGCTCGATCTATACGGCAGTACGAACCTGCGCAACAACGCCTTCCTGACGTATCGCCTCCAAAGCGTCTTTATCACGAACTACCTCAACGAGCAGGCGTTCCTCGGACAGAACCATTACATCGGTTACTTCTCCAACCGGTACACGGTGGAAGCAGGAGAAGTAAACGGATGGGGAAGGAGTTTGCTGACGGGCCGGGGATTGAAGGCATCGGTGAAGGTGCGGAATGAAACCATTGGGGCTATCTATGTCCGCGGACCGGGTTTATTCCGCAACAACCCGAACAGCGGATATGGTCTCTATCATCAGCATGCTAAAGGCCCGTTGACCTGGAGCAATTATTTTACGCGGAACGAGAACCGGCAGTTGAAACTCACCACCAATGCCGCCAACACCTACGCGAGTTACAAGGCCGCACCTGGTCACCAGCTGGGTTTTGGTATGGGCATGTCGTCCGAGCGGTTCCGTCCGGATACTGCGGAGGGAAGCTTCGGTGCCGGCTACGGTTTCGACGCGAACTACTCGGGTACATACGGTCCGTATGGCTTCTTCGCCAACTATAATTACGGTTCTTCCCAATACGCCTTGTATCGCGGCGTCCGCATGTTCAATACGCGGCTTTCCTGGGCGATCTCACAAGACCGGAATCTTTCCCTGAACACCCAGCATTTCACCCAGCGTCCCGAGTATTTCGTCAACGGCCGGATCATCGATGGGCCGTTCCTGCGGAACCAGCGGTATGAATTGCGTTACGGCATCTTCATGCCGAAGGCGATGATCGCCTTCCGGCCACTCTACCAGTTCGACGAGAACCCGCGCATTCGTGTGCGGACAACCGGTATGGGCTTCGACTACAATGTGCGGAACAACGAAGCCATGCGTGTTTCGACCAACCTCTTCATGGGGTATGGGTTTGCACCTACGGTCGGACTTGATCCCTTCTTCCTGGCGCGTGCCGGCGTGTATGCACGTTGGAACACCACCTTCCTCAGCCTGCGTTATTTCTATGGTCCCAACCAGTTGCAGGAACAGATCCGGTTCATCAGCTATCGGATCAATCCGCAATCGGTATTCCTGACCGGATCGAACGACTATTGGTTCGGCAACGGAAAGTTCGTGCTGACGACCACGGGTAATCTCTTTTACGAGACATTCTATAAGCGATTGAACACGCGCATTCGTCCTGAGTTGTTCTATTTCACGAACACCGGATTTCGTTTTTCCATGTATGTCTCCTGGGTGCGAAACGCCCAAGGTTCCAACCCGGTCTTGAACGAGATCACCGGAGAGGAAACCTTCGAACCCGTTGCCAATGCGGACTTCAACATCGGCTTCGGCGTGAAGAAGCAGCTTGGCGTTCCCTTGCCGGGTCCGAAATATATTTCCACGAAAGTGATCGTATTCCGCGACATGAACGGCAACCGCCGCCAGGACGGACAGGAAGATGGTGTGGAAAACATCCTGGTGACCATCCGGCCCAAGCGCGTGGAGGGTGGTGATACCTTAAGTTACAGCATCGTACACGGGGAGGATTTCATCACGGATAAGAAAGGCGAAGTGTGGTACGATAACATCACACCCGGAATCTATTACATGCGGATGAGCGCACTCGTCGGACAAGGCGACTGGTTCACCGGCGAGGAACAAGAGGTTGTGGTGCGGAAAGGCGAACCGGTTTATCTGCCGCTGAACCGGGGCTTGCGTCTGAACGGTAGCATCCTCGTGGATCGCGATAAGTACTCGGGTGGAGGAGAAGGTACAATGGACCTGTCCCGCATTCGCATCACCGCGATCGATTCGCTGGGTCATACGTACACCTGCCTTTCGGAACGCGACGGAACATTCAATTTGCAATTGCCGATGGGAAAATATACGCTGACGGCGAACGAAGCCGCGCTCGGAGACGGGTTCCTGTTCCTCCGCAACAAGATCGAGCTGGACCTGACCCGCTATGTGGAGAACTACAGCGTGACGTTCAATGTCGTAGAACGTAAGAGAAAGGTCGAAATTAAGCGGTTTGGTGGCAGTGAAAAGCGATAAATGCAGCAACCCGACCCGTAACCCGGCGTAACACCTTCAGAAAATCCAACCAACCAAACGAATATTCATCATGAAGCTCCGCAGTCTTATTCTCATGCTCCTGGGTTCCTGCCTGATGCCTTTATTGGCAGGCGCGCAAAGTGTAAGCATGTCGCCGAGCCGCCTTTATTATAAGGTGGATGTCGGAGCGTACAAGACGCAAACCGTTACCGTCACGAACAATTCTTCGGTCCGACAGGCCTTCAACGTTTCGTTCGGTGACTTCGAGCCGGCCGGTTATCAGGGCAAGAGCAAGTTTATGCAAGCCGGTGAGAGCGAACATTCCTGTTCGGAATGGTTGACCGCTACGCCTTCGTTCTTCGAACTCGATCCGGGTCAATCGCAAAAGGTACAGGTGCTGCTGCAAGTACCGACCTCGCCCGAAGCGAACAAAGTGAAATGGGCCGCCATGCGCGTCAAACTCACCAAGGAACGTAAGTCGAACGACATCGCCGACAAGAATGCGATCGGCATGGGCGTCACGGAAACGTTCCAGTTCGTTGTGCACATCTTCCAGACGCCGCCGACGGTAACGACGAAGAGTGCCGACATCATCGATTTCCGCGAATCAACGACCGCTCAGGATACGAGCCGGGTCTATTCCATGCGTGTAAAGAATACTGGAGAAGCGATCCTGGATTGCGCCTCTTATATAGAACTGACCAACCTGAGTACCGGCGAAGAACTGCGCCTGAAGCCTTTGGCTTACACCGTGCTTCCGGGTTCGGAACGCGAAGTGCGTTTTAACATCCCGCGCAACCAGCCCAAAGGACGGTATTCCTTAATGGGGGTAGTGGATTATGGAAACCGGGATAACGTTCAGGCTGCAGAAATGGAGATCACGATCGAATAATCACCCGGCAGGTCAGGTGGAAACTGAAAGGAATCCGCCCCCTGACGATAAATCATCAGGAAAATCATGAAAACAGGAAACACACGCCAACGACCTCCAAATCCTTAGAAATTCAAGAATCCATGAATTTGGAGTAAAAATGAAATTCATATTCGCTCCAAAATCATTTTGACCATTAATCAAAAACAAAGGATGCATTTGTAAGAAACACATGGATTGCTCGCAATACCCACCTTCAAACGGTGCCACTTTTGTTTCATCAACTCACCCCCTTATTTCTCTCAGACCTATGAAAAAGCAGATCATTAAAAAAGCCGCGCTCCTCCTCGCCCTGGTGGGTGTGTTGAGCGTGCAAGAGTCCTCGGCCCAGTTGTCGGACCAGGAGTATGTAGCCGTCACCATGGACCTGCAGGGTATCCTGCAACTCACCATGACGACTGAGCCACAAGTCGACTTTGTCTTCAATACTATTCAGAAGTACCAGGTCGGTATCACCAAGTACAACGCGACGCGTTTGGAAGTAGAAGCCACGGTTCCGTGGGATCTCTACGCCCAGCCGAGCACGGAATTCTGGACACAGCAGATCGCCTACGGTGCCGGTACCAACGGCCAGGGCACGCTGCCTTCTGAAATTCTCGAAATGCAGGCCATACAGCCGAACGCGGTTGCCGCTGCGCTTACCTTCAACAGCTTCATCGGACTATCGTCGAATGCCGGCGCGAACACCGCTTCGCTGACGCCGACCGTTGACACGCAGTTCCTCGCTGGTCAGTTCGGTCAGGGTGTAGCCAACAGCTATGCTCCCGCCACCTCGACGGCTTCGCCGCTCACGAACAAGTTCCTGGTTCACTACCGCATCAAGCCGGGTGTTCCTGCCAACTTCCCGAACCTGACGACGCAGTATCCGACGGTTGCTGCCGCCACCTTCACCGCTACCGCACCGTATGCCCAGCCGGGTTACTACGATCTCGAAGTGGTGTACACGTTGACGGAAGACCTCTAAGCCATTCCCGACACCCCCGATTTACATCCTGGAAAAAGAGGAGACGGCCCCCCGCTCCTCTTTTTCTTTTTTACCCCTGCAACCTTCTCCGGTCGAAGCAGTACATACCAGGAGCATTTCTTATGACCGCCCGAAGCCGATACCGAATTTTCCTGCTGCTGTTGCTACTCGGCCCGCTGCGGGTTTCCGCGCAGACGGTGGACATCTCGATCGGTGGAAGTTCGAATGTTGATTTTACGTTCAATACGATCCAAAAGCTGACCACCGGCATCGTAATCCCGAATGCCTTCACGGTGAACGTGGAAGCGATCGGCACCAACTGGGATTTATACATGGGCGCGGTCACGGCTGTGGCCGGTACCTGGGACAACGCGCAGTACTACGCGACTAGCGGAAACGGCGCACCTCCGGTTGGCTTGTTGCAGGCCCGCGTGCACAACCTTTCAGGTACGCCCCAGATCAGCGGCTACGTGCCCTTGCAGGACATTGCAGTGTCGACACTCGATATCATCGGTAATCACCTTTCCGCTCCCGACCCTTCCGTGAATTGCGGTGATGCTTCACCGATAGGAACGAATACGCCGGGAAGTTACCTGACCGACCCGCAATGCTACCAGTTCCGTGTAGATCTGAAAGTCGTTCCCGGCATGAATTACCGTCCG
>WBZU01002790.1_pt1 | contig 11810 bp, 5 predicted proteins | sample 5204311 | NCBI WGS metagenome assembly WBZU01 (sample SAMN12344359, study PRJNA552823) | activated sludge metagenome | biome: Activated sludge suspended growth; feature: Nitrification reactor; material: Wastewater; isolation source: activated sludge from nitrification reactor of wastewater treatment... | reverse complement strand
ACGCGCGGCTGCGCCAGGCGCGGGCCCGGCTCGATCACAAGCGCCTCATCGATCCCGCGAGCCTCGCGCAGGACGGCGCCGACGCGTTGATCGAGGAGCTGCGGATCCATCAGGTCGAGCTCGAGCTGCAGAACCGCGAGCTGCAGGACACCAACCTCAAGCTGGCCGAGGCGCGCGACTGGTTCGAGGCGCTGTTCGAGGGGTCGCCGATCCCGCACGTCCTGCTCGATCGCTCCCTCGTGGTGCGTCACTGCAACCTCGCGGCGTCGGACTACTTCGGCCTGCTCCGCAGACTCCTCATCCAGCGCCCGCTGATCCCGCTGCTCTCGGCGGCGGTCCAATCGTCGGGGTCGTATGGCGGCGGTCTCCAGGCCGAGCTGTTCGGGAGCAACGCCGCCGGCGTCATCTCGGCGACGATCCCCATGGGGCAGGAGACCCGCGAGGTGCAGCTCCGGCACCGGCGCATGCTGTACGGCGACGTCGACGTCGCGCTGGTCGCCGTCTACGACGTCACGGAGGAGCGGCGGCTGCAAGCGCACCTCCGCTCGGCCCGCGCGTCCGCCGAGGCGGCGCTGACCGCCAAGACGCAGTTCCTCGCCAACATCTCCCACGAGCTGCGCTCGCCGCTCACGTCGATCATCGGCTACATCGACCTCGTGCTCGCCGGCGTGCGGCCGGCGGCGCACCCGGCGATGCTCCGCAGCGCCCGCAGCGCGGCGATGCACCTCCTCGGCACGGTGTCCGATCTGCTCGAGCTGTCGAACATCGAGGCGGGCGGCGGGATCCAGCTCCGGCCCGTCCCGCTCGAGCTGCACGGCGTGGCCCGTCAGGCGCACGAGATGCTGATCCCACAGGCGGAGGCGAAGGGCCTGCGCATCACGCTGCGGGTCTCCGGCGAGCTCCCGCGCGTGGTCCTCGGCGACAGCCTGCGGATCGAGCAGATCCTCGTCAACCTGCTGACCAACGCGGTGAAGTACACGGTCGAGGGCTCCATCGAACTCGAGGTGGCGTATCGCCAGGGCAACGCCGTATTCGTCGTCCGTGACACCGGCGTCGGCATCGCCAAGGAGGACATCGAGCGCGTCTTCGATCCGTTCGAGCGCGTCGACGCCTCGGACCGACGGACCAGCCAGGGCGCGGGCCTCGGCCTGGCCCTCTGCCGTCGCCTCGTCCACGCGATGAAGGGCGCCATCTTCGTCCGCAGCGAGCGCGGCCGGGGCAGCGAGTTCACGGTGCAGATCCCGATGGTGACGATGTCCGACGACGCCGCGCCGCCGCTCCGGGTCGACCCGGTTCAGCCGCGCCGCCGCGACCGGCGCGTCCGCGTGCTCGTCATCGACGACATGCCCGAGGTGGCGGAGCTGCTCGCCACGTGCCTCGAGGAGGCCAATCAGGAGGTCGTCGTGTGCCACCGGGCGATCGACGCCCTGCAGGTCCTGGAGCTCGATCGCGTCGACGTCATCGTGCTCGACATGCAGATGCCGGAGATGGACGGCTTCTCGTTCCTCGCCCAGCTGCGCGCGCGCAAGCTGGCGGTGCCGGTCATCGCTACGACGGCGCGCGTCTCGCTCGAAGATCGGAAGCGGTGCCTCGACGCCGGGTGCGTCGGGTTCATCGCCAAGCCGATCGCCGTCGAATCATTCGCCGACGTCGTGCTGTCGCACATCCCCGGCTTCTGACCGCGGCGCGCGGCTCAGCGCGGTTCGTCGGCCGTGGTGCGCGCGACCGACTCGCGCACGTAGGTGGCGATCGACGCCAGCCGATCGAGCGATCGCGCGTCGGGGGGCGTCCCGCTGGCGTCGGCGCGCTGGAGCTCGTCGTCGACCTCGCCGATCGCCGGTGCCGCGGCGGGGAAGCCGACCGAGCCCGAGAGCCCGCGGATCGCGTGTGCGAGGGTCCGCGCGCGCTGGAGGTCCTCGCGTGAGTCGGGCCGGGCGCGCAGGCGGTTGAGCGTGGCCTCGAGCTCGGCGAGGTCGCTGCGGAGGCGAGCCACACCCGCCGCGATCGCTCGCGCGACGCGGGGGCCCGGCGCGTGTCCGTGGGGCGCGAGGTCCTCGGACAGCCCGATGACCTCGAGCTTCGCGCCGACGGTGGTTCGCTCGAACGTCGCGTCGACGCGGAGCTGGCGGGCGAGGAACGCGAGGCCGTCGCGATCGGTGTGGAGCTCGGTGACCCCGGCCACGCGCGCCGACGGGAGACGCTCGCGGACCCGCGCGATGACCTCGGGGGCCGCGGGCGCGTCGATGCCGACCAGGACGACGTCGATCCCGCTCCTGGGCAGCGCATCGAGGTCGTCGCAGCGGGTCACGACATGACCTTGGCGCTCGAGCCCCTCGACGACCGTGGCGTCCAGCTCGGGTCCGACGACCAGCACGCGCACGGCCACGTGGGCCGCCCGTCGGGCCTGCCACGCCCGCAGCAGCGCCGCCTGGAGCACCTCCGCGGGGACCGGCTTCGACACGAAGTCGTCCATCCCCGCGTCGATGCAGCGGCGACGTTCCTCCTCGCTGGCGCTCGCCGTCATCGCGCAGATCCACAGCGAACCCTTCGGGTGGGTCTGGCGGAGCTCGCGGCTCGCCTCGAGTCCGTCCATTCCGGGCATCTGGACGTCCATCAAGACGAGGTCGTATTTCTTGCCCCGCGCCGTCGCCACGCCCTCGGCGCCGCCGTTGGCGAAGTCGGTCTGATAGCCGAGGCGGTTCAGATAACCTTGAAGGACGCGCAGGTTGAACGGGTTGTCCTCGACCGCGAGGATCTTCAAGGGGTGCGCGGTCGCGAACGCGCGCGTCACCTGCGGCGACGACGGCGGTCGCGGTCGCGGGGACGGGGCGCCGAGGGCCTCGCGGACGAGCCCGTGCAGTCGATCGCGGCGCACCGGCTTCTGCGCTGCCACGACGCCCGGGCGACCGACGAGCCCGCTGCCGCCGAGGACGACGGTCGGGAGGTCCGCCCGAAGCCCACGCACGACCCCCAGGAGCCGCTCCGCGCCGCCCTCGTGCAACCATTCGTCGAGCATGAGCGCCGCGGGGGCCTCGTGGAGCAGCCGCCGCTCGAGCTCCGCGAGCGAGGCCACGGGCACGGCCGTCGCGCCCCACGAGCGCACGAGCTCGAGGTAGGCCGTGCGCACGCGGGCGTTGGCGTAGGCGACCACGATCACGCGATCGTCGAATTCGCCGCGGGCGACCTCGTCGATCGCCGGCGGCTCGGCGCTGATCGGTGCGACGGGGATCCGGAACGAGAAGGTCGCCCCGGCCCCCGGCGCGCTCTCGACGCCGAGCCCGCCGCCCATCAATTCGACGAGCTTGCGCGCGATGGCAAGGCCGAGGCCGGTGCCGCCGAATACGCGGGAGGTCGACGCGTCCGCCTGCATGAACGGCGAGAACAAGCGCTCCTGCACCGCCTTCGGGATCCCGGGGCCGGTGTCGGCGATCGCGATCTCGAGGTCCACCTGGGCGTCGGGCCGCGGGTGCGCGCGCAGCGAGACCCGCACCTCGCCGCGCGCGGTGAACTTCACCGCGTTGGCGATCAGATTGACGAGGACCTGGCGGAGCCGGGCGCTGTCGCCGCGGAACTTCGACGGCACGTCGGGGGCGAACTCGGTGATCAGCTCGAGGCGCTTCGCGTTGGCCGCCGGCGCGACCACGAGCAGCGCCGCCTCGAGGGTCTCGGCGACATCGACCTCGCCGTACTCGAGCTGCGCGCCGCCGGCGTCGAGCTTCGAGAAGTCGAGGATCGCGTTGATCACCGACAGCAGGTGGTCGGAGCTCGCGCGCAGGATCTCGAGCTCCTGGCCGTGGCCGTTGCTGACCAGCGATTCGGCCATCAGCGAGACCGTGCCGATGATCGCGTGGAGCGGCGTGCGGAGCTCGTGGCTCATGTTGGCGAGGAATTCGGCGCGGCTGCGCGCGGCCTTGACGGCCTCGTCGCGCGCGACCACGAGCTCGCGGTTGACCGCGGCGAGGCGATCGGCCATCTCGGCCTGGCGGCGGGCGATGCTCGCCTCGGCCCGCGCCTCGGCGGCGGCGGCCCCGCTCTCCGCCAGCGCGCGGGCGATCCGCCAGCGCGCCGTCACCATCGCGCGGCGGCGGATGACGGCCGCGATGCGGGCGCGGATCAGCGTCATCCCGTCCGACTTCAGCATGAACTCGTCGATGCCCAGCTCGAACGCGACCTGCCGGTCCACCACGTCGTCGAGCGCGGTGAGCACCGCGATCGGGAACCAATTGGTGTCGTCGCGCATGCCCGCGATCTGCCGGCACACCTCGAGCCCGTCGAGGCCGGGCAGGCGGCGGTCGATGATCGCGCAGTCGAACGGGGCGAGCCGCGCGAGCCGCAGGCCGGTCTCGCCGTCGAGCGCCGTCAGCACCTCGTGGGTGTCGTGCTCGAGCTCGGCGCAGAGGAGGTCGAGGTAGATCGCGTCGTCGTCGATCGCCAGGATCCGCAGGCGGCGGCCGTCCGACCACGGGGGGAGCTCCGTCGGCTCGCGGGTCTGTCGCAGCAGCGCGCGCAGCCGCAGGAGCAGCGCGTCGTCGTCGTCGTGCAGCGTGAGGCAGGCGTCCGCCCCGCCGTCGAGGCACGCCGCCATGATCTCGGTGCTGGGCGCCGCCAGTCGCACCAGCGCGGGCACGTGGTTCCACCCGGGATCGAGGCGGACGCGCCGGCACACGTCGATCGCCGACTCGCGCTCGGGCGCCTCGCTGAGCACGAGCAGCGTCGTCGGCTCGCGCGCCAGCAGGTCCGGCACCTCCGCGCCCGTCTCGGCGCAGCGCGACACCCAGCCGGCGCGCGTGAACAGCCTCCCGAGCCGCTCCGCGTCTCCCGGTGACCCTGCGGTGAACACGACGCTCGTCGGGTACGAGCTCACGGCAAAGCGACCACCTTCCAGTAGCTGTTGAGCATGTGCACCAGATCGAGGAAGGTGTGGCCGACCATCTCCTTGAGGATGTAGCCGGCGACGTGCTCGCCGTAGGCCGCCAGGCGGTCCTCGTCGGAGCGCGACGTGGTCAGCACGAAGACGATCGTGTCGCGCAGCGCCGGGTCGCTGCGGAGCTCGCGGAGGAACTCGAGCCCGTTCATCCGCGGGAGGTTCCAGTCGAGCAGGACGATGTAGGGGCGGTCGAGCCGCGGGCGGCCGCCCGTCCCCCGCAGGTGCTCGATGGCCTCGACGCCGTCGTTGGCGACGATGATCTTGTTGGCGATGCGCTCGCGCGCGAACGCGCGGACGATCGCCTGCTGATCGATGGTGTCGTCCTCGACCAGCAGGATGCACAGTTCTCGCAAGGTGTCCCTCGAATCGCTCATCGCGGCCACTCCTTCGGCCAGGTGAAAGTGAAGCGCGCGCCCCGGCCGGACGACTCGACGCGGACCGCTCCGCCCGCGCGGGCCACCATCTTGCGGACGAGGCCGAGGCCCATGCCGCTGCCCTCGACCTCGTCGCGCGGCTTGAGGGTCTGGAACAGCCCGAAGATCCGCTCGTGGTACTCGGGCGCGATCCCGGGGCCGTCGTCTTGCACCCACAGCTCGAGGATCGTGCCGCGATCGACCCCGCCGATCGTGATGCGCCCGTCCTTGCGATCGTGGTGCTTCACCGCGTTCGTGAGGAGGTTGAGGAGCACGCGCTCGAGCAGGACCTGAACCGTCGAGAGCGTGACCTCGGGGTATTCGTGGGTGACGACGAACGAGGCCGGCGCGCCGGCCAGTTCGATCGCGCGCTGCACCACGGTGGCGAGCCGGACCGCGGCGACCTGCTCGGCGCTGCGGCCGATGCGCGAATACTCGAGCAGCGACACCAGCAGGGTGTCCATTCGCTTCACCCGCGACTGCAGCAGCGCGAAGTGCTCGCGCGACGCGGCCGGGATGCCGGGGCCGATGTCCTCCTCGAGGAAGCCGACCAGCGAGCGGATCGCCCGGAGCGGCGCGCGGAGGTCGTGCGAGGCCGCGAACGCGAACTCGTCGAGCTCCGCGTTCGAGCGGCGCAGCTCGGTCTCGGCCCGCCGCAGCGCCTCGTTCGAGCGCTCCAGCTCCCGCATGATCTGCTTCTGCCGCGTCACGTCGCGGACCGCCGCGATCGTCAGCCGCCCGCCCGACACCGCCAGCGGGCTTAGGCTGACCTCGACCGGGAACTCGCGGCCGTCGCGGTGCTGCGCGACGAGGTCCAGCCCTGTGCCCATCTCGCGCACGCGTGGGTCCGCGGCGTAGCCTGCTCGGTGCGCGGGGTGCCGCGCGCGCAACCGCTCCGGGATCAGGTGCTCGACGGGGCGGCCCACCAGCTCGGCGCGCGGGTATCCGAACATCGCCTCCGCCTGCGAGTTGACCTGCACGATCGACCCTGCGCTGTCGGTGATCACGATCGCGTCGGGGGCGGCCTCGAGCAGCCCGCGAGACCTGCCCTCCTCGCGCTTGAGCGCCGTCACGTCGTACGCGAGGACGACCGCCCCGATCATCTTGCCGTCGTCGAGCAGGGGGCGGCCCGTCGACAGCACCCACGTGCCCTCGGGATGGTTCTCGTCGCGGATCACCACGAGCTTCTCCGCCGCCGCTTCGCCGCGCAGCGTACGCGCCATCACGGTGTCCTCGACGCGGACGGGCGTCACGCCGTCGGCCTCGAAGACGCGATTCTTCGCGTCGGAGAGGCTCGGGGCGCTGCCGGGTGTCGGCGGCCTGGCCAACGCGCGCCCGGCGCGATTGAGCAGGATGAATTCACCCCGTGGATTGGCGACGATCACCGCCGATTGGAGGTGCTCGAGGATATGGTTGAACAGCAGCGCCTGACGCTGGAACTCTCGCCCGGCCGCGGCCTGATCCTCGCGCAACCGCTCGTCGCGGCGATCGTCGCGCAGGTGCACGACCTGGAGATCGACGCCCTCGATCTCGCTGCGGACGACGGCGTGCTCGACCTCCACGGGCAGCCGCGTGCCGTCGAGGCGCACGACGATCTGGCGCGGGATCTCGGGCGCGCCCGGGGACTCCTCGACCAGTCCGAGCCCCGACGGCGCCGGTCGGACGGGGGCGCGCACGAGGTCCGCGAAGGCTCGCCCGACGAGCTCCGCCGCCGTGTGCCCCGAGAGCTCGCAGAGCGCCCGATTGACGGCCACGAACCTGCCGCCCGGATCGAGCAGACCGACCGCGCACGGTTGCCCGTCGCAGATCAGCCGCAGCCGCTCCGTCTCGGCGACGAGCGCCTCGCGCCGCGCGTCGTCCTCGATCTGCGCGGCGGTGATCCGGCCGAGCGCCGCGATCGTCGGCTCGTCGATGAACGGGCTCGCCGAGGCCAGCTCGAGCACGGCGGCCAGCGCTCCGTCGGCGCCCCGCACCGGCACGGCGAGCGCCGCACGCACGTCGCCCGGCCCCTCGGTCCGCGGCGCGACGACCACCGCCCGGGCGGCTCGCACGCGCTCGAGGAGGCCTGCGACCGGCTGCGCGCGGGTGTCGCCGCGGACGTGCTCGCAAGACACGACCCAGCTCCCTTGCACGTCCGGGGCGTGCACTCGCCAGTGGCTCCACCCGAGCTCGGAGCATAGCCGCGAGGCGTGGCGCTCACAGAGCCGAAGGACGCGCTCGGCAGCCTTCCCCGTCGGGCCTGCTACCGATTCCCGTGAGGACATCGGTACGATCTAACATTGCGGTAGGTTGCGTGTCCAGTGCGCCGCCGAGCGCCCACGGTTCATGGGCTTGTATCCCACCTCGCCGCGTCGATTGCGCAAGATTTGCTCGCCGACGGGGAGTCGCAGGGTCCTGCACATCGCGGCCACAAAGTTCGGAGTCAGGTGTGCGGCTCCAGCCCCGCGCTGACGCGAAAGACGTGGCCGTCCGGGTGCATCAAGCGGCATTCGCGGACGCCCCACGGCTCATTCGTGGGGGGCCACAGGACGACGATGTCGCGCTTCAGCGCGAGCGCGTGCGCGGCGTCGACGTCGGCCGGGGTGGGCCCGATACCACGAATCGACCGAGCCGGGCCATGGTGACGCGTGATCTCGCGCCGGGGCTGGAGGTCCCCCGTGAGGCCCGTGCGCGGGAGAGTTCGAGGGTCGAGCGCGATCCGGCGCGGCTCAGGGCGACGCGAGCTGCATCAGCAGATCGACGGTCTGGGTCGCCGCGAGCGCCGGGTCGAGCGCGGTGTCGGCGATGCCCGAGATGACCTTGGTGATGTCGTGATCGACGGTCCCGGGGACGGCCCACACGCCCGCCGCCGGCGCGGTGATGTAGACGGAATAGGCGCGGTGCCCCGAGCCCGGGCGTTCGCCGATGACGTGGACGAGCGCGCGAGCGGAGTCCGCCGGGAGGCCGCCGTACAGCAATTCGCCGATCTGGTAGCCCGCGCGGACGCGGCCCGACTCGACGACGATGTGCTCGGGCGCGACCTTGTAGCCGGCCGATTCGAGGGCGGGCCGCACGGCGGCGAGGTACGGCCCCAGGTGGCCCGGATCGGTCAGCGCGAGCGCGTCGAGCCCGTCGGAGATCACGATCTGCACGTTGTACTGCCCGGCGTGCGACTGGGCGAGCCCGAGGACCGCGCGGGCGCCGGCGTCGCTGAGGACCTCGCCGGTGGGCGGGTGCAGGATGTAGTCCTCGCGGTCCTTCGATTGGGTGACGGCGGCGACGGCGGACGGCACGGTGGTCGTGAAGTCGTCCGGGAGCTCGGCCCAGATCGACTGCTTGGCGTCCTCGTAGAGCGCGCGGACTTTGGCGTCGAGGGCGGGGTCGAGGTCCCACGGGTTGGGCCCGTGGCCGCGGGCGATGAACACCCCGCGGGCCTCGCACTCGGCGATCTTCGTCTCGGCCTCGGCGAGGATCTCCGCGTCGGAGCGCGGGTCGTTCTTCGCGCGCAGGAACTTGAGGTACACCCAGGCGGGATCGCCGAAGAGGGCGGTCGGCTGTCCGTTCGCGTCTATCACCTCGAGCGACTGGAAGAACGCCCACAACACGTCGTCGACCTTGTAGCCGAACTTCGCGCGCACGCGCACGTGGTCCTGGATCGCGGTCGTGAGGTACGACAGCATCGGATCGTTCTTGGTGGGCAGCGCCATCAAGTACGCCGGGTTGGCCGGCATGATCTGATGGATGCACCAGTCGAGGTCGTCGAGGTCGACCTCCATGTGCAGCGTCGAGCAGATGTCGAGACCGATCGGTAGCCCGTGCAGCTTGCCCATCACCGTGTCCTCGAGGCAGCAGCGCACGAGCTGCTCGCGCGTGCGGAACACCTCGGGGCCGATGAAGCCGGCGACGTCGTTGAGGTGGACCCACGGCGCGACCGGGTTACCGGCGGCCGCCTGCGCCTCGCCGACCTTGACCCGCAGCGCGCGCGCGAACCCGTACTTGCGCGATTCGTGGATCACCATGTCGAACCCCGCGCCGTGCCCGTTGGTCGCGTCGGCGCCCTGACCTGTCTCGAAGTACAGCCCGAACCGACCGCCGCGCTTGCTCGCGTGGTCGAGCATCTTGGCGACGGTGACGTCGAACGTGGCGTTGGCGTCGACCGTCGAGCCGAGGCTCTGGAACCACAGCGCGGTCGACCCCGGCTGCTGCGCCTCGACCGCGGCCTGCACGTCGATGTGGGACAGGACGCAGTGGGGCAAGGTGTCCTGCAGCCCGAAGGTCTCGACGACGTCCTTGAGCGCGAGCTCGATCGCCGCGACGCTCTCGATCTCGCTCGAGACCGGGTTGGTGCCGAGGACGACGTCGCCGACCGCATAGGCGAAGCCGCAGAAGACCTGCCACACGATGTCGTCGACGTTGTCGGTGGGCGAGTTCGGCTGGATCCGCGCGCCCATGTAGCCCTTCGCGCCGACCTTGGAGCCGGGCAGCGGGTTGAAGACCTTCTGGCCGACGGCGATGAGCTCGCGGTCGTCCATCAGCTTGACGACGCAGCCGATCGTGTCGCTGCCGAGGCCGGGCATCAGCCCCTTGATCCCCGCCTCGTCGTCGGCCAGCAGCCGCGCGCGCAGGTCGCCCATCGTCAGCGCGTCGACCTCGGCCGCGGCGGCCGGGTCGAGGACACCCTCGATCAGCTCGAATACGGCGTCCTCGTGGAGCGGGTGGGCGCGCATGTCGGCGATCAGGGTGTTGGCCAGCAGCGCCCGCGCGTTGCTCCGCGTCGCCGCGTCGAGGGCGTGGATCCCGAGCGCCTCGTCGCCCTCCTTGTAGTCGTTGGCCGCCCCGAGGATCGCCTTGTAGCGGGCGAGGTCGTAGCCGCCGTGGACGCGGTCGAGGTAGGCGAAGATGTCCTCGCCCGCACGTATCTCGGGGATCGAGACGCCCGTGGTCGGCGTCTCCTCTCCGGGTTGACGGCAGCCGACGGTGACGACCGCGGAGCCCGCGAGCATGGCGCCGAGAAAGGTGCGGCGGCGCATCGGGACGCGGGGCGACCGGGGGAGTGGACGACGTGTGGTTCGGATCATGGTGGCCTATTTCTCCGCGTTTTACTCCAGCGGCGAAGAGGTCACAATCGCAAATAGCACATACCCCCCGGCCTGCCGACGCCGACTATCGGGGGCTCCGGGCCCGGGGCGACCGAGGCGCCGCGGATCAGGCGAGCAGCGCGGGGCCCTCGGCGAATGTGAAGCCCTCCTGGGGGACGACGGCGCGGACGTCGAACCACCGCAGGACGGCGTGCTCGGAGCGGTCGCCGAGCGGAGCCAGCCACGCGCGGCCGAGCCGCATGCGATCGCGCAGGCGCAGCGCCATTCCGCCCGAGCCGGCGGCGGCCGCGACCCCCTCGAATCGCAGCAGGCGGAACGAGCGATCGACGCGCTCGACCAGGACGTCGCGCGCTCCGCCGGCGCACAGCGCGGCGAAGCGGACCGGCTCGACGACGAAGATCGCGCCGAACAGCGGCACGTAGGCGCAGCGCCGGCGATCGACGCGACCGCGGCCCGGCACCGCGCCGCGCTGCAGGCGACCCTCGGCGCTCGAGAGCCGCCAGGAGCCGTCGAGGACGCGGGCCGACGCGAGGCCCTCGATGCGCCGCAGCTCTCGCGCAGAGATGCCCGGCAGCTCGCGGCGCGCGCCGGACACGTGCGGGCGACTCCAGCGCAGGCGGGGCAGCAGGCGCGCCGGCTCGTCGGCGTCGCCGAGTTCGAACCAGGACAGCTCGTGGCGCGTGAGGGCGTTCGCCTCGGTGAGCCGCGAGAGCAACTCGCGGGCCGAGAGGGCGGACAGCCGCAGTAGGCGGCCGTCGCCGGCGAAGCGCAGGCCGATCGGCGCGAGCATCGGTCTCAGGCGCCGGAGGTCGGCGGCGGCAGCGCGTCCTCGAAGGTCTTGCGGATCGCGTCGATGACGCCGGTGAGGATCGGGTCGTCCTCGTGGCCGCGGCCGTTGGCCTCGTCGATGGCGACCTGAATGGCGGTACCGAGGTCGGTGACCATCTCCTCGATCCGCTGGATCTGGCGGATCTCGAGCCCGAAGTCGATCTCGACCTGCTGCGTCGCGCCGGTCCGCTCGCGGTAGCGCTCCTCGTAGGTGCGCACGCGGGTGGTCGCGTCCTCCTCGTAGGGTTTGTAGCGCACGCGCTCCTCGACGGTCTCCTCGACCTTGCCGGCGAACGCGGGGCGGCCGTCGACGGTGGTGTTGTGGACGACCTTCGGGTTGCGCCGCGGGAGCTTGTGGACGAGCGCGGCGAGGGTCGCGTGGGCCTCGCGCAGCGCGCGGAGCTGCGGGACCGTCAGGTCGGCCGTGACGCCGCGCCAGGCGAAGCGCCCGGTGTTCTTGCCGTTGGCCCGCTGGCGCGAGCCGTGCTGCCGCACGACCTCGACGACGATCCCGAGGACCTCGCGCGCGACCTCCTCGGGCGGATAATCGACGTAGGTCTCGCG
>WBZU01002789.1_pt1 | contig 11810 bp, 12 predicted proteins | sample 5204311 | NCBI WGS metagenome assembly WBZU01 (sample SAMN12344359, study PRJNA552823) | activated sludge metagenome | biome: Activated sludge suspended growth; feature: Nitrification reactor; material: Wastewater; isolation source: activated sludge from nitrification reactor of wastewater... | reverse complement strand
AAATGCTGAGGCACAAGCTTCCTTCGAAAATCAACTCGGACGAAAATCTGGCAATGTCCATCCAGCAACGCCATCGACGACGCTTCGAGGCTGCCAGGCACCATTACAAACAACACAGTTTCACCCCGCCAGAATCATTCAGTCAGGGAATCTGACAAAGTAGAATTAAGCATATCCCCGACCCGATCATCGGCGATTCAACCTACGGCAAGGTCCACCATAATCGTCATTTTGCCGAGCATCTGGCTTGCCGCCGGCTGTTGCTCGCTTGCACGCGAGTCTGCTTCGACATCCGCTGACCGGTCAGCGGATGGAAATGGAAGCGCCAGTATCCTGCGAATTCGCCGCGATCCTGGCGCGCTTTGGCTGGGATACCGCTCAGTAGCCGATCGAGCCTTCTACCTCTTCGCGACGCCGCAGGTCACGCTCCAGATCGACAATATCCTCACCCAGCGCATCGCGGGCGGAAACCATGCCCAACGGCGCACCGTGCGCATCGACAACCGGCACGTGGCGGAAACCGCCGTCGGCCATCATGTGCAGCGCGTGCGCCAGCGGACGGTCAGCCTCAATGGTCTGTGGATTGGCGACCATCACGGCTTCGAGGGTCGTGGCATCCGGATCCAACCCACCCGCAAGCACCTTGTTGAGCGCATCGCGCTCGGTGAAGATCCCGGCAATCCGGCCACTCTCGACCACTGCGAGGGCGCCGACATGGTTTTCCGCCATCAGGAGGCAGGCCGCGCGTACGGTCATGTCGCATGTCGCGGAAACCAGTCTGTGCCCCGCAATAATGGTGCTGATCTGCCTCCTTGGCATGTACGTCTCCTCGATGAATTGATATTGAGAGAATAGTCGCCGGAATCGCGGTTTGATGCAAGCTACAGCAGCCACATGCGAACCGCATGCGACGGCAACGCCGAGCCGTTCCCTGTTCATCCCCAGCCCGCGGCGTGACCTCAGCAGGGTTTGCCGGCCTGACAGCCCTTGAGTATCCACAGCGAAATGACCCCGGCGGCCTCGTTGGCCATCACCTTGCGCGCCATCGAGGTCGGATCACGGCCGGCGTTGGTCTTGGCATAGGGATCGGCTCCGGCCTCGAGCAGCAACTGGGCGTGTTTGGCGTTCTGGGTGTAGGCGGCCATGTGCAGCGGCGTGGCACCATCGCCATCCTTGACGTTGGGGTCGGCGCCCGCCGCCAGCAGCGCCATGAGCGCCGAAATATCGGGATTGGTCGCGGCCAGATGCAGTGGTGTCGAGCCCTGCGCGGTACGAACATCGCGCGCGCCCGGCTGCATCTTCAGGATGGCGGTCACATCCTTGCCGCTGCCAATCCGCGCGGCATCGTGAATCGGCTGGTCGTTGGCCCCCAGCACCTGCTGCGCCTGCGCCGGGAGACCCAACAGCAATGACGCCAGAACAAGTGAAATCCAGCTTCTGATTCCCGCCATGACGAAACCCTCCGTCCAACTGAGCAAATATAGACCGATGGCGGTTCTCAGACCGCCACGGGTTCCGGCAAGACGACCTTGTTGTCGGTGCTGAACTGATAATCGCGGAAGACATGCTCGGCCGACAACAGTTGATAGCTCCCGTCACCCAACCGCTGCGTCGTGTCCTTCAGGCGATACGCAGTCTGCCCGCAGGTCCAGATATCAAAATTGCGCATGTGGGTACACAGGCACGTCTTGTCCATCACCGAAACCTTGCGCGCTCCGGGGTGAGCCGCGACCTCGCGGTTATAGGCCGTCACGTAGGCGCACTTGCCATTGGCGTCAAGCAGATAGCCGTAAGCTTCGCAGTTCGGGCGGATGCCGTCGCCGATACCGGGGCTGCCCAGGATCATCCGCATCGGATAGCCAGTCGGGGAGATTTCATTGACGACGATGTCCTCCGCGTTGGCCTTGAAATACTCCTGCTTGATCTTTGCCGGCAGGCCGCATTCCTCGGTCACCGTGAACCGCGTCGCCACCTGGACCGCCGCCGCACCTTGCTCGAGAAAGCCCGTGGCGTCGCTGCCGGTGAAGATGCCGCCGGCGGGAATGACCGGGATGTCGAGTTGCTCCGCCTTGAGGAAGGCGATCACCTCGGCGACGATGGTGGCCAGATCGAATTGCGCCCAGTCCATGCCGAACCCGAGGTGGCCGCCGGCGAGCGGGCCTTCGACGACGACGTAATCGGGAAGCCGGCCAGTGCGGGCGCTCTTCTTCAGGAACAGCGACAGCGCGCGCACCGATGAAACGATGATGCCAAGCCTGGCATCACGAAAGCGCGGATGATCCTCGATCAGCGCGAACGAACCAAGGTGCAGCCCGGCGGCCAGGGTGATGCCGTCGATACCGGCATCGAGCGCAGCGGACATGCGGACCTTGAGCGTCTCCTTGGGAGCGTTCATGGTCAGCTTCTCCATGCAGTTGATGAAGACCAAGCCACTGCCCTGCTTGCGGCGCATCGTCGCCTCGACGTGCAACCTCGTCGCTTCGACAAGTCGACCGAGATCGAACTTGACCGAAGACTTGTCCTCGTTATGGACGTTGTACTTGTAGAAGGCCAGTTTTTCCTTGACCTGCTTTGTGTCGTAGCGACGATCAGCGACTGTATTGATCATCGCATCGGAGATGTGGCCGATGCCGCCGAGACGCGCCGCTTCCAGCGCCAGATCGGCTGTCGAGATATCGACCCCCATGCCGCCGATCATGATGGGTACAAGCTCATGCTTGCCCAGCCGCAAGCGGAAATCATCCACACGCTTCATCGTCGCTTTCCAGAAATGGGCACGCGGCCAGATGCCGCGAAGCCAACGCTAGATTCTACGCGATTGCCGGGAGTACTGCATGCCTGGGGAAAACGGGCAGAGACCCCATGAGAGTGTCGTTCAATCAGATACCCGCGCAATCCGGCCTCTGGGTCGCAAGAAGTGTCGAAAAATTTTACACTGCCCTCAACGCCGTTTTTACCATAACATTTCAAATCAACGGCTTATATGATTGGCACGATCTCTGCTAGGTACTTGCCGGAACAATTCACTTGGGGAAAAATCATGAAAAAGTCAGTTATCGCCTTGGCACTTGCCGCCGCATCGGTTTCCGCCTCTGCGGCGCCAGTGAGCACTTGGTACTACGGGATTTCGACGCAATGGAGCAGTGCTGGCTTTACGTCTGGCAATGGCGCAAAATCGTACAACTCAAGCCTGATCGGTTGGGGGGGGGCGGGAGGCAGTTCTCTGGAGATCACGCAACCTAGCGTTCTTGGATCGGTAACGACGGGTGGAGCAGCGGTCGATGCCAACGACATCGCGCACACCAACAATACAATCTGGTCCGACTATGCCACGCTGAGTTCCGGCACGATGCGGGTCAATCTGGGACTCGAAGCATTTCCGTATCTGCCACCTGCCGATGTCTCCCTGTCCTACCTGTTCAACTTCAAGTTCATCGAAACCTACAACAACGGGCAATGCGCTTGGTCCAACGGCAACGCAAACAATAATTGCGACGATATTTTCGTGTTTGCCGGCGATACCTCGAAGTCGTTTTCCTACGCTGGCGAAAATTATGTGGCCAGTCTGGGCTTCGACAAGAACTTCATCGCTCTGAGCGCCAGCGATTGCGGGCAGTTCAATTTCGGCGCGGGCTGTTTCGCGCTGATCACTGACGAGAATGCCAAGACAACAGGCAGCATGAATCTCAGCGTCAAGAGCAGCACGGTTCCCGAACCCGGCACCCTCGCCCTGCTCGGCGCCAGCCTCTTTGGCATCGCCGCCCTGCGTCGCCGCAAGACTGGCTGATCCCCCACCGGGATTCTTGCCTCGACAAACGGCTCCTGCGGGGGCCGTTTTCTATTGCGGCGTCGGTTCGCTTCCGGCAACCGCCGGGTTGGGCATGAAACCGGAGAAACCCTCCGGAAACTACTGGAAGGCTCCGGGAGACAAGGAACTGCTCATGCGGATCTTGCGCGTCCCGGCCGGAAAGGTGAATTCGGCATTCGGCAGAAGGTCAACCGTCCCGGCGTTGCCCGGCGCCCTGACCGAGCCGCGAAGCGGCGACATGCTGGTCAGGCGCACGGGCAGCCCGCCATACTCGATCAATTCCCCGCGCCCCACCGACCGGTTTCCCTCGAACCTGCCCTGCGCCGGGCGGTTGAAATCGCCGTTGCCCACCGTCAGGTTGTTGATCGCCCAGACTTCCATGCCAATCGGAAACCTTGCGATTGATACGTTCAGGAAACTGCCCGCGTGCCTGTCGTTGAGCAAGGTGTTGTGGGAGAGATAGAGCGCATTCTCCGGCCAGCGCGGACCCTCGCCACCGTAGCCGACGACGCCCGGATTGTCGGTTCCCTCGCTCTGGCCGATGACGTTGCCGATGATATAGGCGATGCCACCATTGGGAAGATCCAGCTCGTAGGAGGCCCTGCCGCCCGCACCGTCCGCCAGCATGTTGTAGAGCACAAAGTTCTCGCGTGCCCGCGATCTGACGAGATCACCAAGGTAGCCATTCTGAAAACGGCTGCCACGCACAACGAGATTGCCGATCGCGCCGACATCGAGGAGATGGCGCGAGGCGCGTCCCTCGCGCGGCGCATCGACGAACTCGCTGTCGGCGATCTCCAGCGCCATGCCGGCGAGACTGCCGGTGACTATCCCCAGCTCGTTATCGGCAAAACGACAGGCAAGGACGGACAGATGCCCCTTCTCGAAGTGAATCCCGGCCCCCTTGCCATCGGCGGCCCGGGCGCCGCGAAACTCGATGTTCTCGATTCGCACATTCCCGCCTCTGACCACCCAGATCGCCTTGTCCTCGCCGCTCCTGCCATCGCCGATCATCACCGGCCGCTGGCCGGCGCCGCGAATGAGCAGATTGTCTTGCGTCCACAGCGCCGGTTGCCCGCGGTAACTGCCAGAACGAATCTCGATCACCTCGCCATCCCTGGCCAGCCGCGCCGCCTCGGTCAGGGTCCCGACCTTCTCGCCGGGCCCGACCACCATCGTCGCCTTGGCCACCCATTCTGCCGCAGGCTTCTGGACCGGCGGCTCCGGCGCCGGAATCACCATCAGCTTGCCATCGGCGCCGCGGCGAATCTCGCCCCGGTAATCCGGCGCCTGCGGCAAGCCGCCCTGCTCCTGGGCAGACACGCTCCCCGCCAGCAGATTGACGAGAAGAACACAACCTAGGTCGCGGCAGAATGATTTCCTGGGCACGGTATTTTCCTTTCGGACGGGCAACCTGTTGCAAGGCAATGAATGACGTTTCATTCTAACCAGATTTTATGGCAACAAAAAAACCCCGACGGTTTCCCGGCGGGGCCTGTTGCGGTCGACCGACAAAACCGGCCGATTTTCTCGAATTACATCTCGACCGTTTCCGCCACTTCGACGAACTCCGGAATCTGGTCGAAGTTCATGTAGCGATAGACGTCGGCGGCCTTGGCGTTGACCAGCTTGATCTGCTCCATGTATTCCGGAACGGTCACGATCCGGCCGGCTAGGGCGCACATCGCGGCCAGTTCAGCGGAGCCAAGATAGACGCGGGTGTCGATGCCGAGGCGGTTCGGGAAGTTGCGGGTCGAGGTCGAGATCGCCGTCGAGCCCTTGCGGATCTGCGCCTGGTTACCCATGCACAGCGAGCATCCCGGCATTTCCATGCGCGCGCCGGACTTGCCGAGCACGCCGTAGTAGCCTTCCTCGGTCAGGATCAGCGCGTCCATCTTGGTCGGCGGGGCGATCCACAGGCGGGTCGGGATGTCCGACTTGCCTTCGAGGACCTTGGCGGCGGCACGGAAATGGCCGATGTTGGTCATGCAGGAACCGATGAAGACTTCTTCGATCTTGTCGCCGGCGACTTCGGACAGCAGCTTGACGTCGTCCGGGTCGTTCGGGCAGGCGAGGAGCGGCTCGGTAACGTCGGCGAGATCGATTTCGATCACGGCGGCGTATTCGGCGTCGTCATCCGGCTGCAGCAGCGTGCCGTTGGCGATCCAGTCTTCCATGGCGGCGATGCGGCGCTTCAGGGTGCGGGCATCCTGATAGCCTTCGGCGATCATCCACTTCATCAGGGTGATGTTGGAACGCATGTACTCGACCATCGGTTCCTTGTTCAGGCGCACCGAACAGGCGGCGGCGGAACGCTCGGCGGCGGCATCGGAGAGTTCGAATGCCTGTTCGATCTTGAGGTCGGGCAGGCCCTCGATTTCGAGGATGCGGCCGGAAAAGACGTTGATCTTGCCCTTCTTCTCGACGGTCAGCAGGCCGGCCTTGATGGCGTAGTAGGGAATGGCGTTGACCAGGTCGCGCAGCGTGATGCCCGGTTGCATTTCGCCCTTGAAGCGAACCAGCACGGATTCCGGCATGTCCAGCGGCATGACGCCGGTGGCGGCGGCAAAGGCGACCAGACCGGAACCGGCCGGGAAGGAGATGCCGATCGGGAAACGGGTGTGCGAGTCGCCACCGGTACCGACGGTATCGGGCAGCAGCAGGCGGTTCAGCCAGGAGTGGATGACGCCATCGCCCGGACGCAGGGAAACGCCGCCGCGATTGGAGATGAAGGACGGCAATTCGCGGTGCGTCTTGACGTCGACCAGCTTCGGATAGGCGGCGGTGTGGCAGAAGGACTGCATGACCAGGTCGGCGGAGAAGCCGAGGCAGGCCAGGTCCTTGAGTTCGTCGCGGGTCATCGGGCCGGTGGTGTCCTGGGAACCGACGGTGGTCATCTTCGGCTCGCAGTAGGTACCCGGCAGGATGCCCTTGCCTTCCGGCAGGCCACAGGCGCGGCCGACCATCTTCTGGGCCAGCGAGTAACCCTTGCCGGAATCGGCGGGGTTCTGCGGCAGGCGGAACAGCGTGCTCTGCGGCAGACCGAGGAACTCACGCGCCTTGGTGGTCAGGCCGCGGCCGATGATCAGGGGGATACGACCGCCAGCGCGGACTTCGTCGAGGATGACCAGGGTCTTGAGCTGTGATTCGGCGATCACGTCGCGATTCTTGACGGCAGTGACCTTGCCGGTGGCGTGGTCAACCTTCAGCTCGATCTCGTCGCCCATGTCCATCTGGCCGGCGTCGATTTCGATCGGCAGGGCGCCGGCGTCTTCCATGGTGTTGAAGAAGATCGGGGCGATCTTGGTGCCGAGGCAGACGCCGCCGAAGCGCTTGTTCGGCACGAAGGGGATGTCCTCGCCGGTAAACCACAGCACCGAGTTGGTGGCGGACTTGCGGGAAGAGCCGGTCCCGACCACGTCACCGACGTAGGCGATCAGGTGGCCCTTGGCGGCCAGCGCTTCGAGTTGCTTGAGCGGGCCACGGGTGCCCGGCTCGTCGGGCTCGATACCCGGACGCGGGTTCTTGAGCATGGCCAGCGCGTGCAGCGGGATGTCCGGACGCGACCAGGCGTCGGGCGCCGGCGACAGGTCGTCGGTGTTGGTTTCGCCGGTGACCTTGAAGACGGTCAGCGTCTGGAAAGAGGGAACTTCGGGACGCGAGGTAAACCACTCGCCATCGGCCCAGGACTGCATCACCGACTGGGCATTGGCGTTGCCGGCCTTGGCCAGTTCCGCGACATCATGGAAGAAGTCGAAGACCAGCAGGGTCCGCTTCAGGCCCCTGGCCGCCACGGCACCGACAGTGGGGTCGGTCAGCAAGTCAATCAGCGGCTTTACGTTGTAACCGCCGAGCATGGTGCCGAGCAGTTCGGTGGCCATGTCCCTGGATATCCGGGGGCAGGGTTCTTCGTCCTTGGCCACCTTGGCCAGGAATTCGGCCTTGACCTTGGCGGCATCGTCGACGCCGGCCGGCACGCGGAATGTGAGCAGTTCGACCAAGGCTGATTCCTCGCCTGCGGGCGGGTCCTTCAGCAGGGCGACCAGCTCAGTGGTCTGTTGCTTGGACAGCGGCAGCGGCGGGATACCGAGGGCTGCACGTTCAGCGACATGAGCGCGATAGGCTTCAAGCACGGCGACTTCCTTTCGTAAAGGGTTGCTCTGGGGAAACACGTATTTTACGACAACCGCAGCGACCGTATGGTTCGGCTTATTGCTTCCCCCAAGGTCGGCTCGCAAGTCTTATATATTATATATTAACGAACCCGATTTACCAGTGCGCTGCGACACCGGGCGGCGACCGCGAAGTGGATTTGCCCATATCTTGGGCGTCGACCGTGGAAGCCCCTGTTTCCGACAGGAACTACCGGTTGTCCCGAGCTTATCCACAGGCTTACCCGATCGAAACGGGGATAAGCCCGGTCGTCAGCGGTGGCAGTCCGTGGCGACGGCGGGCGCGCGCGCAGGCGTCGTCGGTGGTGTCGAATTCGCGGCACGGCGACGGGCGGGCGTCGTAGATCGTGCAGGCGACAGCTTTTCCAACCTCCCCGGCCAGCGCGATGCAGCGCGGTTCGGTCGCATCGCTGCCACACATGCGGACGATGGCGGTCGTCACCGGCACCGCCAGCGTTGGCGGCACGCCCTGCCCCCAGGCGAAAGCGCCCCCGGCAAGTTCGGCCGGGTGAAAATCGACACGGAAGCTGGCGCAACAGGCACCGCAGGATTGGCAGATACTCATCCGAAATCGACCCGGCAGCGCCACAACTCGTGGCCGGAGGCGAGATATTTCCTCTCGAAGGGCGTGATCGGATCTTCGGTGGTATAAGGCTCGGCGATCACCGGCTGGCCGGCCAGCAGGGTCAACGCCCGCGCCATTTCCTCGATGTAGATGCGCCAGTTGCCGCGGCATTCGAGTTCGCCGCCGAGCTCGCGCCAGACGGGAAAGACCGCATGGCCGTGCCAACGCCGCGCCAGATGGCCAATCTTCGGCCACGGATTGGGGTAGAGGATGTAATGGCGGACGAGGCGAACCCCGTTTTCGGCCAGCAGGCGCCAGAAATCGACCAGATCGGCACGGATCAGCAGCGCGTTTCCCGGCATCGGCAGCGGCTTGCCGCGCCCGAGGCGGTCGGCCGACTGGTCGACGCCAAGGACGAAACTCTCCGGGCAAGCCTCGGCGATGCATCGCGTGCTCCAGCCGACGCCGCAGCCGGCATCGAGGATCAGCGGCGCATCCGGCCGCCAGGCGTCGCGGACGGCCAGCGCGGCGGCGCAGGCCGCCCGGTTGTAGTCGAGGATCGGCTTGCGGAATGGATGCGCCAGGTGGCGGCGCACCAGCGCCTCGAGATCACGGTGCGGTCCTTCCTGGGCGCTGACGATGAATCGCGAGTTCCCGCTCATGCGGCGAGCAGCAGTTCGCCGGGGATACCGGCGGCGACCAGCGCCGCGTCGATCTCGTGCGCCGCCATGATCGGCCGCAGGCGCTGGTACAACTCCTCGGCTTCCGGGTAATTGCGGCGCAGCAGCGCGAGCCATTGCTTGAGCCGACCGCCGGCATGCTCCGCCACGACCTTCCGCCGGACGCCCTGCCAATAGGTCGCCACCCACGGTGCCAGTTCCGCCCAGCCACCAAGTTCCTCGCCGCGCGCGCGCCGCGCCAGCAAGGGATCGGCAACCGCTCCGCGCCCGAGCATGATGTCGGCGCAGCCGGTTTCCTGCTGGCAGCGGACGAAATCCTCGACGGTCCACACTTCACCGTTGGCGATCAGCGGGATGGCAACCGCCGCCCGTACCCTTTCGATCCACATCCAGCGCGCCGGCGGGCGGTAGCCGTCGCGTTTGGTCCGGCCGTGCACGATCAGTTCGTCGATGCCGCCCGCCGCCAGGGCTTGCGCACAATCAACGGCCAGACCGGTGTCGTCGATGCCGAGCCGCATTTTTGCCGTAAATGGCATGTCGACCGGAACCACCGCGCGCACGGCGCTGGCGATTGCGTGAAGCAATTCCGGTTCGCCGAGCAACGCTGCGCCGCCGCGATGGCGGTTGACGGTCGGCGCCGGGCAGCCGAAATTGAGGTCGATCCCGGCCGGATTCAGCGTCACCAGCCGCCGTGCGTTATCGGCCATGAAATGCGGGTCGGAGCCGAGCAACTGCACGCGCATCGGTGTCCCGGCGCCGGTGCGGCTGCCGCTGAGCAGTTCCGGGCAGATCCGCTCGTAAGTCTTGACCGGCAGCACGCTGCCCGAGACGCGGATGAATTCGCAGATTCCCCAGTCGTAGCCGCCGATGGCCGTCAGCACGCCACGCAGCACATCGTCGGCGAGCCCTTCCATCGGGGCGAGGAGAATGCGGGACATCGGAATTCCGGGGCGGGCGCTGAACAGGCGGGCATTATAATCCGCGCCATGCTGCGCCTCGTCCTCGACACCAATGTCGTCCTCGACCTTTTTCATTGGGCCAACACCGACGCGTTGCCGATCATGGCCGCGCTCGTTGGCGGTCAGGTCGAATGCCTCGCCGACGCCGGGACACTGGACGAACTGCGGCGCGTGCTGACCTACCCGCAGCTCAAATTGACTCCGGAAATGGCGGTCGACCGCTACAGCCTCTACACCGGCCTCGTGCAGGTTGTTCCCAAGGGTGAACCGCCGCCGTTGCCGCGCTGCAAGGACCGCGACGACCAGAAGTTTCTCGAACTCGCCGCACGTTGCGGGGCGCATCTGCTGGTGACCAAGGACAAGGCGCTGCTCAGATTGCGCGGCCGGACGACCCTCGGCTTCCGGATTCTCAAGCCGGCTGCCGCCTCGGCGCTGCTTCCGCCAACCCCATTTCCGGAAACGCCATGAGCGAAGCAAGCACCTTCACCCCTCCCCAGCCCAAACCCGGCCTCCACCCGCGCAATCGCGACGGCACCGGCTATGACTTTCCCGCCCTCGTCGCCGTTTCGCCCGGCCTGGCCCGCTACGTCATCACCGCCGCCGCCGGCACGCCGGGTATCGACTTCGCCAACCCGGCGGCGGTCAAGGCCTTCAATCGCGCGCTGCTGATCCACCACTATGGCATCTCCGGCTGGGACATTCCCGCCGGCTATCTGTGCCCGCCGGTTCCCGGCCGTGCCGACGCCATCCACCACGTCGCCGAGCTGCTCGCCACCTGTAACCGCAAGGTCATTCCGACGGGTCCACGCGTGCGCATCGTGGACATCGGCGTCGGCGCCAACTGCATTTACCCGCTGATCGGCCACGGCGAGTACGGCTGGCGTTTCCTCGGCGTCGACATCGACAAGCCGGCGCTGGCCAACGCGCAGCGCATCCTGACCGCCAATCCGGAACTTGCCTCGGCCATCGAGTTGCGCCACCAGCCGGTGCAGGACAACATCTTCGTCGGTATGCTGCGCTCGGGCGAAAGCTTCGATCTCAGCATCTGCAACCCGCCGTTCCACAATTCGCCGAGCGATGTCATGGCGGTGGCCCGGCGCAAATGGAACAACCTCGGAAAAGGAGCGCGCACCAAGGCAGCCGGCCAGCCGCGTCTGAATTTCGGCGGTCAGGGCACCGAACTCTGGTGCGAGGGTGGCGAACGCGCCTTCCTCGAGCGGATGGTCGCGCAGAGCGCCGGCATTCCCAAGCGCTGCCTGTGGTTCACCAGTCTGGTGTCGAAGGCGGAAAACCTCGCTCACGTCGAAGCGGCGCTGAAGAAGGTGCACCCCGTTGAAACGCGCATCATCCCGATGGGGCAGGGTCAGAAGCAGAGCCGGCTGATTGCCTGGACCTTCTGCGGCAACGGCGAAATGGAACGCTGGCGCCAGGCGCGCTGGACCGATCAGTCCTGACGGCGGCGGAACACCCAGGTCCTGTCGTCGGAGGCTTCCGGCGCGAAGGCGTAGCCGTCGTAGTCGAACCCCTGCAGCCCTTCCGGCTCGTCCAGCCGGTTGACCACGGCGTAGCGCGTCATCAAGCCGCGCGCGCGTTTGGCGTAGAAGCTGATGATCCGGTAGCGGCCGG
>WBZU01002787.1_pt1 | contig 11818 bp, 11 predicted proteins | sample 5204311 | NCBI WGS metagenome assembly WBZU01 (sample SAMN12344359, study PRJNA552823) | activated sludge metagenome | biome: Activated sludge suspended growth; feature: Nitrification reactor; material: Wastewater; isolation source: activated sludge from nitrification reactor of wastewater... | reverse complement strand
TGCGCGCGTGGGCGAGCGAACCGCGGATGTCCTGCAGCGCCATGCGCTTGTCAAAAAACACCGAGGCGGTATAGCGCTTGACCAGGTCGGAAACCGGCTCGGAAAAGCGGCCCGACCAGGCCTTCGGTGCGGAATCGGCGGAGTCGCCGAAGGAATCGTCCTGCTGGGGGCGTTCTGTCATAATCGGAAAAGTTCTGCCTGCGCGGCAAACAACCATCGTGCGGCGGCCGTGCGCCGCCAGGATCATGGCGAGTATAAGGCAAATCCCCGTCACCCACGCCCTGCCGGACTTCCGCAATCTCGGCGTGATCCTGCGTGCACTGTTGCTGGTCAACCTGCTTGCGCTGATCGCGGTGCTGGCGCGCAATGCAAACTGGCCTGCGCTGCCGATCGAACTGGTCAACATGGCCGGTCGCGTCGAACCCCCCTTGCTTGCCGCGCTCGGCTTGCTCTCCCTGCTGCAGCCGCAGCTTGCGCGCCTGCCCTATGCCCGCGGCTGTGCCGGCGTGGCGGCAATTGCGGCGGTGGTGTCGGGGCTGATCGCACTGCTGCTCGGCATCGAGATGGGCGGCGATCCGCTGCGGGCGGCGCTGTGGGCGGCCGCCGCTGCGGCGGCCGTTCTCGGCTACTTTCACCAGCGCGCCATTGCTGCAACGCCGGCCGTTGCCGAAGCGCGGCTGCAGGCGCTCTCGGCGCGCATCCGGCCGCATTTCCTGTTCAACACGCTCAACGGCGTGCTCGGCATCATCCGCACCGACGCGCGCCGCGCCGAGCATGCGCTCGAAGAACTCTCCGACCTCTTTCGCGTGCTGATGAAGGAAAACCGCGACCTCGTCACGCTGGAAGACGAGGTGCGCCTCGGCCGCCAGTACCTCGAACTCGAATCGCTGCGCCTCGGTGACCGGCTGCAGGTCACGTGGAAGAACAAGGATTGCCCGATGGATGCGCGCGTGCCGCCGCTGATGCTGCAGCCGCTGATCGAGAACGCCGTCTATCACGGCATCGAGCCGTCGTCCGAGCCGGGCGAGATCAGCATTTTCATGGCGCGCCAGCGCGGCGACATCATGATCGAGATCGCCAATCCGCTGCCGCAGAACGCGCGCCAGCAGGCCGGCAACGGCATGGCGCTGAACAACATCCGCGAGCGCCTGATGCTGTTCTTCGACCTCGAAGGGCGGCTCGACACCCTGGTCGGCGACGGCCAGTACCGCGTGCGCATCCGCATTCCCTATCGCACCGGGGGCACCGCAGCCACGGAAGGCAAGGCGGCATGAACGCCGGGCCGGGCAAATGAACATGCGCGTGTTCATCGTCGACGACGAGGCGCCTGCACGCAGCCGGCTGCGCGTGCTGCTGGCCGACATCCAGAAGGAATTCCCGACCGAAGTCGTCGGCGAGGCCGCCAACGGCGTCGAGGCCGTCGCGCAGATCGTGCCGGGCGCGGTCGACGTGGTGCTGGCCGACATCCGCATGCCGAGCATGGACGGCATCGAACTCGCACGTCATCTCGGCCGCCTGTCGCCGGCGCCGGGTGTGGTGTTCACCACCGCTTACGATCAGTACGCGGTGCAGGCCTTCGAACTCAACGCCATCGACTATCTCGTCAAGCCGGTGCGCGCGCAGCGTCTCGTGGCTGCGCTGCAGAAGGCGCAGCGCAGCGGGCCGCCGTCGCAGGCGGCGCTGCAGAAGGCCGCGAGCGGCGGGCGGCGCCACTTCTCGGTCAGCGAGCGCGGGCGCATCCTGCTGGTGCCGGTGGCCGACGTGCTCTACCTGCGCGCCGAACTCAAGTACGTCACAGCGCGCACCGCGGAACGCGATTTCGTGCTCGACGAATCGCTCACCCACCTCGAAGCCGAATTTGCCGAAGCCTTCGTGCGCGTGCATCGCTCGTGCCTCATCGCGCGGCGTGCGATCGCCGGCTTCGAACGCAACCAGGACGAGACGGCCGAAGCGCAGTGGTCGGTGATCGTTCGCGGCATCAACGAACGCCTGCCGGTCAGCCGACGCCAGTGGAGTGTCGTCAAGGGCGCGATGGTCGAGAAAGGCGGATCGTGACCATGCGCCCGGTTTCGCGCGCCTGTCTGCCGCATGCGGCGCGCCGGCTGCGCGCGCTCGCCGCCGGGCTGTGCCTCGTGGCCGCGACGGGCGCCGGCGCCGGTCAGGCCACGCTGCGGGCGCAATCCGCGCAGGCCGCCGCCACCACCGCCTGCGGCGATTTCTACGCGCACGTCAATCGCCCCTGGCTCGCGCGCGTGCGCATTCCGGCGGACCGCGCGAGCTGGGGCGCCTTCCAGGAAGTCGAGGAGCAGAACCAGCAGCTCATCGTCGCCAGCCTCGGCAATGCGCTCAAGGGCGAACTGCCGCCCGACGGCAGCACGCGCCGCAAGCTGCTCGACCTCTACGCCAGCGGCATGAACACCGCCGCGATCGAGCGCGACGGCCTGGCGCCGATGCAGCCCGTCTTCGCGCGCGTCGATGCTCTGCAAGGCCGCGACGATTTGATGACGCTGCTCGCCTACCTGCACCGACTCGGCATCGGCGCCGGCTTCTCGCTCGAAGTCGGCATCGACTCCGACGACAGCTCGCGCTACCTGCCCAACATCGGGCAGGGCGGCGTCGGCCTGCCGGACCGCGATTTCTACCTGCGCAGCGACATCGAGACGCAGGCGCTGCGCGACCGCTACCTCGACCACGTCGCGCGCATGCTCGAGTTCTCCGGCGTGCCGCGTGCGCGGGCGCAGCGCATGGCGCGCCAGGTGTTGCGCATCGAACGGCGCCTCGCGCGCGCGGCGATGAGCCCGGTCGAACTGCGCGACCCGCGTGCCGTCTACCACCGCGTGACGCTCGCCGAACTGCAGCGCCACGCGGTCGGGTTGGACTGGCGCGGCTACTTCGTCGCGGTCGGCGTCGGCGAACACACGCCGATCAACGTCGCGCAGCCGGCCTTCATTCGCGAATTCACCCGCCTCGCGACGAACGTCGCGGCGGAAGACTGGCGCGGCTACCTGCGCTGGCATGCGCTGCTGGCCTACGCGCCCTTCCTGCCGCGCCGGCTGGAGGCGGAGCACTACCGCTTCTACGAAACCGAACTCGAAGGCCGCCTGACCCAGCGCCCGCGCGAACTGCGCGTGATCGAGGCCATCGGCGGCTACTTCGGCGAGATGGCGATGGGCCAGGCGCTCGGCAGCCTTTACGTCGACCAGGCTTTCTCCTCGCGCGCCCGCGAGCGCATCGCGCACATGGTGGAGAACATCCGCGGCGCGCTGCGCGGGCGGATCGGGGAACTGCAGTGGATGTCCGACGCCACGCGCGTCGAGGCACTGCGCAAGCTCGATGCCATGCGGGTGAAAATCGGCCACCGCGACGAACCGGTGAGCGATGCCGGGCTCGAGATCGACAGCGACGCCTATGCCGAAAACATGATGCGCGTGGCGGAGTTCGAGCTGCAGCGGCGCACCGACCGCATCGGCCGCCCGGTCGACCGCGGCGAGTGGAGCATGGGCGCACACGAGGCCAATGCCTACTACGACCTGCAGCTCAACGAGATCGTCGTGCCGGCCGGCGTGCTGCGGCCGCCGTTCTTCGACCCGGATGCGGACGACGCGGCCAACTACGGTGCGATCGGCTCGATCATCGGCCACGAGATCACCCACGCCTTCGACGACGAGGGGCGCCACTACGACCACGAAGGCAACCTGCGCGACTGGTGGGCCGAGGAGGATGCGCAGCGCTACCTCGCACTCACCGAACCCATCGTGCGTCAGTACGGCGGCTATATTGCCGCGGGCGGCGAGCGCGTCGACGGGCGCCTCACGCTCGGCGAGAACATCGCCGACATCGGCGGGCTCAAGCTGGCCTATCTCGCTTATCGCGCCGCGCAGCGCACCCGGCCGGCCGGCACCGAGGACGCCGTCGCCGCCGACCGTCGCTTCTTTGTCGCCTACGCCGCTTCGTGGCGCGAAAAGACGCGCCGCGAAAGCGAGCGCCTGATGATCGCCACCGACCCGCACGCGCCGACGCGCTTTCGCGTCAACGGCCCGCTGCGCCACATGCCGGAATTCGCGCGTGCGTTCTCGTGCCCGCCCGGCAAGTCGGCCGCTGCCGGAATCTGGTAGTCACGCCCGCCCTGCGGGGCGCATGGAACGGGCATCCTGGCGGTGCCATGCCGGCACGCCTTGTTTCATGCGGCACGCAGGGCGCCATGCCCGGAGAAGGCCATCCCGTGCGCGTCGCAGGGCAGGCGATCGGGCGGCATCATGCGTGTCCGCTTCAGCTCGAACAGCTCACCGAAAGCGTGCTGGCCCAGTCCGGCGGCGGCGCCGCGTAGCGCTCGAAGGCCGGCTGGTCGTCGAAAGGGTTGCGCAGCAGCGCCAGCAGTTCGGCCACGCCGCCGAAATCCTTTTCCTTCGCGCGGCGGATCGCTTCTTCCGCCATCCAGTTGCGCAGCACGTATTTGGGATTCACGGCACGCATCGCCGCCTGCCGCGCGGCATCGGGCTGCGGCGCCCAGGCCAGCCGCTCGCGCCAGCGCGCGAGCCAGGCATCGGCCTCCTCGCGGTCGATGATCAGGTCGCGGATCGGCGCGTCGCGGCGCGCGCGTTCGGCCCCATCCGTTCCATCCACCTGCGCCGGCAGTTCGCCCAGCGCACGCCAGAAGCGCGTGAAATCGGCGCGGCTCGACTGCATCAGCCCGAAGGTGCGCACCATCAGGTCTTCGTCGTCGTCGCGCTCACCGGCCAGCCCCAGCTTCGCGCGCAGCCGCGCCATGAAGGCCGCGTTGAAGGCCTCGGCGTAGGTGTCGTCGATGATCGCCTTCGTCGCGTCCGCATCGCCGATCAGCGGCAGCAGCGCCTCGCCGAGGGCGTAGAGGTTCCAGTGTGCCACGCGCGGCTGCGCCCCATAGCTGTAGCGCCCGTGCTCGTCCGAATGGTTGCAGATGTGGCCGGCGTCGAAACCGTCCATGAAGCCGAACGGGCCGTAGTCGATCGTCAGCCCGAGCACCGACATGTTGTCGGTGTTCATCACGCCGTGCATGAAGCCGATCGCCTGCCAGTGCGCCACCAGTTCGGCGGTGCGTTGCGCCACGTCGCGCAGCAGCGCCTCGCAGGGTTTCGGCGCCTCGCGCAGTGCGGGGCGGAAGCGCTCGATCACGTAATCGGCCAGCAGTTTGAGTTCCGCATCGCGATCCTTCGCGCGCCAGTGCTCGAACGAGCCGAAGCGCACGAACGAGGGCGCCACGCGCGTCACCACCGCGGCGGTCTCGATCGTTTCGCGCCGCACCGGCGCATCCGAGCCGACCACGCACAGCGCGCGCGTGGTCGGCACGCCGAGCCCGGCCATCGCCTCGGAACACAGGAACTCGCGGATCGACGAACGCAGCACCGCGCGGCCGTCGGCAAAGCGCGAGTAGGGCGTCTGCCCGGCGCCCTTCAACTGGATCTCCAGCGTGCCGGCCGGGGTGGCCACGCCGCCCAGCAGGTGCGCGCGCCCGTCGCCCAGCTGGCCGGCCCACACGCCGAACTGGTGGCCCGAATACACCGCGGCCAGCGGCTCGGCGCCCGGCAGCAGGCGGTTGCCGGCAAAGAACTCGGCGAACGCGGGGCGGGCGAACTCGGCCGGGTCGATGCCCAGCATCGCGGCGACTTCGGTGCTTGCGCCGACCAGATACGGGTCGGGCAGCGTCCACGGCGCCAGCCGCGTGTGGAAGGCATCCGGCAGCCGCGCGAAATGGTTGTCGAAGGGCAGCGCATCGAGCGTGCGGCGGAGAAACAGGTCGGTGGGGTCGGGGGCGTTCATCGGGGGATGGGGAATCGTTTCTGGTTATCGTGACGTCATCGAGTGTTGTGCGGCCGACAAGTTCCTCACGCGGGCGCCGTCGGGCCGGCACGCCGGCGCCACACCTGCCAGCGCTCGCGGCCGCGGAACACCTCGATCGAATCGTCCACCGCCACATCGGCGATGCGCTCGAAGGCTGGCGCCAGCAGCGCATCGAGTGCGGCCGGCTCGATCGCGAAAGGCGGCCCCTTCGGCTCGCTGCCGAGGTAGAAGAAGCCCGCCAGCAAGCCGCCCGGTGCCAGCAGTTCGGCGCAGCGCGCCGCGTAGTCGGCCCACAGGCGGCGCGGCAGCGCGCAGAGAAACGCGCGCTCGTAGATCAGGTCGAACGGCTGCGCCGGCGCAAGCGCGAAAAAATCCGCCAGCATCAGGCGCGTGCCGAACGGCCCCATCGGCGCACGCGCATGCTCGATCGCCGCCGGGCTGAAGTCGATCGCCAGCACATCCCAGCCGCATTGGCACAAATGGCGCGCCTCCCACGCATGCCCGCAGCCCGGCACCAGCACGCGCGGCGGCACATCGCCGTGCCAGGCGGCCACGAAATCCTGCAAGGCACGCGGCACCCCGCCGGCATTCCACGGCGTGGTGCCCTCGCGGTAACGCTTCTCCCAGAAATCGGGCAGGGCGGGGTTCTGGTGCTCGGGCTTGTCGGGGGGCATGGCGTGGGCGCGTTCGTTGCGGCGATCGATGCCCCGATTATCCGCCGAAGCGCCGCAGCGGCAGCGTGCCCGCAGCCGGCCCGGGCGATGGCCGCGCCGGATTGACAGCGCCAGTCCGCTCCCCCACGATGGCGCCCCCTGACCGGAAGCCCTGCCATGACCGCCACGCCTGAACCGTCTGTCACCCCCATTCCGCCCGACCCGCTCGCCGCGATCGTTTCGCCCGACGACCAGCGGAAGGCCGCGCGCATGGCGCAGGACGCCTTCGCCCAGGTGTTCCGCCGCGCGGTCGGCGAGGCAGGGGGCGCCGACGATGCCGACGCAGCGCAGGTCGCCGCGCTCGCCAATTGGAGCCGCGCTGCCGGCAACGACCAGGGCGCCGCGCTGCGCCTGGCGCTGCTGCTCACCGGCCTCGACCAGTGGGGCCTGGCGTGGACGCAGGCCTTCGACCTCGCCGCCCTGCCGGCGCTCAGCGACCTCGTCGGCCGCCTGCGCACCGCGCTCGATCCGCAGGCCGACGCCCGCTTCCTCGCGCAGTTCGACGCCATCGCGCGCGCCGAAGAAAATGCCATCGACTTCAAGGTCGAACTGCGCCGCGGCATCCACCTCGCACTGTGGCACGCCGCCATCGCCGGCGACGAGCGCGACGAGGCCCTGCGCCTCGCCGGCCGGCTCGGCGGCCTGATGCTCGCCCTGGTCAAGGCCATGCCGCAAACCGGCTGGCGCCTCGTCGCCGACGCGCTGGCGCACATCCAGATCCGCTGCCTCGCCGACGGGCTGGCCGCCGACGGCATCGGCCAGGAAGCCACCCAGGCGCTGTTCGCCGCCCTCTCGCGCGAACTGCCCGCCGAACACCGTGACGCCGTCATGCGCCACGCCACCCAGGCCGCCATCCAGTGGCAGCAGGCGAGACGGGCGCATTGATCTATCGCTTACTTCGCGGATCGATGGAAGGCAGTAGATGCGAACTAGGATAGTGGTGCTCGCACTGAGCGTCTGTGGCTCATAGCAACACGCAAAAGACAATTCAATTTGTTGCGCGGATGGGCCTCGGGTAGTTCGCCATTGGCGAACTAATGTTGCAATCAGCGATTTTCTCGCTTATACTGGCATGGCTTGGGCTAAAGAGAGCACTCGTCAAGCGTGGGGTTGCAGCGATGTGACCCGTGGAGGCGGAGACGCCTCTACCGTTCACTGCCGGCATGCGGGGTTCCCCGTCGTGGGTTGGTCCGATGTCATGCAGCGAAGCCGGTCCCGGACGAGATCCGGGACCGGTTGAGAGCCCAGGGGTAAAACTGCCGGCGTTCTCTCAACTTTTCTGGTGGTAGACGAGAGACTTGGCCTATTGCCAGGTCGCTATCAGAAAGGAGTCATAAATGACTGAGGAAATGCGTAAGCGTCCAAGCCGTTGGCAGGCTTATCTGAGTGGTATTCGCGGTTGGCTGTTTCGTCGCCGCAAAGTTCTGTTGTTCGTCATGTGGGCTGCAAGGCAAATATGGCGGGTCTTCAGGGCGCTGCTCGGAGATGACCCCTGGACTTTTTATCTGGTCCGTTTGGAGGGAAACCATGCAACACGAAGCACTTCGACTTGTGCGCGTGTTTCACGATCTAAATCAAACAGAGTTGGCGGAGCGGATCGGTATATCGAAGTCCTACCTGTCCGAGCTTGAGTCGGGCAAAAAGCCGCCAACACTTGAGATACTGCAGCGGTACGCAGACTCGTTCAGCATACCACTCTCCTCGCTCCTGTTCTTCGCGGAGAACGTCGCAAGCCCAAGTCGATCTGATCGGTCTCGTGTTGTGATTGCTAGTAAGGCATTGAAGATGCTGCAGTGGCTTGCGGCCAAGGATGAGGCTGCGTGACGGCGCGTGAGCGCTATCCGATAGACCAGTCGCCACTATTTCGACTCAATAGTCGAAACAGGCTTGCACAACGTGTGTTCAACGTCGAGCTGTCTTGGCTCGAAAGTCTGGCTCGCCAAGGCGACGCAAACTTTCGAGTCTTTGATGTTGTTCAGGGGGCGAAGAAGCGACAGGTTGAGATCCCGAAACCAATTTTAGAGCGCCTGCATCGTCGGATATTCACACTGCTAGAACGAATTGAAAAGCCAGACTACCTACACTCGGGCGTGAAAGGGCGATCCTATATTACAAACGCCAAAGTTCACGTCGGTTTGGTGCCGCTGGTCAAACTTGACCTCAAGAAGTTTTATCCATCTGTCAGCGGCGCCTTGGTGTACCGCTTCTTCTGTTCGCAGATGCAGTGCAGTCCCGATGTGGCGGGGCTGCTCACGACGCTAACAACGTATGACAATCATGTTCCGACCGGCAGTTGTGCAAGCCAGTTGCTGGCATTTTTTGCTACGAAACCGATGTTCGATGCTCTCGACGAGATTGCGATTGAACATGGTGTAAGGGGCACGGTCTATGTTGATGACTTAACATTTTCTGGGCGGGAAGCGACGCCGTCCTATCTTTGGAAAATTAAGCAATGTGTTCATGCCCATGGCTTCGCCTATCACAAGGAACGCATTTACACCTGTGAGCAGCTTAAACTTGTTACAGGGGTCATCATTGACGGGAATCGAATTGCAGTTCTGCCATCAAAGGAGTTCGAAATTTGGCGGAGGCAAAAGGCGCTCGAGCATGGCGATCTGCCGAGCAAAGCGGCTGCGATTAATAGTCTCATTGGCAGCGTTGTCGCGGCTGGACAGATTGAGGCGAGGCTGCTTAAGCGACTTGGTCGCCTTCGCGCGGCGCGAGCGGAAGTTCAATTGCTGCAGGCGGCTGCGATGAGGTAGTGCTGCAGCGGCCCAAAGGGCTCGGGCACGGATTGTTTTCATTCCGGCAATGGCCCACCATGAACGGCAAATAATTCCAACCGACCTTCCGGTGTTTCTCGTCGCACTGCGCGGTGGTTCGTGTCCGGCAGGCGAGCGCGGGTTCCACTTGATTTCCAGCTTCGGAGGCAGCCCATGGCAGACGACGGATCGGCGCAATCCACCGCGGTGTGGCCGCTGCCCAAGTTCCATTTCGAGGTCGAATGGGATGCGGCGGTGATGCAGTTCCAGGAAGTGTCGGGCCTCGATGTGGCGGCGCAGGCGATCACGTACCGCGCCGGCGACAGCGCGGCGTTCTCGCCCGTGAAAATGCCCGGGGTGAAGAAGTTCGGCAACGTCACCCTGAAGAAAGGCGTCTTCAAGTCGGATAACAGGTTCTGGGGCTGGTTCAACGAGATCAAGATGAACACGATCACGCGCAAGCCGGTGACCATCCGCCTGCTCGACGAATCCGGCAAGCCGACGATGGTGTGGACGCTGCACAACGCCTGGCCCACCAAGATCACCGGCACCGACCTGAAGGCGCAGGGCAACGAGGTGGCGGTCGAGACGATCGAGCTGGCGCACGAAGGCCTGACGATCGCCAACGGCTGAGCGCCGCGAACGTCGCTTCAGATCAACGCGCTTGAAGCGACGCGCTTGAAGCGGCCCTGGTCGATCCCGCCCGTGCCGCGTGCGCCCGGCGTGCCGTCCTTGGGGTCGCGACGCGGCACCGATTCCGCCTTGCCGCTGTCATGCTTTTTGCACTGCGCGTTGTCGAACGGCCCGGCGGCGCGCACCCAGCCGCTGCCCGGCGAGGTTTGCGCGCAATAGAGGCGTCCGTCGAGGCGGCTTTTCCACACGTACCACGGGGCGGGCGCGGCGAGCGCGAACGTGGCCGCGGCGAGCAGGGCGGCGTACAGAATCGCGCGAAGCATCGGGCTGAAAGGCGCATGGGCAGGGCATCTCCAGCCGGCATGGCCTGCGGGTGCCGATCCATGGGCTTCGTGGCATGGCATGCCTGAAGGCCGATTATCCATGCGCCTTGCGGGCCTGCGTCACCCGCTGTTGCGCAGCGCCGCCGCGATGCCGTTGATGGTGAGGTGGATGCCGCGCTTGGTGCGCTCTTCATGGTCGCCGGCGCGGTAGCGGTGCAGCAGCTCGACCTGGATGTGGTTGAGCGGGTCCATGTACGGGAAGCGGTTGCGGATCGAGCGCTTGAGCAGCGGGTTGGATTCGAGCAGCTCGCCGCATTGCGTGATGTCGAGCAGGCGCGCGATGGTGCTCTGCAGCTCGGCGCGCAGGCGCGGGAAGATGGCGTCGCGCAGCGCGGCGTCGCTCACCAGTTCGGCATAGCGCGAGGCGATGGCGAGGTCGGTCTTGGCCAGCACCATGTCCATGTTCGACAGCAGCGTGGCGAAGAACGGCCATTCGCGATGCATTTCGCGCAGCAGCGCCATGCCGTCGGGGCGCTGCGCGAGCCAGGCGTCGACCGCCGCGCCGAAGCCGAACCAGCCCGGCAGCATGAGCCGGCACTGCGCCCACGAGAACACCCACGGGATCGCGCGCAGGTCTTCGATGGCGGTGCTCCTCTTGCGCGAGGCGGGGCGGGAGCCGATGTTCAGCTCGGCGATCTCGCTGATGACGGTGGATTCCCAGAAGTAGCGCTCGAAGCCCGGCGTCTCGTAGACCATGTTGCGATAGGCCTGGAACGCGAGTTCGGAGAGTTCGTCCATCGCGTGCAGGTATTCGGTGCGCGGCGCGGCGTGGTCCTTGGCGAGCAGCGTGGCCTCGAAGGTCGCGGCGGCTAGGATTTCGAGGTTGCGCCGGCCGAGTTCCGGGTTGGAGTATTTCGAGCCGATGACTTCGCCCTGTTCGGTGATGCGGATCTGGCCCTGCACCGCGCCGCCGGGCTGCGCCAGGATGGCCTGGTAGCTCGGCCCGCCGCCGCGGCCGACCGAGCCGCCGCGGCCGTGGAACAGGCGCAGGCGGATGCCGTGGCGCGCGAACACCTCGACCAGCTTGATCTCGGCCTTGTACAGCTCCCAGCCCGAGGTGAGGAAGCCGCCGTCCTTGTTGCTGTCGGAATAGCCGAGCATGACTTCCTGCGCGGCGCCGCGCGAGCCGAGCAGGCGCGCGTAGGCGGGCAGGGCGAGCAGGCGGTCCATCACCGGGCCGGCGTTGCGCAGGTCGCCGATGGTTTCGAACAGCGGGATGATGTTGATGTCGAGCCGGCCGTCGAGCGGGCGCATCAGGCCGGCTTCCTTGGCGAGCAGCGCGGCTTCGAGGATGTCCGACACGCCGTCGTTCTTCGAGATGATGTAGTTCGGGATGCAGGCCGGGCCGTAGAGGCGGTGCATCTCGGCGGCGGTGCGCGTGATGGCGAGTTCGCTGGTGGTCTCGTCGGAATACTTGAGGTAGGGCGAGACCAGCGGGCGCGCGGTGCGCAGCTCCTCGGCCAGCAGCTTGATGCGCGCCGCCTCGTCGAGCGACAGGTAGTCGATGTCG
>WBZU01002786.1_pt1 | contig 11820 bp, 3 predicted proteins | sample 5204311 | NCBI WGS metagenome assembly WBZU01 (sample SAMN12344359, study PRJNA552823) | activated sludge metagenome | biome: Activated sludge suspended growth; feature: Nitrification reactor; material: Wastewater; isolation source: activated sludge from nitrification reactor of wastewater treatment... | reverse complement strand
GTCAACCGACTGTGAATGCATCGGGGGCCGCCGAAGTGCATTTCGATTCGGCCGAACCGAATACCGCGAATGCCGCCACGACCGAGACGTTCGAAGGTTTGACGAAGACCTGGGCGGCGAAACTCGCTTCGGGCGGTGCGACGCAGCTGTGGAGCATCGTGCGACCGAATGCCAACGGTGCGAATGAGGTGATTTGGGGCCAAGACGTCGCGGGCATCAGTGATCATCGGTATGAATCCCCGGATCTCATGGTGGGCGCGGGCCCCTTCTCCATGACCTTCCAGCATCGTTACGACTTCGAACGTTCCATGGGGACAAACTGGGACGGCGCGGTCGTCGAATTCAGCGAAGACGGCGGAGCGACGTGGAAAGACGTGAATACGCTGGCAGGCGTGACTCCGGGCTACAATGGCGCAATCGACAATACGGCGGGCAATCCCTTGGGCGGTCGCCAAGGTTATACCGGAGCGACAAATGGGTTTGCCAATGGAACCATGGTGGCGCAAACGATCAATTTCGGCGCGACCCTGGCCAACAAGACCATTAAATTGCGATTCCGTATCGGTACGGATGAAGTGCAAGGAGCGGGGGGTTGGTACATCGACGATATTGCGTTTACCGGCCTCACGAACAAGCCTTTCTCGGCGCAACTTGCCGAAGACGGTATGTGCGAGAATCTGCCCCCGGTGGCCAATGCCGGAATGGATCAAACGGTGCCGAGCAATGCAGGCGTATCGCTGGACGGGTCGGCGAGCACCGATCCCGATATGGCGCCGAATCCGCTCACGTACGCGTGGACGCAAACGGCGGGGCCGACGGTGACATTGACGGGCGGCACGAGTGCCACGCCAAACTTCGTGGCTCCGTCGGTCATGGTCGATACGACCCTCACGTTCCAATTGACGGTGAATGACGGCGCCGCAATGGCGAGCGATTCCGTGGATATCGTCGTGCAAAAAGACAACGGCGGCTCCGGTGGCGCGGGGGTCGGCGGCGGCTCGACCGGCGGAATGGGCGGAATGGGCGAAGGTGGTGCGGGAGGTTCGACCAAACCGCCGACAACCGATCCGGGTGGATGTGATTGTTCATTGCCCGGTGCGGAGCATTCGAATTCGACACGAGAGGCCGGAGGCTTTCTCGCGGCGTTGTTCGGTGCATGGCTGGTGCGTCGACGGCGTCAAAATCGACTGTCTTGACGAACCATTGCGACGTGTAATGGACCGGCTCGTGGCCGGCCTCGTTGCATGCGCCTAAAAAAACCGCCCACGATCCGTGATCGTGGGCGGTTTTCTTTTTCAACGAATTGGTTTACGGCGTTCGGATCAAGGAGTTGCGCCGGGGGCCATTGCGGCAATGACGAATTGTCCAATGGCGGCAAGCATGCCCAAGGCAAACATACCCGAACGAGCTTTGTCGATATTGTTCAAGTACAGGATGCCGTGCATGAAGCGGGCGACGACCCACACGATCGAGAGAATCATCGAATGCGTCGGGTTCGCATGCGTCACGTGCGCGACGAGCACTGCGGGGGCGTATACGGCGAGCGCTTCGAATGCATTCTGATGAGCAGCATACGCCCGAGCGCCTTTTCCTTCGAGCTTCGCAACTTGAAGACGCGGATGCGCGTTGTCGGCATTGCCAAATTGCTCTTTGCGCGCCCCCACGGACGGGCCGAACCAAATGTACGGCAAGATGACGGCGACCAAAAGGGTCCAAAGCGGGATGGTCATGAAAGGCTTCTCCTCGGCAATATCCATCGAGCGGATGTAAAATCGAGCTTTGCACGGGAAAGGTGCTCGAAGAGCCGTTCACCTGTTCCCCCGAGCCCAGCGTAGATCAGATCGAGTCACAAATGCGAGGAGAATCCTATCGGCTATGGATTTTGAAGGACGGTACGTTGCGTTGCGATTTCGACATAAGTTGATGCCTATCATTGTATCAATCACCAATGAACAATTGTCGAGCACGTGAGGGGAACGGTGTTATCATGAGCGCGGAAGGAGTTCCTTAATCATGACGACGACGAAACTTCATTGCGGCATTCTCTTGACGTGCGTAATCGCTTCCACAGCAACTGTAATGGGTTGCAGTGACGACCCGAAAACAACAGGTACCAGTTCGAGCAGTTCGAGCAGTTCGAGCACTTCATCCGGCGAAGCTGGAAATGGCGGAATGGGCGGCGGCTCTGCCGGTATGGGCGGAATGGGCGGTGGCACTGCCGGTATGGGCGGAATGGGCGGGGCTGGTGGGGGAATGGGCGGGGCGGGGGGCAGCGGTGGCGCAATGATGGCGTTGCCGAACCTCGATACGAATCTGATGTGGTACGGGCAAAACCGGGACAAACTCGATGCGCTCATCGATGAAGTCGGCCAAAACAGCGCCGGTTATGATCCGGCCAAAAAACCCGTCGCCGTATTCGATTGGGACAATACGGTCATCAAGAATGACATCGGCGATATCATGTTCTTTCATCAAGTGAAGAACGACAAGATCATGCAGCCGCCGAACAAAGATTGGAAAACGACCAGTCGGTACATGACGACGGAAGCTGCGAATGCATTGAGCACGGCTTGCGCCGCGATTGCTCCCGCCGGAATGCCACTACCATTGAGCACCAATGCGGGATGCGCGGATGAAATCCTCGCGGTGTATACGACCGGTAAAACCAAAGGCGGCATGGCGGCATTTTCCGGATGGAATTACCGCATGATGGAACCCACGTATGCGTGGGCGGCGCAATTGCAAGCCGGGTATTCGATGACCGAGCTCAAGGGATTTGCCGACGCCGCGATTGCCGCCGCAATAGCCGCTCCGGAAACCGGTATGGGTTCGACGCAAATGATTGGCACGACAACCGTCAATGCATGGCTGCGCGTTTACGATCAAATCAAAGACCTCATCAATGTCATGCAAAAAAATGGCCTCGATGTTTGGGTCATTTCGGCTTCGCCTCAAGCCAACGTGGAAGCGTTTGCAACACACGTGAACGTCGCCGCGGATCACGTCGTCGCCATTCGAAACCTCAAAGACGGCAATGGCAAACTCACCTACGACTTCGAAGGTTGCGGGTCGATCCCCGATGGCTCGGGCAATGGTGGGATGAGCCCCATGGGCAATTCGATGATTACGTACATCGACGGCAAACGCTGCTGGATGAACAAAGTCATTTATGGCGTTTCCGGCGCCGCCGCAGAAATGACCAATGCCGATATGGCCAAACGTCCCGTCTTCGGCGCAGGCGACTCCGATACCGATATCTCGTTCCTGAAAGATGCAACGAAGCTCAAGCTCGTCATCAATCGCAACAAGAAGGAGCTGATGTGCAATGCGTACGACAGCTATATGGGCAGGTGGATCGTCAATCCCATGTTCATCGCGCCGAAATCGCAGCAGATGACGGCCTACCCGTGCTCGACCACGGCGTGCCTCGATTCCGCGGGCGTCGCCGGACCCTGCAAGAATGAGGCGGGTCAGAACATCATGGATCAAATGGATACGGTGTTCTGAGACAAACGGACGACGTCGGGGCCTTGAATCAAGGCCCCGCGGTCCATTTCTTTTCGGTGGGAATTACTGATCGAGGCCCACGCGAGCGCGAGCGTCGCTGTAGCCGTCGCTGACCGAGAACACGATGAGTTCGCGTGCTTCGGCATTACGACCAATCCAGGTCAAACGATCCTTGCCCGCTGCCGGCGGCTGATTCGTGTGCCCACCGGCCCACGCAATACCCGTCAGAGCAACGTTTGGATCGCCAACCGCAAGCAAACCCGCTCGAGCGCCCCAGCCGTTGATGGCCGTGTTGAGCGTCGACGCGCGGTTGCCAATCGTGCCGATGACGTCCGCCGCAAGCGTACGCACCTGCGGATCCACAGCGCCCGACATCGCCTTCGAGATCTTGCCCGTGGCTTCCGCGAGTTTGGCCGGGTCGACTCCTTGCGGAGAAAACGCCGAATTGAGCGCCTTGAGATACGCAGCCAAGAGCGGCCACAAATCAATCGGCGCCGTTCGCGAAAACGCCGAAGCGTTTGTCTGGATCACCTTGAGCGCGCGGTGGATCAAGAAGGTTCGAACCGCCGCATTGTCGGAAGCAACCAGAGGTTGTCCGAGAACAATCGTCGCCGGATGCGAACTTGCCGGGACACACACCGGACCAAGCGCCGCCGATTGGTAGATCTTGATCTCGCCGATGCCGTACGCCCGAGCGAGCGACTTGATCTCATCCGCCAAGTCCGCTTGTGGCGGGGGCAGCGGCATGCCGCGAACCGAGTTGATGTCGAACGTGACGGCGGTATCGAGCATCGAACCGGTGCGTTGCAACAGGTCGCGGAACGCGGGCGTCATGATGTCCGGAGCGATGAGTTCGTCCAGGGACGCGTCGCCTGCACCATCTCCCGCGCCGGTCAAATCGACCGCGCCACCATCGAGCGCCGCGACGCTTGCCCGCGCGATGCGCGCTTGCGCCGGTTTGCCCCGAAGCTCCGCCACCGTTGCTACGGTGCTGAACAAATACGGCTCGAAGCGGCCCGTACCAAGCGCACGTCGCGCATCGGCCACGGCTCGTTCGAGAAGAACGTTTGCCGCCTGCTCTTGCGACGTTCGTTGATAGAAGCTCGCGAGGGCATGAAGGGCGTTGTCGTCCTTCGGCCAAGTCTTACGAGCTTGAAGCAATGTCTGCTCGGCCTTCTTCGTGTCGCCCATCGCTTCGTAGATGGACGCAAGACCCGTCGTGCGTCGGCACTTCGCTTCTGGATCCTCGACGGCGTTGATGAGGATCGTCTGTTGCTCGAGCGCCTTCGCGGTGTTGCCCGTCTTCTTGTAAAGCTCGACGAGTTTTTCCCGTGCAGCCTCGTTGTCCGGGAAGCGCTTGAGCACTTCGTCGTACGCGAGTTCGGCTCGTTCGGGATTCGGCAGCGGACCGTCGTAAAGAGCGCCGAGGCGCAAGTAGAGATCCGATTGGCGTTCCGGTTCCGAGACCAACCGCGCCAAACGAATCCACGCCTGCTCGGCACCCTCCCAATCCTCTTCCTTGGCGCTGACTTCGGCAAACGCCGCGAGCGCTTCGACGTGATCGGGATACTGCTCGAGTGCGGCACCAAGCGCGCGTTTCGCCGCCGACGCATCGCCGATATCGGCGAGCGCTCGACCGCGCATGATCTCCATGTCGACGCGTTCGGCTGGATCCGTGATCGATTCGAGACGTCGTTCGAGCAGGGCCGCGAGCTCCGCGCGTGCGTTTGTCCCGACGTAAACGTCTTTCAAACGTTGGAAAACGTCGCGATACGACGGATCGGCGGAGAAGACATGTTCGAACGAAGCGCGAGCTCGATCGGCGTCGTTGGCTTTGTCAGCCCAAAGCACGGCAGCCTTGTACAGGTTCTGCACGCGCTCATCCGACGTGACGCTCGTTTGCGCAGCGGCTTCGTACGACTCGGCAGCGTCGTTTGCCTTGCCCAACGCTTCGAGGATGCGGGCTCGTTCAAGGTGCAACACGAGATGACTCGGCGCGGCTTCGATCGCCTTGTCGAGCAGATCGCGGGCCTTCTCGAGATCACCTGTGCGGGCTGCAGACTCCGACGCACGAAGGGACAACGTCGCGATTTCTGCGGCTCGTTCCGTACGACCGGCGAGCTCGACATCGACAGCCAGGGCCAGCGCTTCGTTGTTCGTGGCGCGAGCATGAGCTGCGGTTTGTCGCAGCGCCCAGATGCCTCGAGGCTCGTTTTTGTACGCAATTTCGACGGCTTCGCGCGTGTCGTCCCAGCTGCGCAGACGCAGGCGCAATCGAGCGGACAGCTGCGCGTGCGCGATGGCTTCGGGGCCTTCCAACGTCTTGGCCGTAGCGAACACGATCGGTTCGAGTTCTTCGTCGCGACCGGCTTGGATGAGCGTGCTCGCAACACGACGAAGCGTCGGCACATGCGTCGGATCGCCTTCCAAAATCGTTCGACGCCAAAGCAATGCGTTGCCTGGATCGTTGCGACCAACCTCGTCGAGCTCCGCCAAACGTTCGTACGTTTCGAGTCGTTCGTTTGCGTCTTCCGTCCCGCGCGCTCGAGCAAGCAAGGCTTCGATGAGCTCCGCAGTGCCGTGTCCAGCGAGCGCCATGCGGTGTGCGCAGAGCGGAGCGAGCAGGTTTTCCCCTGCCGCCGTCGCTTCTTTGGCCATGCCCGCAGCGTTCGCGAAGTTGCCGTCTCGTTCGTATTCGAGAGCCGCATCGAGCGCGAAGCGAGCTGCTTCGGCGCCCGTGGAGGCCGCCGCTCGTTCCGCTCGGAATGCCGCGCGATCGGTCGGTCGTTCCGGCGACAAACGTTCGTACAGTTCGCGAAGACCGATGTCGTCCGGACGTGCTTTCAACGCGTGCACGAGCAGGCTCGTCGCGTGCGAGGCACCTTCGGGCGTGATGAGCGCTTCGCGCAAGTAGTCGCGCGCTTGTTCGATCGGATCGTCACACGCTTCGCGTCGAGCATGGAGCCACGCGATGAGGCCATCGCGATCTCCCGACGACCGCGCGACGCCTTCGCCGATGTGAATCGACAGCGGCATCTGCGGATCCATTTCCGATGCGCCACGCAGCAGTTTGTCCCGTTCATCCTGGATGGACGAACCCGGATCGTCGACTTCGAGGAGCCGGTTCGCCGCTTCGGTGAGGATGAGCGCGGCGCGCGTACCCGGCTGCATCGACTGCGACAACTCCGAGAGGATCGTCGCAGCGTTTGTCGGGTCCGCATTCGCCGCCGCAGCTCGCGCCGAGGCTTCGTGTGCGGGATCCGCCGCGCGGGCACGATCGTAACTTTCGTTGGCGAGCTTCGAATTGCCGGCGAGCTCGGCGAGCAATGCGGCGGCGAGCGCTCCATCGCGATCGTTTTCCGCTTGGTCTCCGCGCCATCCCGCGACGGCTTTGGCGATCTTCGCGCCGGCTTTGCCTTCGAGATCCAGCTCGAGCGAAAGCGCCCGACCCGTGCCGCTCTCCGGAACGAATTCCGTGAAGCCAAGGACCGAGGCCGCCAAGGCATCGTTGGACGTGAGGGGTTTGTCGTCGGTTCGAAGTGCGCCGAGGGCTCGACCCAAAGCTGCGCCCGCACGTGCGGACGCTGCTCCCGCACCAATCAAGTTCGCGGACGAACCTTCGAGGTCGCGGGTCACTGCGCTCGATGCGGCAAGCAACGGAATCAGGTCGTCATCGCCCGCAGCCGCTTCGACCGCTTCGTTGAAGAGCTCTTGCGATCCACTCGTGAGGGCCGTGAGGGCCAGTCGATCACCCGCGGAGAACGCGATCGTGTCGCTGCCTTCCATCGCCGAACGAGCCGCTTGCGCGTCACCAAGTTCGATCGCGCGGGCTGCGAGTGCCCGACGCGCATCCGCGTCATGCGTTCCATCGAGCGCACCACGAAGAGCTTCGATGGCGTTTGTCCGGGTGTCTTTGCGGGCTGCCGCAAGCATGCTCGCAAGCCATCCCGCGCCGCCCTTGAGCGACGCTGCGCTCTGCAATCGACCGAGCATCGCCACGGCAAGTGAAACATCGCCGTTCTCGAGTGCTCCGCGCGCACGAAGAAGTGCGTCGTAGGTCGAGACGATGTTCTTCGTTCCTCGAGGTGCGATGCCGCGATGAATGGCGACTTTCGAGAACGCATCGCGAATCGGAGCGAGCTCTTTCGCTTCAGGCGCTCGAACTTTCGTGAAGGCCGTCGGATCGGTCAGGTCGCCGAGAGCATCGGCAAAACGTTGCACATACGGTCGAGGATCCGACGCATCGATGCGTTGGGCGACATCGAGCCGCTTCTTGGCTCCGTCTTCATCTTCGATCCGCAAGCGCGCCACTTCGGAACCGAGCATCGCCGCATGCACGCGCGCTGCGTTTGTCGGAAGCACTCGAGCTTCGCTGTCGAGCACTTCGAGTGCGCCTTGCCAGTCTTGATCGCGCACGAGCAGACCACGCAGTTGGTGATGTGCGAGCGCCGAACTCGGAGCGAGCGTGCGAGCTTCCGCCGCGATCGCTCGAGCCGTTTGTTCTTCGCCGGCCATCGCATACAGCTCGCACACGGCCACGAGTGCCCGCGATCGAGCAGCTTTGTCTTCGATGGCTTCGGCTTCCGCACGCAACCACGCAGCTCGCTCCGCCCAGGCATCGCGCTGCTGTGTCCCGACCAGATGCGCCGATGCGTCCTGTTCGTCCGAGAACGTCGGTGCAGCGTCCATCGGCGAACGTTTCGGACGTGATGCCGGGACTTCCTCTTCTTCTTCGACGAGGTCTTCCGCATCGACGGCTTCTTCGGCAGCCGTGACGGCATCCGCTTCGTTTTGCGCGGGTTCGTCCAGGGTGACTTCCTCTTGCACGACGGCTTCCGCCAGCGGCGTTTGTTCGGACGAACCTTCGTCCGAACTTTGCGCATCGCGCACGATGTTCAGCACCTCATCCGGCATGCGGGCCATCAGGGTCGCTTCGTTGTCGTCGTCGTCTTCGACGACGCTCGCCAAATCGATTTCGTCTTGGTGATCGCTCACGGGCTCTGATCCTTTGCTCCGGATACGCTGCTCACTTGACACCCATGCCGAGCTTCTTTCGGAGCTCGAGGTAGTTGGGCGAAAGGACGAACGAGAGAAGGCGTCGGCCACGCTCACTCTCGGGAACGTTCGAACCAAGCTGATCTCGCGGAATTGCGAGCATGTCGCTCAGAACGATCGAGACGTCGCCGGCGGCGATCACCGCCATGCGATCAAGGCTGCGTCGTGCAGCTGCGGCCCATGTTCGAGCATCTTGTTTGCTCGAGACGATCTTGAGGCACGTCTCGCCGATGCTCTTGCGAACCTTGCGCGAGATCTCTTTGTGCACTGCACGCTGGACCTCGTTGTAAACGGCGTACCCCGGGTTCGCGACCTTGATGTCCACTTCGTTGCACGCGGCGATGACGACCGCGGCGACCGCCGTCTCATCACGTGTGCGCAACGAGATGATCCCGCGACGCAAAGCAAACACCGTACGCGCGACGGCCGATCGTGCGGCCGCGTCAAACGGCGTCGCAATCGCCGAACCGAGCACGATCGCAGGCACTTCTCCAGCGACGCCATTCACGCCGTTCGGATCGGAACCTCCGACGTACACCTCGAAATCACCTTCGAACCCAACCGCGCCCATCCATTCGGCAATCGCCGAGCGAATCGGATGACCACCGCGCGAATCAATGCGCTCCTTCTTGCCGACTCCCAACGTGCTGAGTGTCGGACCCAACGCCAACGACACCGTCTCCGCCATCTGCACGAGCAGCTCGGCAATCGGTCCGCCGTCTTCCGGATCCGCAATCTCCGCCATCGCTTTTTCGTCGAGCACGATCTGCGGTCGCGTCGCGACGCGCGTGTCGAGCTTCTTCAGCTCCGCCGACACCGTCGCGTTGGAACGTCCGAGCGACACCAAACAACCGAGCGTTGCTTGACGAAGCGCCGAGTCGTGTTCGAACAAAGCGATCTTCGACAACCGTTCGACACGATCCGCATCACAAGGATCTTGCGCGAGTTTGTTCAGAAGAACCGACTTCGCTCGACCGAGCAGGCGCTTCTGCATCGACGCATCGAAGCTCGTGTTCAGCACCATATCGAGTGCTTCACCGTCGTCATTCGATTCGTCGAGCAGCTTCGTGACGGACGCTTCCGCCTTGAGCGGTTCCTTGAGTTTGTCGCGCCAAATGGCCATCGCCAAGCGCGCCGCCTCCATCCGACCCTCACGCTTCTCACGCTCCTGCATGAGTTGTTCGAGGATCGCGGTGGCTCGCGACCAAGCACCCGTTCGAGCTGCGACACGCGCGAGACGTTCACGCACCGGCGGCGTGGACAAACCAGCTTCGTGCAAGCCCACGAGAACGTTCAACGCCTTGTCCGCAGCATTGAGTTTGTTCTCGTAAATATCGACGGCCGCGATGCCCGACATCAGTCGTTGTTGCGTCGGCGCCTCTTTGATCTTGGACAATCGGCCCAAGTAATCCGCAGCATCCGCAAACTTGCCCATCGTGATCGCGATCTCGCCCGAGAGCGCGAGTGCACCCACGTGATCCGGTTCGATCATCGTCACGTTCTCGAGTGCCGACAGTGCTCCTTCACGATCGCCCTTCTTGCGAAGAACACGCGCTCGCTCCCAGAACAGCTTGCTGATCTCGATCTCGTCGTCCGCGACGTCGAGACGTCGACTCATGATCTCGAGCAACCGATCGTCTTCGTTACGCGCACGTACCCGACGGAACAGTTTGTCGAATGCAACGCTGCGGCTCGGGTCGCGATCGAACGCTCGGGCAAACGCGATCTCCGCGTCGTCATGCGCGTCCGTGTGATCGAGAAGAATGACGCCCGCCTTCTCCCAGAACTCGGCGCCCCGTGCATCGTTGCTGCACAAAGAACCCAGCTGCGCGAGGGCCAACGCCGTCGACACGTGATCACCCAACGATTCGCTCGCCGCGCGCACGCCTTCCCACGACACGATGTCGTCCGGACGTCGCTCGACCGCCGCACGGAACGTCGCCAACGCAGCGTCCGTGTTGCCCGACGCAAGCTCGGACCAACCCGCAATGGCCGCCGCGTCATTGGACGCGTCTTCGCCGAGCGCTTCCCCGATGTTTTTCAAGGCAAACGCACGTCGTCGCGGATCACATCCCGGCAACGCCAAGTCCAAGTTGGTCAAACGCGTCGTTGCGGACGTTCCGGCCAACAAGTTCTGCGGTGTGCTCGGTTGATCCAACGCGGCAACGATCGACGCCGATGCCTCCATCGACGCCCAGGGTTGGTCCCCCAGGAACGCCGCGACGGCTCGTCGTGCCGATACTTCCGCCTCACGATCCTTCGCGGCAAGCGCAGCTCCGAGCCATTCGACCGCCGCGTACAATCGCGGTTCGGCGTCCGCCCACGATGATGCTCGACCCACCGTTGCCGCCAGGTCTTGATCGATCGTTCGAGTGATGCGGAATCGTTCCGCACGTGAAATCGCCGTCGCTTCGTCGCCTTGGTCTTCCAAACGATCGAGCGCCCGATCGATCGCGCCGCGATCCGTCAACGCATCGGGGTAGGTTAGGCGCGCCAAACCCGCGGCGACCGTGATGTCGCCCGAGCCTTCCGCCTCGGCTCGTTCGAGAGCCAAGATCGCTTCGCTGCGATCACCCGTTTCACCGATACCGACTTCCAGGCCAAACCTTTCGAGCGCGATGCTCGCCGGATCCGCTCCCGTTTCGAGCGCGGTTGCCAAGGCCCGACGTCGTCCGTCGAGGCTGTCCGGATCCGCGCCACGCAAGGCCCACGCAAGCACCGCCGCGGCTGCTTTCGGCGCGCTTCCGCGAGCTTGTTCGAGCAGTTCGAGCGTCTTGTTGCGATCACCGGTTCGCCACGAAAGCAAAGCGGCTTCGATGTAAAGCGCAGCGCCGAGGTCGATGTCTTCCGTCGCCGTTCCACACGCGGCGAGTACAGCGGATGCCGTGCCCAAGTTGCCCGCGCGATGTTCGAGGTCGGCGAGGAAAATCGCGACGACTTCATCGCCCGGTGCAGCATCGTGAAGCTCACGCAAACGCGCTCGGGCTCGATCCACATCGCCCGTTCGCGCGCTGCGCAATGCGGCAACGACCCACAAACCTCGCGCCAAGTTCGCGTCCGTCTCGACGCTCGCCAAGGCTTCGATCGCGCCCGGAAGTGCTCGATGCGCTGCTTCGCCCGGCGCTGTCTTCTTGATGCCCAGCGCATACGCGCCAAGCACGCGACCCAGCCAGGACGAACCCGCGTCGCTTTCACCTTCCAGTGACGCGAGTTTGGCGAACGCTTCTGCGGCTCCCGCCGTATCACCGCGAAGTGATC
>WBZU01002785.1_pt1 | contig 11821 bp, 9 predicted proteins | sample 5204311 | NCBI WGS metagenome assembly WBZU01 (sample SAMN12344359, study PRJNA552823) | activated sludge metagenome | biome: Activated sludge suspended growth; feature: Nitrification reactor; material: Wastewater; isolation source: activated sludge from nitrification reactor of wastewater treatment... | reverse complement strand
ACATCCTTACTATCGTATCCGGTAAATTTTTATTATTAATGAATTTTATTAAAGTAAGTATAGGCTCATACTGTTTGTAAGAATATTTTGATAATGATATATTTAATGATGATTTCAAAGAATCCTGCTTTGTATTGTTATTTCTATGTGGAAAATCATAATTCTCTCCACCAGAAACTAGGTTATCATGTGAATGATTAGTAAGGAAGGGACTATTTTTAATAAACGTTATATGTTTATTACAAACTCTCCAAACCATTTCACCTGCCAAATAATGATCAACATATTTTGGGTATTCTGAGCCAATTTGTAAAGCGCAACCTAATGTATCAGTATGATCATGGTGAGCGTTATTATAATATGCGATTCCAATTTGATGAAGCAATTCATGACAAATAACAAAGCTATTAACACTGTTACGATATCCCGGTTGACTGTAAAGTGTAGTATTATGGATTTTTTTAATATTGTCGCAAAAAACAAAACTTAAGTTTCTTTTACTGCCCGAATTTAATCTTGTATAGCTAATACCAAGTGTGTTGTATAAATTTCCTATTTTTGCACTATGAGACATATTTAAATATATGGGAAAGTTTATTGTATCCGAACTTCTGTAGGATGACATATAACTAACAATTTGGTTTAACAGGGTTTCATCATCTGTTGCTTCAAAAATTTCTTGTGATTCTATTACAGATGGATTAGACTTCATTTCAATGTTAAGTGGTGTATTTGTTGTTGGATCTTTAAAAGTTTTTTTAGTGGAATCTATATTCCAAAAATTATATCCGGTATAATAGTCATATTCAATTTTAGCGCTTGATGATATTGCAGGAGGATAACCAACTGGCAAAATCTGTGGTTCACATTCTCTTGTTGTATCACCATCATTCACATAAGCGTAAATTGTATACCACCTATTATTTGAATTACAAGTACTTACAAAATTATTAGAATAAAAACTATTTTCGATGGTTTGAACACCTGATTGAATAGTTGCAAAATTATCATTTGTATAAGCAATACAACCACCTCCATAATCACCTAAGATTTTTATATGAACATTTAATGTTGTGTTCGAATTAAAACAACCCGCGAAAGAAATTTTGTATTCATTACCTGAGTTATTTAAGCTATAAATTGTAAAATACTTTGGAACTTCGCAGTTACCTCCAGGACCACCGTTTCCACTTCCTCCCGCTCTATCGTCACATAGAAATCCTGTGAAACTAAAAAACAAAATTATTAAAATGTTTATTACTCTTATTTTCTTATTCATTTTAAAACTTTTTAAATTCTTTTATAAACAATTTTGATTGCATACTATTTTTTAATTTAAAAAGAATAAATAATTCGCACTGCTAATTCCGGATAGAACAATAGCATTTTGCTAGTTGAACTCGTCATTACTCTTTCTCTTGGATAATTTGTTCCATTATAATATGTAATAGTTTGGGGAGTAGCTAACATACTTAAATAATTATTTAGTCCAATTAAAAATGATATATTACTATTTTTTGATGACCTATATTCCATTAAATTGAAATAAAAATTTAAAAAATAAAGATTGTAATTTTTCACACCCTCATATTCACCTGTAACATTTTCATCTTTATACTCAGCTTGAAAAAGAAAGTGAGTTGATGCAAGTCCTAATTCATATAAATTCAAAAATGATATTCTTTTTTGATTCTGAATCATATACGATAGTTTTAAATTTATTATTTGTTTCATATCAATAGAAAATATGTTGTCTTTTCCGAGAAGATTATTAAAATTTAAAAAAGACTTTTTTGCTTCTACAAGTGGTAACTCTCTTGTATAGGTTGAATCAAAACTCAATGATGCTCCTCCGTTTTTTCGATTTCAAGAACATTTCTTAATTTTGCAAGGTATGTTACATTCGGCTTTACTTTTATTTCTTCAAGCACCGTGTATCCAAGCTTGCTGTTATTCAGTTTATAAAACTCCGCTTCTTTGTCATTCTGATCCCCGAAGTGAATCGCGCTTGTGTTACATGCTTCCTGACATGCTGTCTTTACATTCGAACCTATGACATATCTGTTTTCCTGTATTGCCATCTGTCTCTCTTCCATTATTCTCTGTATGCAGAATGTACATTTCTCCATTACCCCTCTTGACCTTACCGTAACTTCAGGATTTGCCATTAATGAGAATGATTCTTCTTTCTGTATTGAATCTCTGAATCTGTCCCTGAAGTTGAAATAATTGAATCTTCTGACTTTGTAAGGACAGTTATTCGAACAGTATCTCGTTCCTACACATCTGTTATAAGCCATTCCGTTCAGTCCGTCCGCACTGTGTGATGTTGCCGCAACAGGGCATACATTTTCACAAGGCGCGAAATCACAATGCTGACACAGCATCGGCTGAAAACTTGTCTTCGGCACTTCGGGTGTTCCCGAATAATATCTGTCTATTCTGATCCAGTGCATTTCCCTGTTTGCCTTTACCTGATCTTTTCCTACAATAGGTATATTGTTTTCCACATTACAAGCCGCAGCGCATTCATTGCAGCCCGTGCATTTGTTCAGGTCAATGACCATTCCCCATTTCGTTCCTGTATGAACATACTGTTCATTAATGCTTCCTACTTTAAGTTTCTCAGTTTCTTCTTCTGAATATTTAGTCTTATGCGCTGTCAGAAAATCAGGATCCTCTTTGTACTGAAGATAAGTTCCTTCCTGAATGATCTCTCTTCTGTACTGAATGTCCTTTAACAGCGGCTCGTCAAATGCAAAGTGTTCCTGCGTTGAAACAAGTTCGTAAACGCTTCCTGTCTTTTCAATCTTTGCATCGTTAAACATCCATTGCGATACTTTTGAATTCTTTGACATCATCTTATTTGCATTCACACCGACATCTTTCCCGACTGTTCCGCAGACACTTCTGCCGTATCCGAGTTCGACTGCTATGACACCTTCGGCAGTTCCGGGCTGTATGAATACCGGCACTTCAATGCTTCCTGCAGATGTCGTTACTTTTATTATATCATTTGATTTCAGACTAAGAGCTTTTGCAGTCTGCACCGAAACTGCTGCATAATTGTCCCAGACTATTCTCGACAATGGCTTTGGCAATTCCTGCAGCCAGCCGTTGTTGGCAAATCTTCCGTCTCCGAGAGATGAACTTCTTAAAAGTATCAGTACTGTTTCACTGCTTTGAGTTAATTTGGAATTGTTAGAAATGAAAGCTTCAGGTTTGAAAGATGATGGTGAATTTTCTCCAGCCGCTGAAACAGTTTTCGCACTTACTACACCGTCATTCAATGCCGCATACCATTGTTTCATAAAATTAGCATCACTTCCGGCTCCCTGCAAAGCTCCCGCTTTCCAGTTGTCCATTACATACTTCTGATAGATTTCATTATTGAATGCATCCTTCGTTCCCTTTGACCATGTAAGTAATATTTCTTCCTTCTGTCTTGTGTTATATAAAGGAGCGATAACCGGCTGCTGAAGACTGTAAAAATTATTTCGTGTCTGAAAGTCTCCCCATGATTCGAACATTGTATTCACCGGAAGAACAAAATTACTTTTATCTGAAGACTCATTTACAGTCTCTGTAAGTGAAATTACGAGAGGCACTTTGCTCAATGCATCAGCGTAACCGTAATCTCCGGGTAAGTTGTAAACAGGATTTGAATCAAAATGAATGACTGCTCCGACTTTTCCGGATTTCATGTCTGAGATAAGATCTTCGAGATCAGATTTTGAACTAAGAGGAATCTGTTCGACTTTTGTTACGTCTTTTAAATAAAGTTTATTGTTTCCGAGAACATCATTCAGAAGATTGACTGCAATATGTGTAGACTCTGGCAGCATCGAACCTGCGGTCACAAATGAACTTCCCTGATTTTTCTTAAGGTCTTCAATTAAATGCGCAACTGTTTCCTTTGATAAATTATTTTTGTCAATAAAGCTGTTAAGATTATAACTCTGTAATTTCCCTGTAACTCCGCCATCTGCTGACAAAGCTGATACTTTCTGCTTTGATACAAATTCATTCAGAAGACAGTAAACAAATTCTTCAATCGCATCCGTCCTTAGTATCATTCTGTAATCAGCATTCATCCCCGTTACGCTTGCATTACCTTCGACCGAATAAAGCCGGTTGAATTCTTCTCCGTTAAATGCATCTCTTCTTTGTGAATACAGTCTTGAATTTTCGACTTTGTTACCTTCGTTACCCAGAAAATCAGACTCAAGTGCAAGTATTACATTTGCCTTATCGAGTTGCACAATTGGGAAAGTCTTTACACCGTAACATTTTTCAAAAGCGCTGTTCTTATTTGTATCGCTGAATAATTCAAATGAATAAACTTTTGCAGTCGGATAAGCAGTTTTAAAATCTTCAGTAAGTAATTTTTTCTGCGAAGGGGAATTAATTGTATTTGTAATAATGACAATTTCCTTACCTGATGAAGCTGCGCTTTTCAGTTGCGCAATAATCTTATCGTCAGCAGCAGCCCATGTAATATCATTTCCGCCTGCATTGTTAATCCTTTCGGAAGGATTCTTAAGTCTCTCAGGATCATATAGATTCATCACGCTTGCCTGTCCTATTGCGCAGATCTTACCCTTGCTGACAGGATGATCCGGATTTCCGTCAACTTTTATCGGACGCCCTTCAAGTGTCTTGATAAGTATTCCGCATGCATACTGACAACCGGTACAAGTGGATGCGTAGTAAGTCGGATTACCGATCGTAACTGATTCGGGTTTCTTATTATAAGGTACGATTTCGCCTTTATCTCTGAAATTCGAACAGCCGGAAGCTGCAACTGCTGCAGAAGCGCTCAGAAGAGCAAGAAATTTTCTGCGTGAAACTTTCGAGAATGAATTTTCATCCGGTCTGTCAAGAGCGCCGGGCATGAATTCATTTTTCTTTTCACGGATAAAGTCGGGATCGTTATAAAGCTCTCTGAAACTTCTCCAGTAATTCGAATCCTTTTCATGATTTTCATTTACCGGAACTGTCGTTTCAGTAACTGCCGCGGTCTCAATGATTTTACCGCTTATGTCTATGACCTTTTTATCCATTATTGGCTTGTCTTGATTTTCTCTTAACGGCATTAGGATTTTCTGTGATTTTTATTGTAGAATCTTTTGAAGCTTTTCCTGAACGGAAGATTGATGAAGGGATATTTAAGAATGCAAACAATCCCAACAGCGCTGAACCGGAATAAATGAAAAATTTCTTTCTTTTCATTGTTCCTGATTCAGTAATTTTTATTAAGTTATTTTTTTCTGGCATAATTTATTTTATCTGTGGCATGCTGAACAGTTCTGCGGACCGGTATTGATCTGCAGGCTCTCCTTGCCGGGAATGATATTTTTGATATTCACTGCAGGATTCCTGTGGCAGTCGAGACATGCTCTCATTGAGAAATCCTTTACCTGCTCTACAACTTCCATCTCGGCGATATTGCCGTGACAGTTTGAGCAGTCTATACCTTTGTTAACGTGAACGCTGTGATTGAAATATGCAAAATCAGGAACTTTATGAACCCTTTTCCATTCAATCGGAACTCCGCGGGTATAATAATCTGTCAGCTTTATTATTTCCGGCTTATCTTTTCTCGCAATGGAATGACAGTTCATGCAAACCTTAGCTGAAGGAACGTTTGCATGTCTGGATTTATCCACATCACTATGGCAGTAACGGCAGTCAATTTTAAGATCGCCTGCGTGAAGTTTATGGGAATAAAGGATTGGCTGCGCAGGTGTGTAACCTACGCCGTTCCTTTCTGCATAAGATGCATAATAAGTTACTGCGAAAACTGTTAAAACTACAAAAATTAATACCGGTAAGCGTACTTTGAGGTTATAATCGAGTAAAAAATTTTTCATTAACTATTATAAAGTTAGCAACAAATATATGTAATTTCTTTTTTTATTTCTATGGAATATTTAAGAATTTTTAAAGACTTTTTGTAATAATTTCTATCAGCTCCTTTTCATTAGGACTAAATCAAATACAGGATTTATTATATTGATTCATCCCAAATTCCGGAATTTACTTGTGACCGCCGATTTTACAGCATTCTTCAAGGTTATCATAAGCTTCCTTGTCTGCTGGTTTCTCATTCGCCTGATATCCTGCCATTACTATCGCACTTTCTATATTTGCAGGATTTGTTTTTGATCCGTCAAAATTTACTTTTACAAGCTTGTCATCAACAGATAGGTCAATCTGATTTATTCCGTTAATTTTTTCTAAAGCTTTTGTTATGTTCTTTTTACAAGTCCCGCATTGTATCGTTGGTAATTTAATTTCAACGGTTTCTCCTGAAACAGATTCTGTATTCAAGTTATCTTTTTGCTTAATGCCCGAATTTTTATCCGAAATTTTATCTCCGCCTTTTCCGCAGCCAAATAAAATCGTTGATCCGAAAAAAATTATTATTAAAAATCTCCGCATTTGTTTTTTATTTTTACAAAAATAATGATTTAAAAATCAAAAAATAATTTTAATTATTTCTCCACACACTCCACACACTCTATACACTCCGCACTATAATCTCCGCAGCAAGTTTCGCATTATTCATAACTAATTGAATGTTCGATTCAAGACTTGTCCCTCCTGTAATGTTCTTTATTTCAGAAAGTAAAAACGGAGTAACTTCTTTTCCTTTAATGTTATTCTCATCTGCTTTTTTTAATGAAGCTTCGATTGCATTATCTATTATTTTTTTATCCATTGAAAACTCTTCCGGAACAGGATTGGCAATTATCACTCCTCCGTTGAGACCAAGTTCACGTTTCACCTTTATCGCTTCTGCAATTTCTTCCGGCGAGTCAAGTCTGTAATTGACCTTGTATCCTGATTGTCTTGTATAAAATGCAGGGAACTCGTCAGTTCTGTATCCGATCACAGGGACTCCTATAGTTTCTAAATATTCCAGTGTGAGTCCAATATCAAGAATTGATTTAACTCCCGCTGATACTACCGCAATGTTTGTTTTTGCCAGCTCCGTAAGATCTGCGGAAATATCAAATGTATTCTGTGCATTTCTGTGCACTCCGCCAATTCCTCCCGTTGCAAATATTTTCAGCGAGGCAAGCGCAGCGCAGATCATTGTTGCGGAAACTGTCGTAGCTGCATTTAATTTTTTTGAAATGATAACAGGAAGATCTCTTCTCGAAGCTTTTAGAATATTTTTACCCGTTGAAATAATTTCAAGATCTCTCACTGATAATCCTACTTTTATTTTTCCGTCAATAATTGCAATTGTAGCCGGCACTGCATTATTTTCCCTTACTGTATTTTCTACTAAAAGAGCTGTTTCATAATTCTGCGGATAAGGCATTCCGTGCGAAATTATGGTTGACTCAAGCGCTACGACAGCTTTGTTTCCGTTGATAGCTTCTGTAACTTCCTCGGAAATTATGATATATTTTTTAAAACTCATTTGATCCGGATTTTTTATGGAAAAGTTCTGTAATCTTTTTTGAATTAATTTCTTCTGATACTGATTTAATCGTCCTCAATGTTAAATAAGAAGCGCACGTTCCCATTCTGATTGCTTCCTCTTTAGTATATCCGTTCATTAGTCCGTAAATAAAACCCGCATTGAATGAATCCCCTGCTCCGTTAGGTTCGGCTGTTTCCGTTTTCAAAGCTTTGCACTCTGTAACAGTTCTGTCTGCAGTATTTATCAAACTTACCCCTGAACTTCCTTTCTTTAATATAACATGACCGAAGTTCTGAAACACTTCTCTTTGTTTTTTATTTTTGAAAACTGTAGATATGTTATTCTTCCCGAATATGCTTTTGAATTCATTTTCATTCACTGAGAGATATTCAATTTTTCTCATTGAATTCTTAAATACAATTGCTTTCTCTGATGAAACTGCATCGGCAAAAACCGGAATTTGTTTTCTGTCCGAAAGTTTTGTGATTTCCTCTATTACATCTTCTTTTAGATTTGCGTCCATTACGATCATAGAACTGTTCTCAAGTATTGTTTTAACTGACCTTATATATTTCAAATTCGTTTTACCGGATGATTCACTCATATCATTTACAGCGTAAAAAATTTTATTCGTCTCAGATGAAACCGATAGATACTTTGCAGTTTCTATTGAAGCGCATTTATTAATGAATTCTGTATTTACGCCTGAACTTTTAGTTTCTCTTATTACAAAATTTCCAAAATAATCATCACCGGTGGTGCCTAACAAATAAACTTTCATCCCGAGCCGCGCAAGATTTTCCGCAATATTTCTTGCAACTCCGCCGGGAGTGAATCTAACTTTTCCTTTATAAGAATCTCCGGCAATCTTTCCGGAATCAGCTATACCCTTTATATCAATGTTGATTCCGCCTATTACGGAAATATGTTTTTTCAATAATGTTTTATGGAAAAAATTTGCGTATTCGTGAATTTTATTTACTCTTTTATAATCTTTGCTTTGTTACTATCCGACTGACATTAATCATTTAAAGTATAGAAATTCTCACTTATAAAAAATATTGCATGCCCCGTTGAAAAGACATGCAATAATATCATTATGATTAACACAAACTACATTGCGTCAGTATAAGCGTGTTCGCCGTGAAGAATTTCATCGAGTCCGATTTCTTCTTCCGCCCTGGTAAGCTTAACAGGCGTGATTCTGTCAATGATCCAGAGCATTACCCATGTAAAAGCAAATGCGTAGATTGAACTAATGACAACCGCCAGAATCTGTTTCACAAAGAATCCGGAATCGCCGTAAAGCAGACCGTTAGAGCCGTTTGCATTCACAACTACAGTACCGAATACACCGAGAAGAATAATTCCGATCATGCCTCCGACTCCGTGGACTCCCCAAACGTCAAGAGCGTCATCCCATCCGAGTTTATTTTTAAGAGCTACTGCAAAATAACAAATTAGTCCTGCAAGTATTCCGATAATTACAGCCGAAGTAGTTGTGACATAACCTGCTGCCGGTGTAATTGTTGCCAGTCCTGCAACTGCACCCGTCAGCAGACCGACAAACTTTGGTTTCTTTTCTATCCACCATGCAAGCAAAACCCATACTACTGCAGCGAATGATGCTGCTAAATCAGTATTCAGAAATGCATTGGCAGTTACACTGTCAACTGCAAATTCGCTTCCTGCATTAAATCCGTACCATCCGAACCAGAGCAAACCCGTTCCCAGCGCGATAAGCGGAATGCTGTGCAAACCCTGATCCACAATTTTTCTTTTGCCGACATAAAGCACTGAAGCAAGAGCTGCCATACCTGCAATGTTATGAACAACTATTCCTCCCGCAAAATCCTTGACTCCCCAATTCCAGAGAATTCCTCCGCCCCACATCATGTGTACAAACGGAAAATATACCAGCAGAAGCCAGAGAGTCAGAAAAATTAAGTATGCAGCAAATTTTACACGGTTTGCAAATGCGCCTGTGATAAGAGCAGGAGTGATGATGGCAAACATCATCTGGTAAGCAGCAAAAACTATCATTGGAATTCCTGCATTACCGAATATGGGGATATTGCCGGCAGCCGTAGATACGGCTGAACTTGTGTTCACGTCAATACCACTCATGAAAACCCAGTTAAAATTGCCGACGATACCACCAAATAAATCAGTACCGTCAACACAATTACCACTGAAGCACATTGAAAACCCGAAAAGATACCACATTACTGTTGTCCAGCCCATTGATACAAAACTCTGTATCATTATGGCGAGGACGTTTTTTCTCCCGACGAGACCGCCGTAGAAAAATGCAAGACCAGGAGTCATTAACATTACAAGACTCGTAGCCAGCAGCATGAAACCGGTATTACCGGTATCCCAGTTGGGCATAATTACCTCCTTTTAAGTTTTTAAAGAACGAGATGTTTTACAAAATTAATTAAATATGAAAAGAGTAACAATTAATAAAAATTTTTACCGGGCAGGATTTGATCTGAAGAATGCATCATGGATTTTTGACGGCAAGCACTGGTATGTCCGATAAGCTTATTACCGATTCGCTGACTCTGTCCGTGAAGTATATTGAAAGTCCTTTTTTCTTTTTAATTCCTATCGAGATCAAATCCGCATTTATGCTGTTTGCATATCTTACTATAGATTCTTCAATGTTTTTACCCGCTCTGATAACTATGCTGAAGTCTGCTGAAAAATTCTTTTTAAATTTTTCAATTCTTGATTTCACTGTTTCATATTCCTCGAATCGGGATTTAGTGTTAATGTACAATAGTCTTACTGAAGCATTTGTACCTTTCAGAAAATCGTTTACCCGTGAAAACACTTTTACAGATTCTTCGGAAAAATCCGAAGCGAAAATAACTTTTTTTATTTTCGAAGCATTAGCTGATTTTTTCACAATGAGCATAGGTAAATCCGTAATCCGCAATACTCTCTCTGTGTTTGCGCCGATTTTAATCTTATCTGACTTTTCCCCGTCTCCCATTATTATTAAATCCGGCTTTAATTCTTCTGCAAAATCCAGTATCCCGTTGTAAATGTTTTTTGCAATAATTACTCTGCAAATTACTTTGGAAGTTTCGGCAAAATAACTTTCCTTCATTGCGTTCAAAAATGATAAAGATGCATCACAGATTTTTTTGACCGCGCTTTCAAGTTCTTTGTGATACAAATTATAATCGCTTAATTCGGCTACATAAAACTCCGGAAGTATTGAAGAATGAAAAAGATAAATTTTTGTGTCAGGAGCATTTGACAGTTCGGCAGCATAACGGATTGCTGATTCGGAATTCCCGGATAAATCAACTGGTACTAATATTTTTTTCTTTTCTGACATGATTAAAACTATTATAATTTCTTTTAAAATTACATACAAAATTTCAGCGGCTTGTTTAGAAGTGAGCTCATGTTCTTTTTTCTCGCAGATTTGCGCAGATGTTCTCTCGCAGATATCCGCTGATATTTCTCGCAAACATACGCAGAATAAATATTAATTAATGATTCCCATTCAGTCTTGTCCAAATTAGTTTATTTTTTGTAGAAAATATTTATTTCTATCAAAAATTGGAAATAAAATGTAAGCTGTTTGAAACAACCCCACCCTGCCCTCCCCTTTGACAAAGGGGAGGGTTTGGGAGGGGTTTATGTAACAATACAGTAAGTTTTCATTGAAAATTTAACTATACTAAAAAATAATATATCCATATTTCAAAACGTTTTGGACGGATGTGATTCCCGTTATAAAATATTGATCAAATTTATTTTCAAAATCCTAAACAAATATTGATATAAATAAAAACATTTCAAGTATATGTTTTACTTGCGTTGATCTGCGAATTATTTTTGTGTAAATCTGCGATAATATATTTTGTCTTGTTCTGATATTAATGCTTATGCCTGAATAACTGCATTGTTAATCGTATTCATTGACCGTAATATTGTATACAATATATATAGTAGTATATGAAGAAATTAATTTGTATATCGCTGATAATTTGCATGATGTTTTATACTTCAGGATACATACTGTTTTATTTTTGCCGCCTTAATCTGATCAAATCTTCCCGGCTTTATAATCTTAAAGAAAGCATATCAACAGAAGAATTAATTGTCACAAAATTTTTCATCACTCCGGATGATAACAGGAATGAAGTGAATTTAACTGACGATGGTGAAGAATTACTCTATTATGGGAAAATTTATGATATTGTTTATCAATACTCAAGAGGCGATACATTATATTTATTTGCAGAGTATGACGAAAAAGAAAATAAACTCAATGATGCTTTTGCTGATTTATCATTCAGGAAAAATAATTACCAATCAGGTGCTTTTAATATTCATCTTCTTAAGTGTGGATTCCTGTTA
>WBZU01002783.1_pt1 | contig 11824 bp, 8 predicted proteins | sample 5204311 | NCBI WGS metagenome assembly WBZU01 (sample SAMN12344359, study PRJNA552823) | activated sludge metagenome | biome: Activated sludge suspended growth; feature: Nitrification reactor; material: Wastewater; isolation source: activated sludge from nitrification reactor of wastewater treatment... | reverse complement strand
CTCGGGGTGGAAGATGATGAACTGCATATTGGCGGAGAAGTTGGGTGTCGGCGTATTGGTCTTGCCGACGATGATCTTCTCCATATGGACCGGCGTCTCGCCGCGCATCACGCGCACCATGAACTCCGGCACGTTGTCCCAGACGTGGAACTTGCCGAGGTCCTGCGGCATCCAGCGCCAGCGCTCCATGCTGAGCACGATGCGCTCGACGTCCTTCTGCGGGCTCGGCTTGGCGGCGGCCTTGGTCTCCACCGCGTCGCCGTTCAGCACCCGGCGCGTGCGCGCGTTGAGCACCGGCGGCTGCAGCCAGGCGAGAGACTTGTCGAAGCTGGGCGTCACCGCGCACATTTGCCGGGCGCGCCCCGCACTGTCGACGCCGCGCGGATGGCCCTGCCATCCCGCCGTTTCCCAGTGATTGGCGGCAACGCCGGGCCCCTCGCGCAGCCTGAAATCGTTCTCCTGCCGCTCAACCACGGCAAGCTCATCTGCCTCCAGCCCAGCAAGCGTGTAGATGCCCGGCGTCGAGACCGGCGTCTTGCACAGCATGTCCTTGGCTTGCGCAAAAGTCGTAGCCGTCTCCGACACGTCGCGCAGCAAATGCGCCGGCGTCGAATGCGGCATGCCCCAAACACGGCCGCGGCCGACGGCCCAGTCGACATAGTAGAGGCCGGATGAGTTGCGCATCGGAGCCTGATTGAGCGCAGCCGAGAAGCGGCCGGGCGCCATGACCTGCAGCACGCCCGAGTATCCGGGCCACGTGAGAATGGAAAAGGCCCCTGCCGGAGCGCCGGAAACCCGGACGGCGACGACGTTGGCGCCAAGGCCCGGCGTCAGCCAATCGAGAACCCGCACGAGACGCGCGGAACGGCCGTCGGGCGAGGGCGCGACGCGGCACGTGCATCCCCATTCGTAATTGACGGAGAAGAAGTACGTGCCGGGCCTGCCCATCGCCACGGCAATGGCGTCGATCTCGGGCAAATGCGCGTTGTCCCAGCGCGCGAGCCAGGCGCGCGAGATCTTATCGAGCGCCGTCAGAGCCCGCGAGGGATAGCGCGCAGTCGCGGAATCAAACAGCGCGTGCGCGCGGTCCTTGAAATGCGCGAGAGTGGCGACCGGGAAATCCCGCCCGGTGTCGAGGACGGGAATTGCAGGCGGTCCGTCGGAGCTATTGGCTAAGGGAGGCATCACTGCAGGTCTCGCGAGCGAACATTGTTACATCGCGCGCAGATTTGCGAAGTAATGCGGCAATAAATGCTACAACCTATACTTGCCGATGGGAAGACAACGGTCCGCAGTATGCGTATAATGCGTCCAACCGCCGACCCTTGAAAACCCCCACGTCCGGCGATCGGGTGGCTTCTTGGAGCGACGGTTGGAACGAGTCCAAATTCGATCACGCGGCAGGTCAGCACCTTGATCTCGATCAATTGGCTGCACCTTTAAACCTCTATGTGTTGACAATCCTCTGAAAAGGCCCCAAGAGACCCGCCAACGCGACGGCGAAAAGCCAGTCGCGCTCAATGCGCTGCCCGAGGCTGTCGCCGGAATGACCGGCAACCCATTGAAAGTCCACTCTTTTTGAGTGGCGCCACAGGGCGCGGACAACGAAAGGAAAAACTATGTACGCTGTCATCAAAACGGGCGGCAAACAGTACCGCGTTGCCCAGGACGATGTCGTCACCATCGAGCGCGTACAGGCCCGCTTCTCGTTGATCGACCTGCTGACCGGCCGCATCAATATCCAGGAGCTCGCATTGACGCGCCCGGTGGTGGACACCGATCCGATGAACCGCCGCGCGCGGCACGCCGCCGAACAACGCGATCGCGGGGCGGCCGCGGTCCGCGGTCCGGTCATCCCGATTATCCTCCCCGTCGACTCGACGGTGAGGATCGATGTCGTCAGCGTCGAAAACGGCGCGGTCCTCGTTCGCGACCGCGGCGAGACCGTCGCCTTGCCGCTCGACTCGGTGCGCATCGCGTCGATGCCGGCCGCAGGCGGCCGATCGGCGCTCCGGCTCGACGCACGCCTCGGCCCGGCTACGGTGCAGCTGACGGCCGGGATCGATCGTTCGAGCCCGCCAGCCGAAGGCGAAGCGATCCCGATCGACGTCACGATCGACGCGCCCTCGACGCTGAAGACGCCGGCGACGCTCACCGCCAGCGTGACGAAAGCGGGCCCCTCGCTCAAGATTGACGGCATCAACGGCGCGATCGATCAAGGCCGGGTGCGCGGATCGATATCGGTGAGTTTTGCCGGAGCGAAGCCCTTCATCGACGCCGCGATCCAATCCGAGCGCATCGATCTCACCCCATTGATCGACAGGATCAGCGCTGCGAGCAGCTCGCGGCCCACGCCGGACCATCGCCGCGCCAGCGGATCGCCCGCTCAAGGTTCAAGCGCGCCGACCCGCGCCGCGATCCAGCCCGGCGCGTCCGGCGGCGCTGCCGGCGCGGATCGCGGCGGGCAACTCTTGAGCGATGCGCCGCTCGACTTTTTCGGGCTGCGGCTGTTCGAGGGCAACCTCAGGCTGTCGGCACGCGAGCTGCTGATCCGGAACCTGCGCATCGCGCCCGCGGCGATCGAAACGACGCTCCTGCAAGACACCTTGACCGCGAAGCTCTCGCCGTCCGGCATCTATGGCGGACAGGCGACCGGCGAATTCGTTGTCGATGGCGCCCAAAGCGAGCCCAGGGTCGGCATGCAGGTCGCCTTTTCGGAGATCGACGCGCTGCCGTTCCTGCGCGACGCGTTCGCGTTCCCCTACATCGCCGGCCGCGCCCGCGGGGCGGTCGAACTCAAGGGCGCGGGCGCAAGCGAGCTGCAGATCGTTTCAAGCCTCAACGGGCGCGCCGAGTTCCTGTTCGAGAACGGCGCCGTGCGCGGCCTCAATCTGCCCAATATGGTGCGTTCGCTCTTGGACATGATCCTCGCCGGCTGGCAGCCGAAAGCGTCGGATGAAACGCGCTTCAGCACGTTTGCCGCGGCTTTCGCGATCGAAAACGGAGTAGCGCGTTCGACCGACGTGAAATTCACCGGTCCGTTCATGGCGATGACGGCGGCCGGCAGCGCCGACCTGCGGGACCAGACCCTCGACTTCCGCGCCGATCCGCGCCTTATTTCGAGCCCGATAGCCCCCGCCGGCAGCTCCGGCGCCTGGGGCATCGGCGTGCCCGTCGTCATTCAAGGCCCCTGGTGGGGTCCGCGCATCTATGCGGATACGCCGAACATCCTCGCCGAGCCCGATCGCGCCCTGCGCGCGTTACGCAACGCCCTGAGCGGTGGAAACAGAGGCGGGCAGGCGGATGGCGATGCCCCGCTCGGCAAGTTCATCGAGGGATTTTCGAAGCAGATCGGGAAAGCGATCGGAGACTCCGGGCGCGAGGGCGGCGCTCTCGCGGACAAAATGCTGGACGCGCTCAACCGCGGCGGTGCTGCGCCGCAACCGGAAACGAGCATCCCCGACGTCGCTCCGTCGTCGCCGCAAATGGCGACGCCGCACGCCACGCCGGCGCCGGATCAGGACCTCGAGCGCGGCGCGCGCGAATTCCTGCGCGACCTGCTGGGGCGTTGATTGGGCGGCACGGTGGAAGCGCCGGCGACGGCGAACATGGCTTCCGCGGCGGCAGCGGGCGGCCTGACCGCCTCAATTCACCGTCCGCGGCTCCGTCGGGCTGTCGAGCGAAAAAGCGGGAATCTCGATATCGAACGGCTCGCCGTCCGGCCCGACCATTCCATAACTGCCGACCATGAAGCCCGAGGATGTCGGAAGCGGCACGCCGCTCGTATATTCAAACGCCGCGCCCGGCGCGAGCACCGGTTCTTCGCCGACCACGCCGGCCCCCTTCACCTCCTGCAGGCGGCCGAAAGCGTCGGTAATGCGCCAGTGGCGCGTCTTGAGCTGCACCGTCTCCTGTCCGAGATTAGTGATTTCGATGGTGTAGGACCAGAAATAATAGCTTTGCTCCTGGGAAGAGCGCTCCGGCAGGTACCGCGGCGTCACTTTGACTTCGATGTTCCGTGTCACCGTGCGATACATCGCCGTTCTTTCACCCTTCCCGTATGCGCCTCGTTGAAAACGCTGCCGAAGCGGATACGCGAACCCTTACCGAAACAATATGCGCCAGCGGATACTAGCCAGCCCCGGGCGTTCCGAAACCGGACCCCGTTCAGCCTCATATCCGCCACCTCGGCGTTGAATGCAACGCGACGATAGCATGAACGTGATAAGGATGCCCCGCACGGCGCCCGCGCTGGCCTAAGACACGGAGGGAGGCAACCGCGATGCATCTCCCCGAGAGCGAACGCGACCTGCGCCTCGACCTGTTCCGCGGGATCGCGCTGTGGCTCATCTTCCTCGACCACATTCCGTCGAACATCGTGAGCTGGGTCACCATCCGCAACTACGGGTTCAGCGACGCCACCGAAATATTCGTCTTCATATCCGGGTACACCGCCGCCTTCGTCTACGGGGCGACCATGCAGCGGCGCGGTTTCGTGGTTGCGAGCGCCCGCATCTTCAAGCGTTCCTGGCAGGTCTACGTCGCCCACGTTTTCCTGTTTGCGATCTACATGGCGGAGATCGCCTACGTAGCAGCGCATTTCGAGAACCCGCTTTACGCGGAGGAAATGGGCATCTTCGATTTCCTGCGGCAGCCGGACGTGGCCCTGGTCCAGGCGCTCCTGCTCAAGTTCAAGCCGGCCAATATGGATATTCTGCCGCTCTATATCGCGCTGCTTGCCGCCTTTCCCCCCTATATCTGGCTGCTGTTTCGCGCGCCGACGCTCGCGCTCCTGGTGTCGGTCGTCATCTACCTGTTCGCCTGGATATTCGCCATCAATCTGCCCGCCTATCCAAGCGGCCACTGGGCGTTCAATCCGTTTGCCTGGCAGTTGTTGTTCGCGTTCGGCGCCTGGTGCGCACTCGGCGGCATGGAGCGGATCAAAGACTTCATCCGCTCGCCCTATTCGGTCGCGCTCGCCGGGGCCTACCTTCTGCTCTCGTTGGCCGTTGTCATGACCTGGTACTTCCCGGCCTACGCGCATTTCGTCCCGAAATGGATCACCGATTGGATGTATCCCATCGATAAGACCAACCTGGATGTTCTCCGGCTGGTGCATTTTCTCGCGCTGGCGACGATCACCGTGCGCTTCGTGCCGCAGGACTGGCCGGTATTGCGCTCGCCATGGCTGCGGCCCGCAATCGTCTGCGGTCAGCACTCGCTCGAGACGTTTTGCATCGGCGTGTTCCTTGCCTTCGCCGCGCATTTTGCGATGATCGAGTTCTCCAGCGGCGTCGCGATGCAGATATTCGTCAGCGTTCTGGGCATCGTGATCATGATCGCTGCAGCGGCGTTGATGTCCTGGTATCGTCGCATCGAGGATCGCAGCCCCGGGTCACGCTCGAAGCCGCCGAGCGCAAGTCCGGCCGGAAGCCAGCCATGATGCGCGTCGTATTCGCCCTGATCGGCCTGTTATTCGCGGGCGCAGCCTTTGCGCAAACCGCCGATCCCTGCCAGGTCGCCGACGGCGTGCTGCAGCCGGGCTTTCCGCTTTCCCACGTGACCGCAGCGATTGAACACAAACAACTCGACATCGTCGTGCTCGGCACCATGTCCTCGGCGCTCGCCGGCGCGGGCGGTAACGGCAAGGCCTACCCGGCCCGCTTCGAAGCCATGCTGAAGGAGAAGCTTCCGGACGTCGCGGTCCGCGTCGTCAGCTACGCCAAGCCGCGGCAGACCGCGCAGGACATGCAAAAGGAGATTGCTCCGATCCTGGCGCGCGACAAGCCGGCGTTGATCGTCTGGCAGACCGGCACCGGCGACGCGATCCGCGCGATCGATCCGGATGCCTTCAGCACCGCGCTCGACGAAGGCGTTTCGGCCGCGCAGGCGGCCGGATCCGACATCGTTTTGATGAATATGCAGTACAGCCCCCGCACCGAAACCATGATCGCGCTGACGGCGTATCTCGACGTCATGCGGTTTGTCGCACTGCAGCATGAAATTAACCTTTTCGATCGCTATGCGATCATGAAATATTGGAATGAAGTTGGGACCTTCGATCTGTCCGCCGCAACAAAGAGAACCGATCTTGCAGAGCGCGTTCATTATTGTATCGGCCGATTGCTCGCGGAGTTCGTTTTGGAATCGACCAAATTGACGCCGTCAGACAACAAAGCCAGCCCTCAATGATGTTTGTGATCATTCGTTCCGTCGCGTTGGCGATGCTTTGCTGCGTCTTTGCTTCCGTGGCCTTCGCCGGCAACGCTCCGCCTCAATGCCGGGCGCAGCCCGATCTCACACGGCCCGCCTATCAACTGCCGCACACCGCGCAGCGATTGATGAGCCGCGAGCCGTTGACGATCGTCGCGCTTGGATCCTCGTCGACTGCCGGCAGCGGCGCGAGTTCCCCCGCCGCCTCTTATCCAAGCCAACTCGCCGCGGTGTTGCAGGATCTGTTCGCCTCCAACGAGATCAGGGTGCTCAATCGCGGCGTCAACGGCGAGGACGCGCGGGAAATGCTGAGCCGCTTCGACACCAGCGTGGCCGCCGACAAGCCCGATCTCGTGCTCTGGCAGGTCGGCACGAACGCCGTGTTGCATGGCAGGCCGATCGGCGAGGCGGCGGCGCTGATCCGCGAAGGCGTCGCGCGGATCAAGGCGCTCGGCGCCGATGTCATCCTCATCGACGCGCAGTTCGCGCCGCGCGTGATCGCGAAACCTGAAAACGAGCAGATGCTGGGCCTGCTCGCCGGCACCGCGCGGGAAACGAGCGTCGGCCTGTTCCCGCGCTTTGCCGTGATGCGGCGCTGGCGCGAAATCCAGAACATCCCGTTCGAAGCGTTCCTCTCGCCCGACGGCCTCCACATGAATGATTGGAGCTATGCCTGCATCGCCAAGCTGCTCGGCGATGTGATCGTGGAGGCCGCGACGCGGGCGCAGCCGGCCGTCTCCGCCAAGTTGCACGCCTTGCTGCCGCCGCTGCCGTAACCGGACGCGTCCTCGCGCGTCCCGCGCAGGCGGGGCGTCGGGTCATCCGGCGAGCGTGCGTTTGCCGGTCACAGCGGTCGCTGCCGTTGCAATGGTGCAGACCCCAACTGAATTGGTCGCGCCTCAAACAGTTTCCAACGCCTCCACGATATCGCCCACGACATCGTCCGGATGTTCGAGACCGGCCGAGAAACGCACGAGCCCGTCGCCGATGCCGAGCTCGGCGCGCTGCTCGGGGGTCAGCCGCTGGTGCGTCGTCGTCGCCGGATGGGTGACGAGGCTCTTGGAGTCGCCGAGATTATTGGTGATGCGCACGAGCTTCAGCGCGTTCAGGAAGCGGAACGCGCCGCGCTTGCCGCCGGCGACGTCCAGGGCGACCAGCGTCGAGCCGCCGCGCATCTGCCGCGCGACGATCGCCGCCTGCGGATGATCCGGGCGGCCGGGATAGACGAGGCGCGCGAGTTTCGGATGGCCGGCGAGCGCGTCCGCCACCGCCGCCGCCGTTTCGCTCTGCCGGCGCACGCGCAGATGCAAGGTTTCGAGCCCCTTCAGCAGCACCCACGCATTGAACGGCGACATCGACGGGCCCGTCTGCCGCAGCAGCATGTGGATGTGCTCCTGGATGAATTGCTCCGACGCGAGAATGATCCCGCCCATGCAGCGCCCCTGCCCGTCGATATGCTTGGTCGCCGAATAGACGACGCAGTCGGCCCCGAGCGCGAGCGGGCTCTGCCAGAGCGGCGTTGCGAACACGTTGTCGACGACGAGCTTGGCGCCCGCCGCGTGCGCGATCTTCGCCACCGCCGCAATGTCGATCACCTCGAGGGTGGGATTGGTCGGGCTTTCGAGGAACAGAACCTTGGTGTTCGGCCGCACCGCGTTCCGCCAGGCGTCGAGATCGAACCCGTTGACGAGCGTCGATTCGACCCCGAACCGCGGGAGAAAATCCTCGACCACCCACCGGCAGCCGCCGAACAACGCCTTGGCGGCGACGACGTGATCGCCCGCCCGCACCGGCCCCACCAGGGCGGCGGTGACGGCGGCCATGCCGGTCGCGGTCGCCCGCGCGGCCTCGGCCCCCTCGAATTCCGCCATGCGGCGCTCGAACATGGCGACGGTCGGATTGGAAAAGCGCGAGTAGAGAAAACCGGGGGTCGAACTCGCGAAGCGTTCTTCGCATTCCTCGGCGCTGTCATAGACAAAGCCCTGGGTGAGAAAGAGCGACTCGGATGTTTCCCCGTATTGCGAGCGCAGCGTGCCCGCCTGCACGAGACGCGTCTCGGGATGATAGTTTCGGTCGGACACGGGCATGGCGGCCTCCTGAGGCGGAGCGGCGGTTGGTCCGGGCGGCGTGCCCGAAGCCCCTCAGCCTGAACGCGCGTGCCAATAAAAAAGCCCGGCTGGACAATGTCCAAAGGCCGGGCGCACGCATCCCCGGCCTTTTAGCACCTTTGTTTTACGTGGCGGCAAGCCGGCCGGCTCAAATGACCACGGGATAACGCGGCTCTTACCGGGGCTGAGCCTTCCCGTCAAGACGAAGGTCGACTAGAGCATTTTCCGGCGAAGTGGAAACCGGTTCGCCGTCGAAAATGCGACCGCTCAAGGATAACTGGAGCGAATTCCTGCTCTAGACGGCAAACTACGCGTATATCGCGGCCACCATCGGGAGCCGACCGTGCCGCCTGCGTTTGCCGCCGCCGATCAGGGCATTCTGCCCGACCGCCTGATCCATGCGCTCGTGGAAGCGGGCGGGATCGTCCCAACTGCGCCGGTCACAACGGAGCAGACGCAGCCAGCAAGCCTCGATCTCAGGCTCGGCGCTGTGGCCCATCGCGTGCGCGCGAGCTTTCTCCCCGGTCCGAAGGCGAAGGTGAAAGACCGCATCGACGATCTGATCCTGCACACCATCGCGCTCGGCAGCGGCGCGGTGTTGGAAACCGGCTGCGTCTACATCGTGCCGCTGATGGAAAGCCTCGCGCTCCCGGCCGACATCGCCGGCGCCGCCAACCCCAAAAGCTCGACCGGCCGCCTCGACGTCTTCACCCGCGTGATCGCCGACCATGCCCGCGCCTTCGACCACGTCGATGAAGGCTACCGGGGCCCGCTCTACGTCGAAATAAGTCCGCGCACCTTCCCGGTGCTCGTGCGCGAAGGATCGCGGCTGTCGCAGATGCGTTTCCACCGCGGCCGGGCCATCGTTCTCGGCGGCGAACTCGCCGACCTGCATGGGCGCGAGCGCCTCGTCGACGAAGACGGGGCCGACCTTCACCAGGGCGTCGCCGTCGGCGTCGACCTGTCCGGACTGGGGCCGGAGGGCCTGATCGGCTACCGCGCGAAACGCCACACCGGCCTGATCGATGTGGACCGGCGCGGCGCCTATGCGGTCGCGGATTTCTGGGAGCCGATCCGCGCGAACGAACAGCGCACCCTCATTCTCGATCCGGACGAATTCTACATCCTCGCCTCCAAGCAGGCGGTGCAGGTGCCGCCCGACTACGCCGCGGAGATGGCGCCGTTCGATCCGCTGGTCGGCGAGTTCCGCGTCCATTATGCCGGCTTCTTCGATCCCGGGTTCGGCTATGCCGGCGCGGGCGGACGCGGCGCGCGCGCGGTGCTGGAAGTGCGGTCGCGCGAAGTGCCGTTCATCCTGGAGCATGGCCAGACGGTCGGCCGCCTCGTCTACGAACGCATGCTGGCGCGGCCCGACCAGCTCTACGGCCAGGGCATCGGATCGAACTACCAGGCCCAAAGCCTGAAGCTCTCCAAACATTTTCGCGCGTAGTGCTTTGTCGGGTGCTTTGCAGGGTGCTTTGCAGGGTGCTTGGCCTCGGGTCTCGGCAGGACGGCGCCGGCAGGACGACTGCGACATTTCATGCGGCCGCGAGCGAATGAGTTGACGGATCAGAAAATTATTTTATTTTCAGCGCAGCGATGGGATAGCGGAGAAATATTATTCTTTGACCGATGCGTTAGAGGGGAGCCCCTTCTGATCGGCGCTCGTTCGGGAGGAAGTGCTTTTGCCTCCCAGAAGCCGTGCCATGGCGTCAGCCGCGGTCCGGGGCGAACCGCCGGGAAAACCTCTCTCCGTGACCCCATCTAACCAAACACCGCCAACTCCGGAGGACCAGTCATGTCGGAAGCCGCACTGAAATCAGCCGCGCCTTCGACCTCTCGCATGGTGGGACGCGGACGCGTCTACGATTCCATCACCGACACCATCGGCGACACGCCGATCGTGCGGCTCAACCGCCTGCCGCAGTTGCAGGGGATCAAGGCCAACATCCTTGCCAAGCTCGAATTCTTCAATCCGATCGCGAGCGTGAAGGACCGCATCGGCGTCGCCATGATCGACGCGCTGGAAGCGGAGGGCCGGGTCGGCCCCGAAACGGTGCTGATCGAGCCGACCTCGGGCAACACCGGCATCGCGCTCGCTTTCGTCGCCGCCGCCCGCGGCTACCGGCTGATCCTGGTCATGCCGGATTCGATGTCGATCGAGCGGCGAAAGATGCTCGCCCTGTTGGGCGCCGAACTGGTGCTGACGCCGGCCGCGCAAGGCATGAGCGGCGCCGTCGCCAAGGCCGACGAGCTTGCACGCGAAATCCCCAACGCCGTCATTCCCCAGCAGTTCAAGAACCCGGCCAATCCCGACATCCATCGCCGCACCACCGCCGAGGAAGTGTGGAACGACACCGATGGCGCGATCGACGCGTTCGTTTCGGGGGTGGGCACCGGCGGCACGATCACCGGCGTCGGCCAGGTGCTGAAGCCGCGCAAACCCTCGCTGCGCATCATCGCGGTCGAGCCGGAAGACAGCCCCGTGCTCTCCGGCGGCAAGCCGGGACCGCACAAGATCCAGGGCATCGGCGCGGGCTTCGTTCCCGATGTGCTCGATCGGTCCATCATCGACGAGGTGGTGACGGTGAGCAATCAGACGGCGTTCGAAACCGCCCGTGCGCTTGCCCGCTACGAGGGCATTCCCGGCGGCATTTCATCGGGAGCGGCGGTCGCCGCCGCGCTCAAGGTCGGTGCGCGCCCGGAATTCGCCGGCAAGAACATCGTCGCCGTGCTGCCGTCCTTCGCCGAGCGCTACCTCTCGACGGCGCTGTTCGAGGGATTGTGAGCGTCATTCCGGGGCGCGGGCCGAATGCCCGCGAGCCCGGAATCCATGCTCCCATCAGATGAATTCCGGACCGCCGGGCTGCGCTCGGCGTCCGGAATGATGGTCACCCCAGCCGCTCCATGACGTCCTCGGCGATCGACAGCGACGAGGTGAGGCCGGGGGACTCGATCCCGAACAACTGGACGAGCCCCGGCAGGCCGTGTTCGGCCGGGCCGTCGATAAGAAAATCAGCCGCCGGCTCGCCGCGCCCGGTGATCTTGGGGCGGATACCGCAATAGTCGGGCATCAGCGCGCCGTCCGGCAAGGCCGGGAAGTAGGTGCGGATACTGGCGTAGAACGAGTCCGCGCGGCGCGGATCGACGCCATAGCTCTCGGTCTCGATCCACTCGACATCCGGCCCGAAGCGCATGCGTCCGGCAAGGTCGAGCGTGACGTGGGTGCCGAGCCCGCCTTCCACCGGCGCCGGATAGATGAGCCGGGAAAACACCGGCCGGCCCGCGTATTGGAAATAGTTGCCCTTGGCGAGCACCTGCTTGGGCACCCGCGCCGGCGGATAGGGCTCGGTCACGCGCGCGAGCGCCTGGGCGCCGAGGCCGGCCGCATTCACCACCGCATCGACGATCAGCGCGCCGGGTTCGGCCCCGCCGTAGCGCACCTCCCAGCCGCCCGCCGCGCGCGCAATGGCGGTGATCGGCGTGCGCACGGCGACCGCGCC
>WBZU01002782.1_pt1 | contig 11824 bp, 13 predicted proteins | sample 5204311 | NCBI WGS metagenome assembly WBZU01 (sample SAMN12344359, study PRJNA552823) | activated sludge metagenome | biome: Activated sludge suspended growth; feature: Nitrification reactor; material: Wastewater; isolation source: activated sludge from nitrification reactor of wastewater... | reverse complement strand
TTTTTTCCCATTGGTCGTCTCTCAAGGCATAGCGTCGCGTCATCGGTCGGCCCCTCCATCAGGCTGACTTTCTATGAATCACATATGCTTAGCTTTGTGAATCCCCTAATTGACGACACGCCCTAGACCTTTGCCGACCCGATCCAGCGCCGGCGCGCCTCGAAACCGCCGCCGACCAGATTCTCGACCTCAAAGCGAGCCGAGTGCAATTCAGCGATGTGCTGGACGATGGCCAATCCAAGCCCACTGCAAGCCCACTGCCTTCGGTACTGACCTCGCGACCGCGATAAAAGCGTGCGACAAGCCGTGGCAAATCCTCCGGCGAAACACCCGGCCCGTCATCGGCGACAGCGAGCAGGATGTCGTCGCTGTGTCCGTTGTGTCAATTCCTCGGCTTCATGGCGGGCCTGATCATGGCTGAAGATGGCGACCAGTCCCCAGACCAGGAGGGCGGTGGCAAAGACCGCGCGCAGCAGGCGCCAGCGCAGTGATTGACCTGTCGCGCCGGGGGTTGTCCGCGGCATCAGTTGGCGTCGCCCAGGCAGTAGCCGAGACCGCGAACGGTGCGGATGAAGTGGGTGCCAAGTTTTTTGCGCAGGTGGTAAATGTAAACTTCGACGGTGTTGCTGCCGGTTTCTTCACCCCAGGCGTACAGACTTTCTTCGAGCTGACTGCGCGTGCGAATGTGCTGCTTGTGGCTGAGCAGGTCATGCAACAGGGTATATTCGCGAGCCGACAGGAGCACCGGTTGGCCATCGCGAGTCACCCGCTTGCTGGCCGGGTCGAGCACCACTCCAGCGTGCTCGAGCGTTGGCGCCGAAGCGCCGCTGGCACGGCGTATCAACGCTCGCAAGCGCGCCTGCAGCTCGAGGAGATCGAAGGGCTTGGTCAGGTAGTCATCGGCCCCGGCGTCGAGCCCGGCGATCTTGTCGGCGCTGCTGTCGCGAGCGGTGAGGATCAACACCGGCAACGGGTTGCCACTGTGCCGCAAGTCCTTGAGGACCGACAACCCGTCGCGCTTCGGCAAGCCGAGATCGAGAACGCAGGCCTGATACGCATGGTCGAGCAGTGCCAGACGTGCCGCGTCCGGATCACGCACCCAGTCGACCGCGTAATCGGCCAGCTTGAGACCGGCACGAATGCCGTCTCCAAGCAAGATATCGTCTTCAACCAGCAGAATGCGCACCGAGCTGTTTCCCTTCCCCAATCAGGACATGTTTCACATTCCCAGCCGATCGATCGCCTGGGGATACGACAGAATGTGGCTGGCGGGAAGTGTGCGGAACAACCAAGCAACTCCTCACAGCCAGCGCGCGAGGACCGAATACAGTTCGGCCTGCTTGAACGGTTTGGCGATGAAATCGTTCATGCCGGTACTGAAGCAGCGTTCGCGGTCATCTTCAAAGGCGTTGGCCGTCAGGGCGATGATCGGGATGCCACTCTGCTCGCGGGTGCCCAGCGCTCGTTCATGAGCCCGGATCCGGCGGGTTGCTTCGAAACCGTCGAGTTCCGGCATCTGGCAGTCCATCAGGATCAGATCAAAGCGCTGCGCGGTGTTTCTCTCAACCGCCTGCAGTCCGTTTTCAGCCAGACTGACCTGCAATCCGAGAGCTTCGAGAAACGCCTGCGCGACTAACCGGTTGACGGCGTTGTCTTCAACCAGCAGCACCTGCCCGGACAAACGCCGTTCGACGGTTGCAGCGGGCATCCGTGCTGCCGTGTTGGTCGGGTTTTGCTGGGCAGCCTGGAACGGCACCTCGAACCAGAAGGTCGATCCCTTGCCCGGTGTACTGTCGACACCCATCGTGCCGGCCATCAAGGTGACGATCTGCCGGGAGATTGCCAGGCCTAGCCCGGTACCACCGTAGCGACGCGTGTGCGAAAGATCAGCCTGGGCAAAGGCGTCGAAAATATGCCTCTGCTCTTCTTCGGCCAAACCAATGCCGCTATCCCGTACGGAAAAGCGCAAGCGTTGCTCACCAAGGCGTTCGACCGACACCGAAACCCCTCCCGATTCAGTAAACTTGATCGCGTTTCCGACCAGATTGGTCAGCACCTGACGCAGGCGCAGCGCATCGCCATGCACGCTGCCGGGGACATCGTTGGCGACCTGCGCGGAGAGGGCCAGACCCTTGCTGCCGGCAGTGGCGCCGAATCCATCGACCAGATCAGCGAGCAGGGCGCGCAGGTTGAAGTCTTCGGCCCGAAGTTCCAGTTTGCCCGCCTCGATCTTGGAAAAGTCGAGGATGTCGTTGATCACCCCCAGCAAGCCCTGGCCAGAGCGGTAGAGGGTATCGAGAAGAGTGCGCTGCTGCTCCGACAGCGGTGTGGCGAGCAGCAGTTCGGCGGTGCCGAGCACGCCATTCATCGGCGTGCGGATTTCATGGCTCATGTTGGCCAGAAACTGCGACTTGGCCTGGCTCGCGGCCTCGGCAGCCTCCTTGGCTTGATGCAGATCGAGACGCAGGCGGATGGCATCGATGGTCATTTTTTCGAAACGGCGGGCGTTCGAGAAAGTGATGTACACGAATAGAAAAGTAACTGCTCCGGTAATCTGCAGGCCGGTATTGCCGGAAAACATCAGCCACAAGCCCATGGACACGAGGGTCAACCCGGCCAGTGGCACGAATGACCGGAAATAGGCAGCCAGGGAGAACATGCCGGTGGCCGCAACGCCAACCAGATACATGCCGATGAAAAACTGCATCGGATGGCCGTCTGTCGGAAACAGGACGCTGCCGACGGTTGCCCAGATCAGTCCTGCGGCGCAGGTGCCGATGACGAACCGCCTGGCCCAGAGCGGCGCTGCGGCCACCGTCGGTCGGGCTTGCCGATACGCCCGGATCAGCAGATAGCGGAACAGGGCCACGAGATGATGCAGTGCGTACCAGCCCAGCAACAGCGCGTGCGGCGCCGACGGCCAGAGCACGAGCAGGATCAGCGTCGAACCGATCATCGACATCGCCAGCGTATGTGGCGTCAGCCGGTAGATCATGGCGATCTGCTCGGCGAACACCTGCGCACCGATGTCGTCATATTCGCTGCCGCTGCTGCCCATGGGCGGTATTCCCGATCTTCGAAAAGCGTTGCTTACAGTCTGAAACCGAAGCGTTTCAGCAACTGTGCCGTTTCGCACAGCGGCAGACCCATCACGCCGCTGTAGCTGCCGGCCAGATACTCGATGAACATGCCGGCACGCCCCTGGATGCCGTAAGCGCCGGCCTTGTCCATCGGTTCACCGCTGGCGACATAGTGACCAATCTCGTCATCATCGAGAAGGCGAAAGCGCACCTCGCTGATCGACAGGGCCAGTTCGATGCCCTCCCCGCAGGCGATGGCTACTGCCGTCAGGACTCGATGCGTATGGCCGGAAAGGCGCTTCAGGATACGCCTGGCATCCTCGGCGTCACGCGGTTTGCCGATCAGTTCGCCGGCCAGTTCGACCGTGGTGTCCGCGGCCAGAACCGGTTGCGGAGAGAGTTTTCGCCAACGGACCACACGACCGCCGTGTTCCGCCTTGCTGCGAGCGATACGCTCGACGTAGCTTGTCGGGTTCTCGCCGGGCAGCGGTGTTTCGTCCAGGGCGGGGTCTTCACGGGGTGCATTGCGTGGCACGATGGGATCGAAAGCAACGCCGATTTGCGTCAGCAGCTCGCACCGACGTGGGCTGCGCGAAGCCAGATGCAGGCGTAGATACGGCATCTCGACGGACATCAACCCTCCCTATGGTAAGGATGATTGCGGACGATGCTGATCGCGCGATAAAGCTGTTCGCAAAGAATCAGCCGCGCCAGGGCATGTGGCAGGGTCAGGCTCGACAAACGGATCGCTTCGTCGGCCTGTCGTTTCAAGGCTTCGTCGATGCCATCGGCACCACCGATGACGAAGGCTGTCGCGCCTCCGGAATGCATCCAGCGGGCGAGGCGATCGGCGAGCTGCAGCGTTGGCAGATCAACGCCACGCTCGTCAAGGATGACCATTCGCTGATAACCCTGCAGGGCGGTCAGCAGGCGGACCTTCTCGGCGGCGAGCAATTGTTCGCGACTTTTCGATCCCCGCGGTTCCGGTTTGACTTCGACGATCGACAGAGGCAATTCGCGCGGCATGCGCTTGACGTACTCGGCGCACCCCTGGGCCACCCATGCGGGCGGTTTGTGGCCGACCGCGAGGATGGCGAGTTTCATTCCTCACCGGTAAGCGCAGTCTCGACGGCGATCCGTTGCACGCGCAAAGGTCCCTTGCCACCCCACAATTCTTCCAGCTTGTAATAGCTGCGAACCGCCGGTTGCATGACATGCACGATGATGTCGCCGAGATCGATCAGCACCCACTCGCCAACGGCCTCGCCTTCGCAGGAGAGGACCTGCCCGCCGGCAGTGCGGACCTTGTCCTGAACGTTCTGGGCCAGCGATTTCACCTGACGGTTCGAGTCGCCACAGGCAATGACCATGCGGTCGAAGAGTGCGGTCAGGCGACGGGTATCGATGACCTCGATATCACGGCCCTTGATGTCTTCGAGCGCATCGACGACGAGTTTTTCCAGTTGGGGCAATGGTATGGGCAAATCAGCACTCCGGGTAAAGGTGTTCAGTTTGAATATAAGCGATGACTTCGTCGGGCAGCAAGTAGCGGGAACTGTGGCCTTTGGTCAGCAGGCCGCGAATCTGTGTCGCCGAGATTGCCAACTGGCTCATTGTGAAGGTGACGATACGTCCGGCAGGCGATTCGGCCAGTGCTGCCGGGCTGGCCGAGAAGCGGTCGTGATAGCAGCTCGCCAGATCGGCCGGCAGGCAGGCACCATCGATCGGAAACCCAGGACGCTGTGCAACCGCGAGGTGCGCCAGATCGAACAACGACCGCCAGCGATGCCAACCGGGCAGGCCGGCAAAGGCGTCGGCACCTACCAGCAGCACCAGTGGCCGTTGCCTCCCGCACTGATCGACCTGGCGCAAGCGTTCCAGGGTTGGCACGGTGTAACTTGGCCGATCCGCTTCGACCTCGGCGGCATCGACCGAGAAGCGCGGGTTGTCGGCAGTCGCCAGGCGCACCATCGCCAGGCGCTGTCGCGCGTTCACGTGCGGCCGGCTGCGCAGCGCCGGCTGACCGGCGGGAATCCAGCGCACGCCGGCAAGATCGAGACCCTCGGCGGCCTCTTCGGCAAGACGCAGGTGACCGTAATGAACCGGGTCAAAAGTGCCACCAAAAATTCCCAGGGGCCGGTTGCCGGGGCGATCAGGCATGGTCTTCAATGGTGACGAAAACATCGCGGTAACTGATATAAAAGCTGGCAAACAGCGTTGGTGCAAGAACGAGGATCAGCAATACCGTCATCACCACCGCCAGCAGCGCGGCGCTGCCGGGCAGCAGGGTCGCCAGAATGCCGATGAAAAGCCCGGGTAGCAATGTCGCGACCACCGCGATGGCCAATGAATAAACCAGAAAGGCGCGCCAGTTGCGCAGGCAGGCGACGAAACTGAAGAAGAGCGCCTTGGCCGGCGGCAAACCATGCCAGCCGGCGAGTACCGGCGCATACCAATAGGCCATCATCAGCGGACACAGGAAGAGTAGCGCGATCTGGGTGGCCAGCAGCAGGCTGCCATCGTTGACCACTCCCTCAGCAGGTTTCTGACCGGCCAGCATCATGGCCATCAGCGCACCGCCGTCGGCGAGCGCCGAAATGGCGAGGATTCCGACCGTTGCCGCCAGATAGAGGGCGCCCAGGACCAGCAGGCCGCGCAGGTTGCTGGCAAAGCCCGAGAACAGGAGCTGCAGGGAGAGGGGCGCACCTTGCTCGATGCGGCGGCAGGCATTCATCAGACTGACCGAAAAGGCCGGGATGCACAGCGTCGTCGCCACTGTGCCGAGCACCGGGATGATATTCACCAGAGCCATCAACACCCAATAACTGACGACCAGAAAAGTGAGCATCAGGTGATTCTTGCGAAAGATCCGAAAACCATCGGCCAGCCAGCGCCAGCCTTGGGCAGCAGGAAGAGTCAGTGCTTGCATGTCATCAGGTCGCTCAGACGGCAATGAAAATATCACGATAGGAGGCATACACCGAACCGGCAAGCACCGGCCCGAGGACCAGGAAGCCAAGCCCGATGGGCAACGCAGCGAAGAAGCAGAGTATCAGACTGATCAGACCGTAGACCAGAAAAACCAGGAAGTTCTTGAGGCAGGCATGGCAGCTCGCCTTGAGCGCGTCGACCGGCGGCAGTCTGTTGAAGACCAGTAGCGCCGATGCGAACCCAATCGACAGGGTGATCGGCACGCCGAGCAGCAGCGACGACGGCGCACCCAGCAGCCCTCCACCGAGCATGGCCAGCATGTAAAACACGCCGAGCACCGCCAAGCCACCGGAGTGGCTCTGGAAAGCGGCGAAAAGATCACGGATTTCGAGTGTCTCATTGCGCTCGACCTTCCTGCAGGCAAGCAAGAGGCCGGCAGCCAGCAGGGGGGTCAGCAGACAAGCCGCGAGCCCGGCAAACCAGGGAACGATCGCCAGGCCAGACAGGATGACGATCAGGATGACCGTCATCGCCATCCAGACCCCCGGATTGGCGAGGAAGATCACCCAACCCTGTCTGAACCAGTCGAAGACATTGCCGACATCGACGCGGCGGCTGGCACCGTTGAACATCGGCGCGGGGATCGGGAAGGTTTCCTTGACCATGTCGGTGCGGACCTGAAGGGCGCTGATGCTAGCCGCCCTGTGCGGCCGCAGCAAGCTGGCCGTCGTGACGGTCCAGTGTGCGCCGCGCCAGCAGGATGCTACGGTAGGCACCCGGATCGCGTTTGATGACCAGTTCGCCAGATCGTGGCAGGTGGTGATCGTACAGGCGCGAGGTCCAGAAACGCAGTGCGGCTGCGCGCAACAAGGTTGGCCAGGCGGCTTGTTCATTGGCCAGCAATGGACGCCGCCGGCCATAAGCGGCAAGCAGTGCGGCGCAACGTTCGCTGTCGAGCCCGCCAGTCGCAGTGGCACACCAGTCGTTAACGGTCACCGCCAGATCGAACAGCAGGTCGTCGACACCCGCAAAATAAAAGTCGAGCAGGCCGCTCACCTGGTCGCCGACAAAGAGAACGTTGTCGCGAAACAGATCCGCATGGATGATGCCGCGCGGCAGGTTCATCGGCCGCGCGCGCTGCTGATAGCGCACTTCGTCACCTAACAGTTCGGCATCGTCCCGATCCAGCCAGGGCTCGATCTGTACGGCAACGCGCGCGCACCAGGCGCCATCGCGTTGATGCGCCGACTGGTCCGGGCAGGTCTGCGCGGCGATATGCAGCTCGGCAAGCATGCCACCGATCGCCGCGCATTGTGCCAGGTTCGGGTCGCTCTCGGCGCGCCCCGGCAACCGGCTGACGAGGACTGCCGGCTTGCCCTGGAGTGGGCCGACGTACTCGTGACGGCGGTTGGCAACAGGCGCCGGACAGGGAATGCCCCGCCCAGCCAGGTGCGCCAGCAATTGCATGTGGAAAGAGAGTTGCTCACCCGGCGCCTGCTCGAAAATGGTCAGTACGTAACGGCCCAGCGTCGTGTCGAGAAAGAAGTTGGTGTTCTGGACGCCCTCGGCAATGCCGGCGAGTGTCTTCAGGGTGCCCACTGCGTAGTCCTCAAGCCAGACTGCCGCTTGCTCGGCACTCAGCGGGGTGAACACCGACACGGCGTTCAAGCGCAGGTTGGCGACCGCAGGAACGGGCGAACCGTCAGAAAGTCCCGATCACCCAGGTCGGGACACTGACATCGGGAACTCCCATGGTCTCCCTGCTGAAGTTTCCGTCACCTTCCCGGTCAACCAGGTAGTAGGGAACGCCGTGCGCCGGTGTCACCTTGATCTTGTAGAGTTTGCCCTTGATCCGGTGTTCCTCGATGGTATCACCTTCGCGTTTGATGATCGTCACCTCGGGTTCCAATGCCGCATCCAGAGGAGCCATCTCCGGCGGTGGCGGCGGGACTGCCGGCAGGGGCTGCAAATCCGTCCGGTTCTGGGCAGACGCTGGCGCGGCAGCGACCATCAGCAGGGCGAAGAGGGCAAGAAAGCAACGCATGAGGAGTATCCCTGGGTGATTGACCGATCAGTGAGCAGTTCCACCAATCAAAGTGAATTGCCGGGTCTTCAGTAAGCTTGTGCCGTAGTTCCCACGGCCCGCCGCCGAACCACCTGGAGACATCGCTGGTTGCTGCCCTTCTGGTAACTAAACGAAAAGGGGAGTTCGCCGCTGGCCTTGCTGACACGATAGGCGGCCGCCAAGGATTGCTGGGACTTCGGATTGAACAAGGGATGAGGCCGCTCGAAATGGCCATACAGCGCCACGTCGCCGATCTTGCCCAGCTCGCGATAGTCAACGCCGGTTTCATCCTGCACAAGTAGTGGGGTATTAGTCACCAGCGCATCCCGTATGATCGAGAAAGCGGCATTCTGGGGCAAATGGGAGGCGGCCTTGAGAAGAACCGGATGGCGCGCCATGCGCGTTATCCAGACCCGCGACAATTCGTGGGATTCCAGGTAGGAATTGGAAAGATCCATGCGCACATAATCGACCCGCACGGTTTTCCCGGCCCGCGAGAGGGTCAGCCGGACTGCGTTCCAGGCCTCCGTGCGCGCGTTCACGAGAGGCTCGAATTCGCCGGTTTCCGGGCTCAGGGCAATGGGAGACACCTCGATCACTGCATATCCCAAGCGGGCAGCAAAGGCCATCAAGATAGGCGTCAGACCTATTCTGACCTGCTTGTCGCGGGCATCGGCATCCAGATCATTGGTGCGAAAGAAACCAAGGCGGCCGAACTTCCGCCACTCGCCACTGAACTTCCGGTAGAAATTCTGGCGAGCGGTTTCCGATAACTGCAACGGGTCCACCGGCGGCTGGGCAGGCTGCATGGCCACCAGCACATAGCGCTCAGCCGCAGGGAATAACTGGGCAACCGTCACCAGGTCCGGGCCCCCGAAGGGATAGAAAACCGTGCCGCCCGCCGGTGCAGCGACGTGCTTGGCTGCCCAGTTTGCCGCTGGTTGGCCAATGCTATTGCGGTATGCCATCCACGACTGGTCCACCGTCTTGCGATAGGCCGCACCGGCCTCCGAAACATCGTTCGAGGTGGGTTGCTGCGGGTCCGGCAGGCCAGCGTAGGCACGGGCCAGCGAATCGGCAGTACGGGCACTGGCAGATCCTGCGCCCGACAACGCCAGGAACAGCCCGATCAGAACCAGATAGCGATGGCAGCGTAGCGAGCGAGGCATGGGCAGGAATCTCCAGAAACCGGTCAGTAAATCAGGCGAATCGGTACTTGCCGAAGCGCAGGAGAGAAAAAGCGAAGACCAGGAGCAGTGCAATGCTCACTTCCGCGGGACGTTGCACCGCACCCAGGATCAGGATGATGCTCATGACGCCAACAAACAAGGGAGCAAACAGATAGCGGGCGATAGCGGGCGTTTGTTCCTTGATCCGATACATGCCCAGCACACAGAGTACCGGGAAAACGCCGAGAAGGAACCCCATGATCGTGAGGATCTGCTCAAAAGTGCCGGTAATCACCATCAAGATGGAGAGCCCTGCTTGTAGCCAAAAAAACTGGGGAGCAACCTCGGCAGGAAGCGAAGAGGCGGGTTTCTGGGGAGTCAACCAGGAGAGCACCGTTGCCAGCACCCGCGGCCCAATGAAAGCGGAAGCGCCGAGCGAGGAGAGCAGAGCGAAGGCAACGATTCCGGAGAACCAGGCTGAGGCCTGGGTGCCGAAGAGCGATTTCACCAGGATCGCGATAACCGGGATGACACCATCAATTTCGGTCGTCGGCAGGCTGTTGAGCAGCGCCAGGTTGAGGGTGACATAAAGAAGAAGGGTAATGATCGCCCCGATGACCATCGCATTACGTACGGTACGCCCCGGATTAGGGGCTTCCTCGGCCACATAAATGGCAGCGTTCCAACCGCTGTAGGCAAACATGACCAGCATCATGGCGACGCCCCAGTCGGGGCCGAAACCCGCCATCCTGGACACCAATTCGACATTGGCCGGCGCGGGGGGGGAGGCCAACATCAGGCCATAAAGACCGAGCCCAGCCAGGAGAGAAAACTTGATGATGGCCAGCAGAGTCTGGATTCGTATGCCTGACGGTCCCACGACACTGTGCAACGCGGTCACCAGGACAAGGGTGCTGCAGGCTACCAGTTCATGCGACAGCGCAAGGTGGGGCATTGCGGCATCCAGATAAGCAGCGAGGGCCAGCGAGGTGGCCGCGTTGGAGGCGGCAAAACCGACGACAAAGGACGTCCAGCCGGCAACCTCCCCAAGGACTGGGGAAAAGAATTCCCGCAGGATGGTCGCCTCACCACCGTTTCTGGGCAAAGCCTTGACGATGACCCCGTAGCAGAAGGCGCCGAAACAGGCCAGAATCCCCCCCATCACCCAGACAAGGATCACCGCCTCCGGCGCCTTGAGCAGAGAAAGTATGATTCCTGTCGTGGTAAGGATTCCCGTACCCAACATGCTGGCCACGACGAGGAAAGTAGCGGAAAGGGTGCTGAGAGGGTGTTTGATCGGAAGCATGCCTTCGAAAAGAATCCTGCGATTGTATCTTGGGATGGAACGGGATGGATAGCGATTTGATGATGACGGTGTCCGTTACCCCTTTCAGACCGAATCAGCGTACGCGCTGTTTAGGGTCAAAACGGACGATTGCCCGCCCGTCGGCGATCTTTCTCGGCGGTACCTTCCAGGCGTGTCCATAAACCACTTCGACGGTCGCCGGCAGCCGTCCGGCGTTCGCCAGTCGCTGATAGGCGGCGCGTACCTCGGCCCAGGCTGATCGTCCCATCAGGCCATGCCGTCGAGCACGCATCGCACAGCTTGACCCGCTGCGGCGCAAATCGTTGAGCAGGTCGTCGAAGCTCGCGTAGGTCATCGTCAGCATCTCGGCATCCATCACCGGATCTGCAAAACCACACTCGACGAGCATGTCGCCGTAGTCGTGCATGTCGGTAAAGCGCTGGGTATGGACATAACCATCGCGAAAGCTGGTACGCAATTCCTTCAGAGTATCCGGCCCGAAAGTCGAAAACATCAGGAGTCCCTCGACTGCAAGCAGCCGATGCGCCTCACGAAACACGGCCATGGGATCGTCAAGCCAGGGCAGCATCAGGTTCGACCACATGAAACCGATCGACTGCTCTGACAAGGGCAGGCTGGCGGCATCAGCGACCAGCAGCGGTGGTGGCCTGCCGCGCAGGAAAGGGAGCAACCAGCGCAGCCGCGAGCGCTGCGCCTGTCCGACCTGCAGCATCGCTTCGCAAAGATCGACACCCAACAGCAATGCTTTGGGATAACGTTCGCGCAGTGCGCTGAGACTGGCGCCGGTGCCGCAACCGAGATCAAGGACCCGCTGCGGTTCGATGCGCACATAGTCGAGGCGTTCGAGCATGCGCCTGCCAATTTCGCGCTGCAGCACCGCCACTTCGTCGTAGGTCGACGCCGCCCGCGCAAAATTTCGTTGTACCTGGCGCTGTTCGACGAACTGCGCCTGCGCTTTCATCGACGACCGGGGCGACTAGATCGGCCGTAGCCCAAGCTTCTCGAACAGCACTTGATCACGGTCGGTCTCGGGGTTGCCGGTAGTCAGCAGCTTGTCGCCGTAGAAGATCGAATTGGCGCCGGCCAGAAAACACAGGGCCTGCAGTTCCTCGGCCATCGCCTGGCGGCCGGCTGACAGGCGAACAAAACTGGACGGCATGGTGATGCGCGCGGCAGCAATGGTACGCACGAACTCGAAACCATCGATCGGCGCTACGTCGGCCAGTGGCGTACCGGGAATCGGGACGAGATG
>WBZU01001629.1_pt1 | contig 11828 bp, 14 predicted proteins | sample 5204311 | NCBI WGS metagenome assembly WBZU01 (sample SAMN12344359, study PRJNA552823) | activated sludge metagenome | biome: Activated sludge suspended growth; feature: Nitrification reactor; material: Wastewater; isolation source: activated sludge from nitrification reactor of wastewater... | reverse complement strand
ATAGGCGATTCTTTTTATTTTTGAATTGTATTTAGTTTGTGTCATCTGGTCAATTATTTTAATAGTTAAATTTTGTTGTTTTGTTTTATCAGTTTGGTTGTTCCAGGTATTTTTTAAGTCGTCTAATTCCATAATTATTGTTTTTTATTAATTTGTGATTTTAGTTTTTCTTTTATCCGCAATAATTTTGTTCCTACATTACTTTTTGAAATTCCAATAATTTCTGCAATTTCATCGTAACTTTTATTGTCTAAATAGAGCATTACAATGCCTTTGTCGAGCAGATTCAGATTGTCAATTTGTTGTTTTAATATTTTCCACTCTTCGTCATTTTCGCTATTGTCAATTTCTTGTCTATCTGTAATATATTCATCAATAGGAACAGTCAATATTTTCTTCTTTGATAATTTCAGTTGATAAAGTGCAACATTTAAAGCAACTCGATATATCCAAGTACTTAAAGTTGATTTTTGTCTAAAGTTGTCAAAAGACTTCCACAGTTGATAAATAATTTCCTGGACTAAATCATTTCTGTCTTCTGTATTATTGGTGTAAACATTTGCAATTTTATAAATAAAGCCTTCATTTTCTTTTATGGCAGATATAAATATTTCTTTTTTGTCCACTAATTTTTTTCATTATTGTTTCTATAACCTATTAGTGTATATAAGATTAAAAAAGTCACACTTTGTGAAAAAAAAATTTAGATTTTGCCGAATAGGCAGTCACAATATATTTGCAGGCAACGTTTTGCAGATTTGCGATGTCCGGGCTTTTCAATACAAATGTTCATTCGGAGAACTGAACTTTCTTTAACCGCAAAACTGCCTGCCCGTCCGAAATGAAATGCAGGCGGGTAAGCGAAGCACGGAATCCCCGCTATCGCAAAACCATTGTTACCGGTATTGATTTTCTGTCCTTAGTTACTTTGCTTTCATTTTATTTCCCTTTGCATCGTGTGTCACTTCTGCAAGTCCGAGTTTTTCCATTAACGGCGGAATATACATGCCGAAGCGTCCACGAAGTCCTTTTTTCAGTCCATACCAACCTTTAACTGGATTTTTCTCAGAACGTCCCCATGCTTCAACAGTTCCGTCTTTAACAGGTTTTTGCTCGTCTGCACTTCCAAGTTCCATCCAGTCTCCATGTTTTTTCAGCATTGCATGAAGGTCGTCAAGACATCGTATGTCGTAAAGCAAAACAGTTTTACCTACTGTGCAAACTAATACTTCTTTGCCATCTTTTTCGTCTACATGCATTGTGTATTCACTTGTCAATGGTGGTGTTTTTAAAACCATTGGTTTTTCTTTTGTCCCGATTTTGTAAGCCATGTTTTTTGATTTAGTTGATTATTTTTTTTCCGCTTCTTTTTTAAATCTTTGGCAAACTTTTCAAACGATTCGTCAAAGGGAGGAATCATTTTAGCAAACAATGGAAATAATGATCCGCCAATTTTTCAGTCATGGTGAAGTTTGTGTGTCCGTTTGAATTAGGTGTCAATTTGTATTCCCGTTTTACCTGTTGCATCACTCCAAACCTATCGTCTTTCTGGTTCAACTTCTTTTACAGTAAGTTTTAAAACTCTCTTTGGGTCAGGGTATGATTTAGTTGTATTTTTCACAAGTGCAATATTGCAGTAAATGGAAATTACAGTTGAATTCCATTTCGGATAATTTTCTGCATTGGTCAGCAAACCCCAAATTGTTTTAGTGTCGGATTGAAAGTCAACACTTACATAAGTTTCTTTGCTAAATGTCTTATTCGTCGCCATGTTTTGCCTTTTAAATTTGCCATAATTTTTTTATGTAAAGCTACAATTTATTTTTGTCGGTTAATGTTTGGAGTGTTGTCATAGCATTACTGGTAACGGTTTAAGTATTGTCGATGATGGGGCATTTGAAAAACGTCAGCCCAGCATTTGTAATACCGATCGTTAGGAGTACAAATGTTGAACTTACGACTGTCAGCTCCGCTATTGCAAATACGATGTTAACGGTTGTTTTTCTGCCGTTAAACTTTTGATTGATACAATGCTATTCTGTTCCCTTCTGTGTCTTCAAATTCTGCAACAAGTCCAATTCCATTGTCTGTAATTGGGTACAGAAGTTGTCCGCCATTTGCAGTAGCCAATTTGATTGTTTCATCAATGTTTTCTGTCTTGAAGTAAATCACTACACCGTCTTTTGTCGGTTTGTAAATTTCTCCTTTTGCCAACGCACCTGAAATTCCCGGGTTTTCGTCAACAAAAGGGAACAATGCCATTTCATTGTTGTCAATAGTTTCTTTGTCAAAGTCAAAGTTGAATACTGACGTATAAAACTTTATTGCTCTGTCAATGTCGTTAACTGGGATTTCAAAATAAACGACTGGGTTTGATTTTTTTGTCATAATATCTTTTTCAGTTTTCTTAATTTTTGTCTATGAACTGTTGCCACAAGAATCTGCAGCCGAATTAGAAATCAAATTTTATTGCTGTTGATATGCTTTTTATTCTGTTCATTATTTGTCTCTAATCTGCAAGTTCCGTGTCGTCTTTAAAATAGCCGCTAAAGGTTTCGGGCTTTGCGAAGAAGGGAAATTAGAAACACAAATGTTCAATAAACCACAAATGTTAATAAAAGTACAAATGTTAAATTCAATACTTCTGCCACGTTTTCACAAAACCCTTGTTGACGGTAGTTGTTTTTCTTTAAGGTTGTCCTTTGTATTTTGGGTCAAAGTCCACAATCCATTCAAATCCAAATATGTCTCTAAACATTCCAAAATACGAGCCCCAGGGACTGTCCGCAATTGGCATTTCTACTTGTCCGCCTGCTGAAAGACCATTGAATATATGGTCAGCTTCTTCTTTGCTTTCTGCGCTAATAGAGATTTTACTTCTATTTTCATTTTCGTTATGTTTGCCCATAAATTCCGGTGTGTCGCTTGCCATTAAAATACTGTTTTTGCCTATTGGCAAAGCAATGTGCATAATTTTTTCTGCTTCGTTTTCAGAGATTGGTCGCTCTGCCATTTCCATATCTTTAAAACGGACTATTACTGCGAATTCTCCGCCAAAAACAGATTTGTAAAACGTAAACGCTTCTTCTGCATTTCCGTTAAAATGTAAATAAGGATTTATTTGTGCCATTTTGCAATATTTATTTTTTGAGAAATTGTTAATTTATTTTTTAAGCGTCCGGGATATTTGGTTCTACTAATCGTTTCAGTTTGTCCAAACTTTCTTGCCAGCCTAAATAACACATTTCAGTAGGAATTGAATCAGGTATGCCTTCCTGTGTTGCAAAAAGTTCAGTGCCACATAAAACCTTTTTTAATTCTATGGTTGTAATCATTTGTCCAGGCAGATTAGGGTCGTCAAACTGGTCGGTATATTTTAATTTTTCATTGGGGATAATTTCTAAAAATTCTCCGCCAAATGAATGTCCGCGACCTGTTGTAAAATTTGTAAATGTCATTTTATATGTTCCGCCAATTTTGAAATTCATACTGTGAACCTTACATACAAATCCATAAGGCGGAAACCAGGAAGCCATTGCATCGGCATCTGTGAATGCTTTAAAAACTTTTTCTGCCGGAGCAGAAAGAACCCGGTGTAGTTTTACAATGTTGTTTGCCATATTTTTAATTTTTAGTTGTCAAATTTAAAACTTTATTTTCAATTTTTGTTTGTCGGTGAGTGTCGTTATACAATTACCGCCAGTATTTCGGGGGTTTGCTATGGCGGAGAGTTTTAGCACTAAAGTTCAATCAAAGAACTTGCCCTGAGCTTAGTCGAAGGGCTGAACTTGAACCTTGCACAAATGACCAATCGAAGCCTTCAGCCACGCTTTTGGCAATACCTTGTTAGTGGCAGTTTTTTATTTTTCGCTGTATATTAATTCCCAAATTTTGTCGTTATAGTTAGCTTTTGTAATTCCTGTTAGTTTTTCAAGGGTTGTATAATAACTTTCATTGCCTTTTTCCCACTTACCGCAGTTTAATAATTCCCAGACAGCATTAAACCCTTTTTCTTTTTCAAGTTTATTAACTATTAAGGCGTTTACAACATAGTCAGCCATTAAATGTTTTTCCCGGCTGTCTCCGAAATCAACCGGATTTTCTTTTATATCCATCCAATTTGTATTTTTGTCTCCAGCCACTTTTTCTTTGAATGTCTTTAAAATGTCTTTCCAGGTAATTCCCCAGCTACCACCATATAAATAAGCACAGGCTTCATCTACTGGTTTATATACTTTACTTCTTGCAATTACTAAACTTAATCTGTCGTGCCACAAATCGTGCGGGTCAAATTCGTTGAAACTTGAATTATTATTTCCAAATACAATTAGTTTTCTGTCTCCATATGAGGAACTCCAAACACTTTCACTTCTTCCGCTGTAATCCGCTTTGTAATCTACTCCAATAAGTTTTTCAAGTTCAATAATATTGTCGCACAGATAATAGTCTGTTACTCTATTTGTTGTTTTCAGTTTTATGTCAAATGATGAAGTTAAAATATTAAATTCTTTTACTTTATCCTTGTTGATTGTGTATTTATAATGAAAAATATTGTTGCCTGCTTTTTCAACTTTCCAGTTTTTCGTGTTTTTCAAAACTGGCGATGAAAACGTAAATGTGTTATTTGTCTTATGAGCAATAAACTCAAAACTCGCTCTCAATAACGCTGTGTTTTCATTTGTTCCTATATAAGAAACTTGTATTAAATAGGTGCTGTCTTTCAGCAAAACAACATTTGTTAAATATGGTTTGTAGAAATAATCATCTTTGAAATCTTCACTTTTTTCAATTCCATTAATTTCGTCAAGCTGAATAAAAGTTTCTAATTTTTCGCTTTCAAATACAAACTTATTTTCTTCGTTTGGCATTTGAGCCGAAAGTAAAAAGTCGTTAAGTGAAGTTGTTAATGCTTTGCTTTCAATGCTGTCTTTTGGTAAAACAATATTTGGGTTAAGTCGCAAAGAGCTTGTCTGTGCATTTGCGAAAAGTGCCGCTAAAAGTAATGTCGTTGTAAAAAATAATTTCATATTAATTATTTGTTAAATTGTCTGTTTGTTATGTTTCGGTAAAATTGCCGCCAATGTTTTGCAGGTTTGGCGTAGCGGGGGATTAGAAGTACAAAAGTTCAATAAACCACGAATGTTGATAGAAGTACAAATATTCAAATTCAACAAGTCTGTCCCCATTACGCCAAGCCCTTGTTAGCGGCAGTCTTTCTTTTCTTACGCCATCTTGCTACTCCAAAAAGAAAAAGTATAATTAAAAGTATTCCGGCTAACGCAATTTTTATTGTCTTTCCTAACAGCATAGTAAAAAGTAAAGTATCTGCTTTTCCAGTTTTCAAATACACCCAATCGCTTGCAATTCTTGTAGCCAAATCAGGATTACCTGTTTCCAAAATAATTATTCCGTCACCTGTAACCGGATTAATTCTTATTGCTGTATTAATGGGAGGAGTGCTTTTTCCGTCATGTCCAAAAATGTCCTCGTTACTTTCAATATCAATGTAAAGCATGGTACCTAAACCATATATCTTTTCACCCATCATGTCCCAATGTCCTTCTCTCATTAACTTCAAACTTTCCGGCATTAATTGCCCCCTGCCAATTGGTTCACCGTTTTTTCCATTAAGAAAAATTTGAAAAAATATTTCTAAATCAGCTAATGAAGAATATAGTGATGTTGCTGCCAATGAAGTGTAGTAATAATGAGGAGCAGTTGTTTTATCTGCGTTGTAGAACTCACATAATCTGTTGTTTAATGAATCGTTTAAAATGTATGTGCTGCTGTTCATATTCAGTGGAGTGAATAAACTGGAAGTCATAAATTCATTAAAAGACTGTCCGCTTGTTTCTTCCGCAATCAATTGTAAAAGCGTAAAACCTCCGCCCGAGTATTTCCAGGCGGAATTTGGTTCTATACCTACCCGTACTTCTCCGCTGACTCCCTCATCCGCATCTTTTGCCTTAGTAAGTGAAGCCTCAAGAGTTTGAACAGAATCCGGATTTTCAAAACCGCTATAACCAAGTCCGTCAGTTAAACCGGCAGTATGACTTAGCAACCTTCTTACTGTCACCTCCTCATTATTAAATTCACCTGGCGGCAATTGCCATCTTTTCAAATAGCGGCTTACAGGAGTATCTAAACTAATTTTTCCTGATTCAATTAATTTCATTACCCCTGCTGCCGATACAAATTTTGACATCGAAGAAACCTGAAAAATAGTGTTCCTGTCAACTGGTTTGTTGTAAGAAATGAAAATCTCTTTATCAACTGTGCCATCCTTCATAATTGCCATTGCAAAGTTTCCTAAAAATTCTTTTTTAGAAGTCTCTTTGACTGCTGTAATAAATGAATCTGTGTCTTTGTTTTTTGTAATTGGGTTGTGCCACCAGCCATTTAAAAGTCCATTTATAACAATAATTGCCCAACCAATGGTCAAAACTAAAGTTGCGATTGTGTATTTGATAAACCTCTTCATATTTTCTTATTTTTTTTTCTGAGTCAGGTATTTCTTTGTCGCTGCATGGTCCTGCAAAATTGTCGGTAACTTTTTGGGTTTGGCGTTTGGCAGGGTTTGGAAGCGCAAGAGATTGTTTAACAACTAAATTTTAACAGAATTAGAATAATTGAATTTAACGCCAAAACCTCTGCTGACGCAAAACCCGTGTTAGGCATAGTTTTGTCTTATTCTTAATAATTCATCAATGAACTTTATTCCATTTTCAACTCCATTTTCTCTCGATAGTAACTTTCCAATATCCCTTGCCCTGTCTCTCATTATATTATCGTTAGAAACAAGTTGTATTTGTTCAGCAATTTTTTGCGGATTCACGGAATTTCTACTCAAAACTTTTCCGCCAATACCAAGTTTTTTCAGTTGATGTCCCCATAAAAATTGGTCCTGAATGTGTGCAATGATTATAGACGGTGTGCCGCATAAAGTTGCAGTTTGCGTTGTGCCTGCTCCTCCATGATGTACTACGGCTTTACACTTTGGAAACACTTTTGTATAAGGCGCAGCGTTAACTCTGAATATAGTGCTATCATCGGGAATACTTGTAAGATATTCCCATCGGGATTGTATGATAGCCCTGCAGCCTGCTATTTTTACAGCATCATATAAAAGTTTAGTGGTTTCGTTAATAAACAGAGAATTGTTTTCCGTTCCGGTCATACTTCCAAGAGTAACATAGATTGGGGCTTCACCCGACTCTATAAATTTTTCAAGACCTTCAGGCATTTCCCATTTGTCATCTAATCCTTCGAAAGAAAAGAACCCGCAAACTTTGTTATTTTCTCCCCAATCTTCTGGCGGGGGAGCTAAAACGGTGCTTACCGCAATAAGATTTAAAAGTTGGGATTCCCAGACATGACGAAACGTTTTTAAAGTTGATAAGCCAAGCGAGTTTCTGAAATTATTAATCTGGTTTAGTATTGCATTATTAATCATTTTCTCAGTCAGTTTCCAAAGACATATATTAATTGTTTTGCCGAGATCAGGAAATGGTACCGGCGGGTAATAAGCTGTAGGAATTGCTCCGTGATTTAAAGAAACAGTTATGTATGGCTTGCCGGCTTCTTCACAGACACTTTGTAAAGGATAATGAATAAAGTGACCTATCAGCAAATCGTTAGAAGCGACTAAATTTTTAGCTGATTCCAACATAGACGGTACACCGGGAAGAAACATTTTATTGAAAACAAATTTCAGTTGACTTAGTGGATTGGGAGTTTCAATCATTTTCTTGCCCAAAATATTCAATGCCTCTTCATTTTCTCCGATATAGTCAACGGTTCCTAATTTAAATCCGTGTTTTTTAGCAAGGTGAGTATAGTCTTTGCGGTCCGAACAAGTAATCGCCAATGTTACTTCATGACCTGCTTTTGAAAGTCCTGAAGCCAGAGCGATAAAGGGATTTACATCACCCTCACTTCCCCAGGTTTGTATTCCTATTTTCATCTGTCGTTAAAAAAATTATGCCTAATGTTTGGGTAATCCGCCGATGTTGGTGCCTTCCCGTCCTCCGGCGGTATGTCTCAAAAATATTTAAATATGATTGCCTCGAATTCTCAAAGACTCAAAGTATTAATTTTTTTAACTTTTTTTCTTAGAGACTTTAAGTCTTTGAGGCGAATAAAATGTTTAGAGACGGACTGCCTCCGGCGGGGTGACAAAAAGTTTGCTACCAAATGTAATCTTTCCCGAAATTTAATCCCGCAATCTTTTTGGAACCCACAGGACGGGCACTAACAACGGCGGAATTTAAAATTAATTTTCAATTTGTATACGGTCAAGAAGATGTCTGAATTAAGATAGCGAGAAAATGCTGAGAATAAGATCGTCCGCCCAATTTGCGGGAATACCATGTTGCGTGCAGTGCATTTTGGTATCGCGGGTTTATTGTAATTCTTTCGCCAGCCGGTTTTTCTTTTTCCTTTCCCAAAACATAAAAATAATACCCCCTGTTAGCAGAGCAAGAATCGCCATTGCACCAATATGTCCGTCAAAGAAATTCATAAAACTTCCTCCTAACTTAATCCCATCAATACTATTATCCATTTTTGAAATGTCAGTGTTTGGTCTTAGCGTATGAGTTTTGTCAAAAATTAAGCAAGTATTATGTAGAAGCACAGTGCTTGTTGTTTCCGGATCAGGGCGGTAATTTTCAACTCGCCAGGTGCCAAATACATGGATGCCATAACAAAGCAGCATGCTTAGAAGAACACCGATTGCAATAGATCGTGCAAAAGTTTTTGATGTTGATTCCGATTTCATTTCTTAAAAATTAATATTCGTAAAGATCAATAAAAAATTTCGATTTGTTAAAAGTTTCAATAGCATTGAATACAACGTTTTGCGGCTTGGCTTAGTGGCGGATTTTTAACGCTAAAGTTCAATTGAATTCCTGATACTGAACCTTGCACAAATTTTTTCATAGAAGCACTTCAGCCGCTATATTGCCAAACCCATGTTAGCGCTGGTTTTTCTTATTCCCTGTCAAAATCTTTATTGCAGTTTTGATACTTTCACTTTGCTGTATTACCTGAATAGTTGGCAAATAATCTTCTCTTGGTTGTCCTTTTACAGTCTGCAGTTGAACACTCGGAAAAGAAAAAGGGATTTTCAATTCAGGTGTTTCAAATGTAAAAATTTCTCCTAACAAGCCTGCCATTTTTGTACCAACAATTGTTGCCCTTTGCATAGCGTCAAATCCTATGGCTATACCTTCACCCATGCTGCTTGTCCAGTTTCCAACCAGTATTACAAGTTTTTTTTTATAAATTTTTTGTCTTGGTGACACTAATTCTAAAGTTGTTCTTTTTATTCCTGTTTCTCTTTCTTCTGCAATGTAAAGATGTTTTTGGTAAGGCATTTCTTTATCAATGAATCTCCCCATCATTGCTCTTGCAATCGTAGAAGTGCCGCCACTTGGGGTTTCTCTTAAGTCAATGATCAGCCCGCTGGTGTTAAATAAACTGTCTAAATAAGTATCAAATAATTTTATTAAATCATCATTTCCCAGTGAGTTATTAATTTTAATATAGCCAATGTTATTTTCTAATTTTTTCCATTCAATAATGGTTTTATAATCGCTTTCGGTTCTGTTAGGAATATTATCGGGGAAATAGTCTGTAGAGATTCCGTTTTGTTGTATTGTTATTTTCCTGATTGCATTATGTTTGCCTGCTAAAAGCATATTTACTGCATATTCAAAAACAGGAGTATCATAATTTGAAGTGGATTTCGGCAGAAAAGGTTTTATAGCTTCTTTTATTGGCAAGTCATTAAAGCTGATTATTTGCATACCTTTTTTTAATCCGCATAAATCGGAATTAAAATTTTCTCTGACTTCATCAATTATAAAATCTCCGTTCTTGTAAATAATTTTTAAGTCAGAACCTGTTGGAATTAATCTGTTTGATTGGTCTGTATTTGTATTTAAAAAATTATGCCCGTTATATAATTCGTTGAGTGTGATTTCAAGAATTTGAATAAAGCTGTTTCGGGAACTGCAGGTATCAATATAAGTTTGATAAATTGATTTTACAGTATCCCAATTTGATTTTTGTTTGTCAAAATAAGCATATTTTTCTTTTATTGTTTTATGGTAAAACTCAAAATCTTTTTGGTAAACGGTCTGTCCAGACGATTTAACCAGCATTGTTGTAAAGAAAAGTACTGTTAAAATATTTTTCATTGTCAGGTTTACTGTGTATAACAAAATTGCCGCTAATGTTCAGCATTTCCGCAGACCGGGAATTAATGCTGTATCCGCCAGGCTTGCAGCAATGCTTTGTTGGCGGTTCATCGCCGTTTGCTCGTTTAATATTTAATTCAATTTGCAATATTATTATTTCCTCAAATTTTCAATAAACTTCGTCATTAATACAATCTGTCCAAAGTGATAATAAGAATGCTGGATGTATCCGTGCAGATTTACATAAATATTAGAAAAGTCTTTTAATATAGGTTTGTCCAGGCTTTCGTCAGATAGTTTTTGCAATTCGCATATAATCTCATTCTTATTTTCTTTAATTGCATCTACAGTGTCAGTCCATTTGAAATATATCTTGTCAGCCGGTATCCAATTTTCTTCGTTTGCTAATTTATAATCAATTCCCTGAAGTCGTCTTATAACTACAAAATCGGTAACCAAATGCCGGGCAATTTGATGAATAGTGTGATTGAAATCAGGCAATTTCAGGTTCGCGGAATTGTCAGTAATTCCGTCTAAAATCTCGTAAAGGTTAAAGCCCACCCAATTATTATTATTGTGCAGTCGCTCTATTTGGTCAATTATTCTGTTTATTTCAGGATTTGCCATTTCTTTAATTAATAGGTTTCTGTTACAATGACCGCTAACGATTTGCGGGTTTAAGAAGCTGGCGATTTCGGAGCACAAAACTGTCTGCCAGCATTGAACTTGATACGAAGCACAAAACTTCATTTAACCACTGAACTGCCAATTTCTTGCAGGTGCTGTTAGAAGTAGTAGTTCTTTTTCTGTTAATATTTAATTTCTCGCCCAAGGATGTCAAATGCTTTTAAATTTATTTTTCTTATTGAACTTAATTTATAGTCTTGTTTGAACATTGTCCAAACCATAACGTCTCTTAAATTCCCGAATGTATCTGTTGTCCTATTTTTTAAAGTGGCTTCCAATTCGTAACCGAGTTTCTTTGGAATATTTTGACTTCTGATATTGTCAGGGGCGCAGTGAATTTCTATTCGTGTGAGTTGTTCTATTTCAAACCCAATCTTTGTCAACGCACTTACTGTCTCCATAGCAAAGCCTTGATTAATATATTTCACGTTAATCCAATAGCCGATTTCTCTTGCATTTTTATCAAGCCTTGTATGAAGTCCTGTTGAGCCAATTAACTCTCTTTCCGATTTATCAAATATTCCAAACACATAGTCTTGCCCTAAGTCAAATTGTCCACGAAATAGTCGCAACCTGTTAATCTTTGCTTCTATATCTTCCGGTTCACTTTTTGCCCAGGGCATCCAAGGCAAAAGATGGTCTAAACTTTCAGTTATTGCGTCCTTTAGTTTTGATGCGTCTGAAGGTTCATAGCAACGAATGACAAGTCTATCTGTTTCAATTCTGTATGTTCTTGCAATTTCCATTTGTCTATTAGTTACTATGTCGCGAAACTATTACTGCTAGCGGTTTCGGGCTTTGCGTTGGTGGGCTTTTTGGTTCAGGCTGAGTTGCAATATACTCTTTGATTTGGTCTTGTATGTTCATATAAAATTACGGTTGCCAAACCCTGTGAGCGGTTCTTTGTTTTTATTTAATCAATTGTTACCAAATATTTTT
>WBZU01002171.1_pt2 | contig 11833 bp, 8 predicted proteins | sample 5204311 | NCBI WGS metagenome assembly WBZU01 (sample SAMN12344359, study PRJNA552823) | activated sludge metagenome | biome: Activated sludge suspended growth; feature: Nitrification reactor; material: Wastewater; isolation source: activated sludge from nitrification reactor of wastewater treatment... | reverse complement strand
CGAGCGCGGCGACCGGAGCCGGCAGGTCGGGATCGGCGTTGAACAGGTACGAGCCCATGAACTTGAGCACGAGGGCCATGTTCACGTGGACCGTGCCCTCGAGCTTCGGCAGGGCACGGATGTCACGCGCCGCCATCTCGAACCACATGTCGCGCTCGAAGCCCTTGGCCGCGATCACGTCCCAGAGCAGGTCGACCACGCGCTCACCCTCGGTGGTCACCTTCATCTTGGTGAGCGGGTTGAAGAGCAGGTAGCGACGGTCCTCGAGTGAGGCGGTCCGGAAATAGTCGATCGATCGGTAGGCGAAGAGCTTCATCGCTACCAGGCGGGCGAAGGCGTCGGTGAAGGCCTGCTTCACATGGGGGAAGTCGGTCACCTTCATGCCGTAGAGGACACGCGAATCGGCGTGGGTGATCGCCTCCCAGAGGGCGTGCTCGCAGATGCCGACCGAGGCGAAGCCGAGGTTGAACTTGCCGATGTTGACCGTGTTGAGGGCGGCGTCGAATGCGCCCGGTCCGGTGTGGAGCACGTCGGCCTCTTCGACCGGGTACTCCTTGAGGTTGAACTGGGAGACGTAGCTCTGCGAGTTGACGACGTTCCTGACCAGCTCGTAGTTGTCGTGCTGGGAGTCGGCGGCGAAGAAGGCGTACCCCTCTGCCCCCTCGATGCCGTCGACACGGCCGAAGACCGAGACCATCGCCGCCTCGTTGCCGTTGCCGATGTAGTACTTGCCGCCGGAGGCCGAATAGCCCTCGCCGTCCCCGTTCGGGGTCAGCACCATGTCGGTCGAATAGATGTCGGCGCCGTGTTCACGCTCGGAGAGGCCGAAGGCGAAGATCGAGCCATCGGTCAGCTCGTCGGCGGCACGCTTGCGGGCCGCTGCGTTCTCTGACTGGAAGATCGGGCCGAGGCCGAGGATCGTGACCTGCCACGTGTACCAGTAAGGAAGGCCGTAGAAGGCGGAGAGTTCGTTGAAGGTGCAGATGCGCTGCGTGTCCCAGCGCCGGGACTTGTCACCGCCGTTGTCACGGGCCGGGGTCAGGAAGCTGGCGAAGATGCCTTCGGCGGCCTGCATCTCCAGGAACTCCGAGTACCAGTGCTGGGTGCGGTCGTCGTCCTTGAGCTGCTTCTTGCCGCGCGCCTCGAACCACTCGATCATGTTCTTCAGGCGCTGCTCGTCGGCGGGTTCCAGATGCGGCGCCGAGAAGCTGTTCGGGTTGAGGATCAGGCCGTCGCCGGGAGTTCCGGGGGCGATCGCGGTGGCCGGGGCGTCGGGACTGGTTGCGCTCTCCATGATCGGAGCATATTCCGCAGGCCTCAGCCGCGGAAACGGGCCGCTTCCTCCGAGCCGGAGGTCGCGTTTCCGGCACTGTACGAATGGGCACCGGTGCCGGCGAGCGAACCGCCCTCGACGATCAGGTACTCGTCCCGGATCGGGGCCTCGTCCAGCCAGCATTCGAGGATCTCCCTCGTGCCTGCCGCGTACCGGGCCTGCGCCGAGAGCGAGGAGCCGGACACATGCGGGGTCATGCCGTGGTGGGGCATGGTCCGCCAGGGATGGTCCTGAGGTGCCGGCTGCGGGAACCAGACGTCACCGGCATAACCGGCCAGCTGGCCGCTCTCGCAGGCCGCGGCCACGGCGTCGCGGTCGCAGATCTTTCCGCGGGCCGTATTGATCAGGTAGGAGCCGTGCCTCATCTTCGCGATCATCTCCGCGTCAAATAGATGTTCGGTCTCCGGGTGGAGCGGGCAGTTGATGGTCACCACGTCACATGCCGCCACCAGGGATTCCACCGTTTCGTGATGGATGGCTCCCAGCTCCGCCTCGACCTCGGCAGGCAACCGGTGCCGGTCCATGTAGTGGAGTCCCACGTCAAAGGGCTTCATGCGCCCGAGCACGGCAAGGCCGATCCTTCCGGCTGCCACCGTGCCGACCTGCATGCCTTCCACGTCGTATGAGCGCGCGACACAGTCGGCGATGTTCCAGCCACCGTCGAGGACCACCTGGTGGGACGGAATGTAGTTGCGCACCAGGCCCAGGATCATCATCACCACGTGCTCGGCGACGCTGATGCTGTTGCAGTAGGTCACCTCGGCGACGGTCACGCCGCTGTCCATCGCCGCCTGGAGGTCGACGTGGTCGGAACCGATTCCGGCCGTGATCGCAAGCTTCAGGTTCGGGGCCATGCCGATCCGCTCCGCCGTGAGATAGGCAGGCCAGAAAGGCTGGGAGATGACCACGTCTGCGTCGGCCAGATGCTTCTCGAACTCGCTGTCGGGCCCGTCCTTGTCGGAGGTCACGACGAGCGTGTGGCCGCGGTCCTCCAGGAACTTGCGGAGACCGAGCTCTCCGGATACGCAACCGAGCAGCTCTCCCGGTTCGAAGTCGATCGCCGCGGGTGTCGGGGCACTCTGCCCGTCGGGGTAACCGGTTATCTCCGGAATCGAGTCCCGGGCATAGGTCGGCGGGTAACCGTCGACCGGGTCGTCGTACAGGACGCAGAGAACCTTGGCCATTTATTCCTTTGTCAGCGCAACTTGACGTTGCGGGTTATCGAAGTGGATCCCTGGCTGATCTTCAACTGGACCGTCGCACCTTTGAGGCGGGCCTTGTACTTGCGGTACTTCTTCACGATCCTGAGCTTGACCTTGACCGGCCCAGCCGCACTCGCGACCGCCGAGCCGGTGATCACAGTCACCCGTCCCCCGCCCTTCATCCCGAGTTTCTTCTTCGGCACAGTCCCCGCCACCTTGACCCTGCCCTTCACCGGAACGCCAACTGTGACTGTCACTCCCCCGGGTGAAACGAGGCTTCCCGCCTTCAACTTTCCGGGGAGGGTCACATCGAGCTTCTTCGGTGGAGACAGTACGGACGGATCAGCCCCGCCGATCGACGGGGACCTGCCGGTGGTGGAGATCAACACCGGGGGCGAAGAAAGCTGGCAGGGGTCGGCGAGGCTCGTCGGCACCCCGGCAACCTTCACTCCCTGTTCGTCCACCCAGGCGATCCGGGTCCCGTCCTGCGACAGGGTCGAGTCACTCGCGTCGCCGACCGTCGGCAGGTAGCAGTCGACACTCCCACCGACCGCCACGGGCGGGGTGACGCCGCTGATCGAGACGATCCCGATCCGGTCGTTCCCGGGGTCGTCGGCGAGCAGGTCGAAGGTCATGAGCTTCGCGTTCGCGGAGATGTCTGACCTCGCCAGGTCGAGCCCGGTTCCGGCCGTGTCGACCAGCGGGTCGTAATCGGTGCCGAACGGTCCGGTCCCTTCCGGCTGGATCGAGATCACGGACCCGTCGGCGATCACGGCGCGGCGGCCGAACATGCTCGGCCACTCGCCGTCAAGGTCGAGTTCGACGTTCAGGACCTTGTTGTCGGCGTTGACGACGTGATGGCCGAAGTAGAAGGAAGCGTTGGGCACCACACCGGTATAGCCGGAGTAGCCGAAGGCGAGAAAGACGCCGTCCGAGCTGAGGTCGAGCCCGATCGGTGCGGCGTAACTCGACCAGGCCCGGTTCCTGTACGGCAGCGGGCCCTGGCTGAGCACCTCTCCTTTGCTGTCCCAGAGCTGCATGTTCGAAAGCTGCGAGATCTTTCCGGCCTCGTGTCGGACGCCGAGCATGCGCCCACCGTCTGCCGCGGTCACCTCGGTCCAATCCCCTTCACCGCTGCTGAGCCTGGTCTTCTTTGACCCGTCGAGGTTCGATACCCAGACTTCACTCCCTTCGATGTACGCGATCGATGACGCCCCCGCCTGCGAAGTCGATCCGAATGACCCGTCGACGAGCACCGCGACCAGCGCGATCCCTGACGCCCAACCCCTGCCGGCCCGCATAGTCAACCTCATGCAGCGAGGCTACCACCGGCGGTGGCCGCCGGCCGAAACTGGTGATGCGCTTCAGCGGCCGCCGGCTGCGCTTCGGTACCTGGCCACGGCCAGGGGCGCGAAGACGGCGATGATGATGAACGACCAGACGAACGCGCCCCAGATGTCGTTACCGGCCGGCGCACCCACCCACAGCGCCCGCATCGCGTCGACGACGATCGTGAACGGGTTGATCTCCGCGAACCACTGGAGTCCGGCCGGCATCGAATCAACCGGCACGAACGCCGACGAGATGAAGGTGAGCGGGAAGACTGCGATGAAGCCGACCGAGTTGGCCGACTCCGGCGAGGACACCAGCAGCCCCAGCCAGGCGAACACCCAGGAGAAGGCGTAACCGAAGAGCAGCAGCAGTACCAGGCCGAGAAGGATCTCCTGCGGGCTGGAGTCGAAGCGGAAGCCGATGATCAGACCCGTGATCAGCAGGATCGCCACCGACAGCGAGTTGGTCGCCACGTCGGCGAGGGTGCGCCCGGCCAGCACGGCCGGCCTCGCCATCGGCAGGGAGCGGAAGCGGTCGATCAGGCCTTTGCTGAGGTCCTCGTTCAGGCCCACCGCAGTAACGAAACCGCCGAAGGCGATGTTCTGGACGATGATGCCCGGCAGCAGGAAGTCGACGTACGAATAGCCCGGTGTGACGATCGCCCCGCCGAAGACGTAGACGAACAGCAGCAGGAACATAATCGGCTGGACGGTGAAGGCCAGCAGCAGGTCGGGTGCACGCGGCAACCTGACCAGGTTGCGTTCGGCGATTACGAGGGTGTCGGAGACGAGCCTCTTCACTTGCTTTCCTCCTCGTTGTCGTCGCCATCGTTTTCGAGGGCGTGGCCGGTCAGGGTAAGGAAGACCTCGTCGAGCGTGGGCCGGCGCAGGCCGATGTCCTCGACGCCGATGTCGGCCGCGTTGAGGGTCTGGACCGCGTCGGCGATCGCACCCTGGCGGCGCTCGACGGTCAGCTTGATCATGTCGTCCTCGGTGAAAGGCTCGTCGTTCGTAAGTGGCGCCAACATTTCGATCGCGCGGTCGACCTGGTCGGCGTCGTTGAGGCGCACCTCCAGCCTCTCGCCTCCGACCCGGTCCTTCAGTTCGTCCGAGGTACCGTCGGCGACGACCCTTCCTTCATCGATTACGGCAATGCGGTCGGCCAGCCGGTCGGCCTCGTCGAGGTACTGGGTGGTGAGCAGCACGGTGGTGCCTTCGGCCACCAGGTCCTCGATCATCTCCCACAGCGCGATGCGGCTGCGGGGGTCGAGGCCCGTGGTCGGTTCGTCGAGGAAGAGGATCGAGGGCTTCGCGACCAGCGCGTCAGCCAGGTCGAGGCGGCGGCGCATGCCTCCGGAATACGTCTTGGCGGGACGGTTGGCGGCGTCTTCGAGGTCGAACCTCTTGAGGAGTTCCAGCGCCCGGGCCTTGGCATCAGAGCGCCTCATGCCGTAGAGGCGGCCGACCATCGTTAGGTTCTCGGCCCCGGTCAGGTTCTCGTCGACCGCGGCGTACTGGCCGGCGAGGCCGATGTGCTCGCGGAGCGCCGCCTCGTCCTTGACCGCGTCAAGTCCGTTGACGGTGACGGATCCCGCATCGGGCTTGATCAGCGTGGTCAGCACCCTTACCGCGGTCGTCTTGCCGGCACCGTTGGGTCCCAGCAGACCGAGCACCGAGCCGGTCGCGACCTCGAGGTCGACCCCGTCAAGAGCGCGCACATCGCCAAAGCACTTGACGAGTCCCTTGACGCTGATTGCCGGAATTGAGGGGTCTGTGGTGGACTGGGGCATCGGCGCGAAGCTAACAGGTTGGGAAGATTGCATATCCATACGACCGCCTTCCCTCGGGGGACTAATCGCAAACCGGATTCGCCGTTCAGGCTGGTCCGGTCAGGAGGGGCAGTTCTGCGGTTTCGGGTCTGACTTGTCGGCGAGCACGGTGTTCTTGTCTCCCCCGCCGCAGTTGATGGAGGCGTCGCGCTCACCGTCACGGGCATCGATGTAGTTCTTGCCGCCCTTGCCAAGGAAGGTGTCGGCGCCTTCCTGGCCGAGGAAGCCATCCTTGCCAGGTGTGCCGATCAGGGTATCGGCGAACTTGGATCCCTCGAGACTTTCCATGTCAGAGCCGACACTGTCCAGGTTCGCGCAGCCCGACGATGGACCACCGGTGCCGCCCAACTGCATGCGCATCGTGCCGGAGAAAGCCGAACGCTGTGGCTCGACCAGCGCCCAGGAGGCGTTGTCCTTACCGGCACCACCGGTCATCGTGTGGCCCTGGCACACCTCCTTGGAAGAAACCAGCAGGTCGGTACCTCCGCCGCCGGAGAGCAGGTCGGAACCGAGATCGGCGAAGACCGAATCGACGCCGTCGCCGCCGTACATCTTCTCGTTGCCGGTGGTCGGGCCTCCATCTCTGGGGGAGCGGTACGGGTAACCGGCTTCCAGAACGTCGTCGCCGGGCCCCCCGGTCAGGTCATCACTGCCGTCGCCGCCGTTGATTCGCACCGAGGTCTGGGCCGGCACTCCAGCACCGATCCCGATCGCGTCATCCCCGTCACCACCGGTGACCAGGATGACGTTGAGCAGACCACCCTGACATGACGCAGTATTCGATGCCTGGCCCGAAGTGCAGCCGCTGTTCTCGGGGTCACCGGTGTAGACACCGCTCGGGCCGAGGTCTTCGATCGCATATCCCGAGCCGGTCCTCGAGACCGTGATCCGGTTGGCACGGCCGTCACCGGCGATCACGAGGCTGTCACCGTCGAGTCCACGGCTCATGATCACCGAGGTGCCTTCGGACGGGGTCTCGAACACACCGCAGTTGTTGAGGGTCTCGAAGCCGTTGCAGTCGGCCCCGTCCGGGCCGCCGAAGGCAGTGTCGTTTCCTCCGCCGCCGGCAAGGTCGTCATAACCGGGGCCCCCGTCAATTCGATTGTCACCTCCATTGCCGACGAGTTCGTCCGGGAAAGCAGAGCCGACCAGGTCCTCGATGCCTGTGAAGGTGTCGACGCCGTCCTTGGTCCATTGACCACCGGAGACACCAAGGTCCACCTGGACCGGGCTCGAGGAGGAGGAATAGGAAGCGATGTCGTCGCCGGAGCCGCCATCGGTGAGGTCGTTGTTGCCTTCGCCACGCAGAACGTCGTCGCCGGTGCCTGCGAAGAGCTTGTCGGTGCCCGAAGCGCCGACCAGCGTGTCGTTGCCGTCGCCGCCATCAAGCGCATCGTCTCCATTGAGGCCTTCGAGTCGGTCGGCCCCGGCCCCGCCGTCGAGGTCGTCGTTGCCTTTGTCCCCCTGGACGAGATCGTCACCGGGGCCGCCCCTGACCGTGTCGTTTCCGGTCGAACCGGTGGCGCTGTCGTCCCCGCCACCGGCATCTACCTTGTCGTTTCCACCGTTGCCGACGATGGAATCAGTCCCAGGACTGCCGCATATGCGATCGTGGCCGCCCGCCCCGTCGATGGTGTGCCTCCTGTTGCCCGTCACCACGATCACATCGTGGTCCTTGGTACCGATGACCTTGCTCTTGGAGGTTACGATCGTCGCCTTCTTGCCGAAGCAGGATGCAGCGGCCCCGGCGGCGGGACTCAGCCCGGCGAGCGCGATCGATAACACCGCAGCAAGAGAAATCGCTGCGGCGATGCCGCGGATGAATGCAAGTCTCGGTTGACGCTCCATCATCTGCCCTTCACCGTAGTGGTACCCCATTCCCTTTGTCCATCAAAGCAGCATCTGATCGGCTTCACAAGCGATGAATCATTTCATCAAGTTAATATTTCGGGGTTAGGATCGGACCATGAAAGATCACGTGGAGACGAAGTTCGAGGGACTGAGGGCGCTTTTCATCAACTGCACGCTGACTCCCTCGCCCGGTCACAGCCACACGCAGCTGCTGGTGGGTGCCAGCAGCGAACTGATGGAGAAGCAGGGAGTTGAGACCGACCTGATCAGGATCGTCGACCACGACGTGGCGACCGGTACCTGGCCCGACATGCGTGAACACGGCGCCGACACCGACGAATGGCCGGATCTGCAGAAGCGGGTCATGGACGCCGACATCCTCGTCCTGGCCGGTCCGATCTGGCTGGGCGACAACAGCTCCCAGATGAAGCTCGCGATCGAGCGCCTCTACGCCTGCTCCTCGATCCTCAACGACGACGGCCAATACGCCTATTACGGCCGGGCCGGCGGCTGCCTGATCACCGGCAACGAGGACGGCATCAAGCACTGCGCCTCAAACGTGCTCTACAGCCTCCAGCATCTCGGCTACTCGATTCCTCCGCAGGCGGATGCCGGCTGGATCGGCGAGGCCGGACCTGGCGCCAGCTACGGCGACGATGGGCTCGGCCTCGACAACGACTTCACCAACCGGAACACGTCATTCATGACCTGGAACCTGATGCACCTGGCGAAGCTCCTGAAGGACGCCGGCGGCTTCCCGGTCGGTGGCAACCAGCGAAGCGAGTGGGACGCCGGTTGCCATTCCGGCTACGAGAACCCCGAATACCGCTGAGGCGGGTACTCGGCGGCTGCTCGCGAGAGGCGTTTCCGCAGCCATCAGGCGCTTCCAACTTCGATGGCGTAGCCATGGGCAGGGGGCCGGCCGCCCCGCTTTCCCTCCGCAGGGCGGGCTTAGGCTGGTGGCAGATTCCACTCTTGCCAAGTCAGTCCGGAACCATAGGGAGAACACCAGAATGAAACTCGTGATCGGCATCGTGCGGCCGGAGATGGCCAACGATGTGCTCGAGGCACTTTTTCGCGCCAAGATCCGCGGCGTCTCGATGAGCAAGGTGCAGGGCCACGGCGGTGAACTCCAGCGGGTCGAGACCTATCGCGGGACCACCGTCCAGATGGGCCTGTCGGAGAAGATCCGGTTCGAGATCGCGGTCTCCGAGGAGTACGTCGAGACCACCGTCCAGGCGCTCAGCGAAGGCGGCCGCACCGGCGAGGTCGGTGACGGCAAGATCTTCGTGCTCTCACTGGACTCGGTGGTGCGGGTCCGCACCGGCGAAACCGACGACGACGCCGTCACCCCGGTCGGAAACTGAGGTGGCACCCGTGATCGACACCGGAGATACAGCCTGGATGATGATGTCCACCGCCCTGGTGCTCATGATGACACCGGCGCTGGGCCTCTTCTACGCGGGACTGGTCCGCTCGAAGAACACGCTCAACACTTTCATGATGAGCATGGCCGCCCTGGGCGTGGCCACCATCTGCTGGGCGGTGGTCGGCTATTCGCTCGCCTTCAGCGGCGGTGAGGGCGGATTCATAGGCAACCTCGACTTCGCTTTCCTGAACGGCGTCGGCTTCGAACCGCGGGAGGGCACCACGATCCCGCAACTGCTCTTCATGGTCTTCCAGGGGGCTTTCTGCATCCTCACCGTGGCCCTGGTCTCGGGTGCCGTGGTCGAGCGCATCCGCTTCGGCCCGTACCTGATCTTCGTGGCGCTCTGGTCGACGCTGGTCTATCCGGTGATGGCCCACTGGGTCTTCGGCGGCGGCTTCCTGGCCGACATCGGCACGCTCGACTTCGCCGGCGGCATTTCGGTCGAGATGGCCTCTGGCTTCTCGGCTCTGGCGGCGGCGCTGCTGATCGGCGCCCGCAAGGATTACGGCCGTCAGGCTCTCCTGCCCCACAACTCGGTCTTCGTCCTCCTGGGTGCGGGCCTGCTGTGGTTCGGCTGGTTCGGCTTCAACGGCGGCAGCGGCTTTTCCGCCGGAGAGATCGGTGTGCTCGCCTTCACCAACACCCTCCTGGCCCCCGCCTGCACGCTGGTCGCGTGGTTCGTGCTCGACCTGATGCGCGGTGGCAAGGTGACAGCGGTCGGTGCCGCCACCGCGGTCGTGGTCGGCTGTGTGGCGATCACGCCGGCAGCCGGGTTCATCAGTCCGATGTGGGCGATGGTGCTCGGCACGATCGCCGCCGTGCCCAGTTACCTGATCATCGTCTGGCGGCCACGGACCAGGGTTGACGAGACCCTCGACGTGCTCGGCGCCCACGGTGTCGCCGGCATCATCGGCATGGTCTTCATCGGTTTCTTCGCCCAGGCCGACTGGAACGGCATCGCCGACGGCCTGATCTACGGCAACGCGGCCCAGCTCGGTCATCAGCTTCTGGCGGTGGCGATCGCCCCGGTCTTCGCTTTCGTCTCGACCTTCGTGATCCTCAAGGCGATCAGTCTGGTCTCACCGCTCCGTGCCGGCGAACGCGAAGAGGCGGTCGGCATGGACGTCGTCCAGCACGGCGAGGAGGCTTACGTCTCCGGCGAGGGTGCCCTGCTGATCCGGGTCGCGCCCAAGGACCAGGCCGACATCGAATCGGAGCTGGAACCGGCTCAGTAGGAGGTCGCCGTCCAGAGGTGGAAGAGCGCGTAGGCGCGCCAGGGCTTCCACCTCGCGGACATCGCTGCCGCCTCCGCCGTGGTGATGCCGCCGAGGGCACGACGCAGCACGAGGTCGCCGGCGGGGAAGGCGTCGGGGTCACGAAGAACCCTCACGGCCAGGCACTCGGCGGTCCAGGGACCGACGCCGGGGATGGCCAGGAGTTCAGCCCGGGCGATCACCGGGTCCTGTTCCGGATCGAGTGTCAGGCCGCCTTTGAAAGCGCGGGCGACGGCCACGACCGTGCGGGCCCGGGACCCGGTCAGACCGACCTCGGCCTGAACGTCTTCGGCTGAGAGGCCGGCGAGGTCGCCTGGCTCCGGGAATGCGGTCAGGCCCCCGGGGCCACGATGGCCGTAAGCGGCAGCAAGCCTGCCGCCGAAGGTGCGGCCGGCCGCGAGAGAGACCTGTTGGCCCAGCACGGTCATGACCGCGGCCTCGAATCCGTCCGGGTAGCCGACGATGCGCAGCCCTGGCCTGGCCTTCACCAGGGGGCCGGTGACCGGGTCCCCGGCCAGCGCCTCGACGGCCGGGACCAGGTCACGGTCGAGGTCGAGCCACTTCCGCACCACCCCGATGATCTCCCGCTGCTCGTCCGGCCCGGCATCCGAGCTGACCGTCACACCTTCGTCGCCGATCGTGACGGTCACCGGGCGCACGCCGGCAGATGTCCTCACCAGCCGCGTGTGGCGACCCCCGGCCGGGTCCTGGACCTCCACCCCGGGAACGGTGTGGGCCGCCAAGGCGGAGAGCATCTCCGCCGCTTCGATTCCGCCTTCGGTTTCGAGTTCGATATCGGCCACGTCTTTGAATAGTGTGGCGATGTGTCCTCGACCACCAAATCCCCTCCCAAGGTCCGTAAACCCAGCTTCGTCCAGGCCTGGATGCTGGCCCACGCCCAGAACTCGATCTTCGACGACGCCCACGCCGAGATGGGCGACGTGTTCAGGGTGAACCTCGGCCGCATGAAGTGGAACGTCCTCGCCCACCCGGATGCCGTCAAGCAGGTCTTCACCGCGCCGCCCACCGTCATGCACGCAGGCAAGGGCAACGAGATCCTCGCCACCGCCCCCGGCGACCATTCGGTCCTGCTGCTCGACGAGAAGGAACACATGCGCCAGCGCAAGCTGCTGCTGCCCTCCTTCCACGGTGAAAAGCTCGAAGCCCAGACGGCGACGATCGAGCGCATCACCGAGCGCCAGGTCGAGAGCATCCCGCACGGGCAGCCCTTCTTCATCCGTGACCAGAGCCAGGAGATCGCCCTCGAGGTGATCCTCGAGGTCGTCCTCGGCACTGACGCCACCGGCAGCGAGCACGACCGCCTCGCCGAGGCCACCAAGAAGATGCTCGAATGGATCTCCTCCGGCCTGCGGCTGGTCGCCTCGCAGGTATTCGGCCCGCGCAGCGCGGTCATCAAGCGCATGTACCGACCGGTGCTGGAACCGCTGGACACGGCCCTTTACGAGCTGATCCGCCAGCGCCGCAACGAGCCCGGTCTCGAAGAACGCGACGACATCCTCTCGATGCTGCTCACGGCCCATGACGAAGACGGCAAGCCGATGACCGACGTCGAGATCCGCGACG
>WBZU01002777.1_pt1 | contig 11845 bp, 10 predicted proteins | sample 5204311 | NCBI WGS metagenome assembly WBZU01 (sample SAMN12344359, study PRJNA552823) | activated sludge metagenome | biome: Activated sludge suspended growth; feature: Nitrification reactor; material: Wastewater; isolation source: activated sludge from nitrification reactor of wastewater... | reverse complement strand
GATCGCGTCCTGTTGCGCGGCCAGGCCGCCGGCGTAGCGGACCTGGGCGATCTGCTCGAGCTGGCGGCCGAGGGCGATGTTCTCGCGCATCAGCTGCAGCGTGCGGTGGGTCAGCCAGTATTGCGCGTAGAGCCCCTTGATGCGGCCGGCCACCTCGGCCCAGGTGTCGGCCGCCCGGCCGCCGGCCTGCTCGGCCTCGGCCTCGGCGATCTCTCGCTTGAGGTCGCGCTTGCCCCAGAACGGCAGCGGCTGCGCCAGCAGGTACTTGGTGTCGCCGACGCGCGACGGCGACAGCGTCGCGTTCTGCGTGCCGTTGCGTGTGATGTTTTCCAGCTCGACGCGCAGGAAGGGGTCGGGCAGGGTGCCGGCCGGCCCGATCCGCTCGCGCGCCGCCTCCGCCTCCAGCTGCGCCATGCGCAGGTCCGGGCTGCCCTCGCGCGCGGCCGCCAGCAGCGATTCGACGCTGGCGCCGGGCAACTGCTCCGCCGCGTTGGCGGGCAAGGCGGCGGCAAGAAGAAATGCGGCAAGAAGGAAACGCGGCATGGCGTGCGATCTAGTGGCGATGGCGTTTGCCATCCTTGTGAACATGCTCGACAACCGGCGCTGTGTCAGGCGCGGGCACTGCCAGCGGCGGCGCCTCGGCCGGTAATGCCTCGGCGGCAACCGCCGGCGCCATGACACCGACTCCATGCCGGTAAACCATCTCGCCACCGAGCCAGCCGGTAACGGCGAGCGCACCGGCCAGCAACAGCAAGGCCGGCAACAGGGCGCCATGCACCGCCTGCCCGACTCTCCGGCGCCAGCCATCCCACAGCGCGAGCAATGCGAGAAACACCGTGGCGCCCAGCGCCCAATCGCGATGACGGGTCATCACGGCATGACCGGCAGCGTCGTGTTCCACCGTGCCGAAGGCATGCCAGCCAAGCGCGGCGGCAATCACGGCGCTGATCGCCGCCAGCGGGAGCAGCAGGCGGGCGGCGGCGGAAAAACCGGCATGCGCCGGGTTCAGCCGCGCTGCCACCAGCAGCAGCACCGTCGTCAGGCCGAGCGCGATCGGAAAATGGACAGCGGCCGGATGCCAGTTGGGAACGATGTCAGGCATGTTTCGCCGCTATTTCGCCATTTCGTAGCGGCTGACAATGGCATTGCCACCCTTCATCTCGGCGGCGAAACGGATCTTGTCGCCGGCTTTCAGCTTGTTCAGCCAGCTCTTGTCGGCGACGCCGAAGGTCATGGTCATCGGCGGCATGCCGATGCTGTCGAGCTGGCCGTGCTGGATGACGAGCTCGCCGACATCCTTGTCGATTTTCTTGACCATGCCATCGCTTAAGGGCGCGGCCTGGGTGGCGGCGGGCTTTATCGCGCCATGCTCGTGCTGGGCGTAGGCGGGCAGGCTTAGGGCGAGGAGGAGCGTGAGAATCAGGCGCATGTGAGTTACTTTCATGAACGGATGTCGGCATTGTCGATTGCTGCGGTCGACGGGCACCTGACGCCAAAATTACAAGTTTGTAATCTGCGGGGCAGCGACCCCATGCGAAATGTCGGGGGCGGTGCAATCGCAAATGCACAGAATTGTGGAAACGTTCATCCACAAAAAACACATAGACGCGAAGCCGGATTAAAACATGCGCGGCATCAATGTTCACTGAGGATTACAGAAATGTAATCTCTCGGTCAGTCCCCCGTCGGGATCGGCCATTCAAACTCAAACATACATGAATCAAATCGGAAACAGTTATGACATCGCTACCGAGGCTCCAAATTTGCTCTTTGCTGTTACTCCTCGTCGTCGCTGCCGGTACGGCCGGGGCACAATCTGCAACGCAGATTGAAGTCTTCAAGAGTCCGTACTGCGGTTGCTGCGAAAAATGGGTCGAACACATGAAGAGAAACGGTTTCACGGTGAGCGCCCATAACGTAAACGACGTCCCGGCAGTGCGAAAGAACCTGGGCATGCCTGACCGGCTCGGCTCCTGCCACACCGCCAAGGTTGGCGGCTATGTCATCGAGGGACACGTCCCCGCTGCCGACGTCCAGCGCTTGTTGAAGGAAAAGCCCAAAGCGATCGGTCTGGCAGCGCCCGGCATGCCGCAGGGTTCCCCGGGCATGGAAACCACCGCACCCGTTCCCTACGAAACACTGCTCGTCCAAACAGGCGGTAGCACCCATGTCTTTGCGAGGCACTGATCAATCGCGGGTAATCCACCCCGTCATCGATCGTGGCTCCGGTACTCTCGACCGGCCCCATCCCTCAATGCGGGGACATGAACCTCAAGCAACGAGCCATCATGATCCACGAACACGCATCCCGGAGCGATAGCCTCGGCGCGGTTGATCTCGATCCGGTCTGCGGCATGACCGTCAAACCAGAATCGCCGCATGCGACTGATCTGAACGGAACCCATTACCGCTTTTGCAGTGCCAAATGCAAGACGATATTCGATGCGGAACCGGGGCGTTACCTCGACCCGAAGCAGCCGGAGGTGGTCGTCCCCGGCGCGGAATACACCTGTCCGATGCACCCCGAAATCCGGCAGATCGACCCCGGCACCTGCCCAAAGTGCGGCATGACCCTCGAACCGATGCTGCCCGATTTCGAAAGGGAAGACGACAACGCCGAATATCAGGACTTCCGCCGCCGTTTCTGGGCGACCCTGCCGCTCACCGTTGTGGTGGTCGTCCTGGCGATGGCCGGGCACTGGGTGGAGGGCTTGTCTCCGTTGGTGCGGACCTGGGCTGAACTGCTGCTCAGCCTGCCCATTGTGCTGTGGGCCGGCGCGCCGTTCTTCCTGCGCGGCTGGCAGTCAGTCGTTCATCGCAGTCCAAACATGTGGACGCTCATTAGCCTCGGTACCGGCGCCGCATTCGCTTACAGCGTGGTGGCGGCGCTGGCTCCCGGCCTGTTTCCGCCGTCCTTCATCGCCCATGGCCGCATCGGCATCTATTTCGAGGCGGCGGCGGTCATCATTTCCCTGACCCTGCTCGGTCAGATGCTCGAACTGCGCGCCCGTTCGCAGACTTCGGCCGCCATCAAGTCGCTGCTTGGACTCGCCCCGAAGAGTGCTCGCCGCATCAACCCCGACGGCACCGAGGAGGATGTTCCTTTGACCCATGTCCACGTCGGCGACACCCTGCGCGTCCGTCCCGGCGAGAAGGTGCCGGTGGACGGCGCGGTGCTCGAAGGCTCGAGCGCCGTCGATGAAGCGATGCTGACCGGCGAACCGCTGCCCGTGACCAAACGCCCCGGCGACCGGGTGATCGGCGCCACGATGAACACCGCCGGCAGCCTGGTCATCCGTGCCGAGAAGGTCGGCGCCCAGACCGTGCTCGCCCAGATCGTCCAGATGGTCGCCCAAGCCCAGCGCTCGAAGGCGCCGTTGCAGCGGCTGGCCGACGTGGTGGCGGGCTATTTCGTGATCGGCGTGGTCGCCATCGCCATCGCCAGTTTCTTCGCCTGGGGCCTGCTCGGCGGCGAGCAGGGCTGGGTCTTCGGCCTGATCAACGGCGTCTCGGTGCTGATCATCGCCTGTCCCTGCGCCCTCGGGCTGGCCACACCGATGTCCATCATGGTCGCCACCGGCCAGGCGGCGACGCAGGGAATACTGTTTCGGGATGCGGCTGCCATCGAGCGGCTGCGCGATGTGGACACCCTGATCGTAGACAAGACCGGCACGCTGACCGAAGGGCGGCCTGCCTTCGAACGCGCCGTGGGTGCGCAAGGTGTCGCCGAGGACGAGTTGTTGCGCCTCGCTGCCAGCCTCGACCAGGGAAGCGAGCATCCGCTGGCCGACGCTATCGTCCGCGCCGCCCGGGAACGCGGGCTGGTCCTGGAAAAGGCTGATCTGTTCGAATCGGCGACGGGAATCGGCGTGCGCGGGACGGTCGGCGGCAAGCGCCTTGCACTCGGCAACGGTGCCTTGATGGCGCAGGACGGAATCGATATCGGCGCCTTTGGTGCGGTCGCCGAAGCCCTGCGTCGAAACGGCGCCAGCGTCATGCACCTGGCGGCCGACGGGCGCCTTCTCGGTCTGCTGGTCGTCTCCGATCCAATCAAGGCAAGCACCCAAGAGGCGCTGACGGTCCTGCGCAAAGCGGGGCTGCGCATCGTGATGGCGACGGGTGACGGGCTGACCACTGCCCAGGCAGTCGGTGCCCTGCTAGGCATTGACGAAGTGCACGGAGAGGTCAAGCCAGCCGACAAACTGGCACTCGTGGAACGCCTGCAGCGGGAAGGGCGTGTCGTGGCGATGGCCGGCGACGGCATCAACGACGCGCCGGCGCTGGTCAGGGCGGATGTCGGCATCGCGATGGGCACCGGCACCGACATCGCCATGAACAGCGCCCAGGTCACGCTGGTCAAGGGCGACCTGCGCGGCATTGCCCGGGCTCGCCTGCTCTCTGTCGCGACCGTCGGCAACATGCGCCAGAACCTGGCCTTCGCGTTTCTCTACAACGCCCTCGGCGTGCCGATTGCCGCCGGCATCCTCTATCCGTTTTTCGGGCTGGTGCTGTCACCCATCATCGCGGCTGCGGCGATGAGCTTGTCGTCCGTGAGCGTGGTCGGCAATGCGCTGCGCCTGCGCGGCGCATGAAGGGCGGGTTCCTTACCAAAATGTAATCAGCGCGTCATGCCGGTGACGGGCACCAAAGCGCAGACTTCATGGTGTCAGGATCCCATCGGCGATCCGGATATTTCCAGCCACCATTTTTGGAGAACCATCATGAAACTACAATCCGCACTCTCAACCGTTCTACTGGCAACGGTTGCCACGTTGTCCTTGGGCGCCCAGGCCGCAGACGACGACAAAGCAATTCCCGCCGCCACAGAAATGAAGGCCGACCAAGGCGCCAAGGCCGCCAAACCGCACTCGCATGTTCAGGAAAAAACCGGCATCCCGCAATCTGCCCCGGCCGCCACTGCACCTGAAAAGAAAAACGCCGCCCAGGACAGGACCAAGCACTACCACCCAAGGGACGGCAAATAATGGTTACCCGTTCGTAGGCTCCGAATAGGTCGGAGCCTACGGTCCGCATCCATGGGCGTTTTTGATACCCGGCAACATGGTAACCGTTGCACGTGCAAGTTGCTGGCTGAAGCCATGGGGTTCAACGCGAAGACGATACGGTTTGAGTATTGCCGGGAGGTGTTGATGAAACACTGGCGCCTCGAGTGCAATCACGGGTGTCAGCATGAGGAACCTGAAGCCAAAAACAGCGAGAGATGGCGAGGTCTCGGTCCGATCGATCCGATCAAGGCGATTCTCATGAAAAACGAATAGCCCGCTCGGCAAGCCATGGCTTTACCAATCGACACCGAAGGCCATGGTCATCGGCGGCATGCCGATGCTGTCGAGCTGGCCGTGCTGGATGACGACCTCGCCGGCGGCCTGGTCGATCTTCCTGACCGTGCCGTCGCTCAGCGTCGCGGCCTTGGCAGCGGCCGGCGGGCTGGCGTGGTGATCGTGCTGGGCGAAGGCGGGCAGGCTGAGGGCGAGCAACAGGGAGAGCTGCAGGCGCATGGCGGATTCCTCGGAGAATGTCTCCCCCATTGTCGGCTGCCGCGGTCGACCGCCTCCTGACGGCAGGATTACAAGTTTGTAATCTGCGGCAAACAGCCGGCGGCTCGGGCAAAATGCGGCCATGAAAATCCTCATCGTCGAAGACGAAGCGAAGACCGGCGACTACCTGAAGCAGGGGCTGAGCGAGGCCGGCTTTACCGCCGATCTCGTCCGCAACGGGGTGGACGGGATGCACGAGGGGCTGGCCGGTGACCATGACCTGCTGATCCTCGACGTCAATCTGCCGGGGCTTGACGGCTGGCAGGTGCTGCAGGCCCTGCGCGCCGCCGGGCGCGACCTGCCGGTGCTGTTCCTGACCGCCCGCGACCAGGTCGCCGACCGCGTCAAGGGGCTGGAGCTGGGGGCCGACGACTACCTGGTCAAGCCCTTCGCCTTTTCCGAGCTGCTCGCCCGCGTGCGCACCCTGCTGCGCCGGGGGCGGGCGCGGGAAAGCGCGGTGCTGGCCATCGCCGACCTCGAACTCGACGTGCTTAAGCGCCGTGCGACGCGCGCCGGCCAGCGCATCGACCTGACCGCCAAGGAGTTCGCGCTGCTCGAACTCTTCCTGCGCCGGCAGGGCGAGGTGCTGTCGCGCAGCTTCATCGCCTCGCAGGTATGGGACATGAATTTCGATTCCGACACCAACGTCGTCGAGGTCGCCATCCGCCGGCTGCGCGCCAAGGTCGACGACGACTTCGCGCCGCGCCTGATCCACACCCTGCGCGGCATGGGCTACGTGATGGAAATCCGCTGACCGTGGCGCGCTGGCACCATTCGCTCACGTTGCGCCTGTCACTCGCCTTCGCGCTGCTGGCGACCCTCGTCTTCGCTGCCCTCGGCATCTACCTGAGCCGCTCGGCCGATAGCCACATGGCCGAGCTCGACGCCCACGAACTGCTCGGCAAGCTGGCGCTGGCGCGCCACATCGGCAGCCGGGAGCAGTCGCCGGCGGCTCTGGCCGCCCGGCTGGCCGATGCCCTGGTCGGGGAGCACGGGGTGCTGGTTGCGGTCGACGGCGAAAAAGGGCCGATTTTCACCTGGCCCGCGGGCGGCCAGGCCGCGGTGCTGGCGACGGCGCCGGCCGGCATTGGCGACACGCCGGTGCGCCTGACCCTGGCCGGGCAGGACCTGCGGGTCGTCGCCGGGCGCATGGAGACGGCCTGGGGCGAGACGGTGCGCGTCGTCGTCGCCAGCGACATCCACCACCACACCGCCTTCCTCGACGAGCTGCAGCGCGACTTCTGGCTGGCGGTGCTGGCCGCGGCGCTGCTGACAGTCGTCGTCGGCATGCTGATCGCCCGCCGCGGCATGCGGCCGGTGCGCGAACTGGCGCACGCCGCCGGGCGCATCTCGGCCGGCCAGCTGGCCGAGCGCATTCCCGAGCGCGATGTGCCGCCCGAGCTGGCCGAGCTGGTCGCCGCCTTCAACGCCATGCTCGGGCGCCTGGAGGAATCGTTCCGGCGCCTTTCCGACTTCTCGGCCGACCTCGCCCACGAGCTGCGGACGCCGATCCACACGCTGCGCGTGCAGACCGAGGTCTCGCTCGGCAAGGCGCGCGACGCCGACGAATACCGCGATCTGCTGGCCTCCAACCTCGAAGAATACGAGCGCCTGTCACGGATCATTGGCGACATGCTGTTTCTGGCCAAGGCCGAACATGGACTGGTTGCGCCCGGCACGGAAGAGGTCCCTCTGCGCGGTCTGTGCCAGCGCCTGGTCGAGTATTACGGGATTCTGACTGAAAATGTCAGTCTGGAACTGCGCGGCGACGAGGTCGCCGTCCAGGGCGATCGACTGATGCTGGAGCGCGCAATCGGCAACCTGCTGGTCAACGCCATCCATCACACGCCGTCCGGCGGCCAGATTGTTCTGGCCATCACGCGCGAGGCGGAGAGGGCGGTCATCACGGTGAGCAACTCGGGCCCGCCGATTCCCCCCGACGCGCTGAGCAGGATTTTCGATCGCTTCGTGCGCCTGAATCAGGACAATGAAGGGAGCGGCCTCGGCCTGGCCATCACGCGCTCGATCGTCCACGCTCACCGTGGAACCATGGCAGTGCACAGCGGCGAACGGACAACCGACTTTGTCATCGGCATTCCGCTTCAGGTCGCGCCGTAGTCGGTTTGCAGGGCGACCGTCGGCGAGCTTCGTTGGGCAAAAAACCACAGCTAGGCCCGCCGATTGGGCGATTTGCCGGGCGGAAGTGGTTCACCGGCGCCGTTACGTGTCATGCTTGCATATTCCCGCTGCGGGACTTCATGAAATCGATCGAGCGGCAAGACATGGACACGAAAAACCAGCATTCATCCTCCCTGCGCGAAGAACTTCTGCCTTTCGTCATCCGCCCTGCCGTGACCGAAGAGGATTTTCGCAGGGCGGTCGATATCCGCCACCGTGCCTATGCCCGCCATGTTCCCGAGTTCGCCGCCAGCCTGCGGGCGCCGGAACCCGAGGATTTCCACGACGGTTCCCTTGTGCTCCTCGCCGAGGCCAAGCTCGACGGTTCGCCACTGGGGACGATGCGGATTCAGACCAATTCCGGCAATCCGCTGAAGCTCGAGGAATCGATCAGCTTGCCTTCGTGGCTTGCGGGGACAAGCCTGGCCGAGGCTACCCGTCTCGGCGTCGAGCAGAACGCGGTCGGCCGGATGGTGAGAATAGCGCTGTACAAGGCCTACTTCCTTTACTGCATTGAAGCAGCCATCGAATGGATGGTCATTACAGCACGCAAGCCGCTTGATCGACTCTACGAGGCGCTGCTGTTCCAGGATGTCCTTCCCGGCGGCACACTGGTCCCCATGCACCACGTCGGGAACATGCCGCATCGGGTGATGGCCTTTTCAGTCCCGGATGCCCACGACAATTGGGTGGCAGCCAGTCATCCGCTCTACACTTATGTTTTTCGGACAATGCACCCGGACATTCGTTTGCCGGAGACGGCCAGCCCGCGATTCGTTAACAAGCGCGAGGCGCATGAACTGCGCAGTGTCGAATACCTGATGTGATCCTGGCGCAGGGACCTCGTCTGCGTGCGGGGTCGGCAAGGCGGTTCAATTCTCGCCCATCGCGGCCTCTGGCGATCAACGGCTTGGGCGTCCGCCGTTCCACTTGCTGCGGGATGCCCTGATCCGGTCGGTGCCAGCGGCCGCCAAGGGTTCAGCCCGGAAGCCGCTGCTGGCTGTGGACGGCATGCGGAATCCGGTCTGCAACCAATTCCCTGATTCGATCCGGGCTGCCCTGTGAACCGGAAGTAGTTCCGGAATGCGTGTTGCACAGGCTGGCGGTGCGTCCCGCCTGGTGGTGACGAAATATCCCCCATCGGCCCGCCCCTGACGGGGCGATCGCCGGCCCGCCTGATCGTTTGCTTCTTCCCGGGCGCCGGCCAACGGTGGCGCCGACACGCGGCCATTCCGGATGGGCATCGCCGTGCGCCGCCGCTTCAGTTGTGGCTTGCCACACACTCCTGGCGCGCTATTTCTCGACAAGTGTGAAAAAAGCCTCAGCGGGTCCGGTCGCCGTCGCGGTACCTTGACCGTGTAGCAGGAGTAGCTGTTGCGAGTCGTGCAAAGCGTGATGTTCGGCAGGTGGCCTCGGAGAACGAAGGTCAACGTGGCGAGCTTCCGGGTTGCGCAGGATGGCTCGGGCACCAGCGCATGTTCCCTGCACCAGACAGAGGCACAAACGAGATGCAGAACCAGACACCATCGATCGCAGGCGCAGTCATGACGCTACCCGCTACGACCGCTCGTCTTCGCAGAGTCGGCGACGCCCTGCTTGGCTCGCTGGCGCTCTATGTAATTCCCTTTGCGGCCGTCGTCCTTGCGGTATGGGCACTCGTGGCCTGGGAGCCGGTCTACGAGTTCGGCGGCGTCGACCCTGTTGAATTCAAGGTGTTGCGGGACGACAGCCGGATATTGTCGGAATCCCAGGTGTCCGGATCCCTGGAATCGATGGCGTGGGCGAGCCAGATGGAAACGCGGCTATCGGAAGTGCCTTTCTGGATCGCGTTCCAGGCGGGTACTGCGGCTTCGGGAACTGCTCCAGCCATCTTCTTCCCGTCGCGTCATGCAAGGCACCTCGAGTGCTGGAATCCGGCGACGCGCGAGCATCTCGGCGTTGCCGACCGCGATCGGAGCAGTGGTCAACTCAGGCCGGCACTGGGCGGATTCCGTCTCGATGGCGCCAAGGGCCAGGTGCTGTGCCGGGTGGAGTCCGTGGGTCCGGCGCGCCTGACGGTCCAGCGCTGGGACGCCACGGGTCTCGAAACGGCGCAGCGAAAGTTCGAGCGCAACAGTGGTCTGATCGACGGCAGCGTCGGAATACTGGCTGTCTTTGCCCTGATGGTTGCCTTTGTCTATCGCGATGGATTGATCGTCCTGTTTGCCGCCTGGCTGATCGCCAACATGCGGATGGCCGCGCTGTCGGCCGGCTGGGACGCCCACTTGCTTGAGCAGGCCATTCCCGCCGACTGGTTGGGGACGGTGCGCGGCCTGACCATCGCGGCTTTCTACACTCTGACAGTTGCCGTCTTCATGCGCATGTTCAAGCGCGAGTTGAAGCAGGTCGGGACGCCGTGGATCCTCGGATACGCGCATTGGTCGCCGATTCCGCTTCTGGCAGCCGCACTGCTACTGCCCTATCAGACCTTCCTCCAGATCATCTGGGTGGCGGCGATTGTCGGCGTTGCGTTGTTGTGCTTCCTGCTCTACCGCGTTATCCGGTTCACGAATTCCTGGATGGCGATGTGGTATGCCGCGGCCCATGCCGTCCTGCTGGGTATCATTCTCTCGTCGAACGTCTATGAGATAGCGGCGGCCGCCTTGGGCGTCACGACCGCGGCAGGCAGCGTAAACAGCATTACCTCGGCGGTGTTTTCCAGCTTGCTGGTTGCGGTAGCCATCGCCGAGCACATGAAGCGCGAACAGCAGGGACGTCTGGAGGCTCAGGCTGAGCTGCAGCATACCTATGACGTGATTCCGGTCGGCTTGTTCACGCTCGATGGCGACGGTCGTTTCCTGAAGACCAATCCGGCACTGATCGCGATGATGGATCGCCAAGGAGAACCGGACGGCTGTGCTTCCTGGGACGACTGCTTTGCCGACGGATACTGGCAGACCCTGCAACAGGCACTGAGGACGTCGGGGACGGTTGAAATCGAAGTGTCCGGCAAGCCGCACGTCGACGGTTCGGCGTCGCGATTCCTGGTCAAGGCTGCCGTTGCGCCGGGGCGAATCGAGGGCTCGCTGCAGGACATTACCGAACGCCACGAGGCAACCCAGAAGCTCCGCCATCTTGCGGAATTCGACGCCCTGACCAAGGTTCTGAACCGCCGTGGCATCGAGGCGGTCGCCGCGGCCGCGCTTGAGCGCTGCTCGCCGGAACGGCCGCTGGCCCTGGCTTACCTCGACATGGACCGCTTCAAGCTGATCAACGACCTGTTCGGGCATACGGTCGGCGACGATGTGCTGAAACAGATCTGCGAGCGGGTGGTCGGGTCGATCGCGCATCATCGTCTGGGGCGGATCGGCGGCGACGAGTTTCTGATCGTCATGGAGAATACTACTGTCGCCCAGGGAAGCCTGATCTGCCAGACCATCGTCGATATGGTTGCGGGCCGGAGTTTCGAATCCGGCGGCAAGGGCTTCAGCGTTGGGGTGTCGGTTGGCCTGGTGGAATTGCTGGCGCCGACCAACCTCAAGGATGCGATCTCGACCGCTGACCGCGCCTGCCGTCTGGCGAAGATGAAGGAATCGGGCGTTCATGTCTTCGAAGCAGGTTCGCAGGCCATGCGCGACTACACGCGGGAACTCGGGCTGATCGGGCGTTTTGGCGTGGATCGCCCGCCCGAGGGGCTGTTTCTCGAAATGCAGCCGATTCTTTCGCTGCGTGCGCCGACCGAATCCCTCAATTTCGAGATGCTGCTGCGAATGCGCGAGCCTGACGGCAGTATCGTCTCCGCCGGGCAGATTATTTCCGCCGCCGAAAACAGCGGGCGCATCACGCTGATCGACCGCTGGGTGCTGGCGACGACGCTGACGTGGCTGGAGCGCAACAAGGAGCGCCTGGGCAAGACGCGTTTCGTCAGCATGAACCTGAGCGGCGCTTCGCTGAGCGACGAGGTGTTTGTCCGCGAGGCATTCGAGATGCTCAGCAAGGCACCGGCCGCCCGCGACCGGCTTTGCCTGGAAGTGACCGAAAGCGTCGCGCTGCGCGATACCGGCAGCACGCGCACTTTCCTCGAAAAGGCGCGGCGGCTGGGGATCCGGGTGGCCCTTGACGATTTCGGC
>WBZU01002775.1_pt1 | contig 11848 bp, 9 predicted proteins | sample 5204311 | NCBI WGS metagenome assembly WBZU01 (sample SAMN12344359, study PRJNA552823) | activated sludge metagenome | biome: Activated sludge suspended growth; feature: Nitrification reactor; material: Wastewater; isolation source: activated sludge from nitrification reactor of wastewater treatment... | reverse complement strand
CGTCAGCCGCTCGATCATCAGGTCACGGCACAGGCGATCGGCGTCGGACTGCGGTTCCAGGCGGTGCACGGCGTCGAGCGTCGCACGGTCCATCGCCTCGCGCTCGGCGATGCCCACCGGCGACAGATCCGGCATCCGGTCGTCGAACTCGGTGGAGCCGAGCACCGTGGCGTACAGCGGGTGGAGTCGCATCGACGTCGCCACGTAGTCATCGGCGAGCTGGAAGATGGGCGAGGTCATCCGCCGAAGCTACCGGCGATGCGCCCGGACAACCACGCGCTGCGTCGAACTCGTCACGCCTCGTGAGCCAGCTGCCCGGCGCGGGCGTCGAGGATCGCCGTCAGTTCCCTGGCGCTCGTCGCCCGAGCGTACAACCAGCCCTGGCCACGTCGGCACCCGAGCCTGACGAGCTCGTCGGCTTGACCGACCGTTTCCACGCCCTCGGCCACCACCTGCAGCCGTAGCGCATCGGCGAGCTGGATGATGGCCCGGACGAAGACCGTGGCCTCGGTACCGGTCCCCAGCCGGGCGACGAAGGATTGGTCGATCTTCACCAGGTACAGCGGCAGCCGTTGGAGCTGGGACAGCGACGAGTACCCGGTACCGAAGTCGTCGAGCCCGAACCGCAACCCGGCCGTGGCCATCCGTTCGAGGACCTGCTGGGTCTGGATCGGGTCGTCGATGAACAACGACTCGGTGATCTCCAGCACCAGGCGGTGTCCCGGCACGTTGTAGGTCCGGAGCAGGGCCAGCACGTCCTCGGCGAAGTGCGGCTCGCGGAGCTGGCGGGCGGACACGTTGACCGACAAGTAGAACTCGGTGCCGGCCAGCATCGGTTCCCAGTCGGCCAGCTGTTGCAGGGCCTCGCGAAGCACGCACCAGCCGATCTCGACGATCCACCCCGACTCCTCGCAGAGCTGCAGGAACGACGCCGGGCCGAGCTGGCCGCGCTCGGGGTGCATCCAACGGACCAAGGCCTCAGCCGCCGAGACCCGCCGATTGACCATGTCGAAGATCGGCTGATACACCAGCACGAACTCCTCACGCTCGATGGCCAGGGCCAAGGCGGACGTCAACGCCAGGCGCTCCTGGGCCAGCTCGTGCATCGCCGGTTCGAAGTGGGCCACCCGGCCCTTGCCCATCGCCTTGGCGTCGTAGAGGGCCAAATCGGCGTCGCGCAGGATGGTCGCCGGCTCGTCGGGCGGTCCGGTGGTGCGGCGGACCCCGACCGACCCGCCCACGCTGACCTCGCGGCCTTCGAGGTGGGCTACCTGGGCCAGCGCACTGATGATGTGCTGGGCGGTCCGGTTGCAGAACTCATCGTCGGTGTTGCGCAGCACGATCGCGAACTCGTCGCCCCCCAGCCGACCCACCACACCACGGTCGCCAATGCTGCCGACCAGGCGCTGGGCGACGATCTTCAGCAGCTCGTCGCCAGCGACGTGACCGAGGCTGTCGTTGACCATCTTGAAGTCGTCGAGATCGACCAGCAACACGGCGTGCGATCCGTGCTGATCGGTGCACAGCGCCGCCAGCTCGCGCATCAGGTAGTTGCGGTTCACCAGCCCGGTGACGCTGTCGTAGAACGCCTGCTGGGTGAGTTGGCGCTCGAGCTCGACCAGCTGGTGAAGGGATCGTTCCAGATAGCCACGCTCCAGAGCCATCCCGATCTGCTTGGTCATCATCTCGACCATGTCCACGTCGGCCCTGGTCAGGCGGTCGACCGACCCGGCGCGGGCGTCGACCACGACGATGCCCGCCGCCTCGTCCCCACGGTGGACCGGGGCGACCACGGCGTCCCCGGTGGCGAACGTCGCCAGCGCGCCCGAGGTGACGTCGGGCTGGTTGGCAGGAAACAAGCGGACCGTCTGGACCACATCGATGAGCCGCCTGGCGGCGTGTTGCTCTGCGTCGGTCGCCGCCGTCATTGCCACACCCTCTGCCCCGTCCTCGTCGACGGCACAGGTGAACGCGCCCTCCGACGTCAGCAGCACGATGCGCGCCCAGCGGGCTCGCAGGGCGATCCGCAGTTCGGCCAGGACCGAGAGCAAGCCGTCGTCGATGTTCGGTTGCTCGTGCAGCGCTGCGGTGGCCCGATAGAGCAGTTCGCTGCGATCGCTGAGTCGCTGCTGGCGACGCAGCCCGTCATAGACGGACCACAGCACCACCACGAACACCAGGGGCACCACCACGAGCCACGGCGACTGCATCCCCAGGTAGACGGTCTGCACCGCCACACAGCTGTTCCCCAGCGAGCCGACCGTGCTGGTCCACAGCGCCCGCAGCGGGGCCTGCTGGCGATGCCCGGTTGCCAGGCGAGTGACCACGCCAACCGCGAAGTGGCTGAACAACCCCATGGCCAGTCCGCCGGCCATCGCCCCCAGACCGGTACGTGCCGAGAGATGGTCGTCACCCCGCAGGATGGTGAACACCCACATCCCCAGCAGCGCCCCGACCAGTTCCTGAGCGAGGTTGAAGACCAGCTTGACGGGCGGCGGGCGCTGGATGACGGCAACGACCCCGGCCCCGAGGGCCAGACCGATCGGGATGGTCACGGGTTCCCCGAGCAGCAGGGCGATGACGAAGGACAGATCCGTCATCACGAACGAGAACGTGGCCGTGCGCGAGGCGTGCAGCTCCACCCTGATCGCCCGACCGACGACGAACAGGCCGATGACGAGTTGCCACGACCACGGCGTGGGGCTCGCCGCATGGAGAAACGGCAGGGTGACGATCCACCCGGCCGCGCCAATGACGCCGATCGCCAGTCCGAAGACCCAAGGTCCGGTGCGAGGACGGGTGAGCACGTTCGTGGTCATAGCCTTCCAGACCGGACGGATCCGATCAGCAGTTGTCAGCCCGCCGACATGACGGGCCGGTGTCTCACCAGTTAGCGTTCTGCGGGCGAACCATGCGAAGCATGCCCCCGACGGCAGCGACCAGAGCGGAGAGACGGACAGCGGCAACGAACAGATTCGACTTCATGGGATCATCCTTTGGCTACGACTCGGGCGGTGAGTCATCGGGTCACGAGTGCTTCGGAGTCCGAATTGTCACGGATCCGGTTGCTGGTAGCACTACGCGTCAGCAATGCTAATCGGCGCGCGCCAGCGTTGACGACCGAGGATGTCCGTTTCGCGGTACAGGGTGGTATCAGGCGGGCTTGGCCTTGGACTCCTTCGACGGCTTCAGCACGCCGCGCGCCAGCGCCTCGTCCAGATACTCTTCGGCCTCGTCGGCGCTGACCTTCAGCGCCGGGGCGATCTCACTGATCAGGTTGATCCTGGCTCGGTCGTACATGGTCCGCTCGGCGGCCGACAGGGACGCGTCCCGGTTGCGGGCCGCCAGGTTGCGGACCACTTCGGCCACCTGGTACACGTCACCGCTCTTCAGCTTCTCCTGGTGGTTCTTGAATCGCCGGCTCCAGTTGCTGGGCACGCGCGGATCCGGCTTGGAGAGCACCGACACCAGGTCCTCGAGTTCGTCGGGGTTCACCGGGGGCCGGACACCCACTTCAGCGGCCTTCGAGGTTGGGACCGACAGGGTCATCTCGTTGATCACGGTGCGAAGGATGAGGTACTCCTGGGTGGACCCGAAGGCCTCCATCTTCTTCGTTCCGACCACGATGCAGGCACCGTGCTGCGGGTAAATGACCGTGTCACCCTTCTTGAACTTCACGCATCCAGGGTAAGGCACGGCGGCACGAAATCCGCCGCACGCTGGACAAGCGCCCCCGGAGAGACTCGAACTCCCAACCCACGGGGTAGAAACCCGCTGCTCTATCCATTGAGCTACGGAGGCGGACGGCGCGTTGCCGAGCCATGCTATGGCAGCAGGCTGCGCAGCAGGTCGAGCGCCGTGATCACGCTCATCTCGCGCATCTGCTGGCGGTCGCCGGGGAGCCGGACATGCGCGGTGCGCTCGCCGGCGGGCGTGACCGCGGCGGCCCACAGCGTGCCGACGGGCTGGCCGTCTTGCTCGGCGGGGCCGGCCACGCCGGTGACGGCCAGCCCGACTTCGGCGCCGAGAACACGCCGGCAGCCCCGGGCCATCGCCACGGCCGCCGCCTCGCTGACCACCGGACCGCGGGGGACGCCGAGCAGGTCGAACTTGACCTCGCTGGCGTAGCTCACCACCGAGCCACGCAACACGTCGCTGCACCCGGGGACGGCGGACAGCCGACCGGCGATCAGGCCCCCGGTGACCGACTCGGCGAGGCCCAGGCGCCACCCGAGGTGGCGCAATGCGTCGATGACCACGGACTCCATCGTGTCGTCGTCCACGCCGAACACGGTGTCGCCCACACGCTCGCGGACCTCGGCTTCCCACCGGTCCAGCAGGCCGGCGGCGTCGGCGGCGGTGGCGGCCTTGGCCGTCAGGCGGATCTTCAGCCCGTCCCACCCGCTGGCCAGGAACGCCAACGTCGGGTTGGCCACCCGGTCGAGCTCGGCGATGACGTCGTCGAGCTTCTCGTTGAGCCCGCTCTCGCTGTCGCCCCAGGTCTTCAGGGTGCGGCTGACGATGACCGAGGACAGCCCGGCGCGGGCGCGCAGGTCGGGCAGCACCGCACGCTCGATCATCTCGCGCATCTCGTGGGGAACACCGGGGACGGCGTAGATCACCCGCGACACCCCGCCGATGCGCACCGGGCAGATCAACCCGGGTGCCGTCCCGCGCGTCTGGGGGATCACCGTTGCGCCGCGCGGCACGTCGGCCTGGCGCAGGTTGTTCGCCGCCATGTACCGGCCGCGTGTCTCGAACAGGGAGCGGATCACCTCGGCAACGGCGTCGTCGCGCTCCAGCGGAACACCCATCACCGCGGCGAGCACGTCACGGGTGAGGTCGTCGTGCGTCGGGCCCAACCCACCGCAGACGATCACCGCCTCGGCGTCGGCCAGCGCGGCGCGCAGAACCGCCTCGATCCGCTCCCGGTTGTCGCCCACCTGGTAGTGGACGTGGGTGGAGATGCCCGAGAGGGCCAACTGCTCTCCGATGTAGGCCGAGTTGGAATCGACGACCTGGCCCAGCAGCAACTCGGTGCCCACGGCCACCACCTCGCAGCGCATCAGGCGACCACGGAGCTGCCCTGCGAGCGGTGGGCTCGCCACACGTACTGGCAGGCGCTGATCAGGGCCAGGGCCACCGAGATCCACAGCAGGCCCTTCCACAACCACGTCGCATCGCGGGCGGTGAGCGGGGCGATGGCGAAGCCGACGGCGAGCTGCTGGGCGAAGGTCTTCCACTTCGCCGTCTTGCTGGCGGGCATGCTGACCCCCTTGGACACGATGAACGTGCGGTACAGGCTGATGAGCAGCTCGCGGGCGGCGATGATGACCACCGGCACCAGCCAGAACACGTCGCGCTGGACCAGGGTGAACATCGCCCCGAGCACCAGGATCTTGTCGGCCAGCGGATCAAGGAACGCGCCGAGGTTCGTCGTGCCGTGGCGGCGGGCCAGGTAGCCGTCGATGCCATCGGAGGAGCAGAGCACGAACCACAGGGCGAAGGCCACCCACGAGCCGCCATTGCCCTGGGGGATCAGCCAGAAGGCCAGCGGGGCGACGAGGATGCGCGCCACGGTGACGACGTTGGCCCAGGTGGCGATGGCGGAGGGATCGACGGGCATCAGCGCACGTCGGCGACCAGGTCAGGGCCGAGGGCGTCGACGATGCGAACCTGATGGAACTGGCCCACCGCCAGGTGGTCGGGCACCTCGATGACCCCGTCGATCTCCGGCGCCTCACGGGTGCTGCGCGCCTCGCCGGGCTGGTCGACCAGCACCGTGACCTCGGCGCCGATCAGCTCGTCACGGCGGCGGAGGGTGATCTCGTCCTGCATCGCCCGCAACTCTGCCAAACGCTCGGCCGTCAGCGAGGCATCGACCTGCCGATCGAGCGCCGCGGCGTGCGTGCCGTCCTCGGCGCTGTAGGCGAAGAAGCCGCACCAGTCGAGGTCTGCCGCCTCGACGAAGCGCAACAACTCGTCGTGGTCGGCCTCGGTCTCGCCCGGGTAGCCGACAATGAAGTTGCTGCGGAAGGCCGCGGCGGGTTCACGGCGGCGGATGTCGGCGATCCGCCGCAGGAAGCGCCCACCATCCCCCCACCGGCGCATCCGCCGCAGCAGCGGCTTGCTGACGTGTTGCAGCGAGAGGTCGAAGTAGGCGACGCCGGTGTCACAGATCGCATCCACCAGCTCGTCGGTGAGGTCGCTGGGGTACAGGTACAGCAGCCGGGTCCAGTCGACGCGGGCACTCACCTGGCGCACGAGCCGCACGATCGAGCCGGCGCCTAGATCCCCCGGGCGGTCCTTGCCGTAGCTGGCGAGATCCTGGGCGACCAGGACGATCTCGCGCACCTCAAGTTCGTCGACCTCGTCGAGGATCGCCTCGATGTCCCGGCTGCGCTGCGGCCCGCGGAAGCTCGGGATCGCACAGAACCCGCAGGTACGGTCACATCCCTCGGCGATCTTCACGTAGGCCCACGGCCGCGCCGACTTCGGCCGCGGCAGGTTCAACAGATCCAGCGTGGGCACCGCCGGCTTGACACCGAGCGACACCGGGACACCGAAGCCGGACACCTGGTCGGCCTCGGGGAGGGCCTCGGCCAGTTCGGCGCCGTAGCGCTCGGCCATGCACCCGGTCACCACCAGCTTGGCCCCGGTGGCGCGCTGGCGATCGAGCGCCAGGATGGTGTCGATCGACTCCCGCCGGGCATCCTCGATGAAGGCGCAGGTGTTGACCACCACGACGTCGGCGGCCGCGGCGTCGTCGGTGGGGACCAGACCGTCGGCCACCATCGAGCCGGCCAGCTTGTCGCTGTCGACCTGGTTCTTCGGACAGCCGAGGGTCTCGATGTAGAACCGGCGCGTCACGTCCGACGAGGCTACCGGGCGCCTCGTTGGCGGCGGGAGGTGTTCAGCGGCCGCGCTCTTGGAGCAGCTCGAACTCCTCCACCGTCATCAGCACGGCGCGGGCCTTGCTGCCCTCGCTGGGACCCACCACGCCGCGTTGTTCGAGAAGGTCCATGACCCGCCCGGCGCGGGCGAACCCGATCTTCAGCTTGCGCTGCAGCATCGACGTCGAGCCCAACTGGCTGCGCACGACCAGCTCCATCGCCTGACGCATCAGGGCCTCGTCCTCGTCGTCGTCGGCGCCGTTGCCGCCGAAGTTCCCGCCGCCCAGCTGGCCCTCGCCCTCGTCGCCCTCCACGCCGCTGACGTAGACGACGTCGGGGGCCTGGCGGCGCCAATGACCCACGACCTTGCGGACCTCGTCCTCGCTGACGAAGCAGCCCTGGATTCGTTGCGAGACGCTGGTGGTCCCGGGCAGCAGGAGCATGTCACCCTTGCCGACCAGCTTTTCGGCGCCCGGCTGGTCGAGGATCACCCGGCTATCGGTGAGCGAGCTCACCGCGAACGCCATGCGCGCCGGGATGTTGGCCTTGATCACGCCGGTGATGACGTTGACGCTGGGGCGCTGGGTGGCGACGATGAGGTGGATCCCCACGGCTCGGGCCTTCTGGGCGATGCGGGTGATGCTCTCCTCCACATCGCGGGCGGCCACCATCATCAAGTCGTTCAACTCGTCGACCACGACCACGATGTACGGCAACCGCTCGTACTTCGGCGGCGTCGGCGCCTCGCCGCGGTCCGCGTCCCCCTCGGCGTCCACGACGGCGGGTCGGATCGTGTCGTCCACCAGCTCGCCGCGGTCGTACGCGGCGTTGTACCCGGTGATGTCCCGGAAGCCCACCTCGGTGAGGACGTCGTAGCGCCGCTCCATCTCCTTCACCGCCCAGGCAAGCGCGTTGGCCGCCTTCTTCGGGTTGGTCACCGGCTGGGTGAGCAGGTGCGGCAGGCGGTTGTACTGGCCCATCTCGACCTGCTTGGGGTCGATCAGGATCAGGCGGACCTGCTCGGGCGTGGTGCGCATCAGCAGCGAGGTGACGATGCAGTTGATCCCGCTGGACTTGCCGGCGCCCGTGGTACCGGCGATCAGCAGGTGCGGCGTGGTGGACAGGTTGAGGAACACCGAGCGGCCGGCGATGTCCTTGCCGATAGCAACGTCCAGCGGGTGCGTCGCCGTCTTGGCCTCCGGGGAGGTCATGATGTCGGCCAGGCTCACCAGTTGGCGGGTGTGGTTGGGGACCTCCACCCCGATGGCCGAGCGCCCGGGGATGGGGGCCAGGATGCGCACGTCCACCGCCGCCATGGCGTAGGCGATGTCCCGGTTGAGGCTGGTCACCCTGGCCACCTTGACGCCCGATCCCAGTTCGAGCTCGTAGCGGGTCACCGTCGGGCCCACGGTCTGGCCCACCAGCTTGGTCTCCACCCCGTGGGAGTCGAGCGACTCGACCAGCGTCGTGCCGCGGGCATCCACCTCGGCCATGTTGACGGCCTGGTTGCTGGATCGGACTAGCAGGTTGGCCGGCGGCAGGACCCACTGCCCGCGCTGGGCGCCGGGGCCGAGATCCAGTTCCGTCTGCTCCCCGGGACCGGCGGCGATGGCCGGCGTCGCCTTGGCGGCGCGGCCCTTGCGAGCTCTGGTGGCGTCGGCCGGGCTGGCCCAGTCGGCGTCCCCGGCGTCGTCGAACACTTCCGGGCGGGGAACCTCGCCGGAGAGGTCACGATCGCTGCGCAGCGTGGACATGTCACCGAGGGCTCGCTTGGCCCGCCGACCCAGCGGGCGGGCGATGGTGGCCGTGGCCCGTCCGGTGTTGCCGGCGATGCGCCGGGCATGCCAGGCCAGGTCACGCACCGAGGACTGGGTGACCAGCATGATCCCGGCCACCATCACGGCCAGCAGGGCGATGACCGCGCCTGCCGAGCCGAGCAGCGTCTTCAACGGCGCACCCAACGCCAGGCCGAGCCACCCGCCGGCGTCACGCTCGTCGAAGCGGGCGCCGTCGGCGCGGATCACGTGCAGCAGGCCGAGGACGGTGAAGAAGATGATCCCCCAGCCGAGGGCCAGGCGGTAGCGGTGCTCGCTGTGCCCGCGGCGAACGAGGGACACTCCGACGGCGATCAAGGCCGCCGGGACGATGAACTTGCCGAGGCCGGCCACCCAGGCAACGGTCTCGCTGACCAGCTTGCCCACCGGGCCGGCCACCCGCAGGTAGATCCCCAACCCCAGCAGGGCGCCGACGGCGATCAGCCCGATGCCCCAGATGTCCGAGAGGCGCTCGTTGTTCTCGCCCCTGAGCTCCTCGGTGACCCGCTGGCGGCGGGTGGGGCCGGTGATCGAGCCGGCGTCGTCGCCGACCTTGGCCGGCACGGATCCCGACCCGCTGGCCAGGGCGCGCCGACCGGCGCCGAGTGCCCGGCCGGAGGATCGCCCGGCCGGCCTGGTGTCACGCTTGCGCGGAGGGCCCCACGTCGCCATAGGACTCCACCGTACCAATCGTTCCCCGCTGTCTCGCGGGAGCTACTTCCCGAGGGAGCTGAGGATCTTGGTGAAGTCGAAGCCCTTGAGCAGCTTGCCGAGGCCCTCCGTCGGCAGGCTGCCGCCGGGGGTCAGCTTGTCGACGAAGCTCGGCAGGATCTTGGCCAGGCCGCCGGTGGCCTCGTCCTTGCTGACGCCCGCCTGCGTGGCCAGTTGGCTGACGGTGTCGCTGCCCAGCGCCGCCTCGACCTCGTGGGTCTCCAACGGCTCGTTGGCGCCGGTGCTCACCCAGCTGTCGGCCTTGGCGCCGAGGCCGGCGCCGCGGAACTTGTTCAACAACCCGGCCAGACCGCCGAGCGCCCCGCCCTTCATCAGCATCGGCAGCAACGCATCGAGGATGCTGTTGCCGGACTTGGCTGACTTGCGCCCGAACAGGCCCATGATCATGCTCAACAGACGGTTCATTGTGGCTACGCCTCCATGACGACAGGAACGATCATCGGGCGTCGCCGAGTCCGTTCGTTGACAAACCTACCGGCCGCCCGGCGAACGTCGCGTTCCAGGGCGTCGATGTCTCGGACCCCGCTGGCCAGGGCCGCCTCGACGACGTCGGCGATCCGGTCGCAGGCCTCGTCCAGCAGATCCTCGGCTTCGGGGGCGTACACCCAGCCGCGGGTGATGATCTCCGGTCCGGTGAGCACCTTGCCGCTTTGCACGTCGACGGTGACCACCACGACCACGACGCCCTCTTCGGCCAGCACACGCCGGTCGCGCAGCACGCCCTGGCCCACGTCGCCGACGATGCCGTCGACGTACAGGAACCCGGCAGGCACCCGCCCGGCATGGTCCAGCCCGGCGTCGGTCAGCTCGAGCACGTCGCCGTCCTCGCACACCAGGACCTGATCACGGGGCACGCCCATCGTCACACCGTGGCGGGCGTTGGCCACCAGGTGGCGGTACTCGCCGTGGATGGGTACGTACCACTCCGGTCTGGCGATCGACAGGTACGTCTTCAGCTCGTCGGCCTGGGCGTGGCCGGTGGCGTGGACGTCGGCGACGCCGGAGTGGATGACCTCCGCCCCGGCGCGCAGCAACCCGTCGATGACCCGGTTGACGTTGCCCTCGTTGCCAGGGATCGCATGGCTGGATAGGATCACGGTGTCGTGGTCACCGACCTTGACCCACTTGTTCTCGCCGCGGGCCAGCAGCGCCAGCGCGGACATCGGCTCGCCCTGGGAGCCGGTGGAGATGATGCAGACCTGCTCGGGTGGCAGCGTGTCCAGCTGCTCGATGTCCAGCAGTTTGGACTCGGGGATCCGCAGCACACCCAGTTCCCGCGCCAGGCGGACGTTCTTCTTGATGCTCAGTCCGAGGGTGACCACCGAGCGGCCCTCGGCGATCGCCGCGTCGGCGATCTGCTGGATGCGGTGCAGGTGGCTGGCGAAGCTGGCCGTGATCACCCGCCGGCCACGCTGGCTGGCGAACAGCTGGCGCAGCACGGCGCCGACGCTGGTCTCGCTGGGCGCGTGACCGTGCTCCTCGGCGTTGGTGCTGTCGGCCAGCAGGACGCGGATGCCCGTGGTCGAGGCGATGGCGCCGATGCGCGCCAGGTCGGTGCGCCGGCCGTCCACCGGGGTGAGATCCAGCTTGAAGTCGCCCGTGTGCAGGATCACCCCCTGGGGGGTGTGGATGGCGACGGCATGGGCATGGGGGACCGAGTGGGTGACCGGCAGGAACTCGACGTCGAACGGCCCGATCATTCGCCGCTCGCCGTCGGCGACGGTGTGCAGCGCCGTCCGATCGAGGAGGCCGGCTTCCTCGATCCGGTTGCGGGCCAGCCCGAGGGTGAGCGCCGAGCCGTAGATCGGGAAGCTGAGCTCGCGCAGCAGGTAGCTCAACCCGCCCACGTGATCCTCGTGACCGTGGGTGGCGACCAGGCCGACGATGCGCTGGGCGTTCTCCCGCAACCAGGTGAAATCGGGCAGCACCAGATCGATGCCGTGCATGTCCGGGTCGGGGAACATCAGCCCGCAGTCGATCAGCAGCAGCTTGGCGTCCTCACCCGAGCCCTGCTCGACGGCCATGCAGTTGCGGCCGATCTCGCCGAGCCCCCCGAGGAAGACCAACCGTACCGGTTGCGGCATGTCAGGCGACCGTCGCGCCGCGGGCGGCCTGCAGCCGCTCCCACACCTGTGGCGCCCGCTCGACCACGTCGGCCGGCGCCGGCCCCATCGGCAGGCGGGCCTCACCGACGCTGAAGCCGAGGTGGCGCATCATCGCCTTGGTGGGGATCGGGTTCGGCGCGTCGTCACCGGTCTCGAAGCTGAAGCTCTCCAGCAACCGGCGGTTCACCCGCTGCGCGCCAGCGATGTCGCCGGACTCCCAGCAGCCGAACATCTCCACGTGGTCGGGGGCGGTCCAGTGCGTGGCGACACCTACGGCGCCGACTGCGCCCACCGACAGCAGTGG
>WBZU01002773.1_pt1 | contig 11849 bp, 5 predicted proteins | sample 5204311 | NCBI WGS metagenome assembly WBZU01 (sample SAMN12344359, study PRJNA552823) | activated sludge metagenome | biome: Activated sludge suspended growth; feature: Nitrification reactor; material: Wastewater; isolation source: activated sludge from nitrification reactor of wastewater treatment... | reverse complement strand
CTGCGCTTCCGACCTTGCACTGCGCAGTGCCGGAAGAAACTCCCCGGCGCCGGCGACCAGGCGCATTCCGCGCCCGCCGCCACCGGCGGTGGCCTTGATCATGACCGGGTAGCCGATCGCGTCCGCCGCCGCCTGCAATGTAGCCTCGCCCTGGTCGGCGCCTTGATAACCGGCAATGCAGGGGATGCCCGCCGCGGCCATCAGTTGCTTGGCGCCGGCCTTGTTGCCCATGGCCGCGATGGCCTCCGGCGACGGCCCGATGAAGACGAGGCCGGCGGCGCGACACGCCCGGGCAAAGCCGGCGTTCTCGGCGAGAAAGCCATAGCCGGGGTGCACGGCGTCGGCGCCGCTGATCCGGGCGGCTTCGATGATCGCGGCGATGTTCAGGTAGGACTGCGCCGGCAGCGCCTCGCCGATAGGGACCGCCTGATCGGCTTCGCGCACATGCCGTGCGTGCTCGTCGGCGCTCGAGAAGACAGCGACGGTCCGGTAGCCCATGGCTCGTGCAGTCCGGATGACGCGCAGGGCAATCTCGCCGCGATTGGCGATGAGGATCTTGCAAAAAGGGGTCGTGGTCGCCATGGCGTCTTCTGTTCGGCAAATCGGGTCGGGTTCAGCCGCTCTTCGGCAGCGTTCCCATGTACTTGGCGATGATCTGCATCATGACCTCGTCGGCGCCGCCGCCGATCGACGGCAGGCGGCCATCGCGGTAGGCGCGCGATACCGGGCTTTCCCAGACGTAGCCCATGCCGCCCCAGAACTGCAGGCAACCGTCGGTCACTTCGCGCATCAGGCGTCCGCCCTTCAGCTTGGCCATCGACGCCAGCTCGGTCGCGTCGCCGCCGGCGACGATGATATCGACCGCGCGGTAGCTGAGCGAGCGCAGCGCCTCGACCTCGGTCTTGAACTCCGCCAGCTTGTAATGGACCCACTGGTTGTCCAGGATCGAGCGGCCGAACGCCAGGCGCGTCCTCGTGTAGTCGATCGTCTGGTCGATGATCTTGAGCAGGGCGCCACCGATATTCAGGGCGCCCCAGAGCCGTTCATACTGGAACTGCTCCATCTGGTAGGTGAAGCCCTTGCCCTCGTCGCCGATGCGGAAGCGCTTCGGCACGCGGACGTCGTCGAAGAATATCTGCGCCGTGTCCGAGGCATTCATGCCGATCTTGCGAATCTTCCTCGCCACCGTGACGCCGGGCGTCTTCATCGGCACGACGATCAGCGACTTGTTGCGGTGAACCGCCCCCTCCGAGGTATTTGCCAGCGCCACGCAGAAGTCGGCCTGGGTGCCGTTGGTGATCCACATCTTGCCGCCGTTGATGATGTAGTCGTCGCCGTCGGAGCGCGCCGCGGTCTTCAGCGCGGCCACATCCGAACCGCCGCCGACTTCGGAAACGCCGATGCAGGCGATCATCTCGCCGGCGATGGCCGGCGCGAGAAACTCCCGGCGCAACTCGTCCGAGCCATGCTCGGCCAGCGCTGGTGTCGCCATGTCGGTCTGGACGCCGATCGCCATGGGAATCCCGGCGCAGTCGACCTCGCCGAGCGCCTCGGCAAGGACGGCGGCGTAGCTGAAATCGAGCCCCATCCCCCCGAACTCGACCGGCTTGGTCAGTCCGAGCAGACCGAGATCGCCCATCTTCCTGAAGACCTCGTGCGCCGGGAAGATCTCGGCCTCCTCCCACTCGTCCACGTGGGGATTGACCTCTTCGCCGATGAAACGCTTGATCGTGCGGCGGATTGCTTCGTGTTCCTCGGTCAACAGCATGGTGACTCCTGATGGCTGGATTGGGGTTAAGGGCGGGCGACCGAGAACTGCATCGTCTGCGGCTTCCGCGCCTCGGCTTCATGACAGATCGACAGCACGTAGGCCAATATCGAGCGCGTTTCGCGGGGATCGATCACGCCGTCATCGAGGACCTGGGCGCTGGTCGTGAACACGTCCATCTGGCGCTCGAAGTTGTCGACGATGCGGCGTTCCAAGGCATCCAGCCTGGCCTGATCGACCTCGCCCTTGCGCTTCATCGCCGCCTCGGTGACGATGGCCATGGTGCGGGCGGCCTGCTCGCCGCCCATCACCGCGGTCTTCGCGTTCGGCCACGAGAAACAGAAGCGCGGCTGGAAGCCGCGGCCGCACATGCCGTAGTTGCCGGCGCCGAAGGAAGCCCCGCAGTAGATTGTGATCTGCGGCACGGTGGCGTTTGTCACGGCCTGGATCATCTTGGCTCCGTGCTTGATGCTTCCCGCTTCCTCGTAGCTGCGTCCGACCATGAAGCCGGTCGTGTTGTTGAGATAAAGAAGCGGCACCCGCGCCTGACAGCAGGCCTGGATGAAATGGGTGGCCTTGGCAGCGCCGGCCGGGTCGATCGGGCCGTTGTTGGTGATGATGCCGACTGCGAAGCCTTCGATCCGCACGTGTCCGCAAACGGTCGCCGAACCATAGAGCGCGCCGATTTCGACGAAATCCGAGTCGTCGGCGATGCGAGCGATCACTTCCTTCATGTCGACCGGCCGCCGGTGATCCATCGGCATGATTCCGAGCAGTTCCTCGGCGTCGTAGCGCGGCGGCCGGGCCGGACGCTTCTTCTCCGGCGGCGCGCCGTGGTTCCAGTCGAGCTTGCCGAGGAGATCGCGGACGATGCGCAGCGCGTCGCGGTCATCCTCGGCCAGATAGTCGCCGAGCCCGGAAATGGCCGTGTGCATTTCGGCGCCGCCAAGCTCCTCCTCGGTCGCGATCTCCCCGGTCGCCGCCATGAGCAGCGGCGGGCCGGCGAGAAACGCCCGCGAACGGCCGCGCACCATGATGATGTAATCGGACAGGCCAGTCTGGTAGGCGCCTCCCGCGGTAGACGATCCGTGCGTGACGGTGATCACCGGCAAGCCGGCGGCCGAGATGCGCGCGAGGTTGCGGAACAGGCTGCCGCCCCTGACGAATTCCTCGACCCGGTAAGTCATCAGGTTGGCGCCGGCGCTTTCGACCAGCTGGATATAGGGCAGCTTGTTCTCGAGCACCAGTTCCTGAACGCGCAACTGCTTGTCGATCCCCCGGGGCTGCAGGGCGCCGGCGTCGATGCCGGAATCCGAAGCGCTGATCATGCAGCGCACGCCCGAGACATAGCCGATGCCGGCGACGACGCCACCACCGGGGATGCTCTTTTCCGGGTCGGGGTTGTCGAGCCGATAACCGCACAGCGTGGACAGTTCGAGGAACGGCGTGCCGTGATCCAGCAACAGCGAGAGCCTTTCCCGTGGCAGTAGTTGCGAGCGCTTCGCGAAGCGCTCCTTCGAGGCGGCGGAAGCGCGCCGCGTCCGCTCCTCGAGTTCGCGCACCCGCGCGAGGAGCGCCAGCATGCCGTCGCGATTGCCCCGGAAGGCTTCACTGCCGGTACTGATGTTGGTTTCGATCAGAGCCATTTTCGATGGAAAAAGCGGGTTGACCGCGATTGAAGGAGTCCTGCGGCACGCAACCGCGCGCGTCTCGTCGCGGCGACCCTGCCACCCGGCGGCGTCAGGATCAACACGGATTATGCTCCAAGTCCGCCACCCGCAGCGACCGAAGACGTCACCGGCTTCAAGCGACCCTGTTCTCGCGCGCCCGGTACGCCGAAGGCGGAACACCCTGCCAGCGCTTGAACGCCCGGCGGAAGTTGGCGAGGCGGTGTAATCCAGCGTGTAGGCGATTTCCTGTATGGTCAGGTGGCGGGATTTCAGGTGCTCGACCGCAAGCCTGTGGCGGACATCTTCAAGGATCTCCTTGAACGACGTCCCTTCGTCGATCAGGCGCCGGCGCAACCCCGGCATTCCTGGAACACCAACAAGCCGATCAGTTCCTGGGCGATGTTCAACCTGACACGTCACTCGCATCACCACGCCCAGGGCGAGGTCCCCTACCAGGATCGCAAGCCGTTTCCCGATGCGCCGATGATGATCAACGGCTATCTGACCACCCTCATCGTCGCCCTGATTCCACCGCTGTGGCACCGCTTGATGACGCCCAGGGTCCTGGCCTGGGATCGTGACTACGCTACTGCCGAAGAGCGCCAGATGGCTGCGCACGCCAACGCCAGAAGCGGCATTCCCCTGTTGCGGCGAGTGAGCGGCGCCACCGGCACGCCTGCGGCCAGGATGGCATCGAATGCCTTATAAGGTCATTTCGCCGACTCGCGGCGCCGAATTCCTCGCGGCGCCATGACCTGTGGAAGTCCGGAGTTGATCTGACACCGGTTGCCAGGTTGAGCGTCCGTGTTCGGCGATGAGCGGGCTGACAAGCTGCCAGCTTAAAGCCGACAGTCCTGAATGGTTGGGCAATTCATTGCGTCAATGTCTGGCCGCCCCCCGCGCCAGCTCCAGCAGGTCGCGCATGTTGTCCGGGGTGAGCACCCAGAGGTGCGAGGCGCGGCGGCGGAGCACCTGCTTGCGGCTCAGGTACCGGTCGAGCAACGCGTCGATGTCGCTTTGGGGCCGGCCCTGCCAGTAGCCGTCGGCGGTGGCCACCAGGATAAAGGCGGGGATATCGATCGGGAAGCGGGAGCGGCCGATGGCATGGGCCAGGCACTCGTTGAACGCGCCCAGGGAGTTGTAGCTCCACTGCATGCCGAGGAGGTCGAGCCGGGACTCGAGGTCGTTCTTGTAGAAGACCTTGCGCGTGCTCCCGCTCTTCCAGGTGTGGCTGGTGGTCGTCTCCGGATTGACCCAGCGCAGCCAGTTGTGGTTGGGCGCGGCGAACCAGCGGTGTCCCCCGTGCACGAAGCCGTTGATGCGGAAGAAGATATTCTCCCAGGGGCTGGACCGGAAATGGTCGGGGGCCACGGCGACCCAGAGCAGCGTGGACCTCTCGCGGACCGCCGCGCTCAGTTCCCCGTACGCGGACAGGAAGTCGTAGAAGCCGCTGCTCGAGCACATCACGAAGAGCTTGTCGTGGCGCCCGGCGAGCCCGTCGAGGTCCGCGACGATGCGCTCGCGTTTCTTGTCGACGTTCGCCGGGGTGAACTTCTCCCAGATGGGCCGCTTCGCGCTGAACTCATCGAGGTGCAGGCTGCGCACGTAGATGTGGGCACCGACGGTGCGCAGGAGCATGGGGAGAGCGAAGCGGACCTGCCCGGGCACTCCGTCGATGCCCGGGACGAAGTAGAACGCGAGGGGCGCGTCCCGGTCGCCGTACTCGGCGAAGTCGTCGTAGAAGAGCGCGAACCGCTCGAGGGAGGCCAGGTACTTTCGCTTGAACAGTTCGGCCAACATGAAGCATCACCTCGTCGCACGGATAGACGGCCGGGCAGGGCGCGGGGGCGTATCCAGCGGCCGGATGCATCACCTTGATCCCATTCCCCCTCGACTCGAACCGCCACTTGGCTCCCGGCCGCGACCTCGCCGGCGTTGCTGCCGTGCGGCTCGTCTTCCGCCAAAGGACAGAAAATTCAACCGCCGTCCAGGGAGTATCCCCGCTCCTGCAACCGATCGTCAACCGGGATGTCGACACCGGGATCTTGCGCGTCAACGTTCGCTGTGCCCGGTGAAAACCGCTCCGCTTTCCCGCTTGAGGCCCGCAAAACGCTTACCCCCGAGGCGAGCGCGGAGTACGGCAGCCGATCCAACAGCGGCTGGGGCCTTGGTGGAATACGGCGCCTAGTCGGTCGTGACGGCTCAAGTGGGGTTCCACACTGCAGACCTGCCTTGGCGACGCGCGATTCTCGTTGGCAGCTATGTGGCATCAAGGTCGAACTCACCCTCTCGGCCATCAAGAGTCATTGAGGCGCCGAAGAAATTGATGCCATGAACGGCTGGTAACTGATTACAAACCCGTCGCTTGACTTGCTGGCCTGTCGGTCTCGTCCTCGGCCGTACCGGACGTAGGTGCTCCGAGGGACATACGTCAGCAATGGCTAGATCACAAGTCGTAGATCAGGAAGTCATCCCGAGTGGCGTCATTCAGCCGTCGAAGCCGCGAAGGTCAGCTATCTGAGGTAAATGTTGCCGCTTGTTTCGCACCACGACGCCCGCGCGATCCGGACCGTCGCCTTCGCCAGCGAGCCGCCGGCCGTGCGCGAGACACTCGCGTACCTGGGCGAGCCGACCCGTGGCCCCGCTGTGGGGAGAGGGCCGGTGCCGGGCAGGGCCGCTGTCGCCGCCGGTTCCGGCTTGTCATGGGGCAATTCGTGCCTGGGTCAGTCGAGCGGCCAACGGCGGTCACTCGACTGGCCCCACCCAGTGACCGGGTCGCCAACGCTGCGGCGGGCGCGTAGGCGACATCCATGTTGGGCCAGGTTGCGGAGTTCAGGTTTCGCATTCCGGACGCATGGCTACTCGTGAACCCGTGACGGCCGGACCGCTCAGCCGCCCTCCGCCACTCGTGGAGATCGAATCGTCGCCTGATGCGCTGGCGCTCGTCCGTCGGCGGAGCGGACGATCATCAAAGTGGAAGGCCTGCCCTGTGACGACCGGTCGTCCCGTTAGACTCAATGCCGCCGACACCGGTGCCGCGCGGCATCTCCAGCCACTCGAGCACGACGCCTCTTTCCGGGTCAAAGCGCTCGCGTAATCGTTCATTGGGTCTTGCATCACGCTGTTAGACTTCACACCGGCGACTAACCATACTGAGTACCTCCATGGACTACGACTTCAGCCGGCTTTCCACACGTTCCTTCGAGCAGATGATCCAGGCCCTTGCAGCATCCGTGATTGGGCCAGGCGCTGCGGTATTCGGCGATGGTCCGGACGGTGGGCGAGAGGCCACTTTCGAAGGTCGTTTGTCGTTTCCGGACCCGGTCGATCCTTGGCATGGCTACGTCATCGTACAAGCCAAGTTTCGGCAACGCCCGGAAGGCGGTGGCAAGGACGGAGACTGGGCTTTGGCCGAGCTCCGGAAAGAATTGGAGAAATACACCCGTCCCGATCGAAAACTCCGCAAGCCGGACTACTACCTGTTTGTCACGAATGTCGTGCTCACCCCTGTCGCGGAATTGGGAGGCAAAGACAAGCTAGTCGGGCATCTCGAGGCGCAGAAGAAGACTCTGGGTCTCAAGGACTTCCGCGTCTGGGACTACGACCAGTTGAGGACCTTTCTCGATATGCATATCGGCGTCCGAACGGCCTATTCCGCCTGGATCACGCCGGGCGATGTCCTGGCGGCCGTGTTGGAGCAGATCAAGCTCCGGCAAGCGGACTTCGGGGCGGTCATGCTGAATTACGTGCAAAAGGAACTTCGCGCGGAACAGTACGTGAGGCTCGGTGCAGCGGGCCACTCGGAGCAGGACCGCATACCATTGGCCCGAGTGTTCGTGGATCTGCCCATAGGAGAGCCCGGCGCCGATGCACCGCCAGCACCGGAAGCGGAGCTGGATGGAGAAGGGAAGCTGGCCTCCCTAGGAGCGGTCAGCTCGTTGCTACTGATAGGTGCACAGCGCCTGGATTCTGCGTCCAACGAACTTTCCGCCAATCGGGCGAACCTGACCGGTGCCGAGACGGCAACTCAGGTTCCTGGGCGTATCGTCTTCATCGGTGGCCCCGGGCAGGGCAAGAGCACGCTCGGCCAATTTCTTTGCCAGTTGCATCGGGCCGCCTTCTTGGACGGTCAGGCGGTGGCGCCGCTGCCGGAAATCCGCGATACCTGCGAACTGATCCGGCGCCAATGCGTCGACGAATCCCTGACTCTTCCAAGGATGCCCCGCTTTCCCGTGCGCGTCGAACTGAACGCCTTCGCTGCAAAACTCGCCGACAGCACTACCCGCTCACTGTTCGACTATCTCTTGCAGCGCATTTGCCAGCGGGCCGAACGCGAGCTGTCTGCCGATGATCTCCGGACATGGTTGGAAAGGTTTCCCTGGCTGGTGGTGCTTGATGGCTTGGACGAAGTGCCGGCCTCTTCCAACAGGAGCGAAGTTCTCGCCGCCATCCAGGATTTCTTGGTGGACGCCCATTGCGTCAATGCCGATCTGATGCTGCTGGCGACCACGCGGCCGCAGGGCTACAGCGACGATTTTTCATCCCGGTATTACCGCCACCACCAGTTGCTTCCATTGGATGTGCCCCGCGCGCTGCATTACGCCCGCCGGTTGTTGGAGGAGCGCTTTGGTGGCGATCCGGACCGGGTCCAGCGACTCATGGAACGGCTCAGCCGCGCTGGCACAGAGGAAGCCACCGCTCGGCTCATGCGCAGTCCATTGCAGGTGACCATCATGGCATTACTGGTCGAAAGCCTGGGCCAGCCGCCCCGCGAGCGTTGGCGGTTGTTCAACGACTATTATCAAGTCATTTTCCGTCGCGAGAAGGAGCGAAATATCCCTGCCGCCGAGTTGCTCAGCACCTACCAAGCGGACATCGACGCCATCCACCAGCGGGTCGGCTTGCGCCTGCAGGTGGATTCCGAACGTTCCGGGGGAACCGAGGCGCTGCTGGCTCAAGAGGAGTTTGCCCGGCTGGTGGCTGGGCGACTGGAGGAGGAGGGCCACAAGGGCGTCGAAGGCGAGCGCCTTCGACAGGAAATCATGGACGCGGCGCTGGAACGCCTAGTCTTCCTGGTAGCGCCCCAGGCTGGGAAGGTGGGCTTTGAGATCCGTTCCCTGCAGGAGTTCATGGCCGCCCAGGCCTTGATGAACGGCAGTGACGAGCAAATACGGCAGCGCCTGCGTGCTATCGCCCCGGCGGCCCATTGGCGGAATGTTTTTTTGTTCGCCGCTGGGCGCTGCTTCCACGACAGGCAGCATCTACGCGACAGTCTTCACCTCTTATGCTGCGAACTGAATGAAGGCGAGGGCGTGGCCGGCGCTGGTGAATTGGAAAGGGCCGTGCTCGCTGGTTCCCAGCTGGCATTGGAAATCCTGGAGGACGGCTCGGTCGTCCGTCAACCGGCCCAGTTGAAGCTTTACGCGCGCCTGGCGTTGCGGCTAATTGAACTGCCGCCGTGCCCGGAACAACCCCGCCTCGCCCGGCAATATCTGCCCGCATTGGCGGATCTGTACCGAAACGAAATCGACAGAGCCTTGTCGGACGGCGTTCCCGAACGGCGGCTGGGCGCCTGGCGCGTCTTGCTGCAACTGCTGGCCCAGGGAGTTCTGTGGGCAGCAGACGTGGCTGCCGCTCACTGGCCAAGGGAGGCCGAAGTGGCATTGCTGATCGGCAGGGTTGCGGAGGGCGTGGATATCAGCGACTGGCTAGCGGTTCGTTGGTGCAAAGCTGCTGCCGAGTTACCGCCTGACAAGAGTGATTTTGGCTCGCACAGAAGCTGGGATTGGCAGCGAGCCGTGGTGACGAGGGAGGGGATACCCGATTGGCAGAAATCCCTTTGGCATCTTCACGATAGGAACCCTCAACGGAGCCTGGAAATCAACATTTCTGAGCTCAAGAGTGCCGCATTGCAGCTGGTGGTCAAGGCGACAATTGCTCATGAGGATGATCGATCCGTTGAACTCGGTAACGACAACGCAGCCCCCGAGTGGGGCTGGCTGATCGACGCAGTTGGCTTTGGTTCTCACGCCTCCAAGGAAAGACTTGCGGAAATGCTGTCCAGGTGGGCCTCGCTTACAGAAGATACGACTGCCACCAACGCGTGGTTTAAGCAACTAGGCGGTGTCGTTCCTTGGCCGCTAGCCGCTTGCTGCATGGCTGCGATCGGCGGCGGTAATGTCCAGAAATACATCGACGCGGCCCGATCCGGCGCTCTGGGAGATTCAGACATCTGGGCGCAGGCGGAAGAGCGCTGGAAGAAACAGGGGTTAAAGAGAGCCGATTTCGAGTATGAGCCGCAAGGCGACCTTCCATTTGACGTTACGATTTCAGAGACAGGATTTCCGTTTGTCGGGAGCATGGCTACATCCAGCGGGGAGGTGTCTAACGCAATACCGATGTTGTACAAGATATGGAAAGAGCTACCTTTAACACCGGGTCGGCGCTTTCTGGCAAACGATCTCTTGTTCTTGCTCAGTATTGGCGGCCAACAACCGCACGAGATTAATATGCAAAGCATTTTCTCCGACTTAGTGGAGATTATTTCCGATTCCCCCTACCGCTGGCACGCATTGAACATATTGCGCTTGTGGCCTGTCGAGTCTTGGCAAACCCCTGGCAGCATCGACGTGCTGGAATGTCTCGGAAACGCTGACCAGTTTTGGTGCGATACGAATGTGGAAAAGTTCGCGCCACGCTTGGAATCCTTGGCACAACAGCACCCCGAGAACGCCGGGATATTGAATCTGCTGGCTGCAACGTGCGTGTATGGCTATCGGCCGAGGGTGGAAGCCTTAGCCCCAAGATTCGACGCGTTCGTGAAACCTCGCGGCCAAGCCGCCGCGCTCTTGTTGCGGATCGCTCAGCAACGTTGGCAGGAGTCGGAATCGGCAACCTTGGCGGAACGGTTGGTCGCCCTCTCCAAATCGAGAAACGGCTTGCTGGATGATCTGATGATGCTCGTTGATAGGCACGAGCTCGCTGGACGAAGAATCGAGCTACTCCTGGATGGCATCTATTCTCGCCTACCATGCCAAGACTGGGAAATCCGCCGCAAGCTGCTCCAAACGATGCAGGACCGGCAGCGCCGCCGACTGAGCGATTCCGTGCAGCTGCCGGGCGGCATGCTTTCTCGCAGCGCATGACTGTTCAACGCTACCAACGGAGGTCCCCGGCGCTGCCCGGGGAGGCAATAGAAGTCAAATGTATAGGGGGCGTCCAGCGGCGGCACCCTATCGAATTGCGCCCCTTGGATGAAATCCTGGAACGACCGGTGACCTAACCTTTGCTGACGTACCCGCCTCGGAGCACCTATGTCCGGTCAGGCCGAGGTCCAGACCGCCATGCCGGCAATTCGACCGGCAGCTTTATGATCGGTAAGCGGCCAGCGGGGTTGCCTTCGTCATGTGACTCCTCTGGGCTAAAAGTTCGAGTTCATCGGACGACGAAGCGGCCATTGACCGCCATCACCGGCTGATCAGCATGTAATCGATAGAATGCCGACCGATTCAGGCTGCCGGCTCAAGGTCGGCTGGAGCCGATCATGTAAATGCAACGATTTTGTGGAGCCATGACCGGCGACGTGCGCCAACTGCCCGTCTGGGGCGCTCGCCCCTGATTTTGATCTCCACATAGTTAGAGCATTGGTGAGGAAGTCGATAGACGAGTCACGTTCCGTGAGGCTGCGCACGTGACGCCGGCGGCCGTTGTGCCGACGCAGGTCGTCGGCAACGTGGCCAGGGATTTCGGCAGGTAGCTCGCAAGCTGCACGCTCCGGGGACGCGCGGTTTAGGGTATGAATGTCTCCTGAAGTGGAAATTCGACTCGAGGAGAACACTGAAATCATGTCGACCTCAGCGATGCCAGGACGGCGCGAAAGTCGCTTCCAGCTTGAAGTCCGCCAACCAGTACCCCGACGCTCTACATAGTCGGGGTCAACATAATTGGCCAGAGCCGTCGTTGCCGGGCAATTCGCCGTGCCACAACCCCAAGCCGGATTGTGGTCGTTAGGTGTCCATGATTCCGGGGGTGACTCAGAGACTGGCCATTTCGATCACGAACCGGTAGCGCACATCGCTCTTCAGCATCCGCTCGTAGGCACTGTTGATGTAGTGCATGGGGATCAGTTCGATATCCGATACGAGGCCATGCTCGGCGCAGAAGTCGAGCATTTCCTGCGTCTCGCGAATGCCGCCGATGAGGGAACCGGCGATGCTGCGGCGCCTTAATATCAACCCGAAAACATTCGGCGAGGGATGCGGCTCGGCCGGGGCGCCGACGAGCGTCATCGTGCCGTCCCGCTTGAGCAATTGCAGATAGGCATCGAGGTCGTGCGGCGCCGCCACGGTGTTGAGGATGAAATCGAGCCGGCCGGCGTAGTGCGCCATGGCGTCGGGGTCAGTGGAGATGCA
>WBZU01002770.1_pt1 | contig 11855 bp, 10 predicted proteins | sample 5204311 | NCBI WGS metagenome assembly WBZU01 (sample SAMN12344359, study PRJNA552823) | activated sludge metagenome | biome: Activated sludge suspended growth; feature: Nitrification reactor; material: Wastewater; isolation source: activated sludge from nitrification reactor of wastewater... | reverse complement strand
ATTCAATACGCAATGGAAGCAATTAAAAGAGCCGGACTGGAACCAAAGCTTGACTCCATTCGCGGAGGCACTGACGGCTCAAGACTTTCTTTCATGGGACTTCCTTGCCCGAACATATTCGCGGGCGAACATGCGTTTCATTCTACACTTGAATGGGTTTCTGTTCAGGATATGCAGAAGGCGGTTGAGACGATTGTTAATCTTTGCATGATCTGGGAAGAGAAGAGCTGAGTTGGATATGTAAGATTTGTAAGATTTTTAAGATTTGTAAGATTTGTAAGATTCATAAGATTCATAAGATTTTTAAGATTCGTAAGATTTGTATGAATCTCAATAACTATCTGTATAAACTAAAATTTCATTGCCGTTGCCTTCAGGCAACGGTATAAAATTATTTAAATTCGAAAGGAAACATTATGAAAAGAAAGTATACTCTGCTTATTCTTTTGATTCTGATAATCACCACTTCACACAACTCAATCATTTATTCCCAGTTAAGCGGAAATTATATCATCGGAACAGGAGGGAATTATCTCACTTTATCGGCTGCGGTCAGCGATCTGAATACACACGGCGTAAACGGTCAGGTTGTTTTTGACATTAAGTCCGGGAGCTACAATGAATTTTTTACGATCAATTCAATAACCGGCTCGAGTACAGCGAACAATGTAACTTTCAGGTCCCAGACAGGTAATGCCGCGGATGTGGTTCTGCACACTAATTCATTGAATACTTTTGTTATAAAAATGAATGGAACAGATAATGTGAATTTCAGGGATCTTACCTTTTCAAGCTTTACAGGTTCTGCCTCACAGCGCAACAGAATTATTTTTACAGGTTTATGTGAAAATGTAAGTATAACAGGTTGCATTTTTACCGGTGGTACTGTAGATGCAGGAATATCAGGCGGCGGATCGGATATGCGAAGTTTAATTATAGATCAATGTAACTTTTCAACTTATAGGGGAATTCAGATGATGGATGAACTCCACTCATCTGAATTTACATTGATAAGCAAGAGCACATTTAACTGCACTTACGGTATAGCTTTGTATTATCACCATTCGCTGACAATTGAAAAAAATGTCCTGTACGGAATTCCGGTACTTGCAAATCCTGCTTCATACTGCATTTATCTCGGTTCGTGCAACGGGAATATCAAAGTACTGAAGAATAGAATGTATGGAGGTTCCGGAGTTGTCGACGGATTCAAGATTGATCCGTTTATCGGGACATCAGCCCTCATAGCAAATAATACTGTTTCAATAAACAGCGGTACATGCATGTATATAGGAGACTGCATCAACATGAAGATCGTTTACAATACATTGAAATGTGATGCAGGAAGCTCCGGAAATGTTGCACTCATCAATGACAATGGCGTGTCTTTAAAGAATAATATATTTGTTCAGCTTGCTGACTTCGGAACATCTACTCTTACTTATTTTGTCAGCAATTCAACCGTTAATTCCGATTACAATAATTTTTATTGTCTGGGCGAGTATCTGCTTTTTCATTATCAGCATGGTTACATGACAACACTATCACAGTATAAAACAGAAACAGGACTTGATCAAAATTCAGTTTCAGCACCGGTTCAGTTTGTTTCAGACAATGATCTTCATTTGAACGGAATTTCTATCGGAGATAAAGCGCTGATTGGAGTTCCGATTCCGGAAGTCACGGACGATATGGACGGAAATCCAAGAAATTCACTTTATCCATATATGGGAGCTGATGAAGCAGATGTGCCGCTTCCTGTTGAACTTGCTTCATTTAATTATTCGGTGAATTCCCGGGATGTTACATTAGTCTGGGCAACTTCTGCTGAAACAAATAATTCGGGTTTTGATATTGAGAGGACAAACGTCAATGATCAAATGTCAAACGAATGGATAAGGATTGGATTTGCAAAAGGAAACGGAACATCAAACTCACTGCATAATTATTCATACTCTGACAAAAATCTTAACTCAGGAAAATACAAATACAGATTGAAACAAATTGATTTCAATGGTAATTTTGAATATTATAATTTAAATAATGAAGTAGCAATCGGAGTACCGGATAAATATTCTTTGTCACAGAATTATCCGAATCCTTTTAATCCTGTTACACGTCTGGGATTTGGAATTTCGGATCTGGGATTTGTAACTTTGAAAGTATATGACATACTTGGAAATGAAATAAAGACACTTGTAAATGAGATCAAATCCGCAGGATATTATGAAATTGATTTTAACGGAAGCGATCTTTCAAGCGGGATATACTTTTATAAACTGGAAGCCGGGAGCTTTAAAGAAACAAGAAGAATGATGATTGTTAAATAATTTAAAAAATATCAAATATCAAATATTAAAATACTAAATACTGTAAGGAGTCATTAATGAAAGCAAATAAAAAAATTCTCTCAACAGTTATTACCGTTGCCATACTTCTGTTTAACACAAACCTGTATTCACAGCTTAGTGGAAATTATACGATCGGAGCAGGCGGAAATTATACAACCATTTCAGATGCTGTCAATGATCTGAATTCACTCGGCATTAACGGTCCGGTAACATTCAATATTAAGACAGGAAGCTATAACGAATATTTTACTATCAATTCATTCCCGGGTTCAAGTTCTGTGAATACAGTTACTTTCAGATCGCAGTCGGGAAATGCTTCTGATGTAATTTTAATTTCAGATGCTGCAGATTCTGTTCTGCTAAAAATAAACGGAGCTGATAATATTAAACTTGAAAATATTACATTTACGGATACTTTAAATTCAACTTCACAGCGCAACAGAATAATGTTCTATGGTAACTGCGATAATATACATATTACAGGATGTAAATTTACAGGAGGATTAAAAGGCGCAGGTATTATAAGCGGCGGTTCGGCTACTAAAAATTTAATTGTCGACCGATGTGAATTTTCAACACGAACAGGATATCAGTTCACAGCATTATCTGCTTACTCTGAATTTACAAAAATATCCAACAGCAATTTCAACTGTGTTTACTGCATTGCTATGTTTTATCAAACTTCATTTACAATTGAAAAAAATATCATTACTGGAAATGCGGTACCGGACTATTTTACAGCCTTCTGTATCAGGATAGACGGATGCAACGGAGATTCTAAAATTGTGAAAAACAGAATGAACGGAATCTCGGATGCACACAGACCTTATCCTGTGGATGGAATTAGAAGCGATCCCTTTAGAGGAACTTCTGCACTTATTGCCAACAATACAATTTCCATTAACGTCGGTACTTGTATCGGCATAGGAGAGAGCGTTAACATGAAAATATATTACAATACTTTAAGATGTGATTTCAGTCATTCCGGAAATATCACCTTAGCTGTAGATACCAGTTTTATTTTAAAGAATAATATACTGGTTCAGAATGCAAGTGACGGATTTGAAACAATGACGTATTGGATTTACCGCTCACCAGTTATTTCAGATTATAATAATTTCTATTTCACCGGCATTTATATGTGTTACTATCCTCCATTTTTTTTCATTGAAAATCTTCCACAGTTCCAAACTCTGACAGGCCTGGACTTGCACTCTAAAGATAAGCCCGTACAGTTTGTTTCAAATTATGATCTCCATCTCTCCGGAACATCTTTACATGACACAGATCTGATCGGGATACCTATACCTGAAGTGACTGATGACATAGACGGGCAGCCGCGCAATCCTCTTTATCCATACAAAGGCGCCGACGAAGCGGACTTTCCTTTGCCGGTCGAGCTGAGTTCATTTACTTCTTCTGTTGATAAAATAAATGTTACATTAAACTGGACAACTTCTTCTGAATCAAATAATTCGGGCTTCGATATAGAAAGGTCAGATGTCAAAGGTCAAACGTCAGATGAATGGATCGGAATCGGTTTTATTGAAGGAAACGGAACATCAAACTCACTGCATAATTATTCATTCTCTGATAAAAATCTAAATTCAGGAAAATACAAATACAGATTGAAACAAATTGATTTCAATGGTAATTTTACTTATTTCAATTTGAGTAATGAAGTTGTAATTGGAGTTCCGGAAAAGTATTCTTTATCACAGAATTATCCGAATCCTTTTAATCCTGTTACACGTCTGGGATTTGGAATTTCGAATCCGGGATCTGTATCTTTGAAAGTATATGACATACTTGGAAATGAAATAAAAACTCTTGTAAATGAGATCAAGCCTTCAGGATATTATAATATTGAATTTAACGGAAGCGATCTTTCAAGCGGGATATACTTTTATACTTTGGAAGCGGGAAGTTTTAGAGAAACGAAGAGAATGTTACTTGTTAAATAAAAGTTAGCAGTTAATAGTTAATAGTTAGTAGTATATAATTGGTCATTATTCATTATTTATTATTTAATGTTCGTTGCACATTGTTTATGCACATTGATCGTTGCTATTTGGAAACTTCTGAAAAATTAAAAATACTTGTCATCCCCGCGAAAGCGGGGATCCGGGAGTTTGCAAGATTGATAACATTAAATTTCAAAACAAAAATTATGAAGCATATTTAAAGAATTAATGAAGAGTAAATTTATCTTAATAGTTATTTGATCTCCGATTTCACGGGGACAACTTTGGGTTAGAGTTTTAGTAAATATCTAATATTAATTGCTCAATTATTCAGACACAATACACAATACACAATACACAATACTCATTACACATTACATTAAAATGAATTTATTCAACATCAATGAAGACATCTCCTCAGCCGAAACTCTCCCTTCAGAGTTTTATACAGATGAAAAATATTTCCGGCTTTCAAAAGATAAAATATTCTCAAGAACCTGGCAGTATGCCGGAGATACTGATTCTGTAAAAGTACCGGATCAGATTCATCCTTTCTATCTTCTTGAAAATTATCTTGATGAGCCGCTTATTCTTTCACGTGACAGAAATGACCGCCTGCATTGTCTCTCAAATGTCTGCACTCACAGAGGAAATATTCTTGTCGAAGGCAACTGTATTGAAAAGAATATTACCTGCAGATATCACGGAAGAAGATTCGATCTTGATGGAAAATTTATTTCCATGCCTGAGTTTAGTGAAGTGAAAAACTTTCCGACAAAAAAAGATAACTTACCTGAAATACCATTTAATACCTGGGAAAAGTTTTTGTTTGTTTCTCTGAATCCTGTTTCACCGGTTCAGAATTTCATAGGGGAAATGTGTTCAAGAATGTCATGGCTGCCTCTGGAAGAATTTGTATTCGACTCGTCCCGTTCAAGAGATTATCTTGTAAAAGCTCACTGGGCTTTGTACTGCGAAAATTATCTTGAAGGATTTCACATTCCTTATGTACATAACAGCCTAAATGCTGCGCTTGATTACGGAAGTTACAGAACAGAGCTTTTCCGTTATTCAAATCTTCAGGTTGGAATTGCAAAGAGCGGTGAAGATTGTTTTGATCTTCCTAAGAATTCGCCGGATCATGGACAGAATATTTCAGCATATTATTTCTGGATATTTCCTAATTTGATGTTCAATTTTTATCCGTGGGGTTTATCAATAAATATTGTGCGACCATTAAAACCTGAACTTACTAAAGTATCTTATCTGACTTATATCTGGGATGAATCAAGACTTGATAAAGGTGCCGGAGCCGGTTTGGATAAAGTTGAGAGAGAAGATGAAGCGATAGTAGAAAATGTCCAGAGAGGCATCCGGTCAAAAAACTATGACAGAGGAAGGTATTCAGTTACAAGGGAAACGGGTACTCATCATTTTCACAGGCTCATTTCTGAATTCCTGTGCTGACTGCTCCACCCCAACCTATTGAGACTTTCTCAAAACAAAAAAAATATTTTAACCACCAAGGCACAAAGGCACAAATATTCAATTTTCAAAACATTATTTTTAGTGTCTTTGTGTCTTAGTGGTTTATAAGGATGTTTTGAGACACTTTCTCACAGAAGTGCGATCAATATTTTGGTAATATTTGCAAAATAATTTTATCAATTTGAATTTATAAGTATTGAGCAAAAACATTTCATCACTTATTGTAATTATACAAATTTCTTTAATAATATTAATCGGAGTATCCGGAAAGATTTTTCCGTCAAACCCGGTTTTATTGATCACGGAAATATTTTTCATTGTGTTCGGCATATGGGCAATGGCAGAGATGAGATTCAGGTTCAATATATTTCCTTCGCTTATAAAGAACTCATCACTTGTAACTTCTGGTGCGTTCAGGTATGTGAGAAACCCAATGTATACGGCAACTATATTCATCACTTTGATATGGGTCTTAGATGAATTCAGTTATTTAAGATTATCTGCCTGGTTTCTCCTGCTCTTAGTGCTGAATATAAAAATATCTGCTGAAGAAAAAGTATTAAGCAAAGAATTTCCGGAATACGTTAATTACAGAATCAAAACCAAAAAACTAATTCCCTTCATATATTAAATCATTATCATCAAATTCAAAATCCCAAATTCCAAATTCCCGTTTAATTCGGATCTACCATTTTGCTTTTCTCTCCATCTTTAATCATCTGCTGATAAGGACCGTACTTATGCTGCTCCTGTGTGAATTTATCATCGTAAGGAGGGAAGGGAGCATCAATTGGTTTTAATTTCAGATTAGGATAATCTTTCTCCAGTCCTTCTTTTTTCGGTCTGGGTTCAGAATTAATATAAGCTGCAACGTCATAAGAATCTTCGAGGGAAAGCACAGCATCATTGTAAGGCATTTTCGCATATATGAATGCAGTCGCAGTAAGCTCTCTGTACATACCGGCACCGTCATTATAACTGTCCGGACCCATTACGGGCGGGAAGTCATATCCGTTAAGTGAGTCTGCAGCGACAACAACATTTCCGGGATCATTTAGAACACCGAACCCGTTTTCTGCATGGCAGGTCATACAATTTCTTGCATATACAAGTTTTCCGTTTATCGGATCAGCAGCTTTATTCATCAATGATATTTTCGGAACTCCTGCACCTTCTGTATGTGTCCCTTTGGGAACGTCAGTGCTGAGCCATTTAATATATGCAACAAGCGCATTCATTTCTTCACCCGTTTCCGGAATAGCTTTCCCATTAAGGCTTCTAGTCATGCACTGGTTTATTCTCTGCTGAATTGAAATTACTTTATCTGATCTTGAATCCAGGGAAGGATAGGAATTATAAACTCCGACAAGACCAAAAACATTTTTTACTGTCCCGCCTTTGAAGTGACAGTTCTGGCAGTCCATATTAGTTTTGAGATACCGCTTTGAAGTGTCTTTTACATCAGGTCCGATATATTTATATGTTTCATTGAATATCTTTCTTCCGAGTTTTATGATCTTTCCTTCTTCATCATCCTTTAAAGAACTTACATCGGGAAATTTCCAGGGTACAATAGAATCTTTCTTTACCGCAACCTGCTCGCTTTTACAGCCGATAAACGGATGAGAATCATTCAGGAGTAAATATAAAGAGGAGATGAATATTAAAATTAAAATCAAGATCTTACCTGAGGGAGTAATGAGAGTCTTCATGATTATTATTTAATTTATCAAAATATAGATAATTTAATTGTTAAATTGAATATAAGATGAAATAGAGTAATTACAAATTACAAATCACAAATTACTAATAATTTTGCTTTTATAAAAATAACTCCTAACTACTAACTATTAACTATTAACTACTAACTACTAACTACTAACTTTCAACTTTCAACATATTCAGTGTTAAAAATTAAGTTATATAATTATAGATATATTTATATTAATTTTACAAAAAGAAATTTTAATACATACAGCAAAGTTGAAAATACCATTCCAATCAATTAAACAATAAAATTATATATGTACGGTGGCGGATATATCTTTGAAGAGTCAAAGATCGAACAATCAGCGGAAGAAGATCAGAAGAAGCTTGAAAATTTCGAAGCTAAAATTGCATCTGGGGAAAAAATAGAACCTGCCGACTGGATGCCTGCAGTTTACAGAAAGCAGCTGATCAGAATGATCGAACAACACGCGCATTCCGAAATTATCGGAGCCTTACCTGAGGGCACCTGGATCACACGTGCTCCGGGATTCAGAAGGAAGCTTGCACTGATGGCTAAAGTTCAGGATGAGGTGGGACACGCACAACTATTATACAGTGCTGCTGAGACATTAGGCAAACCGAGAGAAGAAATGATAAATGATCTTATCACAGGTAAATCAAAATATTCAAATGTATTTAATTATCCCGCGGAAACCTGGGCTGACACTGCTGTCATTGCCTGGCTTATAGATGCAGGTGCAATCATAAATCAAGTGGCTAACTCAAAAGGTTCATACGGACCTTACTGCAGAGCGCTCGAAAGAATTTGTCTTGAAGAATCATTTCATCTTAAATACGGTCATGATAATGTTGTATTCCTGGCAACCGGAACACCGCTGCAGAGACAAATGGTTCAGGATGCGCTGATAAGATGGTGGCCTCCTATAATGCATTTCTTCGGTCCTTCGGATAATATATCTGTTCATACCGAAACCATGATGAAATGGAAAGTCAAGATGGCTTCTAATGATGATATGAGGCAGAAATTCCTTGATATGTATGTTCCGAAAATATGGGACCTCGGTCTGAAAATTCCGGATCCTTTATTAAAGAAAAATGAAGAAACAGGAAAATGGGATTATACTGAACCTGACTGGGAAGAATTCAAAAGAGTGATTAACGGTGATGGTCCATGTAATAAAGAGCGTCTTGCAGTAAGAAGAAGAGCAGAGGAAAAAGGCGAATGGGTAAGAAGAGCATTGCAGAATCCGAGTGAAAGATATACAGTGCCATTAACATAATTTATAAATTATGGAAACAATAACAAAAATAATCAGAGCAAAAGACAAATATAAAACTCTGGAAATTCCTGAGGAATATATTAATAAAAATGTTAAAGTTACCTTTGAACCTGTAAATAATGAGGACAAATATTCTGCGGAAGAGAAGATTAATCAGTATTCACATCAAATTTGCTGAAAGACATTGCAGAAAATCAGTGACCTTTGACAAAGATTTTGAGAAATTCAAAGAACATACAAATTTAGAAATAGAAATTTTAAAATAATGTCCATCAAATCATTAGACCCACGGGTTACACGGGAACATCTTCCTGAAAAACCTGATATTAATCCAATAAAAGAAATCCATCAGTGGCAGACATACGAAGTTTTTCATCAGGCGAAGAAAGGCGATCATCATATTCACGTCGGTTCGCTTCACGCGCCAAATCCTGAAATGGCATTCCTGCTTGGCAAAGAGCAGTTTGCCAGAAGGTATAAATGTGTAAACTTATGGGTAGTAAAAACCGCGGATATATTTTCAACTGACTACGCAGATGAGGATATGTTTGAAACGAATGCGGATAAAAATTACAGGGAAGCCGGCGGATATAAAGTAATGGATAAAATAAATAAATATAAATCAGAGCATAAAGAAAATTGAAAGAGTTCAGTGAAATACAATTAAAAGCTTTAAAAGATCTGCTCTTCAGAATGGCTGACGATCAGCTGATTCTCGGGCACCGCAATTCCGAATGGACTGCACTGGGTCCGATACTTGAAGAAGATATTGCGTTCTCTTCTATGGCACAGGATAAACTCGGACACTCACAGGCATTATATCAGGTATTGAATAAACTCGGTGAAGCAGAACCGGATACTCTTGCTTTTACAAGGAAAGAAAAAGATTTCAGGTGTTGTCATCTTGTGGAATATCCTATAGGTGATTATGCATTCAGTCTTATGCGACATTTTCTTTTCGATAATTCGGAAGCTGTCAGATTTGAAATGCTGATAAATTCATCCTGCGAAGATCTTGCAAATGTAGCGAAGAAATTCAGAGGCGAATTAAAGTATCATACAATGCACGCTGACACATGGATCATTCAGCTCGGCAGCGGAACCGAAGAGAGTAAGGCAAGAATGCAGTCTGCACTTAATGAATGTTTTCCATTATCATTAAGTATCTTTGAACCGGGTGAAAATGAAGAAGCGCTTATAACCGGAAATATATTTCCCGGAGAAAAAATCCTTCAGGAAGAGTGGCTTAAAAGAATAAAAATAATTCTGGATAAAGCTGATTTAATTCTGCCGGATGTTTATACTTCAGATCCTTCTTTTGGCGGCAGAAAAGGTTATCATACTGAATATCTGAAGCCTCTTCTTGATGAGATGACAGAAGTTTACAGTATAGATCCGAATGCGGAATGGTGATCAATTGATTTGGAATTTGGGATCTCGGATTTGGAATTCTTATAATTTTAGATTATGGATTATTGATTTTAGATTTACAGGAAACTGAAGATGCGGCAAAAAGATATTAAAAATCATTCATGATAAGTGAAAAAGAAATATGGAATGCACTGGAAGATGTGAAGGATCCGGAGATACCAAAGTTATCTGTAGTTGATATGGGAATAATAACCGGTGTGGATATTGATGCCGCTGATTTTGTGAATATTATAATGACACCGACATTTGCAGGCTGTCCGGCAGTGAATGTAATGAAGAGTGATATAGAAAAGAGATTAGCTGAACTGCCTGTTTCAGGTGTGGAAGTAGAAGTTAATTATGATATACAATGGAATTCTAACATGATATCCGAACGAGGAAGAAAAATGTTAAAAGAATCAAACTTCGCATTACCCGGCCATCACAACGGACTGGTAACAATAGATTTATTAACTGACGTAGAATGTCCTTTCTGTCACAGTAAAAATACAAAACTCCAGACACCGTTCGGACCAACGCAGTGCAGGGCGATTCATTACTGTAAAAACTGTCTGCAGGCGTTTGAACAGTTCAAGCCGGTTTGAATCAACTATAAATTTCAAATTATAAATTTCAAATAGCTTTTCGTCTTCAAATAATTATTCTAATATTATTTTAATTATTAGAATAATTATTTTTTAAGTCCTGCACTGATTGTTAAAAATTCAGTGTAGTTAAATTATTATTTGATTATTTTTACAAAAATAAATTACAAATGAAATTAGAAGATCTGACAACAGAGCAGCAGGAAAAAATATCCGAATTCGGAGTAAATACCTGGTATGTGCTTGATTTATTAAGCGAGTATAAAAAAGATCCGGATTCAGTAAGTGATACCTGGAAGACATTATTCAAGGAGCTCAACCTCACAAACGGCAACGGTATTACTTCAGCACAGAAAGTTCAGACAAATACCGAATCTCCCGTCAGACAATCATCCGGTCCGGTTCAGCAGCAGATTTCAATGCCTCAGCCTGCAGAAGGTGAAGAAGCGCAGATAATCAGAGGCGTTGGTGCAAAGATCATTGAAAATATGAACAGCAGTCTTACTATACCTACTGCTACAACTTTCAGAACAATTCCCGTGAAAGTTCTGGAAGAGAACAGAAGAATTATAAATGATTATCTGAAGAAGAAAAACGCCGGTAAAATTTCCTATACACATATTATAGGCTGGGCTATAGTAAAAGGAATAAATTATGTTCCCGCCATGAATAATTCATATACGATCATAAACGGTGAATCATATCTGGTGAAGAAACAGGTGGTGAATCTCGGACTTGCGGTTGATCTTCTGAAAAAAGACGGAAGCCGTTCACTGATAGTACCTAATATTAAAAAAGCCAATCTTCTGAATTTTAAAAAATATTTTGAGGCATACGATGATATCATTCGGCGATCAAGGAATAATAAAATAGAGATATCTGATTTTCAGGGAACAACAATTTCTCTAACAAACCCAGGAACTCTTGGTACGGGTGCATCCACTCCGAGACTTATGATTGGTCAGGGAGCTATAATTGCAACAGGTGCTATAGATTACCCGGTTGAATATCAGGCAGTGACTAATG
>WBZU01002768.1_pt1 | contig 11858 bp, 11 predicted proteins | sample 5204311 | NCBI WGS metagenome assembly WBZU01 (sample SAMN12344359, study PRJNA552823) | activated sludge metagenome | biome: Activated sludge suspended growth; feature: Nitrification reactor; material: Wastewater; isolation source: activated sludge from nitrification reactor of wastewater... | reverse complement strand
CGTCGCCAATACGCAAATACTGCTCGCGGCTTGGGCGCGTCGACATGGGGCGTGTGATCCGCTCGATTTCGGCTTGGTACCGAGCGATTTTTCGGGGCTCGTGGACGCTCGAACGCAGCGCGCCCTGATATCTTTTCAGCTGTGGTGGAACAAATGGAATCCGACGCGGACGCTGCGCACGGATGGCACCATTGATTCCACGACGCAAAATGCATTGAAGGAAGCCGTGTTTTCACAAACACCGGCGTATGGCGGACAAATGCCGGCGCCCTCCGTACCGCCTCCGCCTCCTCCGCCACCACCGGCACCGCAACCGGAATCGCGAGCGAATCCGCCCGTTTTGCCTTGGTCGGTTTACCCGGGAAAACCCGGAATGGTCATTGTCTCGAGCTCGATGGGGCAACTCGAGTTGCCGGCGCAACCGGGCACGAAACCCGGAACGGTCGCCGTTCTGGTGCCGGGTTATGGGCGGCTCGACAATGTGCCCGTGCAGGGCACGTTTCAGCCCGCTCCAGCGCCGCAGCCCGCACCGCAACCGGTGCCGCAGCCATTACCACATCCGGCGCCGCAAACGCCGAAAGGGCTCGATGGTTCGACATTCCCATTCCCCGTTTCTTATTCGGCGACGCCTGGAAAAGTTGACGTATTGACGCCCGGCGGGCGCGTCGGACTGCCATACGAAGCGGGTACGAAGCCGGGAACGGTATGTATTACCGTGCCAAACCTTGGAAAAGTCGATAATGTGTCTGTGAGTGGTTCGCCGCCCGTGCCGCAACCTCCACCGCCGCAATGGACGTTTCCGAATTCGTGGTATCCGCAGACGCCGCCCGCGCCGCTGCCGGAGCCCAAACCGCAGCAAAACAAGCCGTCCAAGGTCAAGGTCGATGTGCCTGGGTTTGGCCCGGTCGAAGTGCTCGTCGAGCCGGGGTCGAGACCGGGAACGATCATTGTGGATGCCCCGGTGATTGGTCGACGCGAATTGCCGATTCGCGCGGGTTCGACGCCCGGAACCATTGCGGTGGATGCGCCGATCGTGGGCACGATCGATAACATTCCGTTGCCCTCGAACATTCCTGCGCCCCCGGCAGCTCGAGCGCCATCGCCGCCCCAAGAAGCGCCCGCGCTGCCGGATCCGCTGCAAATGCCGCTCGATGCGCAATTGTCCGAACAGGACAAACAGACCGTGCAAAACATGATTCAAACGACGACGGAACCGGGGCATCTGGACATGGCCGCGTCGTTTTACGAGGGATTGGGATATCCCTTGTCGGCTGCGGCATTGCGTGCGGCGGCGAATAACATTCGAATGACGAAAATGCCGCCGCTCGGCCCGTACACGCTCGACGCGAATTTGCCCACGGAGTCAAAAGAATCCGTCGATTACGCGATGAAAAATGGGCGTGACTCGACGGTGCTCGAAACCATGGCGCAATCGTTTGCCCAGCAGGGTTATCCGCTGACGGCAAAAGCTTTGGCGGAACGAGCTTCCGCATTGCGGAGCTTTGCGGGCAATAGTCCCGAATATCCGCCCGCGCCGCTTCCGAATTTGCCCGCGCCGCCGGCGCCGGCGCCGGAACCGACACCGTCGCCGCAATCGGCAGCGCACAATGGTTCAAGTCCGGTGTTGCCGCTGGTCGCGATTTTGGGCGCGTTTCACTTGTTGTCGTGACGGTTGGGTTTGTCGACGTATTCGAGAAAGGGAGGGGCCTCGTGTTACCGTGGGTGTATTACCTCTATAAAAAGTGGCTCGAGCAGCACGGGCACGGTTCCGCGGCGCCTGGAAATCCAGCGCCAAACGAGGCTCCTCCCGCGCCCCCGCGGTTATTTCGGTGGCTGCATACGGACCATGAATCGCGCGCCGTGATGCAGCGGGCGCTGCTCACGGCAAAACGCGGCGCATGGCGAGATTTGCCACACCACGAGTTTGTCCGGCAAGTCCGCGCTTTGCTCATAACGTCCCTGAAAATGGCGACGTTGTCGTTTCGCGAGCCGGAACAACTGGGGGCGCTCGATGGTCGCATGTATTCGACGGTCGAGCGAAATGCCGCAGGATCTGTTCTTGCGCGTACGGTCGTGCTGCTCGCGCCTCCGGGGGTTTTTCGCGCCACACGCGATATCGTGACGGATGGTTCGAACCATGCGTCGGGACAAATCGAAACGGGCGTTCCCCCGGTGGTCGTCGTGGTTTTGGGGACGTTGGCGGCGCTGGCCGCGGCATTTCTGGCGAGCTCGATATCGTCGGCGATTGTCGTGGCGAATTTCGACAACAATGTGACGAAGCGTCTTTTGGCACTTCAGGCGCGGTCTTTGGAAACAATGTCGTTGCATGTCGAACGCGAGCGTTTGGCCGGGCACGAATTGCCGTTCGACGAGGCGGAAATATCGCTTCTTCGGGCGCTCGAAGACCAGCAACGAATCCTTGCAACCATGCAGGGTCGGCCATTGCCGTCGCCATTTCGAGGGGCGACGGAATTCGTGCAAGCCACGACGACGGCCGCGACATCGATTTTGCCGATTGCGATCATCGCATTGATCGCATTCTTTCTCATGGAACACAACGACGGAGGACGACATGGCGAAAAATAACGTAGTCCGTGTGGATCGAAGTTTGGTGGCGGTACCTCGAGCGGGAACGCACCGGCGGCACAAACGCCGGTATTTTCAGCGCGAAGGGGCAACCAAAGGCATTTTGCTGATTGCCGGTGCGGGTGCGATCGTCGCGCTTCTTGCGAATCTCGACGACTTGAAAAACTCGGAATCGGTCAAGTCGCATTGGTGGCTTTTGCCGCTGGGCGTTTTGGCGATTGGGTACATGCTGCGCAAACGCGGCAATCCGTATGGAACCGCGGTCTTGGCCGTGGGTGGGGCGTTGTTTGCCATTGCCTATCAAGTGCAATCGAAAAACGCCGCGGCAGCTCCGAAACCGCCGCCGAGCCCGGCCCCGCAACAGTTTGCCCCCGACGTGCAAGGGCCGTACATGGCTTTGCCCGAGGCCGGAGCGTTGCCGGGTTTGGCCGGGCACGCACGTTATGCGTGGATCAATACCCCGGACGGGCAAATGGTGCGCATTCCGATGCCCGCGGCCGGGTATCGCAAACCGAATGGTAATCCCCAACGACCGACCATTGTGTCGGTATGAAACAACGATTGGACGAAAGAACGAGGAAATGCGGTCATGACAAACGAAACCAGCTCAATCGACGAGATTTTGAATCAATCGGACGCCGCGGGTGAAACGGCAGTGCCCGATGACGAGGATACGGCGGGGCCTGAAGGCGAAGACGAAGAAACGGCCGGCGCCGAGCTCGATGCGGAGGACGGCGACACCGGCGATATCAAGGCTTTGCAGCGACGAGGAAAAAGCAAAATCACGTTGCAAGAAGCCAAAACGTTGCAAACCCGAGCGCGCAAACGCGGGCAAATCGTGGGGCAAAAGAAAGCCGCGGCAAAACGACCGGCGATTCATTTGCCGAAAAACATGGTTTCGCCGAATTCCGGCGTGAAACAATTGGTCGATAAATGGTCCCGCAAAGGCGAGCCCTTCATCATGCGGCAAGAGGGGCATTATTATTCGGTGACCGAAGTGCGGTGCATCATCGAGGGGACTCCGCAACGCGCCTGGGTGCGTATCCCCTCGGGAACATACAAGTTTTTCGAGCAGTCGGTGGGCGACGATTCGTCGATGCTCGGCAATCCCATGAAGGTCACGACAAACCTGACGAATCTGCAGCGGCCGTCGAAAAACACGTACAACGAGCAGGATTTCCTGATTCGGAACATCACGATGCAGGAAGCCGGTTTGCGCGTGAAATACGACCAGGCTGTGGTCGATAAAATCGGCGGGGCGGCGGCGCAAGTGCTCTCGGGCCGCGCGTGGCTCTGGGACGACGCCAAACTGTTTTTGCCGGGTGAAATCTTCCACGATTTCACGGGCGAGAATCTGCTTTATCGGGCCTTGCGCCGCTCGGGCGTATTGTTCTTCAATTGGGACAAACGCCGCGTCGGTGGCAATGGCACGGTTCGTCAGGTCCTCATCGACCATCTGCGTAACGTGCCGGATACCAAGGTGAAAAGCCTTGCGCGTACGTCGGGCGGTGCTCCGGTGCTGCCGATGCCGGACGGGTATATCTTTACGGATAATCCCGAACGGAGCGACGAAGGCGCGTTTTCGGCGATGATTCAATTGCACGAGGACATTGCGTTCCCCATTTCGTGCATTGACATCGGTGAAGGCACGCCGACGAAGCCGCTGGAAATCGGCCTTTACGTGCAGCTTTCGCTGAACGGAATGAGCTTCGAGAACGCGAAGCGACAAACGCCGTCCGCCGCGTAAAACCAATTGGGGGTGAGTCATGAAGCAAGGCGCGGAAATCGACAGCGAAGCCAAGAAAAACGAAATCGAGGTTTCCTTGAATTCCTTGACCAACCATTGCGTGGTGATCATGGAACAAGGGCCGATTGATTTGGACGTCGCGGCACCTCGTTGGCGGATTTCCGCGACTTTGCTCATTCACGATCCGCCGTCGGGAATACGAATGGAGGCGGATTTGCCATTCATTACGATTCGACCGATTCAACACAAGCGACAAATCGTGGCCATTGCCAAAGCCCCGCTGGCGATTGCGCGGTGGGTATTTCGTTTCGAGAGCGACGAAGGGCGCTCAAAAGCGCACGTTTGGTTATTGCCAGGAAAGTCGATTGCGTCCGAATGCGGGATCTTCGAGGTGCCTCATGGATGAGCAGCGTTGGCGTTATGTGTCGATGTTGACGAGCATTACGGGCTCCGATCGATTCGGCATTGCCGAAATTCAAACCGGCGAGGCGCTCGTGTCACCCATTCCCGAGATCGAATGGTCGAGGGTTTTGCGCTCGTTGTATGGGGATCGTCTGAGCGCACAAGCGTTGCAATGGGGCGACGAAGAAGCGACGGCGGAAGCCGTGCGTTGGCATCGTTGGACGTCGATGGCGGTTTGGCCGGACGCTTTGTGGACGCAAAAAGTGAGTACGGCGAATCGTCGTGACGAACCTATTTGGTTGCCGCCGGTGCGTCCGGAATTGGCGCGATTGCCGGACGAAATCTTCACGCGCGAGGGTTGGGTGACGCTCGAGGAATACGTCGCGCGGGTTTGCACGGGCGAAATGCGGCCGGATATGCACCCGGAGGCGATTGCTGCGCAAGCGATTGCCGCGCGTACATACGTGGCGCGGGCAATGCGCGATCATCCGGCGCTCGGGAAAATGGCTCCAATACCGACGGGGCCGAAATTTCAAACCATGGCCAAGGGGTCGAACGAGCTATTTCGGCAAGCGGCGCAGCGCACGCGCGGTTTGGTGATTTTGCATCAGGGGCGCTTGATTTTGGCGAATTACGTGGCCGGGGCGTTGTGGACACCGGACGGATTGCCGGACCGGGACCCGACATTCACCGAAAAGTGGGTGACGTACAATGCGGGGAAACGCGGGCGAGACGTGCGTCCCACGGGTTTGTCATTGCGGACGCATTCGGGAAATCGCGGGTGCATGAGCCAAAACGGGGCGGCGTGGTTGGCCGAAAATGGATATTCGTACGAGGCGATTCTGCGGTTTTTCTATGGTGACGACATTGAAATCAGGACACTCGACAAGCCGAAGGAGACGCCGGATCCATTAAAGGCATTCTCGAATCCGATTGGAGCGATCATCATTGCCGCGACGGGATTGATACTGACGGAGGGATTCTAATGGCATTACGAATGGTGCAAATCGGGCGGGGCAAATCGCGGCCGCTCGTGGTGGGATACATGGTTTTCCCGAGCGTCGACGCGCGATTGCGCAGCGCATTGGGCCCGGATCCATGCATCATCATGGACGATTCCGATACGGGCTCGACCTTGTGGCAAGCCTTTGAAATGGCATTTGCAAAAGCGGGCGTCGAGGTCATTTCCAAGCTGGGATTGATTGGTTTTTCCGCGGGATGTCAACGCATTCGCTCGCTTTATCGCGACGAAGAAGTGCGAGCTCACGCGTATTTGCTCGTGGACGGGACGCACGCGTCGCTTCCGCCGGAGCCGAATGAAATCGCGTGGTTACAGCAGCTTGCGGCAGAGGCGCGGTCCGGACAAACGTTGCTCGTCGCATCGCACACCCTGCAAACGTACGTCGAGGAATTGCCTCCGGCCGAACGGTTTGCCTCGACGATCCGTGTTTTGCGCATGGCGACGGGATTTCCGCTGCTCGAAGCGGGGCCGGTCGAGGCGCCGCGAATCACGCAATCGGGGAATTTGTGGGTGTACTCGTACGCAAGCTCGAAATGCGACGCGAAAGCGCACGTCGATCAGCACGAGTGGGCCTTGCCGGCGCTCGCCGCGGCGCATTTGGCGCCGGAGCTGACGAGGCAGGGCCACGCTGCGCCGGGGCCGCGGGGCGACGGGCTGGGGCTTGCGTTGCTGGCTGCGGGCGCGTTGTGGGCGGTTGGGTGAGGGTTGAGTGTACCCGCGCGATTGGTTGCAAGCGGAGGCAAAACGCATCCACTCTTGCCAACGGCAGCGTGGAGTGCAGATGGCAAAATAACGACAGTCGACTCGGCGTCGGGGACACCAAACATCGTGGCGACGACCCCAACGAAATGGGCGGCAATCAGCCCACGGTCAAACTCTTCGCCGACGAGTGGTAACCGAAATCGTTTGTCTATCGTGCACGCCTAGTGTTGCGCCAATCGCGCAAAATCGCGCAACGAGGCATTAGTGCTTGATCCGCCTCCAAAGCACATCCTAGGGTTTGTCCGCAGGCAGGATGGTGTTCGATGAGCGAAGCCGTAGCTCCAGGTCAGGTTCTTCTTGGCAAGTATAGCGTCGAGCGCGTGCTCGGCCAAGGCGGTATGGGCCTTGTCGTCGCGGTTCGTCACGTCGAACTGCGCCAATTGTGGGCGATGAAATTTCTCCTTCCAGACGCGCTCGACCACCGCGAATCGCTCGAACGCTTCTTACGCGAAGCGCAAGCCGCCGCGTGCCTTAAGAATGACCACATCGTGCACGTGCAAGATGTCGGTCGCATGGAGAACGGCGCGCCGTACATGATCATGGAGTACCTCGAAGGCTGCGACCTCAAGGCGTATCTTTCGCGGCAGGGCCCGCTCCCCGTGCAGCAAGCGGTGATGTACGTGCTTCAGGTGTGCGAAGCGATTGCCGAAGCGCACGCAGCGGGCATCGTGCATCGGGATCTGAAGCCGGCCAATTTGTTTTTGATTCACCGCCGCGATGGTAGCCCGTGCGTCAAAGTGCTCGATTTTGGCATTTCTAAGCAAATCGATTCGGAAGCCCTCGACTTGACAAACACGAATGCGACGTTGGGATCGCCGCTGTACATGTCACCCGAGCAAATGTCGAAATCGAAAACGGTCGATGTGCGGACGGACATTTGGGCTCTGGGAGTGATCCTTTACGAGCTTTTGGCCGGTACATCGCCATTTCGAGGTGCGTCGTTGCTCGAAGTGGCTTCCCGCGTGTTGCAAGAAGAGCCGACGCCTTTGCATGATTTACGGCGCGATGTGCCGAATGAACTCGAAACATTGATTGCAATGTGTTTGCGCAAGCGGCGGGACGACCGATTTCAAACGATTCAAGAACTCCGTGATGCATTGGCCCCGTTTGGCCCACCAAGCACAGGCACGCAGCAAGCGCTTCCGGTCCCAGCAACGATTTCGGCGCCCATTATGCCAGGAGTGAGTACAGCGGGAGCCGCCACGGGGCTCACGTTCGGACAAACGGGAAAATCTATCGCCCAGAAACGACCACGATGGATGGCGCGGACGGTCTTGGGTGCTGGCTCGGTCGTCGTGATTGGAGGTGGCTTGGGATTTTGGCAATCCACGCATCCGGCGACTCAGGCCGCGGAGTCCATCGCCTCGATAACGGCGCCAGTGGTGCCTCTTTCCTTGGCCATGATGCCATCTGTCAAAGTGGATGAACCGGAAGTGACTTCGCCGGAAAAACCCGCGGCGCCGCTCGTCAGTGCGGAAAGGCTGGCGCTGCTTCCGGACAAGCCAAAACAACCGACGAAAGTCGTTTCTGTGCCTCCAGCAAGTACGCCATCTTCGACGAGTGCCCCCCTTTCGTCCCCGGTTCCTGCGCCTACGCAGAAGACTGCCGGTCCAACGCCCTCGGGCCCATCACGACGTAAAACACCATTTTGAGATCATTCCGAATTGCAGGAGAAATGTCGTCATGAAGTTTTTCGAATCGTGCGTTTGTTCAGCGGCACTCGCCTTAGCCTTGCTCTCGAGCACGGGCAACGCATACGCGCAGGACGTGGATCCGAGCGCAGTGCCCATGGCGCAAACCTTGTACGAAAAGGGCGTCGCGTTAATGGACGCGAAAAACTACGCCGAAGCTTGCCCGAAGCTCGAACAAGTCACGAAGATCATTCCCAAGGGCATCGGGGCGCATGAGGCGCTGGGCGATTGTTTCGTCGGTTTGGGACGATTGGCGAGCGGGTGGGGGCAATACGTGCAGCTCGAAGTGCTCGCGCGAGCGGTCGGAGAGTATGAGACGGCCACGAAAGCCCATCACGAAGCCGTACGCCTCCGGTCAAAGCTGGCAGTTGTGACGATCCATGTGTCTGAGGAAATGCGCAATGTGGCGGGTCTGTCGGTGACGTGGGATGGGCTCGTGCAGGGTCAAGGAAGTTGGGGGACGCCAATTCCGGTCGATGCGGGAAAACACCTGATCGAAGTCAAAGCTCCGACGCGCCAAACGTGGAATCGTGAAGTAGTTGTCGTGGCGGATGGAGTTTCACTGGAAGAACGGGTGCCCATTTTGAAAATGGCGCCGGTGGAGGTAGCAAAATCGGGGGGCGTGTTGCCAGCAACTACGCCACCGATATGGATGCGCCCGCTGGGAATCGCTGGCCTGACCGTGGGCATTGCGGGGCTTGGCGTTGGTGGCGTACTTGGGGGATTGGCGAAGGCTCGGTGGGATGCAAGTAAGACCGAGGGCGAATGCGACGCGGATGTCGTTTGCAATGAGCATGGGGCGGAGTTAACGAAACAGGCATTGGGATTTGCACGCGGTGCTGATGTGGCATTGATCGTGGGTGGAGCATTTGCGGTGACGGGTATCGTCTTGCTCGTCAAAGCGCCAAAAGAAACTAAGTATTCGCTAGGACAAACGAGTTTTCAGGTGCAGGTAAATCCGTCGGGGATTGGATTGTGGGGGGTGTGGTGATGCGAAAAGCGATCATTGCCGTGAGTATCACGTTGTATGCATGTGGATGCGAATGGGTACTGGGCATCGAGCAGGGGACGGTGCTCTCGTTTGGCGCCAGTACAGCCGCAAGCGGTGCCAGCGATACTGCAAGCAGCGGCGTGAGTGGTTCAGGAGGCATGCCCGTCTGCGATCTGCTCGGCGCCAAATGGTTTGAAGGTACCTATCAGGACTCCCCTGTCCCACACTTCGATGGCGAGTTCGATGCATTCATCGCAGCCGTCAAACCTGCTATCCATCTCGACTTTGAAACACGAGGGGATCTTATAACGCCTGTGCAAGCCGGTGTCGTGGTGCCCGAAGATGAATATGCGAGTTGCTGTGGAGTGCGGCTCAAGTACGAAGGCACCGATCCCACGGGACAAATCATCTGGGCTGGGAATTCGCAAAGCGGGTTCGGACTCCGTGTCGAGTGCTCCAGTGGGCCCCCCCCTGACACTTGCACGGAAGGAAACCATGGTATTCGAGTCACGTTTGTTGACAGCCCGGTATCTGTAACAGCCGCTACATATCCGAGCAACACAACAGCCTTTGTCTACGACGTCACGGGCAGCCTGGTAGCCAATATCAATGCGGGCCAGAGTGGGTTATCTTTCCTTGGGTATACATCCAATGTTCCATTGGGGAGTGCGGTGTATACTGATGGTATTGGCGAAGGCCTACACGATCTGTGGTACAAACGCTGCTTTTAGAGCAATAAACAGTTTGCTTAAAGCAGAGCTTATGAAAATCATTGCAACCAGGCAGGGCCGGTCCGAAAAGAGTGAGAAGCACGATGTGAAGCACGGTAGTGACATCGTCGCACAGATTCGCGCAATCAATTCGGAGTGGACGGTGATTCGTTTTGCTCTTACTGCTTGAATAACCCGAGGAGGTGGCCGATGAGCTGGAATTGGAGCCGCTGGCAGCCATGTTCGCTTCGTATCTGACAACCTCCTTCGAAGCCAATACGCACGGAACCCGTGTGATTTCGACTTGCGGCTGTTTATGCCCGATCTGTGTGCAGATCGTTTCGGCGCAAATGCTCAAGCCCAAGAAGGTCACCGCGGGCGACAAGGCCCACGCGCAGCGGCTCAAGGTCCATGCACTCACGGAACTCGCTGCTTCCGCCGATTGCGTTCTCAGCCGGGACGCCGCAATCGAGCTCCTCGCGCATCCAGAGGTTTCCGAGCGTGCAGCGCTCGTGGCCTACGCGCGGGAACTGCTGCTTCGACTGGCCGGCGATCCCGGCGATCCGGCGATTCTGGCGTTATGGCGGGAATTCGCGTGGACCAAAACCGGCGCGCCTATAAAAGGATTTCGCCTCGACGGGCAGGAGATCCTCGAATCGCAGGATGCATTGCGCACGGTATTGGTAAATCGATAACCTCACTCCAGCGACCACACGCCCATCGCCATTGCGCCTAGGTCCACGGGCGGCTGCGTGTCGAGCGCGTTCGAAACCAGCCCGAACGTTTGTCCTGCAAAGCGCATTTGCGCAAATGCGTCGACACGAATCGACAAGGGCCCCGCGATATCGAATTCCGTGCCCACGCGTACGTGACCCGCCACGGTTACGCGCAATTCGTCCGCTCGTGAATCGTGAACCTTATGTTTTGCCCAGAAAAATGTTGTCGTGATACCACTGCAAATGCGCAGCACTTCACGCGAATAACAAACCGAACCGAACATCGGTATCACGTCCATTGCAGCGTTTGCATCGAGCCCATTTTGCGACGTCCATGCTCCGGCGAATTCGACCTGGAATCGTGGAGAATTGCGCGAGGGGACAAACCCGAGCGTTACATACGGCCCAATGGCACCTTGCGGCGTGATTCCAGTTCCGAACAAAACGCCCGCACCAAAGTACGCTCGACGCGCGGCGAGTGGCGGCAATGTTTGGCGCAGCGGAACGGATGCCGTCGTGAACCGACGTTGGGGCTCAGGTGCTGGAGGTTCTGGACAACGCGCAGGCATCGGAGAAGCCGGAGGCGGCGGACAGATTGGACAAGGCTCCGAGGCGGGCGGCTTTTCGAAGGCGCCGAGAAGCGTGGCCGCCGCGTAGGCCGCTTCGTAAAGCACCTTGTAACACTCGGTTTTCGCACCGAAACGCTCATGCCGCTCCTTGATTGTGGTTCCCGTCGCATCCGTGAGCGTGACGTCCATCAGCTTGCCTCCGGTGGGCGTACGATGAACACGCACCAGCAATCGCTGTTCTGCATCGGATTTCATCACGTCGTTTGGCACCAATATCGCCAGGATAGCTGCAAAACCAGGCTCGTCGTTGCACGTCTTTGGTGCCTGCGTCGCGTCGAATTCAAGGCGTGTCGGCGCAATCGTTGGAGCATCGTGGGCCAAGGCTTGTCTGGAAAAAAGAACGCTACAAATCAAGCCCATCGCGAAAAAAATCATCACGGTGGACGATTGTTTCGTGAATCCGATACGCTCGTACCCTAACCCGATATGAGTGATCCGCCTTCGACGAACCCCCCGGATGAACCTCGCTGTGCCGATGAGCAGCGGATTCGCACTTGTAAAGCCGTATCTTCGAGCCTGGGTTTGTCCCAAGCCGATTACGACGACGTCGTCAGGGCCATGCTTCCGGTGGTTTGGCGTATAGGTTGTCCGACTCATATTCAT
>WBZU01002767.1_pt1 | contig 11858 bp, 7 predicted proteins | sample 5204311 | NCBI WGS metagenome assembly WBZU01 (sample SAMN12344359, study PRJNA552823) | activated sludge metagenome | biome: Activated sludge suspended growth; feature: Nitrification reactor; material: Wastewater; isolation source: activated sludge from nitrification reactor of wastewater treatment... | reverse complement strand
AATCCCGGCTACATTTGGCGCGCTTCCACGTTGTGGAAAGCGATACCGGCTACTTTTGGAGACGTTTCACAAGTCGGGGACACGTTCACGGCGGCCGATGAGGTGTTCCCATGCGCGCAAGACGCGTCCGCGGCTGCCGCGGAGGCATTTCCCGTTTCATGGTGCAGCTGAAGCCGCTGCGGGAACCGCCGACCCCGACGATGCGCTCGGCTTGGGCTTTTGTGAAGGTCGTGCGGGCGTGGTGGATGTTCCGCCGGATTTCGCCGACGAACTCGCCGCGGGCGAAGCGCTTGCAAAGGCGCCGCCTTCCATTTTGCACGAATAATCGCCCACGAAGATGAACTGACGAGCGCATTCGATTTGCTTTTCGCCGGACGTGGCCGATACATACATCGTGAACGTGTGGGAAAATGGCGTTCGTCCGGCGCGCGTGTATTGCGCGGTGCATGGTAATGGTTGGCCTTGACAAGCGAGTTCTTTCGCCATCGCTTCGACTTCGCCTCCAACCCCGAACACGTTGTACACACACGCCACGGAAAAGCCGATGGCCGCGAGCGTGACGAGGCTGCGAATGATCGCCCCAAAAACGCTCGAACCCGAACCATCACGCGACGGTGCCCTGTTTGATCCTTCAGCCATGAGCCCACCTTACACGCATCGATTCATCGATGCAAGACAAACGTCATCCTGTTTGTCACGGCTTTCCTCGCCGCGGTTTGTCCCGAACCTCGACGCAGGCCCTCACTGCGTAGACTCACGGCAATCCACGCGGCGCAAAAACCGCTTGCCCTTGCCCTCGCCGCCGTGCTCTACTGGCCACACGATAGGAGCGTTCCATGGCTGATTTGGCCGACGGCGAATCCACCGAAGTACAAGGCTCGGGATCCTCACGCTACAACCTGCGCAACGTCGGCGGCGTGTATTCATGCAGTTGCCCTGCTTGGCGAAATCAATCGATCCGCATCGAAAAACGCACCTGCAAACACCTCAAAGCCTTCCGTGGCGAAGCCGTCGAATTGGCCCGTATCTCCGGCGCCATCCCCGCCCCTTCCACGACATCCGCCAGATCCGCCGGTTCGTCCGGTTCTAACACGTCGTCCGGCATTTCCCCAACCTCCACGACGACTTCGACGCCCGCTTCCAGCACCTCGACGCAGGTTCCGCCGTTGCTGCTCGCGCATAGCTGGGACCAAACTCAAGATTTGACCGGGTATTGGATGAGCGAAAAACTCGACGGCATCCGGGCCTATTGGAATGGTAAAGTCTTCATTTCACGCCTGGGAAACGAGTTTTACGCGCCGGACTGGTTCATTGAAGGCTTGCCCAACGTGATCCTCGATGGAGAGCTCTGGGCCGGACGCAAAAAGTTTCAACGGGCCACCAGCATCGTTCGCAGGCAAGATCGCAGCGACCATTGGAAAGAAATCACCTACGTCGTTTTCGACGCCCCGGCCATCCAAGCGCCATTCGAGGATCGTTTGGCCGAAATCGACAAACACCTTTCGCCCGAACGCACGCCTTATGCCCGAGCGCTCGAACAAGAGCGTTGTCGCGGTATGGACCATTTACGCGCCGAGCTTGATCGGGTGGAAAAGTTGGGCGGCGAAGGGCTGATGATGCGTCGTCCCGGATCGAAATACGAAGTGGGCCGATCGTTTTCGCTGCTGAAAGTCAAGACGTTTCACGACGCCGAAGCTGTCGTGGTGGCGCATCAAGCGGGCACGGGCAAACACAAAGGTCGCCTCGGATCGCTGCTCGTGGAATTGCCCAATGGCATTCGTTTCTCGGTGGGTACCGGACTGAGCGACAAAGAACGGGAATCACCGCCACCGATTGGCGCGATGATCACGTTTCGTTATCAAGAATTATCGGATACGGGTGTGCCGCGATTTCCGTCGTACGTGGGTGAACGACACGACGTGCACGGGCCTGCGGCTGCGCCGCGAAAGCCACAGCCCGCGCCTGCGGAACCGGCGGGACCAAAACCGCGCAAAGTGTGGATTTTGTAGGCTCGGACCGATTCAACCAAACCTGGGCGCGGTGTTTTTCCAGGCGGGGATTTCGTCGAGGCGCGCCAGGTACGCCCGCAGATGCGCATAAGGTTCCATCGGGAATTCAGCCGGGCCGGCGAACGTCGTCAATGAAGCAATGGCGATATCGGCCAAGGTGAATTGGTTGTTCACGAGAAACGATCGCGTGGCGAGGTGTTTATCGAGCACGGCGGCGGTCGTGTGAAATAACTTTTCGGCGCGTTCGACACGATCCTTGTCGGGTTCGGTCTTGAAAAACATTTTCTTCACGAATCGTTCGTACGCCATCGGCCCGGTTGCGGACATCCAATCGCTGGATTGCCAAAAGAGCCACCGGGAGATATCGGCACGAAGGCGCAAATCGCGGGGATAAAGCGAAGTGTCACCCTGGAGATCGCATAAATATTCGCAAATGGCATTGGACTCCCAAAGAACGAAGTCGCCATCCACGAGCGCGGGCAATCGACCCATCGGATTGATGGCCAAAAATTCCGGCGAATGTTGCTCGCCTTGGGGCAAGTTGATAATGTGGATGTCGATGTTCTTGATCCCCAAGTGCTCGATGACTGCGTGGACTTTCCGCGGATTCGGAGCTGTGGGAAACGTGTAGAGCTTCATGAAATGATACACCTTTCGTCGAATGCGGACGCGATTATCGCGCGGATGAGGCGCGGGTGTCAATGACGATCCATTTCATCATTTCTGCGCGGCTGCGATTTCTCCGGCGCCTCGCCGGATGGTGAATACAATGGGCCGCGACCTGTGCTCCGCCTATCGCGCTTCTCGCTCGACCGTCTCGCATTTCTTGAAGTCGTAAGGGTTTCCATCACCACAGAGAATGAGATTGTCGAAGCAGCATGAGGTACAAATTTGTCCCTCGTGGCGGGTATGACACCCATCGTAACACGAACTGGAGCCTTCCAAGCAGTGTTCAGGCACCTTATGTGTTTCTCGTTTCTCCGCTTTTTCCGGTTTGAATGGTCCACATCCGGGCCGCAACGCCAATACGACGGCAAACGCGAAAAACGTACGTCCTTTCATCGAGGCTCGTCCTTGTCCGGGCACCCGTAGAAGCTGAAGCTTTCGTCCCTCTTGCACGCATAACCGGCGCTGCTGCAACACTTGCGACATTCTGCCCCTGACCAGCCTTGTAGCAGCTGTTCATGCAGGCGTCCACGCGTCGATCGCATCGAGCTTCAAGCGAACCTTCGTCATCCGGAACGCATCCATTGAAAGCACCGCCCATCGCCAGTACCATGACAAACTTTACGAACCTCATGGCGCACCATCTCCGGCTCGGAAATGGAGCACATGCAATGTCGTGGCGCAACAACATTGAGCAAGGGCTACTCGGATTCGCATCCCCTGCAAATCTTGCGATTTGATGCCCCCCCGTCGCTCGATTACTTCCTCTGCATGCAATAACGCAATCCTTCTTCGAGGTTCCGCAGCGTCTTGACGTTCGTCATGGAAATACCCAGCGACACAATCGTCTGCGCCACGCTTGGAGAAAGCCCCACGAGCAACGCTTCGGCCCCGAGAAGCGTGATCGCTTGCACGATACGCCCCAATGCATCGGCCGTCGCCGCATCCACGGCGGCCGCTCCGGTCATATCGAGCACCGCAAATCGAATCTGCTTGGCCACGATGTATTCGAGCAGTCGCTCCAATAGTTTGTCCGCTCGTTCCCCATTTAATGCGCCAAGCACCGGAGCCGCCACGACGCCTTTCCAAACTTCAATGATGGGCGTCGACAAATCTTGAATCGTTCGTTGCTGCTCTTCAATCAGCGCCAGCTTTTCCTCCAGCTCCTGCTGGGTCCTCTTGAGCATCGTGATGTCCGTGGTCAAACCCGCGACGCCCGTGATCTCACCACTGGCAGCTCGAACCGGCACCGTAATGGCCGTAAAGAATCGATCGAAGACTCGGCTGTCGTGTTCGATGATCACTTCACCCGCAAGCGCTTTTTGCCCCGCCTCGAGCACCGGGGGCACGTTGGCATAAAGCTGAAAATAATTGAGGCCGAGGATTTGCCCGGGGACCATTCCAAGGTGCCTGGTTCCACCACCGGTATGCACGAAGATCGTTCCGTCCGGATCAATCGCCCAAGCCACATTATCGGCATGGTTCAATACCGCACACAAGGCCGCTTCGCGCTTTGCCGCAAGCTCGTGCGTCAAGTCGTGACCAATACCGCAAACGTGCCCGCCTTCACCTGGGCGCGAAAAAGTCCACCGAATCCGCCGCGTCATGCCTTCCCCCACCATAAGAAGCGCCTGATGCTGCATCCGCTCGGCCGACGCGGCAACGTGAGCTACAACCGCCCCAAATTCCGCTCGCTCCGCCTCGACGATGAGGTCCGCCAAACGCTGACCGCGCAGCTCGGCGAGCGACCTCCCCGTCAAAGCCGCAAGCGCGGGATTGGCGTCCATAAGCGTTCCATCCTGTTCGATTACGACAAACAGATCGGCGGAATGCTCGACAAAGAAGGCTTGAAAAGAAGCGGATGCGAGACCTACGGCGTTTTCGGACATGGCGGGGGCCAAGCGTTATCGAATTCAAGGGCGATGTCGAGGGAAAAAACCAAAAAAAACGCGGGGTAACGAACGCAACGGACGTCAAAACCGTGACGAATCGAACCCCTCGTGCGGCAAATCGAACACGAGGCATCCGGTGGCTGCTGGAGTCCTCAGCCCGAAAACACGCTTGGCGCGCCGCACCTTTCGCACCGCGACAAGACGCTTACGATCCAGCAGCCAGAAGCGCCACGGGTATCATAAAGTAAAACGTACTGCCATCACCGACACGACTTTCGACCCAGGCCCGCCCACCGTGCAATTCGACGATTCCCTTCACAATGGCCAGCCCAAGCCCCGTTCCCGCCCCATTACGCGTATCGCCATGCCAAAACCGATCGAATATGTGCGTCCAATGCTCCGGCTCGATCCCCATGCCTTGATCTCGTACCCAAAAAACGACGGCGTTGCCCTGTTGCTTCGCTCCAATCGTAATGGTTTGTCCAGCCTTCGAAAACTTGATCGCATTGCCGACGAGGTTATCGAATACCTGCAAGATTCGATGACGATCCGCCAAAATTGCCGGTAATCCATCGGCGACGTCGATTCGATGCTCGAGCTTTGCGCTCGTCAACAACGGTGCCTGCGCTTCCGCAGCGTCCGCAACGAGCTGCACGGCCGATTGCATCGTCAATCTGAGCGACATCTTGCCACTGTCGAGCCCCACGATGTCGAGCAAATCGTTGATGATTCGTTGCATTCGCCGCGCGCTGCGCTTGATGCCCCACGTAATTTGCGTGATTTCTTCATCCGCGGGACTCATTTGCTCCAAGTTCGCCGCTTCGAGCAAAATCACGCCGAGAGGACTGCGGAGATCATGCGCCACGACGCCCAAAATATCGTCACGCGCTCGGATCGCCAATCGCTCGGATCGATGCAAACGCGCATTCTCTATGAACAACGAGCACCGTCGACCAATTTCTTCCATGAGCGCCAAGTCGCGCGCATCGTAAATTCGCGACGCCGACCAAATACGCAAAACACCCAAACAACGATCGCCCATCACCAGCGGCACGGCGAGAATACTGCGCGGATTCGCCGCCCGCATTCCGTCTCGAAAAACTGGCGCAGGCTCCGGCGACGCGTACAGCTCGGGCGTCGGCTCCAGGATGAAACCTCGACGCGTGTTCACAATGTCCCAAATGGGATGCGGCGACCCGGGAACGAAACACGCTTGGTGAACCTTGTTTTCGTATGCCGCTACGGCGGGGTTGCGATTCTCGGACGCCGCGAGGCGCAATTGATCGTTCTTTTCGCCTTCGAGCAAATACAACGCCGCGGAATCGGCCAAGGTTCGGGCGAGCGTACGAACGACATCGTGCAACGTATGTTCGTCATCGAGCGATGCGAGGATTGCACCAATGAACGCGAGGACGCCCAATTCTTCTTCCCGCCGCTTTTCTTCGGAAATATCACGAACGACCGCGGTCATGAGCCATTGATTTCGGATCCGCAAGCGAGCGATCGTCGCGGCGATGGGAAATTCTTGTCCCGTTTTGCGCAAACCGACCGTCCGGGTGTGGTCCATGTTGCGGGCTTCCCGGCCGCCGGCCGCAAATTGGGAAACCTCCGCTTCATGCGTTTTATGGTAGGCGGCGGGGATCAAGATGTTCACCGATCGCCCCAAGATTTCATCCCGCGAATAACCAAATATTTTCTCGGCTCCTTGATTCCATTCGACGATCTCTTGTTTTTCGTCGATCACCACGATGGCATCGGCGGTGACGGCGATGATTGCGCGATATTTCTCTTCGGCTTCGCGGACTTCTTTTTCAGCCTGACGGCGCTTGACCCAATTGTCGACCCGCGCACGCAGTTCTTCCACGCCGAATGGCTTGGTCAAATAATCCTGGACACCTTCGCGCAAAAGCTGGATGCGCAAAGCGTCGTCGCTCTTCGCGCTGAACACGATGATCGGCGTCGTTTCGAGCTCCGCACACCGGCGGGCGTCGTGAACGAATTCCTCGCCGCTTTTGATCGGCATCATCAAATCGGAGAGAATGACGTCCGGCAAAAGTCGTCGCGCTTTCTCGAGCCCCTCTTCGCCGTTATGGGCCGATTCGACTCGATAACGATCGTTCAAGCTTTCGACGACGAAGCGATTCATCTCGAGATTGTCTTCAATCACCAAGACGAGCGGTGCCGTTGGGGAAAGCTTGGGTTTGGCCGGTTCAGCGACGAGCGAATTCGGTGGCAATGGTTTGGCCGGGCGAAGAGCTTCCCATCCTTCGGAAACCATGCGGGATCCAGCGGGCGCTTTGGCGGGCAACTCCACAATGAACAACGCCCCACCTTCGGCAGCTTCCTCGACCAAAATCGTGCCCTTGTGCGCAGCAACGAATTCGTGAACGATCGCCAACCCCAAACCCGTCACCCCGGGATTGGGCGAACCAAACCGATCGAAAACCTGCTCCGGCGACGAAAACTGGATCCCCGGCCCGGAATCGGCCACTTCGATACGCACGCGGTCCTCGACTTCTTGCAACGTCAATCGCACACGTCCTTTTGCGGGCGTGAATTTGAACGCATTGGCAAGCAGGTTCAAAACGATGCGTTGTACCATTTGCGGGTCGACTTCAGCCGACAACCGCGGCGGCGTTTCCAACTTGAAATCATAATCCTGCTCGACAATCCGCAGTTGAAAATGACTCGCCGCCATGCGGACGAGCGACGCGACATCGATCGTCGCATACGTGAGCGCGGGCGGCCTGGCTTCCACCTTGGCCAGGTCGAGCAAATTGGTGACGAAAGCCGGCTTCATGCTCTAAGTTCTTCGACATCGCCCCCTCACGTGCCCAATTCTGGAAGCTTGAAACCAGTAACAGGGCGACGAACGATGCGGCAAGTCCCTTTTTGACGTTGCGAAATTTTCATCGTGTATCTCGACGGGCCTGACCGAGGGTGTCGAGGATCTGGTCAGCTTGAAAACACGTCGCTATGTTCCGAGCATAGACGGCGCCTCAACCCCATTCATACGGCGATCGGTATCGTAAAGTAAAACGTACTGCCATCACCGATACGACTTTCGACCCAGACCCGCCCACCGTGCAATTCGACGATTCCCTTCACAATCGCCAGACCCAGCCCCGTTCCGGCCCCATGGCGTGTATCGCCATGCCAAAACCGATCGAATATGCGCGTCCAATTCTCCGGATCAATCCCCATGCCTTGATCTCGTACCCAAAATAGGACAGCGTCGTCCTGTTGCGTCGCTCCAATCGTAATGGTTTGTCCAGCCGTCGAAAACTTGATCGCATTGCCGACGAGATTATCGAATACCTGGAGCAACCGATGACGATCCACATAGATTCGCGGCAACCCGGCCTCCACCTCGATTCGAGACTCGATCGTTGCGCGTGACAACAACGGGGCCTGCGCTTCCACCGCATCCGCAACAAGCTGCGCGGCCGATTGCAGCGTCAATTCGAGGGACATCTTTCCCCCGTCGAGTCCCACGATGTCGAGCAAATCGTTGATGATTCGATGCATTCGCCGCGCGCTGCGCTCAATCCGTGACGTCGTTTGCAGGATCCGCTCATCCGCGTCATGGCTCCTCGCCATCCTCGCCACCTCGAGCAAAATCACGCCGAGGGGATTACGAAGATCATGCGCCACGACGCCCAAAATCTCGTCACGCGCGCGGATCGCCAATTGCTCGGCGCGATGCAAACGCGCATTTTCTAGGAACAACGAGCAACGCCGACCAATTTCTTCCATGAGCGCCAAGTCGCGCGGGTCGTAGATTCGCGACGCCGACCCAATACGCAGCATACCCAAACAACGATCGCCCGCAACCAGCGGCACGGCCAAGATGCTGCGTGGATTGGCCGCCTGCATTGCGTCTCGATATGCGGGCGCAGGCTCGAGCGACGCGTACAGTTCGGCCGTCGGCTCCATGATGAGACCTCGACGTGATTTCAGAATGGTCCAAATGGGATGCGTCGGCCCGGGAACGAAAGACGTTTGGTGGACCTTGTTTTCGTACGCCGATACGGCCGGGTTACGATTCTCCGATGCCATGAGGCGCAATTGATCGTTCTTTTCGCCTTCGAGTAAATACAACGCCGCGGAATCGGCCAAGGTTCGGGCGAGCGTACGGACGACGTCGTGCAAGGGCTGCTCGCCACGGAGCGACGCGAGGATTGCCCCAATCGACGCCAACACGCTCAATTCTTCTTCCCGCCGCTTTTCTTCGGAGATATCACGCACGACCGCAGTCATGAGCCATTGATCGCGAATCCGCAGGCGCGAGATCGTCGCGGCCATGGGAAATTCCTCGCCCGTCTTGCGCTGACCAACCGTCCGCGAGTGGTCCAATATCCGCGCTTCCCGACCATCGTCCGCGAACCGATGAATGTGCGATTGATGCGCCTTGTGGTATCGAGCGGGGATCAAGGTGTTCACCTGTCGCCCCAAGATTTCATCCAGCGAATAACCGAATATTTTTTCCGCTCCTTGATTCCATTCGACGATGTCCTGATTTTCGTCGATCACCACGATGGCATCGGCGCAAACGGCGATGATCCCGCGATACTTTTCTTCAGCTTCACGGACTTCTTTTTCCACCTGGCAACGCACCACCCAATTGTCGACGCGCGCCCGCAGTTCTTCCACGCTGAAGGGTTTGACCAAATAATCCTGGACACCTTCGCGCAAGAGCTGAATACGCAAAGCGTCGTCGCTTTTCGCGCTGAACACGATGATCGGGGTTGATTCGAGCGACGGGTGGCGGCGCGCCTCGCGAATGAATTCTTCGCCGCTCTTGATCGGCATCATCAAGTCGCAAAGAATGAGATTCGGAGAATACCGACGCGCTTTCTCGAGCCCCTCGTCGCCGTCATGAGCCGATTCGACACGATAACGCTCGCTCAAGCTCTCCACGATGAAACGATTCATCTCGAGATTGTCTTCAATCACCAAGACGAGCGGTGCCGTCAAGGAGAGCTTTGGTTTGCGCGCTCCGACATCGGGGGAATTCGGTGGCCATGGTTTGGCCTGGCGAGGCGTATCCGTTCGTTCGGGAGCAACGATGGATCCCGCGGGCGCTTTGGCGGGCAAGTCCACGATGAACAACGCTCCACCATCGGGAGCTTGGTCGATTGAAATCGTGCCCCTATGTGCCGCGACGAACTCGCGAACGATCGCCAACCCCAACCCCGTCGCCCCGGGATTGGACGAACCAAACCGATCGAAAATCCGCTCCCGCGACGAAATCGGGATCCCCGGCCCGGAATCGGCCACTTCGACGCGCACGCGGTCCTCGACTTCTTTCAACGTCAATCGCACACGTCCTTTCGAGGGCGTGAATTTGAACGCATTGGCAAGCAGGTTCAAAACGATGCGTTGCACCATCTCCGGATCGATTTCGGCGATCAACCGCGGCGGCATTTCCAACTTGAAGTCGTAATCCGTATCGACAATCAGCCCTTGAAAATGGCTCGCCGCCACGCGAACGAGGGACGCGACATCGATTCGCGCGTATGCGATAGCCGCTTGACCAGCTTCGACTTTGGCAATGTCGAGCAAATTGTTGATATGCCCCAAGAGTGTCTGAGCATTACGCGAAATGGTGCTCAGGTGCCGACGAACTCCCTGGGGCGTGTCGGGAGAAGCGAGCAACAATTCGGTCGGTCCGAGGATCAACGCGAGCGGTGTGCGGAACTCATGGCTGATATTCGACAAAAAGCGGGACTTCAATTTGTCGAGCGCTTGGGATTCGAGGTACAATCGTTTCGACTCGGCCGCTTCCAGACGCGCGGATATGTCCTCCACCGTAGTCAATACATACAACTCGTCTTCGATGTGCACCCAATCCAGGCTCAGCGCGACATTGAGTTTCCGTCCGTGTTTTGTGTAACGAACACATTCGAAGGCACGGACCGACCCCTTTTCGACCAGCAACGCATAGACTTCCTGCTGGGATTGGTCGTTGGTCAAGTTCAATTCGGCAGCTGTTTTTCCCAAGATTTCATCCCGCGAAAACTCGAATAGACGCAAGAACGCATCATTGACGGCGCAGCACGTACCGCTCGGCGCGCTGACGAGGATCAGCGCATAAGGCGATTTTTCAAAAATGGTGGCATACTTGAGTTCGCTTTCGCGAAGCGCTCGTTCGGCCCGCTTCTGTTCGGTGGTATCGCGCGCCGATACGACGGCACCCATGATTTCGCCTTGGGCATTTCGTGTCGGGGCGAAGCTGAGGCTGTATGTCCATGATTCGCCGGTGTTTTTCCGACGAATCGTTCTTTCTACGTTCACGCCGGTGTCGCCCCGCAATGCTCGGGGAACGGCCCATTGCTCGTGAGGTACGAGCGTCCCATCCGGGAAAAACATTTCGAACGTCGTCAGATAATCGGCGGGCGCACGGTCAAGTGCTTCTTTGCTGGGGAAACCATGAAACTTGGCAAAGGCGTCATTAAACGCCACGATCCTTCCGTCTGCGTCCGCGATGACCACAGCATCGGGCGTGCTCGCCAAGGCCGCCAGCAGCGTGGCCTGGGTTAGCTCGAGATCTTGCAGGTGCTCGAAGGCTTGCGTCGTTTCCTGATAAATAATGAGGACGCCACCGACCGTACCATTCTCGATATAAATGGGGTTACCAGTCAGGGTGAAATAGACTTGTACCGTGCGACCATCACGCACAAGGGATATCGGCTTGTTTTCGTAATGAAACGATTTCCCCTCGATCATGGCGACGCTGACTTGGGGCTCCATCACCCGCCACATCACCGGCCATACCTCGGGGGCCGATCGCCCGAGTGCAAGCTTTCCAGCATCGGAGAGAACGTCGAGGCAAGCGTCGTTGTGCACGACAATTCGTTCCGATCCCCACATCATGAGCATCGGAATTCTGCTTGACAGCATGAAGTTCAGGGTCGTGCGCAGGGATATCGGCCAGTGTTCACGCGGCCCGAGCGGCGTCGTGGACCAATCGATTGCTCGCATCCGCCCGGCCGTCTCGCTATCGCCAATGAGCCAGTCCAAAGGTGGTATTGGTAGAGCGTTGGGGCCTTCGACGTGGTGACGAAAGCCGGCTTCATGCTCTAAGTTCTTCGACATCGCCCCCTCACGCACGTTGTGTCAGAAACTTGAATCACAAGTAACAGGACAGCTAGCGCAGCGGCAAGTCCATTTTTGACGCTGCGAGACTCTTGTCGCGGTATCTCGTTGGGCCTGGCCGAAGGTGTCGAGGATGCCTGGTACCATCCGGACGTACCTCGCCTTACCCCGTAAGAAGGCCTTGGGGTATCGT
>WBZU01002210.1_pt1 | contig 11859 bp, 13 predicted proteins | sample 5204311 | NCBI WGS metagenome assembly WBZU01 (sample SAMN12344359, study PRJNA552823) | activated sludge metagenome | biome: Activated sludge suspended growth; feature: Nitrification reactor; material: Wastewater; isolation source: activated sludge from nitrification reactor of wastewater... | reverse complement strand
ACCGACATGCTTTCACCCACCCGCATTCTTCGCCGCATTACGCTCACCTTGAGCGGCCGAGTGCCGACGATTGAAGAATACGAAGCCCTGCAAAACGCAGCGGATCCCGAGCCCATTTTGCAAAAAGCCATCGACGATGGCCTCGCTTCGCCGGATTTCTACAATCAAATGGTCGACTTCGGCCATCGATGGATCACCAATGGTGAATTCACCACGGGTGCTCAAGGCGATGGTTATTCGGGCAATATGTCCACGCACCTGGCCACATGCGGCGCCATGACCAAACACCCGGGCGCGTTTTACATCGTGCAGGAATCCCCCGTCGCCGACAATTTCTGCGACGACCTCGACGTCAATGGCAATGCCGCACCGGCGCCGATGGAAACCGTCGAACCTTGGTGGGCCCCAGGGACGCAAGTCACCGTCGTCGGACCGGCGGTCAACAAAGACCTCACCATGACGCTCAATGGCAAAGAAGTGAATTGCGCTGCGTCGACAACCCTTTATTACAATGTCGGACCTGCAAATGAGCTGGGTTGCGGCTGTGGACCCAATCTCGTTTGGTGTTATCCCGGCACGGGCCTCGGATCGGGTTCGTCTCGGAACGATCAGCACCAGCGTCGACACGTTTGGGACGAACCCGCACGCTTCGTCGCTCATCTTGCTTGGCACGACAAACCGCTCAGCGATCTCGTCACGGGCAATTACACCGTCGGCAACAACATGGTGCGCGCTGAATACCTCCGTTTGGCGCGACGCATGGGCACCTACCCCGAGCTCGACCAAAACACGACCTGGTGGAAACCGTCCATCGATGCGGGATTGCGCGATCCGATCCACACCGATCCGAACGATCCCATGGCGTGGCGTGAATTCGTCGTCGAGGAGCTCGCGCCATTTCTCATTTCCGCCACCGCCGACAAAAAACCGACCGGCGATCTTTCGCGCACGTTTCAATGGGACCCGCGCACCAGCACGGAACCTTCCCCGGGCATTGCCGCCGCGGGTGTGCTCACGATGCCCGGCGTCAATTCGTCGTTTGTCCGGGAAAGACCTCGGGCCGCGCGTTTCCTCGAGATCTTCGCCTGTCGCAAATTCACGCCGCCCCCGCCCGAATTGAACCTCGGACCGCCCGGCGACGATTTGGCCAAAACCGGCACGTGCCAGCATTGCCACAAACTCATGGATCCGGTGGCGATCGCCTTCAAACGCTGGGATTACGGCTACAACTATTACGTCCCGATGGCGCTGCTGACGGATGTCGGACCGTGGAAAATCACCCCGGAACAAATCGAAGGCAAATACCCGTACAACACGTCGCCCTTCAATCGCTGGGCGAGTTCATGGAAACCGGGCACGGTGCTCACGCCCGTCACGCCCGAGGACGTCATGAAAAACCCCGGAGCGCTCGCCATCGATACCATGCCCGTCGAATACGATGTACTCGGAGTTCATCCCGACGGAACATCCGGACCGCTCGGGTTTGGCAAGGTACTCGTCAACTCCGGTGCATTCGATCGTTGCGCCGCACAGAAGCTTTACGAAGCGTTCGTCGGACATGAGCTGGATCCCGAACGCGAGGGGCTTTACATCACCGCGCTCGGACAAGAATTCGCCAAAGGTGGCCGCAAGGTCAAGCCGTTTGTCAAGACGCTTTTCGGCAAGGCCGAATTTCGGAGGGGCCTATGATGCCGCGTAAAACTCGTTTCTTTACAGCCGTGACGTTCGTCCTTGGCGGCGCGCTCTTCGCCCCGGCATGCAGCGACGACGGTAGTTCCTCGACAAACGCCGCCAAGCCCGGCGAAGTTTGCGCCACGAGCGACAACGACGCCATTCGTATCTCGCTCGAATCGAAATGCAAAGCTTGCCACGATACGGGCTCGAATCAGCCCATGTTCGCGAGCCTCGATGCATTCGAAACGCTGCTCGTGTACAATACGGCGTTCGTGGTGCCCGGCGATCCCGACAAAAGCAAACTCGTCGCGCTGCTCGAAGGCACAGCCATGGGCACGTACACGCAAATGCCGCTCGTGGGCACGCCGTACGCACAGCTGACGGACAAACCCATTTCGATGGAGGTCGTCAGGAATTGGATCACGACGCTTGCGCCGCTGGATCCCGCGAAACTCGGTCCGCATCCGGATTCACCGACCACCCGCCGATTACGCGTCGGCGAGCTCGTGGCCAATATGCAAAGGACGCTCGGTTATCCCGAGGTTGGCGCAACCGACGATGCCCAGGGCAAACCGTCGGCGTTATGGGTCCGCGACCCGGATCAACTCGGCGCCATCAACTTCATGAACCAAGGTGCCGTACGCACGTGGTCGGCCCTTGGCGGCGGCTCTTCGCTTGGACGCGTGCAGGACGACAAGGACATGAGTCCCGGCGGTTTGCGCGTCCTCACGCAAATGTCGCTCGAATGGTGCACCGCGGCGGTCAATCGTGTCGACGCCACGATTTTCCGCGACGCGACGGAGATGGACACATCGGCCGCTGCCGCGGATAAAATTCGCAAAAACATTGGGTATTTGCACCTTCGTCTGCTGGGCGAAGCGGCAACGCCCGAGGACATCGACGTTTACTTCAATGAAGTGTTCGTCCCTGCCGAACCGCGGGGAGCGAAAGTGGCCTGGACCGAGGTTTGTGCGGCATTGGTACGCGACCCTCGTTACTCGACGTTTTGAAAGTTGAAAGAAAGGACAGGTAAAACCATGAAACTCTCAAGACGTGCGCTTCTCGGAGCTTCGCTGGGACTCGGCCAATTCGCGCTTTTGGATCGTTTTGGTCTCATTCGCGAGGCCAAAGCAGCGCCGCCCGGTCCGACAAGATTGCTCGTGCTCTACCTGCAAGGTGGATTTCGACCGCATACGTTTTTCGTGCCTCCGATGTCGGAGACCGATGTTGCGACGATCATCCCGCCTCCTTCCAGTTTCGTGCAGGAGCCCATTAACTTCCTGGCCAAGGACGTGGTGGATTTGGGTATGGGCACGGGAGGATTCCCGGGACTACGCATTGGACAAACCTGGAACCCGGCGGATCCGAAAGATCGTACGGGCTTCCAATACACGCCGTGCGGTTATGGCTGGGTCCATTATGATCTGGCATCGCGAACGACGGTGGTTCACGGCGTCGATCAAGGCGCCTTTGATCACCTTGGGGCTTATGTCGCGGCGATGTGCGGCGTTCCCGGTGCGTCTTATCGTGCGCCGGCGTTTGTCTCCGTCATCGCGAACCACCTCAATCAGCAATTCGCGGATACGCGTCCCCTGCCTTGCGTGGCCATTCGTCCGGACGGTTTTCCACTTGCGGCGGGCCTTCCTGCAGCAGCGTCGCCGATTCTCGTTCCCTCGCTGAGCGGCCTGGGCGCGTATTTCTCGGCAGATCCGGCCGTATCGAATTGGTGGACCGGGCACGAAGTACGTACGGCGACCGATGTTCCACCGTTTGGCGCGGATACACCGACGCGTTCGATTCAAATGACGGACCTCGAGCGCTTCACGCTCGAACGTACGCGGGCACTACGCACGCGTTCGTCCGCGGGAACGGATGCGTTGCTGCAAGAGTATTATGACGGCTACGCACAAACGAGCCTGACCTTGGCACGGGACGTGGTGAAGGTGCTGGAAGGCACCAAAGGAGCGGAATTCCCGAAGCCCGATTATTGCCCGTACAACCAATTCGACGTCACGTTTGGCTTGGCAAACGGCGGCGTGAACTTGGCGAGTTCGTCGGAGATGATCCTGCGGCTGTTGAAGAGCGACATGACTTCGGTCGTGTATGCATTCCTCAACGAGGTGTATTACGACACGCACACGGGCGAAGCGGGCACGGGCTCGGGCACCGCGAGGCTTCGGGCGGAGCTCGACATCATTGCGCGTTTGCTGGGCGAGATGAAGCAGACGCCGGCACCGGGTCAACCCGGAAAAACGCTTTACGAGGACACGTTGGTGGTCATCATGAGCGAATTCGGGCGCAGCTGGTCGCGAGGTCCGGATCAGACGGCGAAAGAGAATTGGCAGTATCCGGACGATCACTTCAACTACACGAGCGTCATTCTCACAGGCGGCAATGCCGGGCCGAATCGACAGATCGGCAATTTCGACTTGGCACCGGAAATCAAAGGACAAGCGGTGTCGATTCTCGAAGAGAGCGGCGATGTGACGCAGCGAATTCCCAAAGCCGCCGATGTCGTCGCCACGATTTGCGGCGCTTTCGGCATGCAAATGGGTAAGGATTTCTTCATCCCTGGAGGTTACGGCCAGATCCAGGGAGCGATCGAGATCTGAAGCCACCGCGGTAGATCCGAAAGCCACGGACAAACGTCAAACCAATGAAAATCCGCAGGCAGCTCATCGCTGCAGGTTGAGCGAGCCAAACCCGAGCTCGTCACGTGGCTCCGTTCTTGCTACCGCTTCCGGCATGACCGAGCCACCGCAAGGCAAACCATTCGATCCGTCGTTCTTGTCCGTCGACCAAATTCGACAACGCATGACCTTCGAGGCCATCACGCTGCTGGTGCTCGGCATTGTCGCAATTTTCGCCCCCATTGTCCCATTACCTTATGCCCCCATCATCCTTGGCGTGTTGCTCATCGCCAATGGGCTCGTCCGCGTCGTGCACGGGTTTGAACATCAATATCGCCCCGGCGTTGGTTGGCTTGTTTTGAGCTCGATGCTGTATGTCGGTGCCGGCCTCACGATTCTGTGGGCCCCGTTGATCGGCGCTTGGTCCCTCAGTGTCACGGCGGTGGTGGGAGCCCTTTTCATTTTCGGCGCCGCCGCCAAAGCGGTCCGATCGTATCAAGTGCAGGCAACAGGCGGAACGGGCTGGCTTTTGTTTGATGCCATCATCAGCGCATTTCTCGGCATTTTGCTCCTGACGGGTTTGCCCGGATTGGCTTTTTGGGGCCTGTCCGTCATCGTCGGCGTGGATCTCATCATCGGCGGAACTACACTGATCGGCCTTCTGAGCCGTTCCAAAGGCGCCCCGTCGCGTTGACGGAGCACTTCGAAAAAGCCACGGGTGCAGGGCTTTTCCAAGCTCGCTGCACCCGCGGGAAAACGTTACCGTTCCGTACGGATCAGAATCGAGTACCGGGACGAACCCGTGATTCCGACGGCGGCGCTTGCACCGATTTCGTCCCCTGCATACCGGGAGCCGAATCGTTTGTCGCAAGCAAACACGACGCCATGCAAATCACGACCGATACCGTCCACACGAACGCGGCAATGAACGTGCACGCCAAAGGCATGCGCGTTCCAGCTGGATCGACGGGCAACATCGTTTGCGTCATAAATGCCTCCTCAAGGTTCGGATCCATCAAAACACGCCGATGAAAGCGCAATTCCTGCCCCCAGGAATATTTGAAGAATCCGTTGGATTACGCGCACTCGAAACGACGATTCACGTTTCGTCCAATTCGTCGTACGAGCGGCGGCAAATGTAATCAGAAACAGCGAAGAAAGCCAGAAAAATGGCTCGTGCGTAGGACACGAAATGTCCGGTCGAAACAAAGACGTTTCGCAGAATGAATGACGGGTAACCGACCGGTCACCGAAGTCGAGTACATGGCGCGCACTGTTCGTTGCTCATGAGTTTTTATTTCAAAAAATTTTCGTCGGCTGACGATTTGGTCCGGTTACCGATACTTCCCGCCGCCAATCCCCGCTTGCCGAACCGGGAGCACCGCACCGAGCATCAACGCCCGGACTTGGTTTTGTGTTCCCAAGTCGATTACGCGTGGTCCTTCCCCTGCACCCCTTTCGCGCCGACGCACGTCTTGCATGCGCCGCATACAACATCATTCACATTTTCCGCCACTTTCTCCCAGGCACGACTCTTGATATCCACGCTCGCCGACCGAGCGTCGGTTTGACTCGGACGTACGCGACGCATCGGCGGGAGCATCCCATCATGAAACGACTCTTGGCCATCACCACGATTCTCAGCGCGCTCATTTCCAATGCATGCAGTTCACCCTGCGAGTATGGCCCAACCCGACACGTCAAGGCCCGAGTCAGCGTCAAGCAGGTGCCGCAATCCAAAGCAGCCTGCAACAACGATCCGGTGGAAATACGTATCGATTGGGATACGGGCTCCGATTGGATACGAACAACCGATGATCGCGATATGCCGCGGGCCTGTGCTGCGACGCTGGGCTTGGTGGACGGCGCCGAGCTGGAAATCCTGGTTTCCGACTACGTCAGCGGTGGCTCGTCGTTTCCCATTTCCCCGTGCGAACGTTCTCACTATTCCATACCGAATTTCTTTTGGGACGCCTGTGACGCCGCCTGCAATGAAACGTCCACGGTATGCCCAACCGAGCCGCCCTTCGTCAACGATCCTTGCGCGGGAAGTTTGTCCTGCCATTACGGAGATCCCGTCGTTTGCCCTCCCGCACCAGGTTGGACCGGTTTTTACGAATGTGTCGGAGGCATTTGGACCTACGTGAACAAAGACAATTGCACGCTCTGCGCCGAGTCATGCGCTCCTACGTGTGTGACTTGCGCCGACGCGACCCTCGACGTACCGGTGCCTCCCGACCAGCTCACCTTTTGCAGCGACACCTCGGCGATGTTGTACGACGCCTTGTGGACGTGTACGTGTGTGCCCGGCAATCCGTGCGAATCGATATGCAATACGCCGCCGGACTCGGCCCTTTGCACGGGCGGTACCGTTTCGATGGCCTGCTCGACATGCGTGATGGTCGAAGCCGCGCCCAATGGCTGCGCCGACGTGCTCAATGCTTGCAGCGCGGATTTTTGACTGAGTCACTCGCCATCGCTCCAAGCCTTGCGCATTGGAGCGAGGCAAGACGTTCGCCGCGGCGCAATCAGTGCGCCATCGACGAAAGAAACTTCGTTATCGCTGACGACGCCGCCGCGTGGCGATCACGACGCCCGTTCCAAAAACAAGCGCGCTCACGCCCATTTCAAGCGGCCCGGAAGCCGTCGATCCCGGCACTTCACAGCGGCACGAAGGCCCGGATGGACTCGGTATATCCGCCGCGGCAAGTGAAGTCAGCGCGGAACAAGCCAGAAACACCATTGCAGCCATTGTTTTTTTCTGCATCACCATGTCACCTCGAATGAAGACTTACGACACCAAGTGGGAAAGCAATCATCGTGCCGAGAGCGAATCCATTGACAGCCCCGGGGCCCTACGTTACTTGCTCTTTTCCTTCGAGTCGTCGTATTGCGGTTGCGGCCCGAAACCCACGGCGATCCCGAAGTTCGGCCAATATCGCGTCCCGGCGATCGGCTGATAGTCGAAATAGTTGATGCCGACTTCCGGCTGAAGATACACATAATCGTGGACGCGGATCTGGATACCGCCCCCAATCGCTCCGATGACGGTGATCGGCTCCTCCGTCGGCGCGTAGAAATTCGAATCTCGATAGCGCATCAATACCGGTCCGCCTTGAAACATGAACGTCACGTCGGGCGAAACATTGAGGCCCAACATGATGGGTAAACTGGCCTTCAGGCGAAGATCGTCGACGACCGGTTCATAACCGTAACTCACGGCCGGATTGACCGCCATATCGAAATACTTGGTGCGCAGGAAGTTGACCTTCACGTCCAGCTTATTGAAATAATAGGTCGCGTGAAGGCCCATATCGACGCGGTCCGCAATCCCCACCCGCCCGATGTACACCATGCCGGGATAAGGTTCGGCATGCAGCGCCACGATGTGCGACGATTTGCCCGCCGGAACCGTACGAGGCGTCGTGTAGAGGTTGGAATGACAAGCGGACAAGACGAGCGCCGCAATGATCAAGACGAGACGTTGGGAATTCATATCGGCAGGTCGCAAAGCATAGGTCATGCCACGATAATTCGCCCCTCGCCACAACATCCGCGCTTCGGAGCGTGGCAAAACATTCGTCACGGCGCAATCGGTGCGCCATCGACGAGGAAAACGGCATCACCGCCGACGACGCCGCGCAACGATCACGACACCCATTGCAAAAACAAGCGCGCTCACGCCCATTTCGAGCGGTCCGGAGGCGGTTGATCCCGGCACTTCACAGCGGCAAGAGGGCCCGGATGGCGCCACGTCCGCCAAAGCCTGCGAAGCGATCGCCGAACCGCCCACAAGAATGATTGCGGAAATGAGTTTCTTCATCATGACGCCATATCACCGCATCCTACGCCGCTTGTCAACAAACAAGGTAACGGAAATCGGAAATTGTTCGACGCGACATTGCCTCGTGTCCACGTCGACCAAGACGGCAACGCTCTTCCGCAACGGCTCGCTCGATATGCGCCAATGCTGCGGCTCGAGGCAACCCGCTCGAATAACGAGCGCAAGCGTTCCAAGCATGTTTCGTTCCGTCTGGCACGTCATTCGCTTCGCCAAACCCGACGGCGACAAACGAGCGTGACGGGGTTTTCCGGCACGACTTGTTGTGGCCGATCGGGGTGAACCATGCAGACGATACGCTATTTGATGGTTGCCTTGTCCGTCGCAGTTCCGGCAACGGCATTGGCTCAGGCCACACCGCAACAACCGGAACAGCAACAGGCTGCGCCGCAACAGCCAGCACCGCAACAGGCAGCGCCGCAACAACCGGCTCCGTCGATGCAGGTGGCGCCGAAGCAGCTGGCCGAGATAAAAGGAAACATATTGCCCATCCAAGCGGGGATCGAATCCACGCGGGCGTCCGCATACGTATTGCGTTCGCTCGCCATGACGGAGCCGTTCGAGCGCAAGGATGCTCGGAAAACAGCTGAGATCGCCAATCAAGCGGCCAAGGTTGCTCACCAAAGCGCCGAGGACCTCAGCAAAATGAAGGGATTGTCCGCGGAAGCGCAAGCGCAAGCGCAACTCGCCGCTGGGAAGCTGAAAGAAGTCCGTTCGACCATCGACCAAATCGAGGGGCAAATCGGCATCATCGAAGGCGCATTCGTGAAAAATGATGCCGAAAACGTGCGCAATTTGGCGGCACGATTGCTCGAAGAGCTGGACTCGGCGCAAAGAGCCACGCAAAACGTGGCGAACATCTATCAAGTCTCCACCAAACTGGACGCGCAAAAGTAAAAGGAGCAATCGCAACGAGCCTCTACGCTCGCAAATCCCATTGCGATCCCGTCCGCCCGAGCAGCACCCGGGAAACGTCGATCCTGACGACGAACGTATCCCGCGGAACATGAAAATCATGGCACCAAACTGTTGACCCAGGTCAAAGGATGCAGCTATCATGGTGCGCATGCTCGACCGTACTTTTCGCATGTTCACGTTTCAGCGCCTTTTGGTGGCCATCGCGATCGTTACGACGCTCGTGTTGACCTTGGCCGCCGGCAGTCATGCCGCAAGCCGCTCCGTGGAGCGCCCGCGCGTCGGTGTCTCGTCGTCGGATTCCAGTGTCACGGTGTACGGAGCGAATTGGTGTTCGGCGTGCAAGAGCCTCGAAAAGAAACTCGACGAACGCCGCATTCCGTTTTCGATCGTGGATGTCGACAGGAATCCCGAGGCGCATGATCGCGCCAAGAAAGCCTCTGGAATGGGTTCGGGCATTCCGCTGACGCACATTACGCAAAATGCATCCACGTGGGTCCAAGGCGACGATGCGGACGCGGTCGAGCGGGCGTACAAGGGCGAATGATCGTATTCGTTTGGCCGGCCCGATTCTCGATTCGAATGTTTTCCCAATCTTCCCCACCCACCGACGTCCAAGCGCCATGTCGCGCGCATTGTTGATCGCCACGTTCGCCTTGACGTCCGGTTGTTGTCACGTCGGCATGGGACGCATCGAACCATTTTCCGCAGCCGAGTACGAAGCTCATATTCGCGAACGACAAAGTGATTACGGGCCATCGTTTACCGTGCTGGTCGCCGCGCCGTTCGTGGTCATTGGGGACGGTCCGCGCGCGTGGGTGAAGCAGGACGCTGCGGAAGTGGTCGAGGCGGCGTCCAAGATGCTCAAGGCGCGTTTTTTTCGGCGCGATCCGGCGGAGATCATCGATGTTTTGATGCTCCAAACCGACGCGAGTTACAATGCGTATGCCGGTTCGTCCGTCGGCGCGCCCGCGACGCCTTATGGATATTATTCGCCGTGCAAGCGAGCCATTTATTCGAATATGAGCCTCGGGAACGGAACCCTGGTTCATGAAATGGTTCACGCGTTCATGGATGCAAACTTTCCCGCGAGCCCCGTGTGGTTCAACGAAGGGCTCGGTTCTTTGTACGAGCACACGGACCTCGATAGCGGCGATTTACGCGGCCGGAACAATTGGCGTTTGCCCGGATTGAAGAAGGCTATCGCGAAGGGACAAACCATACCGCTCGAAGACTTGTTCGCCAAAGGTCGCATTGCGTTTTACGGCGGCGACGTCGGGCTGCATTACGCGATGGCGCGGTACGTGTTGTATTATTTGCAGGAAAATGGGCACCTCGAAGCGTATTACCAGCAATTCGTCGCCCACCAAGACGACGACCCGACGGGTCGCGCGACGCTCGAGAAAGTGCTGGGCGAAAAGGACCTGCGTGCGTTTCAAACGAAATGGGAACGATTCGTCGCGGCGTTGCCGGATCCGTAATGTCGAAGGCGACGATCTACCGCTGTGAACATTGCGCGGTTTATTCGGTGCCCGTCATTGGTACGTCGGCCTTCGGTCACTCGATTGACATTTGCGGCTTTGTCATGGGCGGTAAGTATCTGTTATCAGCGGTAAAATCCATCGAGTCCGTCGGAGAATCAATTTGCGTGGAGGAGTATTTTGTTCTTGCTCTCGTTTTGAAAATCCTCTAGTGTCGCGGACATGCATACGAGAAATTTCATTTGGGGCTTTGGTTTGGCCTTGGGCTCGTTGGCGTTGACCGGCTGTGGTTCCGAATCGACGAACCAGCCGCCTCCGGGACCGGCGACGGTGGATGATTTCGCGGTGGTTCCTCCGGCTCCGGCGGGTGCCATCCAATACGATTTTCCGGAGCAGATTGTGCAGCCCGGGGCGGACGTGCAGACGTGTTACTTCATGGACGCAGTGAAGGAAGATGTCTTCATTAAGGCACTTGACAGCTATCAGGGCAAATTTGGTCATCATCTGATTCTCTTCCGAGCCGAAAAGCCTGAACCTGTTGGATTGGTGCGTGATTGCACGTCGGTGCAAGACATGATCAATCTAATGCCGATTATTTCGTCGGTGAATTTTGGCTTGCAAGAATTTCCTGCGGGAATGGCGGTGCGGGTTCCCGCAGGAACGCAGCTTGTCCTGCAACAACACGTCGTGAACACGAGCGAAAATGCGATTCGGCTTCGGGATTCAGCGCATGTGAGGTATGCGGCCAAAGCGGAAGTGCAGATTCTGGCTGGATTTTACGGTTTGGCTAACGTTGACGTCGTCCTGCCCCCGCACAGTGAGTACACGACGAATTGGGAATGCGAGGTTCCTCGCGATATGAATATCCTTATGGCTGGTCCGCACATGCATGAATGGGGGAAGTCGTTCTTGGCGCAAGCTGGGCCTGTTGGCAATCTGCAGACGGTCCTCGATATTCCCCAATGGCGTGCCGAGATGCGCGACAAACCTCCTATTAAGGAGTATTCCATGGACGCTCCGTTGCAACTCAAACAAGGTGACTTCATTCGGACAAAGTGTATATGGAACAACACCGAAGCAGAACCACTGATCTTTCCGTACGAGATGTGTTCAACCTACGGATATTACTTTCCGGCGCCGGAAGGCCAGGAGGTTTGGACATGCGGCGGTACGCAGGTGCTTTGATCCTGGCGTTTGTCGCGGGGTGCGGGGATCCGGAACCCGCACCGCCGCCGACGCTAAGCGAAATCGAGACCGACATCTTTGCGAAAAGTTGTGCGTTCAGCACATGTCACAAGGGGGCGTCGCCCGCGGGTGG
>WBZU01002766.1_pt1 | contig 11860 bp, 9 predicted proteins | sample 5204311 | NCBI WGS metagenome assembly WBZU01 (sample SAMN12344359, study PRJNA552823) | activated sludge metagenome | biome: Activated sludge suspended growth; feature: Nitrification reactor; material: Wastewater; isolation source: activated sludge from nitrification reactor of wastewater treatment... | reverse complement strand
ACGACTCCGAAAATGCTCGAACAGGAATCGCAGGCGGTCGTGGGGTATGCGGCGATGCTGCTCGAAAGTTTTGTGGGCGTGATGGCGCTGATCGCGGCCTCGGTCTTGATCCCCGGTGACTATCTGGCCATCAACACGATGTTGAGTCCTGAAGCTCTGGCGGCCATGGGGTTTGCCCCGTCTCGAATTGCGGAGTTGTCCCAACTGGTCGAGGTGAATGTCGCCGGACGGCCTGGAGGCGCGGTCTCGCTGGCGGTGGGGATGGCGTCAATTTTTGCGGCGTTGCCCGGCATGTCCGGCTTAATGGCCTACTGGTATCAATTCGCGCTGGTGTTTGAGGCGCTCTTCATCCTGACGACGATCGATACCGGGACGCGTGTCGCGCGATATCTGATTCAGGAAATGGCCGGACGGGTGTACGCGCCTTTTCGGCAGATGAACTGGTGGCCGGGAGTGATGCTGAGCAGTGCCTTTGTCGTAGGATCTTGGGCGTACCTCATCGGGACGGGCAGCATTTCGACGATCTGGCCGATGTTCGGGGCGGCCAATCAATTACTGGGGACATTGGCTCTCTGCATCGCCACCACGGTGTTGATCAAGATGTGGAAATCGCCCTACCTCTGGGTCACAGCCGTGCCGATGTTGTTTGTGGGAGGCATTACGCTGGCCGGTTCCTATGAAATGTTCTGGATGTTTCTGGCGAAGGCCGCGGCGCAAGCGGCAGGACAGGCGTTTGCTTTGTATCTGGATGCGGTGCTCGTGGCGGTGGTGGCCGTTCTGGGTCTGATTGTCTTGAGCGATAGCCTCACGCAGTGGTATGGGTATGTGATATTGAAGCGTCCGTTCCGCAGCAGCGAAGTGGTGGCACTGGCCGGTGGGGGGTCAGCCGGTCGTGCGCAGACGGTCGTTCATCGGCATGACGAGTGCCGGTTCAAGCTGCCTTCGGGCGGGGGCTGTTGTTAAGCGCGACGTGACGGCGGACGGACAGAAGGAGGAGACATCGTGGCTGACCAATCATCATTCGATGTGGTGTCGGAAGTGAATATGCAGGAAATGAAAAACGTCGTCGATCAGGCGACGAAGGAAATCAAACAACGGTTTGATTTCAAGGATTCGAAAACCGAGCTGACGTTGAAAGAGAAAGAAAAGGAGCTCGTGGTTCTGTCCGACGATGAATACAAACTCAACGCGGTGAATGAAATCATCAAGAGCAAGTGCGTCAAGCGCGGGGTGTCGCTGAAGGCGTTCGACTATGGCAAAGTGGAAGAAGCGCTCGGCGCCACTGTTCGGCAAACCATCAAGATCCAGAGTGGTATCTCTTCCGAGAAGGCGAAAGAAATCACCAAGTCCGTGAAAGAATCCAAGCTCAAGGTGCAGGCGCAAATCCAGGGCGAACAGGTGCGAGTGATCAGCAAGAGCAAAGACGATCTGCAGTCGGCGATCGCCTTTCTCAAGGGGAAGGATTTTGGGATTGATTTGCAGTTCACCAACTACCGCTAGCCCCGGATGCTGAAACGGGCCTCCAGCTTCGTTCTCGGTCGATTGATTGCCTCAACGTGCTGGTAAGCACGCCTCGGCAATCGATCTTTCCTGCGGTCTCGCTGGATGGCCCGTTTGAGCATCCGGGAGAGCATTCAACGATAGATTCCATGAAACAACTCCTCCCGTTCTTCCTGCTCGCCGGGCTCCTCCTCGGCGGCTGTGGTGGCAGTGACCCGGTCGTTGTCATCCAGCTCCATCCCACCAATCCCGACATTCTGTACATCGCCACTAACGACTACATCTACAAATCCCGCGACGGAGGCAAGACCTGGAGCAATCTGTCGAAGGGGATGAGCCACTCGCGCGTGATCGCGATGGGGATCGATCCGCTCTATCCAGCTACGGTCTATGCGGGCACCAAAGGGGATGCCGTCTACAAGAGTTATGACGGCGGACAACGATGGACATCCATTCGTTCCGGCCTAGATGACGCCACCATCTCGTCCGTTGTGAATCAGTTTGTGTTCGATCCCACGGACGACAATCATCTGTTCTTGGCCACAACGATGGGGGTGTTCGAATCAAAGAATGCGGGAGAACGTTGGATCAAGAAGATGGAGGGGATGAAGGAAGTGTTGATGGTCGTCACCTTGGGGCTCGACCCGACGCGTCCGTCGGTCATGTATGCCGGCACGAGCGGTGGCGTCTATAAGACAACGGACCAGGGGGCGCATTGGATGCAGGTGAACGGAGGACTCGTTCCCGAGGGAATGGTGAAGACCTCGCGCGCGCTCGGCGTGACGTCGGTGCAAGTAGACCCGTTCGCGCCGGACACGGTCTATGCGGCGACGCTGGCCGGGCTCTATAAAACCACGAACGGCGCGGCGACCTGGGTTCGCATTGGTGAGTCGCTACAGGATCAAATGATGGTGGCCATAGTGCTCGATCGTGCGCGCGCGGGTGTGATGTATCTGGCCGGACGGGATGGCATTCACCGCAGTGAGGACGGAGGCGCGAATTGGGTGCCGTTGAACGAAGGACTCACAACCACAAACATCCGGTCACTTGCACAGAGCCTGACAGATCCCAAGGTGTTCTATGCCGGAACGAACGGCAGCGGCTTGTACAAGAGTGTTGATGGGGGATCGCATTGGCAGGCCTTGCCGTCGGTCTTTCCGAAGGACTAGAGCTATCTCGCAGAACGAGAATCAGCTTACCGGCGTGACTGACTGTTGAGTGACGAGTCGCCGATGGAAGGGCCGACGCCTCGCAGTTGTACGGAGGAGGAACCTTCGGCATTTTCGCTTCCGCCGATGTCGAAGCCTGATGCATTCGGTAGGTTGCTGTCTTGAGTCTGCGCGCCGACACGATCGGGTAGCACCGAATCCTTGAGGCTTTCACCGCGGCGAGGGCGCAGGGACTCGTTGACATTGCTATAGGGCGAGACCGTGGCCCCAATATCGGCGCCGAAGCTGGGGTTCAGCGACCGATTCAGCTGCGAGTTCTCGATATCGCCGCCGATTCTGGTCGGGATGGTGGTGTCCTGAATATCCATTCCAGTTGGTGCCGAAGCAGGCGGTCGTTTCGGCTGGAGATCATGCGCGATCGCCTCGCGTTCGTCGTCGATGCGTCGGGCTTCTCTCCCGCGCTGCTCGTAATCCAGTGAATCGAGTTTTTCGTATCGCGTAATGAGGCCCTTCATCCGGGTCCTGAGTTTTTTGAGGTCATCTCTCGCGATGGCGACGGTACCGACGATTTCCCCGAGCGTCCATTGGCGGGCGAACGTGCCGAGTTTCGGCGATTGGCCGGGTCCGCCACCCAAGCCGGCCGCGCCGGTGCCGACGCCGAATCCCGCACTGTTGTAAATGCCTTTTTGCTGAACCGACATCAGGATGTGGTTGGATTGTTCCAGCAGTTCGTCGATGCGATCGAGGGAATCCCATTCGCTCGCGCAGCAGTCGAGAAATTCCCGATACTCGCGGGTAAATTTCGACGCTTCATTTTGAATGTCGAGGATCTTCAGCGGCTCCTTACCGACTGTGCTGTTCTGGTCGGTAGGGGCGCCCTTTTCTGCCTTCTTGTCGTCGCGATCCGCATCGTAAAGTGCGGTGCAGCCCGCCTCGGGGGTCGCGGTGATACGTTTGTCGGCCGTCCGGTTCGGGCACCAATAAATCTTTCCCGGTTGGTTGAGCGGATTGTCCGATCTAAATTCCCCTGCCTGGGCAGCGGGTGAGAGGGCCAGCAGGGCCAATCCCAACAGCAGTGGGGAGTGTCGAGGTCGAAGGCCTGTCACAATGTCGTGCATGGTACTGTGATGATGCCCCGAGGCCGATATTGTGTCAACGAAAGGGGCGAATTGTGATGCGCTTGAAAAGCCTGCCGACGTTCGCTACCCTCCGGCGATGATCGTCTCTTGATACGCCAATCTTGGAGAGGACGGTGTCCATGCCTGTGATCTACATCGAGAACGCGTCTGACTATGCCGGACAGGATGTCACGATTCGCGGGTGGCTGCGCAGCCGACGCGATAAGGGCAAGCTCCATTTCTTGATCCTGCGAGACGGGACCGGAGAAATACAGGCGGTGGTCAGCAAAGGGACTGTCGGCGACGAGCAATTTGCGCGCTCAGCGGAGCTGACGCAAGAGTCGAGTGTCGTGGTCACCGGTACGTTGCGACAGGATGCACGCGCGCCGGGGGGCTATGAACTCGACGTGTCGGTCCTCGAGGTATTTCAGGTGGCGGAGCCGTTTCCGATCCAACCCAAAGAGCATGGCACCGGATTCCTCATGGAGCACCGTCATCTCTGGCTGCGCTCCAGCCGGCAACATGCAGTGCTGCGTATCCGGCACGAGATCATCCGCGCCTGCAGAAATTTTTTCGATGACCGAGGGTTCACGCTGGTCGATGCGCCGATCTTCACGCCCAATGCGTGCGAAGGCACCACGACCCTCTTTCAAACAGCATATTTCGACGAGACCGCCTATTTGACCCAGAGCGGACAACTCTACAGTGAAGCCACCGCCGCCGCATTTGGCAAGGTGTATTGTTTCGGCCCGACGTTTCGAGCGGAGAAATCCAAGACACGTCGGCACTTGATGGAATTTTGGATGGTGGAGCCGGAGGTCGCGTTTGCCCAGCTGGCGGACATGATGGACCTGGCCGAGCAGTTTCTCGCCCACATCGTAGCGGCTGTCCTGAAGACACGTCGTGCCGAATTGCAGTTGTTGGAGCGGGATGTGGCGAAGTTAGAGCGTGTGACAGCGCCGTTCCCGCGTCTCACGTATGAGGAGGCGATCGATATCCTTCAGCAAAAAGGTCTTCCCGCCAAATCGGGAGACGATTTTGGCGCCGATGATGAAACAATCCTGTCCAAAGAATTTGATCGCCCCGTGATCGTGCATCGATATCCCGCGTCGCTCAAAGCGTTCTATATGGAGACAGATCCGCAGCGCCCCGACCTTGCGCTCTGTATGGATGTCTTGGCTCCTGAAGGGTACGGTGAAATCATCGGCGGCGGGCAGCGCATTCATTCGCATGAAAAACTACTGGCGCGGCTCAACGAGCATCATCTGCCGGTCGACGCGTTTCAATGGTACCTTGATCTTCGTCGATACGGCTCGGTTCCGCATGCCGGGTTCGGCATGGGCATCGAGCGGGCGGTGGCTTGGATCTGCGGGCTCGAACACGTGCGGGAGACGATTCCTTTCCCCAGAATGTTGTATCGGTTATACCCATAGCTTTCCCCAGCCCTTCCATCCGCCTACTCGGATCCCGCGATCATCGAAATGCTGCTATTCCATCTGTCTGATTTTTTAGACGGGTCTCGTTTCCCTCCACCATTTTCAAGCCACGATTGACAAGTAGGTGGGATAGTTTCCCACAGATTTATCCACAAATGTGGATAACTTTTGCCTGCGGCGCCTCAGGGAAATCACCCGGTCTAAATCGAACAATATTCTTGATTAATTGAGGCAAAATCTGTTGACAGCCATTTGGTTGGGTGTATACTCCAGCGCATGAGTGGGGTGAAGTGGGTAGAAGTGGACAATGACTGCTGCAGCTGAATCCCATGAGCCGGTACTAGTCGACGAAATCGTGTTTTGGCTGCAGTGCAAACCAGGTGGAGTGTACGTGGACTGCACACTCGGATATGCAGGGCTTGCCACTCGAATTCTCGACTGCACCGCTCCAGATGGCATTCTCTTGGGGATTGATCGCGATGAGACGGCGCTCGCGGAATCACGTTCGCGGTTGCGGGACGTTCTGTCGCGCGTTCAGCTCCGTCATGCCAATTTTTCGGAGATCAAAGCGGTGGTTGCTGAGAGCGGATTGCCGCAAGTGAACGGCGTGGTTTTCGATTTGGGTGTGTCTTCACCGCAACTCGATCGCCCGGAGCGGGGATTTAGCTTCAGGGAAGACGGCCCGTTGGATATGCGCATGGACCAACGTGAAGGGCGTACGGCGGCGGACCTCGTGCGCGACCTTCCGGAGACGGAGTTGGCCGACCTGATCTATCAGTTCGGTGAGGAGCGTTATTCGCGCCGAATCGCCCGCGCGATTGTGCAGGCAAGAACGCAGTCTGTCATCAACACCACCTGGGAGCTGGCCGCAATTGTCGAGCGAGCCGTTCCTGGGTCGTATCGGCACGGACGAATTCACTGCGCGACTCGAACGTTTCAGGCACTGCGTATTGCGGTGAACCGCGAGTTGGACGTCATCGAGCCCGCGCTTCGCGATGCCGTCGATCTTGTCGTTCCGGGTGGCCGGGTCTGTGCCGTCTCGTTTCATTCGCTCGAAGACAGAATTGTGAAGCATACGTTTCGCGCCATGGCCAACGGGCCAGACGCGTCAGTGGCAGTGTTGACAAAAAAACCGGTCATCGCTTCGGAGCGCGAGCGTGACCATAACCCGCGGTCGCGCAGCGCAAAGTTGCGGGTCGTGGAACGGATTACCAAGGAGTCTATGCCATGAAAGCCGTCGCGTTTGCCGCGGTCACGTCGCTGGTTCTGCTCTTTGTGTGGGAGCGGGTGGACATTGTCCGCATCGGCTACCATATCGAACGGCTGAAAGCGCAGAAGGTCCTGCTGGAACGTGAGCGTGATGAGTTGCAGGTCAAGCTGTCGGGGCTGACGGCGCCTGAGCGGATCGCACGGCTGGCGAGTGACAAGCTGGGGATGCTGCAGCCGGAAAAGGGGCAGGTCGTCGTCGTGAATATCGAGCCGGAGGCACCGTCGAATCCGATCGCGGCAGAGGGAGAGGTGCGGATCGCCAGGAATATGGTTGCGCGGAGAATGCGGTAGTGGCAGCGCCGTCCTTTCGTGGTCGCCGGATCGTGGTGGCCTGCGGGCTGGTGCTCGCCTTCGTGCTCGTGATGGTTCGCCTCGTCAATCTTCAGGTGCTGCAGGCTGCAGCCTTGACGGTAAAGGCCGACCGGCAGCACCAGAAGAACGTGACGTTGGAAGGGGCGCGCGGCACGATTTACGACAGGAACAGCAAGGTCCTGGCGATGAATATGGATGTCCCGTCGGTGTTTGGCGTGCCGGCTTCGCTCGGGAATCCCGTGGCGGCAGCGCGCAATCTCTCGCCGATCTTGCATGTGAAGGCGACGGAACTCGAAAAGAAGTTGAAGCAGGAACGGCATTTTGTCTGGCTGGCGAGAAAGCTCGATCCGGAGCAGGGGCGCCGGCTTGAACGGTTGGGGATGGAAGGCGTCGGAGTGGTGATGGAGGGGCGTCGTTTCTATCCCAAGGGACCGTTGCTGTCCCATGTGCTGGGATTTGCAGGAATGGATGATCGCGGCCTTGAAGGGGTTGAGCTGCGCTACGAACAATATCTCCATGGAGAAAAGCGGGCGGTGGTGCTGCAGCGTGATGCGCTGGGACGGGCGGTGTTTCCCAAAGGACTGAATGAGGAAGGCGCCGCAGCCGGACATAGTCTCACGCTGACCATCGACGAAGTCATTCAGTACATTGCTGAGAAAGAATTGGACGAGGCAGTGAGCCGAGCGAATGCCAAGTCAGGCACGCTGATCGCGATGGATCCAAAAACTGGCGCCGTGCTCGCCATGGCGGTGAGTCCACGGTTCGACCCGAACACGGTAGGGGCCTTGGTTCCGGATCGGTGGCGGAATCGTGCATTGACCGACACGTACGAGCCCGGTTCCACGATGAAAAGCGTCATTGCCGCGGCGGCGCTCGAGGAAAAGGTGATGACCCCCGGCAGCATGATTTATGGTGAGAATGGTCAATTTGCGATCGCGAACACCATCATCCACGACCACGAGCGGGCCGGGTGGATGACCTTCGCGCAGATGATCCAGAAGTCGAGCAATATCGGGGCGGCGAAAGTCGGCATGGCGTTGGGCGAGTGGCGAGTGTACGACTATCTGAAGGAGTTCGGGTTTGGTGACAAGACCGGCATCGACTTGCCGGGCGAGACCGCCGGCCTGTTGCGGGGCCCTCGCCAATGGGGAAAACGGTCGTTGGCCTCCATCTCCATGGGCCAGGAGGTTGGCGTCACTCCGCTGCAGATGGTGACGGCGGTCTCGGCCATCGCCAATGGCGGCGTGCTGATGAAGCCCTTTGTGGTGTCCGAGATTCGTAATGCCAAGGGGCAGTTGGTGGCGCAGACGATGCCACAAGCAAAACGGCGGGTCATTTCATCCGATACGGCCAGAACGTTGACGACGCTGCTTGAAGGCGTCGTGACCGCGGGGACCGGGGGAAAAGCCGCGATTCCCGGCTTTCGTGTGGCGGGCAAAACCGGAACGGCGCAAAAAGTTGATCCGCGGACCGGTAAATATTCATCCACGCTGTTGGTTGGGTCGTTTCTCGGCTACGTGCCGGCAGAGGATCCCCGTCTGGCCATGATCGTCGTCATCGACGAGCCGCGTGGCGAGGGTTGGGGCGGGGTGGTTGCTGCACCGGTGTTCCGCCGAGTCGGCGAACAGGTCTTGAACTACCTGGGTGTCGCGGTGGATGAGCCCGTCAAGTTGGCAATGGCGGCCTTGGAATCGTGAGATGACGCTGGACGATTTGATCGGTCCGATTCAGGGGCGACTCGGCGTGTTGGAGCGAAGCGGCAACCAACACGTCGCGATTACCGGGCTCACTGATGACTCACGCAAGGTCGAGCGAGGCTCCCTGTTTGTCGCCGTGCAAGGCGAACGTGTCGACGGCCACGACTTTGTGGATCGGGTGCTGACTGCCGGGGCGGCGGCCCTCGTGGCTGGGCGTCCGGTAGCCGTCGGCTCGATTCCGACCATTCGCGTGCAGGATTCTCGAGCGGCCTTGGGAATAATCGGCAGTCGATTTTATGGCGATCCCTCTTCGGCCCTGCGAATGATCGGCGTGACCGGAACGAACGGCAAAACAACGACCACCTATGTCGTCAAAACCATGCTGGAAGCGGCTCAACGCCAGGTTGGTCTCATTGGAACGGTGGCCTATCTCGTGGGAAAGGAGTCGATCCCGGCCTCGCACACCACACCCGGCGCGTTGGAGTTGCAGAAATTATTTGCACGAATGGTCGAGACGCGGTTGGATACGGTCGTCATGGAAGTATCGTCTCACGCCTTGGCCTTGGATCGAACCGCCGGGTCGGAGTTCGATGTCGCGGTGTTTACGAATCTGACGCAGGATCATCTGGACTTTCACGTCGATATGGAGCGCTATTTTCAGGCCAAGCGTAAGCTCTTTGTTGAACTGGGGCAGCCTGGTGCGCGTAAGGAGCGCAAGCGTGCCATCATCAATATCGATGATCCCTGGAGCCGTCGGCTGCGAGAGGCTTGCACCGTTCCTGTGTGGACCTATGGCCTTGGCGAACAGGCGGATCTTCGTGCCGAGGATGTGCGCATGTCGGCCGCGGGAACGGATTTTACGCTGCGCAGTCCGGCGGGCACGTGTGCGATTCAGAGCCGGTTGGTCGGTGAGCACAATGTCTACAACTTGCTGGCCGCGATCGGTGTCGTCTTGCATGAAGGGTTGACGCTTGATCAAGTTCGCGCCGCCGTAGGGGCGGTTTCGAATGTGCCGGGGCGGTTCGAACGTGTTGAAGCGGGGCAGAACTTTACCGTCGTCGTGGACTACGCGCATACGGAGGATGCCCTCGTGCGGTTGTTGACGGCGGCGCAGGCGCTGCGCAGCGGGCGCATCATTACCGTCTTCGGGTGCGGCGGCGATCGGGATCGCACCAAGCGCCCGAAAATGGGACGCGCGGCCGTGCAGTATAGTGACGTGGTGATCCTGACCTCCGATAACCCACGCACGGAAGATCCGGCCGCCATCCTTCGTGAAGTCGAAGTCGGAGTGAAGGAGGCGCTCGCGGATCGAAGCCATGTACGGTATCAGCTGCTGGCTGACCGGCGGGCAGCGATCGAGGCCGCCATTCGCGAGGCGAAGGCTGGGGATATGGTGTTGATCGCCGGGAAGGGACACGAGGACTATCAGATCGTGGGGACGACGAAGCATCACTTCGATGATCGGGAAGTCGCGCGTGAGATGATCGGCACGCGCCGATCCTGAACCTCAGCGGAGGGGCACATGCGGGAACCGGGCAGCCGTGGCGTTATGGCCTTATTTACCGTCGAAGAAATCTGCGAAGTGCTGAGTGCCAAATCCCCGGCAGGGCTGAGCCCGCAGGATCGGAAGCAACGCATCCGGCGCGTGGTGACTGATTCGCGGCTGGTGCGAAAGGGAGATCTGTTCATCGCCTTTCAAGGCGAACGATTTGATGCGCAGGCGTTCGTGCCGAAGGCCTTTGCGCAGGGCGCCATCTGTGCGATTGTCCAGGAAGGATACCAGCTGCCCCCCATGCGAAAGCCGAGCGGCACACCGATTGTGCTCGGCGTACGGGACACCCTCGAAGCCTTTCAACGGTTGGCCACGCACTATCGCAACCGGTTTCCGATTCCGGTCGTTGCCATTACAGGGAGCAACGGCAAAACGACCACGAAGGAAATGGTAGCCCACGTGGTTGCCCAGAAATGGAAAACGCTGAAGACGGAAGGCAACCTGAACAATCGCATCGGCGTGCCGCAGACCCTGTTTCAATTGGCCCCGCGCCATCAGGCCGCGGTGATTGAAATGGGAGTCGATCAGCAGGGGCAGACGACCAGATTGTGCGAAATCGCCAGGCCGACCGTCGGCGTGATTACCAACATCGGGCCGGACCATCTGGAATTTTTCGGCAGTATGGAAGGGTCGGCGCAGGCCAAGGCGGAGCTGCTGGATCACCTGCCCGAGGACGGGGCAGTCGCGCTGAACGCCGATGACGACTATTTTGAGTATCTCGCGTCCCGGGCCCAATGCCGGGTGGTGGCGTTTGGTTCGTCGCCCAAGGCCGCCGTTCGTGCCGAGCATGTTCGAACCGATGACAAAGGCGGGACGGTGTTTGGCCTTGTTCTACCGGGCAAGAGCCGGCACACGGAAGTGCGGATTCGAACGCAAGGGCAACACAATGTCAGCAACGCGCTGGCGGCCGCGGCCGTGGGGCATGCCTTGGGATTGTCCGGCGCCGCGATCGCCGAAGGGTTGGCGAAGTTTCGTCCCGCCGCAATGCGCTCGCAAATCAGCGTCTCGCACGGCGTGCGGGTCATCAATGATTGCTATAACGCCAATCCGGCCTCGATGAAGGCGGCCATTCAACTGCTGGCGGAGCTGGGCCGGGGAAAACGATCGATCGCGGCCTTGGGCGATATGTTGGAGTTGGGAGTTGATACCAAACGCATGCACCGGGAAGTCGGGGCGTTTCTTGCCGCGCAAGGGGTCGGGCATCTGCTGGCCTGCGGAGGGTTGGGGCGAGAGCTAGCGGAAGGCGCGCGCCAAGCCGGGATGCCGGCCGATCGGATCACCGAACATGCGGATGCCCACGCGGCGGCGACGGCCTTGGCACGGATGGTACGACAGGGCGATGTGGTGTTGGTCAAGGCCTCGCGCGGGATGCGGATGGAGCAGGTCGTGGATGCCCTGACTGGTATGCGGCGGGTCGCGCGAAAAGCCTGTTAGTCGACGACACTGAGCGCAGGACGGCGAGGGATCGCTAAGTCGAGAGCAAACTAAAGATGCCGTAGGATGTTATACAACTGGCTGTATCCACTTCACACACAGTTTTCGTTTCTCAACGTGTTCCGGTACCAGAGTTTCCGCATCATTTACGCCGCGGTGACGGCGTTTCTGATCGCGTTCGTGATGGCTCCCTGGGTGATCCGGAAGTTGCAGGAGATCAAGCTCGGACAGCAAATCCGGGACGATGGACCGAAGCGGCATTTGGCTAAGAGCGGGACGCCGACGATGGGCGGCATTCTCATTATCTTCGCCGTGGTGTTATCGACCCTCCTCTGGGCCGACATGACCAAGCGCTATGTGTGGCTGGTTGTGG
>WBZU01002765.1_pt1 | contig 11860 bp, 9 predicted proteins | sample 5204311 | NCBI WGS metagenome assembly WBZU01 (sample SAMN12344359, study PRJNA552823) | activated sludge metagenome | biome: Activated sludge suspended growth; feature: Nitrification reactor; material: Wastewater; isolation source: activated sludge from nitrification reactor of wastewater treatment... | reverse complement strand
ATCTCGCCAACCTGCCCGTCGCCAATTTTCTGCAGCCATTGGAATGTCGTTTCCCCGACCGATCGGGCCACTTTCCCACCAGACAACACCAACAGCTCCTTGGCCCTGGTCATCCCAACGTAGAATACTCGCCGTCGTTCGGCCTCTTCTCGTACGGCAAATTTTGCCTGAGCCAGGACCGCCCCAATCGTCCGTTTTGACCCGAGGGACAATCCATAGATGCCGCTCGACCAATCGTGCGCCACATGTGGCACAGTACGGTCTCGTCCTGTTCCCTGGTGCATTCCCGGCAAGACCACGATAGGGAACTCGAGTCCCTTGGCCTTGTGGATCGTCAGTATTTGCACTGCATCGGAAGATGCTTCAGCCAAAGGACTCTCTGCCTCTTCCGGTTGTTCGTCCAGGCGCGTCACCATCAACTCGATGAACGCGCTCAAGGTCATCGTGGCCCGTTCGGCAAGTGAGGCGGCGGTTTGTTTCACTTTCAACAAATTGGCGACGGCCTGTTCACCATGCAGGGAAGCGGCCGCGGCCTCCAAGAGCGGGAGCCGATCGAAGATCAGTTGGATCGCGTCAGCCAGTGAAACCGAGGGAATGGCCTGATGAAGCCAATCCAATTGTTCATAGAGACGGCGAATCGCCGCAGCCCTTGGGTGGTCGAACGAGTCGAGACTTGTCCAGAGCCTATATTCCAATTGAGAGGCCTCATGGAATTCAAACACTTCGCGATCCGTCAAACCGCCCAACGGGGAACGCAACAGTCCCGTGAGGGCAATGCGATCATGCGGATGGTCAAGCACTCGCAGCACATTCACCAGGTCGATCACTTCCTGGCGACGATAAAAATGCTTTTCCCCTTCAATGACATAGGAAATGTTGTGCCGGCGCAGGGCGTCGAGATAGGCATCGGCCTGAGTGAGCTTTCGAAAGAGCAACGCGACGTGGCCTGCCGCAGTATGAGGGCGTGAGAGGATCTCATCCCTCAACCACCTCGCCAGCACTTCCCCTTCGGCTCGCACGGCAAGATCCGCATCAAACGGTTCATTCCCCTCAGCCGGAGTCGTCACTAAGAGCCGGACTCCTGCCTCCATCGTTGACGGGCGACGTTGTGGGCGCACTTCAAGCCGGACATTGGCCGGTTGCACGAGTGGGTGCTGGACAAAGAGTCGGTCAAAGATGTCGTTGATCGGGTTGAGCACGGCTGCGGCGCTGCGAAAATTCGTCGTGAGCGTTTGGATGACACCACCGCCTTGGGTGATCTTGTCGACCACCCGATCGAAAGCCTCAATATCTGCTCGACGAAACGCATAGATCGACTGCTTTGGATCGCCGACAATAAAAAGCTTCCCGGGATCCAGCCTCATGTCTTGCCATGCGGTCTCATGACAGCCGAGCTGCTCCGACACCGCAAGAATGATTTCATACTGAATCGGATCGGTATCCTGGAACTCATCGACCAACACCGCCCGATACTCTCGCTTGATCCCTTCCCTGACTCTGGGATGCGCGTGAAGGAGCCCCCTCGCCCTCGCCAACAGGCCGTCAAATGACAACCATCCTTTATCCACGAAAGATGCGCGGATCGACTCAACCAGGGGGCCAAGGAGCTTCAGCAAATCCCCGAACAGCAGATGATCCACATCCAAAAGGGACTGACTGACTTCGATGAGTCGTTTCGCTTCTTGAAACTCTGATTCATCCCAATCCTTGACCTTACTTCCGATGTCCTTACTGAGCCAATCGCGAGTCGAGACATCCAATCGTTGGAGAGCGCAGGGGCCTTCGCTCACCACCTGAGTCAGCAACGAGAGACCGGCCCCAAGCATCTCCTCGATCTTTCGTCGCTTGGGACGATCGTAGGTCTTCAGTAATGCCTGAGCCTTGTCTGCACGTTCACCAACCCACCGAATGACACTCGGATTGACTGAGCCCTGGGCCAGCTGTGACTGCACAGCGTTGAGATCCACCAGTTCGCTGCAGAGTGCTTGGGCAAGGGTTTTGACCTCTTCGAGAGTCGTCACAGCCAGTAGGCGACGCCACTGATCATGATTCGAACCTCCTCGGCTCAACTCCTGATCGATCCATACATCCCACGCTTGCGTGAAACATTCTTCGAATCGCAAGCCATCGTCTTCTTGAAAATCGGGATCGACACCGCTCTCCAAGGGATGCAAGCGCAGCAGGTGCGCGGCAAAACTATGCAAGGTCCCAATTTGGGCTTTCTCGATATCGGCCAGTCCAGCACGGGCACGTGCCGCGATCTCATTTCTCGTGAGTCCGTACCGTTCTTGCAGATCCTGAGCCGAGACGGCTCCACCATCTTGTAGTCGCACCCCATCGGTTCTCGGATCAGCCAGCCACGTCAGCCGCTCACGCAGGCGCACTTTCATTTCCATCGCTGCTTTGTTTGTAAACGTGAGGGCGACCACCTGCGTGATGAGCACTGGGCGTGGCTCTTTCATCACCAGATGCACCAGACGATTGACCAAGAGCGTCGTCTTGCCGGTTCCTGCCCCCGCAATCACAACCACGTTCCGGTCGAACGTCGTCTCAGCGCCCTCACGGGCGGCACGATCAGAGATCTCGTGATGATTACTCATCCCGCACCTTCATCGTTCTCAAGGATCGAAGATCTTTGGATTCCGGTGCACGATAGGACCGCCACCAGGTCAGCTGATGCTCGCGTCGACAGGCCACCCGGTACTCACAAGTCTCGCAGTAGGTGCCCGGCAGGATAAAGAACTGGCCGGCCTTGAGGCCGGTCACCAGACGCTCGATTGTATCCTGGAGCAACGCGCCCGTATTGCCGGACCAATCCCGTGTGGCGAACATCGAGCGATCGATTGGCGTTGACCAGTTTGGGGCCACAAAGAGCAGTTGCACTTCTTCAGTTGTTCCTCGCTCACCCAAGTCCAATCGAGCATAGAACGGCGGCTGCAATCGATAGCCTCGAACCGCCGACTGGCGAAGATTCCGGTCCTCCGTCTTCATGGCGCTGCCGGTCTTGTATTTGTAATCGATGATTCGCAGGATTCCGCTGTCTCGATGTCGGTCGAGACGGTCCAGACGGCCTTGAATCTTCAGACCGACTGATTCCTCCTTGACCACAAGCGACAAGATCCCGGACGCCTCCTGTTCAAAGGCAATCGGCTGGTAAGGCAGCTCCGCGTAGGCCGCTTGATCGGAAGAAATTGTTGCGAGTACTAGGGTAACGGCCTGTTCCTTCGCAAATTCCCACAAGAGAAAATGCCCGGGTGGATACTCGCGCTCGCACTCCGCAGCCGCCCGTACCACAGCCTCCGCAACGACTCGACGAACGCTGTCGCCCGGCAAGACAGTGGCAGGCCATCCCTTTTCAACCAGCGATTCATACGCGCAGCGCAGTGCCGAGTGGAGCAGAATGCCCAACACCAGGGCATCGGGTTCTTTCCCTATCGCCAAACGAACCGGTTCGAGATGTAGCACGTCCGTCCCAAAATACTGGAAAGGACAGCGAGCATACCGTTCAAGCGGGGTCGGAGCCACCCCTCGTCGCATCATCCGTGACCAATGGGATGGGAGCGGCCCGGTCTGCCCATCGAACGGTGTGAGCGACGGCACGTCCTGTTCGATAGCCGCCACGGCCACCATCGCATGACTCCACAACTCACCATCTTCTCCCATTGCCTGAAAGAATGAAGCAGGATCCTGCCCTTTCAGCACCATCCATCTCACTAAATCCCTGGGAGGAAGATACTGGCGTATCGCGGGTCGCTGGGCCACTCGATCTGTTAGGCGGCGTGGAACCGTCTCTACCGGACACTCGAGGTGACCGAGCTGCCGAGAACCCTGCTCGACATAGGGCGAGACCACGGATACACGACCATTTTCATCGGCCCGCTGGTAGGAGAGAAACAACCGCTGGGTTGCAGCCTGACAGAGCAGGGTGAACAGCAACGTCTCCTCGTCGTAACCGGCTAGTTTTTCATCGATCTTAAACCCGAGCGTGCTATCGAGAACCGTACGATGACGGTCGCGCAGAAAGGGATCCTCGCGAATATAACGGGGAAAGTGTTTTTCATTCAGCCCGATGACAAACAACGCCTTGAAAGGAGTCCCGCGGGCGGCCATCGCATCGAGTATGGTCACACCTTGATTGGAGACGGAACTCACCGGCACAGAAGCACGCTCCACCGCATGCTGCAGCAGTCCAACAAATTCAGCCCAAGAGAGTTCTTCCCCCAGCACATCGAGCGACCGTAGCCCCTCCCAAGTCTGTTCGATAGCCTGCCAAATGGAGTTGAATCGCGTATCACCAGGGCTTTTCGTTTCTGAGCCCCCAGCCTCCTGACGAGACAGATGGCGGGAAACCAGCTGTTCAAGCGCGTCCACGTGTTCTCGGATCGTTGCCTGGACGGGCACCGCTTCACAGGATTGGAACAATTCTTCAACGACCTGCCAGCACAAAGCCGCCACTTCCGGTGCCACATCCAGCGATCCTCCCTGGATCTCCTCCTCCCTTTCATCGTGGAGCGTCAGCATGGACTGGCTCGCCTGTTTCACCCGCTCCCATTCACCACGGCCATGGGTGATACGGAGAGCAGAGACCATGGCCTTCCATTGTTCAGGTCGATAGTGGGGGTTCCCCTCTAATGGCTCGGACGATCGATAGAGCGGCGAGCCAATGATGTCAAGAACCGTCGTGCCATAGAAATCGTTGATGGGCAGGGACGCCAGCTGCAAGAGAAGCTTGGAGAGCGGCTCATGGATCAGCGGAGTGCCTCCATTCGTCACGAAGGGAATACAATGCCGATCGAACACGCTTCTCAACAACCCGCTGTAGGGATCCAACGTCCTGGCTACGACGCCGATCTCGTCAAATCGGTACCCGTTCGTCTCGACGAGGTCGAGGATCTGACGACAGGTGAACGCCAATTCCTCTTCCGCCCCGATGACGCTGGAGATCGACAACGTCACAGAGCTGCCACCAATATCCACCTCTCGCGGTGGCGATAGGACACAAACATGCGGACCTGCAACCAGCGGGTTGATATGCCGATCGAAGAAGCGTTGCGCGAACATGTAGGCGCTGTCCTGCTCCAGGGGGAAGAATAATGTGGTCTGGACGGTTGCACGTACTGCTTCAAGCAGCGAGAGTTGCACCTGCGTGAGATCATAAAATCCGTAATAGAACAGATGCGTCAGTGAGGCCAGGAAGGGAGACGATGGAACGAATGGAATCAAGGACTCAGCAAAATCATCATCCGTCCCTACCCCAAGAGTCGTACCTACCTCTTCCACGGCCGCATACAAGGAGAAGAGGGCTTGGAGCTGATCGGATTCATCTTGGCCGAAATAGCCTTCCGTGGCACCTTGGATGGCTGCAGCAGGATCAACTCCGGCGTCCTTTAGGTCACGAATGCTCGACCAGAGGGCTCCCCATGTCCCGGAGGCATGTCCGATCCGTTGAAGTGGTGCTAACCCAGAGGAGCGATTCCTTGTGAGATAGCGGATGAGCTGCTCGAAAAACAGATCGTCAACAAGACGAATTCTCGTCGCCCGATCCTGACCATGGATCTCATCAGCGAGGCGAAGGGCGAACTGGTGAAAGGTAAGAAGGTGCACATTGAGCAGCGCGCAGTTCTGCTCAACAGTAAGGAGCCGTTTGAGGCGAGCGACTAACGTGCTTGATGGGACAAGAATCGCAACCTGGGCGAATGGATTGCCCGTCTGTGCCTGATGGAGCTGGGCAACGAGAGAGGACTCGAGAGATGGATGGAAGCGACCAGTGATAACCCGCAGCATGGCGGGTCATTGTACGCTATCCAGTCTCCGGGCCCAAGAGCTCTCCGTTGCAATCGACACAGGCCCAGTCTCCATCGATGAATGACATGGGGTCGCCGCAGATTGGACAGTCGGGAGGAGGGCCCTTATCAATCCGGGGAAGATCTGGCAGCTCAAAATCCTCTTCTTCCATGACGCCTCTACCCTTCTTCCCGTTGTTTCATTTTCAATTGGAGCGCCTTTTCCGCGCTCTCGCGGCTCGGCACGCCGACAAAGGTCAGTTTCCCGTCGATGATCGTCGCGGGCACAGCCCGCACAGAATGCCGATCAGCCAACTCCTGCCCGTCTTTCGTGGTGATATCCACTTCCCGATAAGAAAAACTGTATTTCACCTTCAATTGCTTCCACAAACTCTTCGCTGATGGGCAGGCCCCACAACTAGGCGACACAAGTAACGTAATGTTTGGCATGATGTTTCCGCACCGGTTTTAAACTATTCTGATGTTCGGATCTTAGCACCCGCTCAAAAGTCTGTGCAAGGATGGTCCACCGTTGCCTTCCGGAAATGCACTGGTGATCGGCCATTCTCAGTGGTTCACAACAGGCTTGTCGAAGCACCTTCTGAAGACATTGAGATCAGCTTTTCCGCACTCAGAGAGCATCGTTGACCGCTGGAAAGCTTACTGGAATCGGCGTATGGTATTGAGAGATGTTTCGCCGTACTTTTCATATCTTCCTCTGGCTTACCGCCATACTTGGACTCTTCCCATTGCCGTCAATGGCTGAGCCAGGCCAAGATGCCTCGTCTCGCCTGCGTGTCCTCACTTACAATCTGCTACACGATGGAGGATGGTCGGGATTCTTCGAAAGCGGCACGCACCTCGAAGAGCGGTTGGAGATGACTATTCAAGAATTGCGGCGGTTGCAGCCCGATATCATCGCACTTCAAGAAGCCTCAGAGAGCCGGAAACATGGCAATGTACCGCAACGGATCGCCCAGGCGCTGGGGTATCAGATGGTATTCGCGCCGGCCACGGAACGGATCTTCGGCCTCAGTTTGATCGATAAGCTCATTACCGCAGCCATTGGCTTCAAGGAAGGATCGGCGATCTTGAGTCGATACCCGATCGCCACCTCGGAGGTCTACGACCTGCCCCGCTGTCAGCGTCGACTGGACCCTCGCATTCTCTTGCGGGCTGAGATCACCGCGCCGGATGGGCCGGTCCAGATCTTTTCCGCCCACACCGCAAAAGGAGATGACTGCCAGCTCCAACGAGTCGGCGAGTTGTTCCGTGAACATCAAGGAACGGGACGCGCCATCCTCATGGGCGACTTGAATGCGGGCGAGCAATCCCCGGTCCTCATGGGATGGCAAAAAGAGCCGGGACTCATCGACGTCTTCCGAGCCGCCAATCCAGGTGTATCGGGTGGAACCGTCTGGCAAAATATCTACGTTGATTGGCCCACCACCGATCGTCGCGTCGATTTTATTTTCGTCCTGGACGAAGGCACGGGGAGTACTCCCGTTGTGCACTCAAGCGCGCTAGCCTTTGACCAACCAGGCCGACTCCCGAATGGTGATGCGATCTGGCCATCCGACCACCGCGGCGTGACAGCCGAGATTGAGTTCCTCCCTCTCGACCGACCACGGATCAGCCGACTATCGGGCGCGGGTGCTCGCTAACAAGTCAGTACAAGGAAGGAAGGCAGGCTGACAGGAATTTCATCGCAAAGATCACGTTCTCAGTGCGTTTCTCTTGTCCTCTTACACCACTATCTCATCATCAATGAATGCAAGCGGAGGACGTCCTGCATCCGGGGATGCGGATCCGGATAAAGGATATCCTTGACCTCCGCGCTGTCGTCGTATCATCGGTAACGATCCTGCATGGCTGTTGAGAAAGAAGATATTCAGGTGGCCCTTGAGTTTGGGCTGTCCGGTCAGATCACCCCATACTCCGTGGTGGACAGCGCAATGCCGGATTCTATAGCGTGCTCATCAAGCTGGAGCAAGTTGCGGTGCACAATCCAAGATCCGACTCAATTTTTCTAAAGCCATGACCTGTCACGAACTAGAAACGTCGGAAATTTTTCCCCACAAAATCCGTCGGTTTCGGATGCCTTCAAGGCGCGTGTAAATGAAGACACAGATTTGTATAAAGTGGTTCGAATCTCTTAATCTGCAAATTCAATAGTAACCATATCCTGAGGAGAACATTGTGAGTGAAGAAGCCATTCCAGCCAACCCCTTGGGCGGACGAACATTGGTTGTCGATCCTGCGGATCAACGCTGTCATCCAATTCCAAGCGAGGCGCTGAAGGATGTTGGTGAATCGGATCAGATTTATATCCGTCCAGGGGTCTATGAGGACAAGCTCGTCGTCACTCAACGACCAGTGCGACTTGTCGGTGCGGGACGAGATAGGGTCCAAATCTTCTGCCGGCGTAGCGGGCCGTTGTATTTACAAGAAGTACCGGAAGGATGGATTTCCGGCATCACATTCCGCTATGTCGGCAGCGATCAACATTCAGCTCTCAATATCCTCAACTCCACATGCATCATCACGCAGTGTCGAGCCATGGAAGGAATCTTGTCGGGCGTCGTGTTGTATGGACCCGAGTGTCGAGTCGCGTTCACCGACAACGAAGTGTGCCGCAATAGGGAGTCGGGCATTTTCGTGTTTGCGGGTGCTCAACCGAGAGTAGCCGATAATCACTGTGTTGAGAATCACCATTTTGGCATCGCGGTTCGTGATCCGGGCAGTCGTCCTGAACTTGTGCGGAATCTATGTGAGGGAAACATGCTGAGCGGCATTCTATTGTTCCAGCAGGCCGAAGGGTTGATTGTCGATAATGTTTGTCGCAACAATCAGCACTGGGGTATCGTCATGACTCCCGATTCGCATCCCAACCCTGAACCATCGGCTCTTCCTACGATGAATCGACTCGAACCGAATCCTATCGGTGCGTATTCAATCTCAGATCAACCGCTTGCTCAGATCGGTCGGTGACAACAGTAGGAACTCGCCAAAGAGCAGATGATCCTAACTCAATCGGGTGGAAGAAGGTGAATCACCAAGGATGTGAAACTAAAAAGGAGCTCCCTCCTTGTTGTTTGGCCCGATACATGGTGGCATCGGCATGTTTAAAGAACTCACCGAATTCCTGATCATCGGTCTTATAGGTGGCAATACCGGCAGGAATGGTTCTGGTAGAATACCTACGCTGAACAGTCCGCGGCCGATCTCCGCGTCGATTTTATTTTCGTACTGGACGAAGGCACAGGGAGCAGTCCCGTTGTGCACTCGGGCACGTTGGCCTTCGACCAACCCGGCCACCTCCCGAACGGTGATGTCATCTGGCCATCCGACCACCGCGGCGTGGTAGCTGAGATCGAGTTCCTCCCTCTCGACCGACCACGGATCAGCCGACTCCCCGACGCAAGCGCCCGATAAATGGCCAACGCCTAGCACCTGCGAGAACGGTGATCAAAGACAAAGTGAGTTCCTAGAATGATCATACAGATCGTAAAGAACATGAAAACGACCAGCGTCGAGCCTTCCTGGAGGAGTAGACCGTAGCAACCTCCCCTGAGTATCTGCAAAGTGCACCGGGCCTACAAAACGGGCCGCGTGAAATCCCATTACCCGCGTGTTTGGCTGGTGACATATCGGCTTGTTCAGACTCACTCACCTACCCATTGCATGCAGACAAATCGCCTGCAACCACCGATTGTGAGATAAGGCCCTATGCTCACGTCCTCTTTTCTCGCAAGATTCAAGATCAGAGTCCAGCTCCCTTCCTGCTTGTCACCTATCGATTTACTCTTTTGAGTAAGAGAGCAGAAGTGATGACGAGAGATACCCTCCCCTTGTCATTGTATCTTGACGTCTGAACTTCCCCCACCGATGCGCAAGTGCCTTTTCAAGAGCTCGCATCGAGATGAATGCGAGGAACTCATCCATATAAGAAGAGTACTCGCTGTACCCCATAGCCCCTCCGAATGAATATGGACTTTGAATAGGGTAGCTGAACTGCGTTGTGGAAGGCAGTACGGCTAGAATATTGTTGGTGATGTTAAAATATGGAAATATATATAGATTCGGATATCTTGACTCTTCATGCTCTTGACAAGCCTTTTCTCCACCTGAAAATAGGACATTAAGCTCTGACAGTTGTGTGACAAGGTTAAGGAACTCGCAATATGCCACTGGATTAGTTTTGTTGCTCTTGCGTTTAAGAATGAATGGTAGGGTTTTGGGATCGCCACCAAACCACAAAACTAGCGATGATAGCTCTATAGAATGTGAACCTGCGTGTATATCACTCTGCTCTGTCGCCCATTGTGCAAGGCTTTCCGGCAATATATCCACCATCACCTTTTTTCTATCTACAGTGACTGGCCGTGCTGGTAAGATACCCAACAAAGGTAAGTGACTGAATCCTGCAGGCCTGGTTGTCAGCATCCCGCCGACAGACAGCATTAACCTAGACTTCAGAGTTTCTCTCGAGGCCGCTCGATTCGCATAGGAACGGTTGGGGTGCATTGCTGCCCTTCCAATAACATTCCCGTCAGCATCGTAAATTGGCGAGATAGTTGCGCCAATCTTCTTGATCGAAACGAATGCCTCTGCCTCATCTTCGGCAAACCTGTGTCTCTCGCATGCTGAATCGAGAAAGCCATCTATGTATTCAATGATCGAGTTATCTGTGACTTCCGGAATACCAAAACCTGCACCAACCAGCAAGAGATCATGACCTGAACAGGTTTTCCAATGACCGGACACTGCTACTTTCCGATTGAATATCTCCCGCTCTTTAGCTTGCACCTTTAAGTGTATTGAAACATCAAGCCCAAAAGCTGTCTGACACAACTCGAGAAGCAAATTTGAGAGACTAGGGCGTGTCATCAGTTAGCGACGCGATAGGTTTCTGGATTCACAAGAGACGTTGACTATGATTCACTATTCATGGGCCTTGGGAGGGGCTTATGAATGGCGAAAAGACGCTATGCGTTGCGTGACGATCAATGGGAGCGGATCAAGGATGTTCTGCCCGGACGAGAGGGCCACGTCGGTGGCACGGCCAGGGATAACCGGCTATTCGTGGAAGCCGTGTTGTACCGCTACCGCGCTGGGATTGCCTGGCGAGATCTGCCTGAGCGATTCGGGGACTTCCGCGTGATCCCTACGCGCCACACGCGCTGGAGCAAAAGGGGCGTCTGGCGAAGGATTTTCGAGCGTCTAGCGGAAGACGCCGACAATGAATACGCGATGATCGACTCCACCATCGTCCGGGCCCACCAGCACTCAGCCGGGGCAAAAGGGGGGGCAGGGAAACGGAATGTATCGGGCGCAGCAAGGGCGGGCTGACCACGAAAATCCATGCGTCGTGCGATGCGCTGGGCAATCCGACCGGTTTTCATCTGACGCCCGGCCAGGTGCATGATCTGCAAGGCGCAGACGCCCTGCTCCCCGATCTGCTCGCAACCATTCAGGCGCTTCTGGCAGACAAGGCGTATGACGCGCAGAAACGAGTGCTCGATCTGCTCAAAAAAGCGGACATCAAAGCCGTGGTTCCCCCCAAATCAAACCGTAAGGAACCGCGCGAATACGACCACGACCTGTATCAGACTCGACACCTGATCGAGAATTTCTTCGCCAAACTCAAGCAATACCGCGCCATTGCTACCAGATACGATAAACGCGCTGCCAACTTCCTTGGTGCCATCTATCTCGCCGCTACCGTTATCTGGCTCAACTGATGACACGCCCTAGAGAAAGCGCTGGAAAATTTTAAGCCTCCAGGTGGTTTAGGCATTCTCCCACGATACCTTCGGATTTTTCGTGATGAACGGGATTTTACCGGTCCGGACTACCAGGCTTCTCTCAGAAGACACTTGCAAGAGTCTGCCAAACTGATTGTCGTCTGCTCACCAGCAGCCCATCAGAGCCAATATGTCGACGACGAAATTCAGCAGTTTATAAAAGCCAAGGGAGTAGACCATCTTGTTCCAGTCTTGTTTTCGGGAGTCCCAAATAATCAAGCGAAACCTGGGCAAGAAGCTGAACTCGCTTTTCCCAAAGCGCTCTGCGAA